>Ga0214473_10000740_pt1 | contig 44967 bp, 50 predicted proteins | sample RVTome_7_FD_203509 | JGI IMG/M metagenome (GOLD analysis project Ga0214473, IMG submission 203509) | Soil microbial communities from uranium-contaminated site in the Upper Colorado River Basin, Wyoming, United States - RVT98D197 | ecosystem: Environmental > Terrestrial > Soil > Contaminated >...
GCTGCCAATGACCCGGTCATGTACGGGGATATCGCGGTCCCCAATCCGTTGATCGCCAACATGGCCAAGCTGCACTTCGCCGGCAAGTACCATGCCTTCGTCGAGCTCATCCAGGACATCGGCGGCGGCATCATCGCGACCTCGCCGGACAAAAAGGACTGGGAGAACCCGGATATCCACGATTATCTCGAGCATTACCTCGGGGGCTCCGCAAGCTACAGCACCCTCGACCGGATGAAGATGATCCACGAGACCATGCGGCATATCTGTTCCCACGAGTCGGCGTTTCACGAGGTGACGACCGTGCACGCCGAGGGCTCCATGGCGGCCCAGAAGATGATGATCCTGGCCGAAGCCCCCTTGGAGCGGTACGAGACCATGGCGAAGGTGGCTGCGGGCATCCTCCCCGTCGATAGCCGGAAATGGCAGAAGCGTTAACGGGGCCGGCCGCTCAGGTTCTGGAGGTTTCTATCATATTCTAGAGGGGAGGGACAAGAGACGAATCTTGCAGAGTTGTCGAAGATGGAGGTGGAGCGCTTCGGCGAGCATGTGGCCCTGATATACGAGGGGCAAGAGTTTACCAACGTGCAGCTGCGCCGGACCGCCTCGCAGCTGGCAAGCGCCTTAAAAGAACTGGGTGTGGGCCGAGGGGACCGGGTGATCATCCAGATGCCCAACTGCCCGGAGGTGCTGGAGAGCTTCGGGGCGGTCTATGCGATCGGCGCCGTGCTCGTTCCGGTCAACTTTCTGGTCGGCGATGACGAGACCGCCTTCATCTACCGGGACAGCGGCGCAAAGACGATCATCAGCAGCATGGCATTCCTGTCCAAGATCGAGGCCTGCCGGCAACAGGCGCCGAATATTAAAACCGTCATCCTCATCGACAAAGAGGTACCCCCCGGAATCCTTTCCTATTATTCGCTGGTGGACGCGCATGAGGAGCTTCCGGAAATCGAGGCAATCGGCGCGGATGACCTGGCGGCCCTGATCTATACCGCCGGGACCACCGGGCGGCCCAAGGGCGTGATGCACACCCACGCGACCCTCTACGCCAACGGCGCCATGCAGAATGAAACGCTGCAACTCCCCTCGGGGATGACGAGCGTCAGCGTCCTTCCCCTGTGCCATTCATACGGCATCGCCAGTTTGATCCACGGCTCCTTGATAGGCGGAAGCAAGACCGTCCTGCTCGGCTCTTTTGATATCGACGCCGTCTTCTCCTCCATAGAGAAGTACCAAGCGGATATCATGGCAGCGGTGCCTACCATGTATATCTACATGCTCCTTCATCCTGAGCCGGAGAGGTATGAGCTGAGCTCGATGAAGTACTGGGTGTGCGGCTCGGCGCCCCTGACGCTCGAGACCCAGAGCCGCTTTAAGGAAAGGTTCGGCCGGGAGATCATAGAAGGCTGGGGGCTTACCGAAGCCGGGGCCAACAACAGCTGCAACCCCTTTGAGGGGAAAAAGAAGACCGGTTCCATCGGGCTGCCCATGAAGGGGACGCAGATGAAGGTAGTGGATGCCGAAGACCGCGAGGCGCCCGTCGGCAAGGAAGGAGAGATCATCATTGCAGGCCCCATGCTGATGAAGGGGTACTGGAACAAGCCGCAGGAAACCGCCGAGGCGCTCAAGGACGGGTGGCTCTACACCGGCGATATAGGGTACCGGGACGAGGAAGGCTATTTCTTCATCACCGAGAGAAAAAAGGACCTCATCATCAAGGGCGGGGAGAACATAGCGCCCAGGGAAGTAGAGGAGGTCATCTTCAGCCATCCCAAGGTGTCGGAGGCAGCGGTCGTGGGCGTCAAGGATGACGTCTACGGCGAGGAGATCAAGGCCTGTGTGGTGTTGAACCCCGGAGAGACCGCGAGCGAGGAAGAGATCATCTCCTATTGCGAGAAAAAGCTGAAACGGTTCAAGTCGCCCAAATACGTCGTCTTTCTCGACGCCCTGCCCAAGAGCCTGGTGGGGAAGGTGCTGAAAAAAGAATTGCGGTGAGAACAGGGGCAGAAGCAGCTCTTTCCCCCTGTTCCCCTGTATGATGCATGGAAGATTATGGGATCATGGATCACCTGTGTATGCGGGGCATTGATTCATACGAATCTGTTCGCCGGGGCAACCGCCTACCGGTTGATAAGCGATGCGGATTATGACGCCCTGGACGACCCGATCGATCGCGACACGGTGGAGGCCCTGTTCTTCGAGAAAGGGATCCCCGTTTACCGCTGCCGGACGTGCAACCGCCTAGTGGTGCGATGGGATAAACAGGGCAAGCACCTGTTCTATGTGCCGGAAGGGAAAACCGCGGAACAAAGAGGGCATCAGCGCGCAAAGCGAGCAAGCGGACGCCCGGCGCATGAAAGAACTGGAAGCTATGGCAGAGGCCGAATATGATGAGATGTATGAGTCAAGCTACCCCACCGGGGCTTATTCCGACACAAAAGAAGCGTTTTACGATGCCATCGCCTTCGCAGAAAAAATAGGCCTGCCGGATGAGGCGCAGAGATTGAGGAAACGCTTACAGCACGTCAAGGATGTATTCAGGCATCAGTTTGTCTAGCTTTTTCCGTTCCTTATGTATCCCTTACAAGCAGCCTGCCGCCTTTTCCCCCGACGTTATCTTTTCTTCTCCAACTCAAGGGAGAAGAAATCGACCATATACATGGCCACCCCTGCGGCAAATCCCAGCGCCGATACCCAGAAGACGGCATACCACAAGCCCATATATCCCTGGGTGGTCAGATAGTCCATCCCCAGGACCCTCTGAAAATATGTCTGCACGATGCCGGCAACGGCAAGGCCCAGGACCATCATAACCATGAAGAAATTCATCGTCCAGAAGGCCCCAAAGCCGAGCGTTTGATTACGGAGCTTGATCCCCCTGAGGCGGGGCACGAAGAAGATGATGACCGTGAGATTAAGCATGACATACGCGCCGTAGAAGGCAAAATGACCGTGGGAAGCCGTAATCTGGGTCCCATGGGTCCACTGGTTTATCGCCGGGAGGGTATGGGCAAACCCCCAGACACCCGCGCCGAAAAAATGGAGGACCGCGCTCCCCACTGCCCAGTAGAGCGCGAGCTTATCAATTATCTCCAGCCTCTTTTCTTTCACATGCCGGAGCGTATCAAAGACCATCAGCACTATGGGGACCGGTTCGAGGGCGCTGAATATGCCGCCGACCCAGAGCCAGTATTTCGGCGTCCCGATCCAGTAATAGTGATGGCCGGTTCCGGCGATGCCGGTGAATAACACCAGGCCGGCCTCGATATAGAGCCATTTTTCAATCACCCGCCGGTCGACGCCGGTAAGCTTGAGCAGGACAAATGCCATGATCGCGCCGGCAACGAGCTCCCAGGCCCCTTCCACCCACAGGTGTATGACCCACCACCACCAATAGTATTGCGTGGAAAGGTTTTTCAGGAAGGGTATCCCGAAGAGGAACATGCCGGCGAGCATCACCAGGCCGCCGAGGAGCACCCCCTGGATGACGGTCCACCTTCTGGTCTTCATCATGGTCATAAAGATATTAAAGAGAAAGATAAGGGCGACAACGACGATGCCTATCTTGAGGATCGTCGGCTGCTCGAGAAACGGCATGCCCCACGACCACCGGAAGACATATCCCGTGACAGCCGCAACCCCTATGGCGGCGAAGAGCAGGAGCTGGAGATGGGCAAGAGCCGGACTGTATATCTCCGTCCGCGCCTCTTCGGGGACGAGGTAATACGCCCCCCCCATAAAGCCCATGATGAGCCAGACGACGAGGAGGTTTATATGAATGGCCCTGGCGACGTTGAACGGCAAAATGTCGAGCAGCGGATCGAAGTTCCATACATATTTTGCGCCTAGGATGAGGCCGAAGATGACCTGCAGGCCGAAGAGGATCATGGCAACGATAAAGTAGTTATTGGCGATCTTCTGCGTTTTATATCTCATGTTCTAGCCTCCCTATCTCAGCCCGGAAAGGTAGTCGCCGAGGTCCCGTAAATCGCCGGCCGATAGCTTGTTAAAGCTCGGCATTGGGGAATTCGGGAAGTGCGATTTGGGGTTCCTGATCTGCTGTTCGATCCACCCCCTGTTCCTCCTGCCGCCGACCCGGGTTAGATCCGGGCCTATGTTCCCGCCGACGCCTTTGATCATGTGACATGCGGCGCATCCCTGGGAGCTGTAGAGCCCAGCGCCTCGTTGCACCTGCTGCGTGAGCGCGGCAGTGGAAGCCACGAGGGGCTTGGGAGGCCAGTCGTTCGTGTCTATGCCGTTGACCCAGGCAAGGAAGGCGACAAGGGCGTCGATCTCTTGATCCTGCACATGGAGGTTCGGCATCTTTCTCGCAGCCGGCCATACCCTTTCCGGGTCGCGGAGAAAACGCCCTGTCCAATCGGCATCCCGGGTGCTCATGACCTTGGTCAGGTCGGGCGCATAGTAAGCTCCTATGCCTAAAATGGTATGGCAGTCGTTGCAGTTGTATTTCTGCCAGACCCATTTCCCCTGGGCCACCTGGGGATTGAGTGCATTTTCGTGCGTCCTCTGCGGCATCTGCAGGAGCGAGTCGTAGGTGAGAGCAAGAAAGATAACGGTGGAAAGCAGCGTGCCTGCCCAGAAGATCTTCTTTGCCTGCGAGATGGTCATAGCCTACCCCCTTGTCGTAATGAGTATGCTGACACTCTTGAGCTGTCGCTCGTGCACGGAGCTGTTGTTGATTGTATGCGTTGTCGAGGAAATAATCAACCGGATAATAGGCGAGTTCATTAAACGACGAATCAACTGATCAGGGCAGCCCTATCGCATAGTCTTTCAGGGAAGCCTATGGTCGATCGGTGCCTGAAGACGGCCCGCCTGGACTCGGCAGCCGACTGCTTCAGCCCTTAGTATCCCATTCAGGGGAACAAAACCCCCGCCTTTAGTTCGATCTTCTTTCTCACAAGGGTTCAAGGGGTCAGAGGTTCTCCAAACATGCCGGAGCCGAAGCCGGAGGTGGCCCTTTGGCCAGTGGCTCTTTAGCCAGTAACCCTTTGATCATTTGCATGCTCTTCACTAGAATCCCTGAATCCTAGAATCCCCGAACCCTAAAGATATCGCCTTTAGGCGATAGAAGTTTATTTCAAAGGGGCTATCATGATATAGTCATTCGCTTTTGCCATGGAATGACACTGTATGCACGCGTCGACCCTGCCCTCGGCTGCGATCTTGCCGTCGGGCAGATACTTTGCCCAGAACCAGTCGCCGGCCTGGGGATTATACCCCTTCACCTTATACATGACGGTCAAGGCAGCCAGTTTCTTGTCGGCCGTGTAATTCTCCTTCACAATGATCGAGCCGTCCGAGAACATCCCTCTCTTCTCCTTGATCGCGTCGTAGGCAACCTTGTTCACGTACGCCGTCAAGAGGGCGCCGTGCGGCTCCTTGCCCGGGTACAGGGCGTTCTTGCCGGGCCATATGTTCCAGTTCCTGGCGTAATTCTCCTTCTTCAGGTAATCCCATAGGGCTTTGCCGTCGGCCTTCACAACCATCGGCCTTTCCATGCCCATCTTCGCCTGTGTGCCTAAAACAAAGAAGAAAACGAAGAACGCCAGCGAGAAGCATAGCAAGGAAACCACCCCGACTGTCGCTTTTTTCATACCCCTTCTCCTTTCTTCATGTACTGTTGGTATAATATATTTTCTAAGCATCTTTTCCGCCAACTCAAGGGAAACGCTGCGCTTTTTAATGAAGGCCGCTTGCTTTTCATCCACTTGAATCTCTTTCTCTGGTGCTTATAGAGAAGGTATCTGCTCAGGACAAAGGGATTAAGGAGGAAACTATGGGAAGATTAGTAGGAAGGCTTGTCATTTTTATATTGATAATGTGTATGGCCGGTCTCGCCACAGGCGGGCCGCGGATAAAAGGGGCGATTGTCGAGTACAGCGCCCAGGGGGTGGTGATGAAGGGGTATCTGGCCTATGACGAGAATATCAAAGGCCAGCGGCCCGGCGTGCTCGTGGTGCATGAATGGTGGGGGCTCAACGACTATGCCCGCAAGCGGGCGCGGATGCTGGCCGAGCTGGGGTATACGGCCCTGGCCGTGGACATGTACGGCAATGACAAGGTGGCAGCGCACCCTGCGGATGCGCAAAAATTCTCAGCGGAGCTGATGAAGGACTTCGCCGTTGCCAAGGCGCGCTTCCTGGCCGGGATGGAGCTCCTGAAGCAACAGCCGACGGTCGATCCGAACAAGATTGCCGCCATCGGCTACTGCTTGGGAGGGGGGATTGTGCTCAACATGGCCAGGCAGGGGGCGGATTTGAAAGGGGTTGCGAGCTTCCATGGGAGCCTCTCCCCTGTTAAGCCTGCCCAAGCGGGAGTGGTCAAGGCCCGGATCCTGGTGCTGCATGGCGATGCGGACAGGTTCATCACTGCCGAACAGATCGCCGCGTTCAAGAAGGAGATGAAGGATGCCGGGGTTGCATTCCGGTTTATCTCCTATCCCGGCGCCACGCACAGCTTCACCAACCCGGATGCGGATAAGCTGGCCAAAGAGTTCAACATGCCGATCGCATACAACGCCGAGGCCGACAGGAAATCGTGGAAGGAGCTGAAAACGTTCCTGGCCAGGCTCTTCGTACAATTAGGAGATCCGAGCGGCGAGGAGGCATTGAGAGGCTGCAAGTAGATTATCGGCAGCCATCCGCCTTTTTGTGTTTCATCCTGCAGGAGTAAAGCACTTGGAGAAGCAACGTCCCAGAGTCTCCCCCTAAAGGTACGAGGATTGCGACATAACGGAACTAGTGAACTTACGTCCCCATCCTCCGCTTTCAGGCTTTCCGTCAATATTTTGCATAAAAGTCAAGACAATTATGCAAAGTTATGCCATTTTGGAGGAAAATGTAAGCTAGAAGTCGAAAAGGCAGAGGCAAAGGAAAAAGACCGGACCCCCATGCCCTCTCAGAACCCCGCTCATGCCCTTACACCAGAAATTAGTCAAATAGTAAACACAGTCCCCCATGGCTGCTCCTTTTAAACAACATACACTGTCGGATCGGTAACGCCGGCCTCGCGGAAACCCTTCTTGCGGAGAAGACAGCTGTCACACCCGCCGCACGCTTTGCCATCCGCAGAAGGATCATAGCAGCTATGCGTCAGGCCATAATCGACGCCCAGCTCCACGCCCCTGCAAATGATCTCCCCCTTGGTCATCTTTATCAGGGGTGCCTGGATACGGATTTTCATTTTGCCTTCGACTGTGGCCTTTAAGCCTAGATTCGCCATCTGCTCAAAGGCTTTGATATATTCCGGCCGGCAATCGGGATAACCCGAAAAGTCTATCGCGGTCACGCCGATGAAGATATCCCCGGCCCCTAGCTGCTCGGCCCAGGCCAGGGCATAGGAGAGGAAGATGGTATTGCGCGCCGGGACATAGGTCACGGGTATCCCTTTTTGCATCTCCTTTTCCGTTCTTGCCTTTGGTACTGCTATAGCATCCGTCAGAGCCGACCCGCCTATCTTTCCCAGATCGAGATCGATAATCAGATGCTCCTTTGCGCCAAAGGCCTTGGCAACCCTGTCAGCGGCTTGCAGTTCCACGGCATGGCGCTGGCTGTAGTTGAAGCTCAAACTGTAGATCTCGTAGCCTGCGTCTTTTGCTATAGCCATGGCGGTCGTGGAATCGATGCCGCCGCTGGAAAGCACAACAGCCTTTTTCATAGATAGTGCCTCTCACGCCCCCTGATCGAGCACAGGGCGCAATGGTAATGAACTTTTGCCCAGAAAATAGGTTTCAAATCCCCCCTCACCCCCCTTTAGAAAAGGGGGGATGGGGGGATTGCCGATTTTCATGATTCCCGGAGGTGACCCTTTGGTCAGTGGCTGTCATATCCGTCATGCCGCCGAAGCCGCCGGAGGTGGCTCATTAGCCAATGGATTGCTATGGAATTCTAGACCTATCAGGCAGGTTTAGCAACGCGGATAAGAAAAGATCAAGGATAAAGTCGCAGATCCCCCTTGGGGAGCAGGTTTGTCTATGATCCCCCTTGTCGCAGATCCCCCTCCTTGAGGGGAAGGGGAGGTGAGCAATGCAGACACTACCTGCCCTCAAATCGCCACAACGGAACTACCGGACCTACGTCCCTTTTTCTCTATTTTTGAACCATTACCCATTGTTGACATTTGTAACATTTGGGATTATAATCAAGCTCATCATTTACCTCGAGGTGACACCATGGCTGAAATCAACATTCTTAAAACCGATGCACGGGGACGCATTACCCTGCCGTCCGCCTTCCGCAAAGAACCGCTGTTTGAATATGCCATTAAGGGCGACCAGATCATCCTCTACCCGGTCCGCACCATCAGGAAGTACCCCGATATGTCGGACCTCCCCACAGAGGAACTCTCTCCTGAAGAGGCAGAAAAGGAGAAGCGGGTGAACACCGACACCCGGCCCGGCATCAAGGCTGCTACCCCTGCGGAGGCAATTAAAAAGACGCGGAAATAGGCTTGTATGCCCGCCAATGAGAAGAATTTTTTGGAAACGTGCGCCTTTAGGGTATAATATCCGACGGAGGTTATAGGGGCATGGAAGACAAAACATTACTTGAGCGAATTACAGTCAATCCCAAAGTCATGGTTGGCAAACCCGTCATCAAGGGAACACGGCTGACGGTAGAGTTTATTCTGAATCTGCTTGCGCATGGTGCGACCGCGGCGGAAATCATCGGTGAATATAAAGGGCTGACCCAGGAAGATATTCAGGCCTGTATCTTGTTTGCAACCAAGTCGTTGGAAAATACGACCTTCATGCCGCTGGCGGTGGAGAAGGCATAAGTCCGCTTCATCGCACACCTTTCCCCAGCCTACCGTATCATTTCATTCTGGCAAGGAAATCCTTGGTGGTCATTACTTGCACAATGCTTTTAATAGTGTCCGTGAAGAAATGCGCATCGCCGGTCAAAAAGTAATGGGGCCTTATAGAGAGAACTGCGGCAAGAATGGGGATATCCTTTTTGTGCCGTATCAGAGGCGCGGCCTCCTTCAACATATGCCTAGCTTGCTCGGGGAATAATTACGATATCGCTCAGTGCCTTTTCGGTTTCAGCGAGGGCTATTTCAAAGGTCCTTTCTTTGAGATACTTGAGTTTCTTTCTTACTATCCTTCGCAATTCATCGACGGCATCCTCGCATGTCATGAGGTCAAGCTCGACCATATCCAAGATGCTGGCCTCGTTCCCTTCAAAGAAGATGCCAGATAACAGGATGTTGGTATCGATAAAGACCCTATATTTCATCCGCGCATCTTTTCCAACTCTTTCAATACCTCGGTTTCTGCTACGCCCTCTTTCTTCATCAGCCATCTCAGGAATGACCTGCTCTTTCTGGCATAGGCCTTTTTGAGCGCTGAGACAACGGCTTCCGAGGCGTCGGAAAATACCCCGAGTTTTATCTCCTCGGTGATATTACGGTAGATGTCCTCAGGGATCTGGGCTTCAATCTTTGGCATGGTACACCTCCCTGGCCTATTCGCATAAGCTCATGATAGCAGAAAGTTCATAGGTTTGCACCCCTAAGAAACATACCTTGCCGGGTCCGTAACGCCTGACCCCTTGAATCTTTTCCTGGGGGATAGGTCGAAGATCCCCCTTGTCTACGATCCCCCTCCTTGAGGGGGAGGGGGGAGCAATGCGGGTCCCCCTCCGCGAAAACGCTAAGCTCAAAGACCCGACACCTTATCCTTTAGAATCCATTATAGGGAATCTTTATTTTTCCCCTTTCAAGAAACTCATATATGCCTTTGCTGTTTCTTTCGGCTTTTCAAACATGGGTAAATGCCCCGTGTCCTTCAGGATAACCACCTTGTACTTCTTCAGATTCTTTTCCAGGAAGGCAACGCCCCCGATATCCGTCACCTTGTCCTGATCACCCCATATAATCAGGACAGGCGCCTGAATAAGGGGTAGAACAGGTGCTAAACTGTATTTTTCCGGCTGCCAGTCGTTCCATATTTTCTTGTTGAACTCCGCGTGGGCGATCATATCCGCGGCCAGGATCCGCTTAAAAGGTGCGGGGATCGGGGGCGTCTTTACGAAGAGCAACGCCATAAGCTTATCGAAATCCGCGGCGTTTGCGACCAGCAAAGGATTATTGCCCTGCTCCAGCTGCCTGGCGACTTCGCTCTTATTCTCGGATGGAGCTCCGGCAGGGTCCAACAGGGCAAGGGTCAGGACCTTCTCCGGGTATTTTGCTCCGTAGGTCGCCGTAAGCGCCCCTCCCATGGAATTTCCTGCCATGTGAAATCGATCGAGCTTAAGTACTTCCACAAATCGGTCGATGCGCCCAATCTGGCTCTCGAAACTGTAACTGTCCGTCGGCACCTGCGAGCTTTCACCGAAACCGGGGATATCGGGGATAACCAGGTGAAAGCCTTTCAAGTGCGCGGCAAAGAGCGGCCAGTCGTCCTTGCTGCCGCCGAAGCCATGAAGGAGTACGACTGTTTCTCCTTTTCCACCTTCCAAATAGACTATCGTATGGTCGTCGACCTGGACCGACTGCTTGACCAGACCGGCAGCGCGTCGCTGAGTCTCAATCGCCAGCTTGAACACGGATTCCGGGAAAAGGAAGTAAAATAATCCCAGCAGGAAAACGACGGCAACGATACCGACCAACCCATACCATAAAATTTTTTTCATTCTATTCCCTCCTGCCATGATGGTTTGTATGGAGTCCGGGGCCTTAACGCCCTTTGATCATTCGACCACGGAAAGGCCGGACATGTCAATAATTAAGTATGGTGACCCCATGATTCAACCGGCCAAGGATAGACAAACACCCGAAAATGGAGTATTGAATTAATTGGATAGGGTAATTATAGCGAGCTGTTGAATTATTTAAGGACGTCCCCTCTTAGGTGCTTAACGTAGAAAGGAGGCTTTGTATGCCGGAAAAATTATCGTTGGAGAAATTCAAATTACTCATCGGGCAGGATAACGGCACGACCGACTGGATCAAGATCGATCAGGCAAAGATCAATGGCTTTGCGGATGTGACCGGAGATCACCAGTGGATCCACGTCGATATCGAAAAGGCCAAGAAAGGGCCCTTCGGCACACCCATCGCCCATGGTTTTCTGACGCTTGCGCTTCTTCCGGTCTTCAGCTACGCCGGCAAATATGCCATTGAAGGCGCCAAAATGTCCATCAATTACGGATTGAACAAAGTCCGTTTCATCAATCCGGTCCCCGTAGGCTCCCGGGTGCGTTCCAAAATGGTGATCACGGCGATTGAAGAGAAAAAACCGAATCAGATCCTGGTCACCAACACCCATACCATCGAAATCGAAGGGCAGGAAAAACCGGCCTGCGTTGCCGAAGCACTCGGGATGTTCTTTCTGTAACTGAAAAATTCAGTTAGGCGGGGTTGACACTCCCAGGGAGGGGGTAGCCTTGATGAGGCCACCCTCTTCAGACTGGCTGCCCAGCTTGAGCAAGCCAGGCCATGGAAAGACAAACACCCGAAAATGGAGGATTAAATTAACTGAAGAGGGTAATCACTTTTAAATGCTTAAAGACACTTTTTTTAACTAAAAATATCATTTTAAGGCCCGAAAAAGCACCTAATTAATAACTTTCGCATTTTATATCAATTAGTTGCCTAGGTCCGACCCGGCCAGATGCGGCCTGATTTTCGTATATTTGAACCATTGTGCCGTTCTCCCCGCTTTTACTTAGTACGCTCTCTCCTTATGCTATTATTAGGAAGTAGAAATTCCCCATCTTGCACGTATCCCGAGACTGAAAGGTTGGGGCCTACGGCGGCTCCTTCACCCAACATCGTGCCAGCGAGTAGACAGGTTCCGACTCCCGTGCGAGCACCACGACCAAGGTATATCTCATTCGCACCAGATTGTATGGTGATTTTTCCCCCTCCCCTCTCGTGAGTACTATTTCCGCCGTCGAAACGCTCGGTACCACACAAGGTCCCCGCGCCCAGGTTTGCCTCTACACCCAATACCCCCCGAAAATAAGAAAAATGTTTGGCCTTAGCTCTACCAAAGATTGTCCCCGACACCTCAGCGCAGTGCCCAATGAGCGCCTCAGGACCGATAAGACTGTATTTTGCAACGCGGCAATACTCCTCTACACGTGATCCGCGCATTATGATACATTGTTTGCCCACAATTGCGGCGTTCCTCACGACTGCACGAGGACCTATAACAACTGGTCCTCGGAAAATAACATCAGCACTTATAGTTGCCGTCGGTGCCACAAAAACATGAGGGCTGATCTCATTAAGTTGCCATGCATTCGACAGATAATCTGCTATTGCAAACCAATGATTTTCCAGCAAGTAACGAATGTTTGCGAAGATATCCCACGGATAACGAAATGGAAGCAGCAGGTACTCAGTCAATGTCTTATTTACAACGGAGAGTCGCTTTGCCGGCGCGAGAAGGCGACACGAGATGTTATCATTATCGAGAATGTTATCGCCGACAGCACCGACGATTTCTCGTCGCCCCGAGGGCACTTTCACAATGATCGTTTTCAAATCCTGCCGGGTTACTTTATTTATAAGCACGAGTGCTTCCACTGGCCCACACACAACTGAAGGTACTCGGATATACACACTATTAATAGGTGACGATCCTTCTGTGATCAATTTTGGAAAAATTGAAGTTTCACTGCTAGATGGAAGCAACTCTCGTAGAAGATCTATTAGGTCCTCCTTACGAAAAGGCCATAGGTCTGCTTTATCAAAGTTAAAGGTCGCCATAATGTCCTATTACCACTGCAAAAAATTTCGGTCACGTTCGGGGAACAAAGGTGACCAAGTTATCCCTTCGTACAAGCCTCTTTTCCATAATGCGGTAATCGAACTCTTGGGTACGTTGTGCTGGAATACCAATAATTTTTGAGCATTCGAGTAGCCCAGGGCAGATTCATGACGTCTTGTTTCGCTGAATCCTGTGTCTGCTAAGAGTTCGTAGCCGACCTTGACTAGGAATTCCCGCGTATCTAACATGGTTTCATGGGTGGTCCAGTTCGGAGACCCAGTTTGAAAAATCGGGTTGTAAGGCGCCATATCTGGGTCTACTAAGTTCTTCTCCGCATCCAGTAGATTCCCAGTCAAATAACTTACTGTCGCGAGTTTACTCAGGTACGGCTCGTCGTACCCCCATGCGATGGTGGGACGTATACCCTTGCTTCGGAGGTAGCTTTTGAGTCGGTGGGCAGCTAAAGTGTTCGAAACAGCTAGCAATATATAGATCGAAATATTGCGAAGTCTATTTTGGCTATGAAGGGTCATGGGTTGGTTGATGTATTTGAACTTACCAGATTCTCGGGGCTCGCCGAAGAGTTCTCGCCAAAGTGATTCTCCTTGTGTACCACTCAACGAGCAGTCATCGACCAGAACGAGCCCACTTATCTCGGGCGGTAAACCCTCTAACGCCCTTCCTTCAAGACCTGTATACCTCAAGTTTGTCGGCAGATGTTTGATACCGTAGCACAACAGTCCCCCACTCCCAGTTACATCGCCAAGTGCAGCTAAAGCGTTGCTATCACTCGAAGGAACATGAAAGTGAATTAAATGGAAAAGCATTGTCTCCAAGCTTTCCGCACTAAAGAACCGTATCTGATCAAGCAGATCGAGAAGTCCCCCGCGGATTCTTGCAGATGGAGCAGCAGCAAGCAATTGATAGACATCGTACTCGCTCACTTGTCTCCAGTAATTTCGGAAGCGTAGCGAAATGGCTTTCGCACGGAGAATTTCATTTTCACCAAGTTCCCTCTGGAGCGCAGTGACCGAAACAAGTTCGCTACATTCTATCCTTTGAATAGCGCACAGTGCTTTTAAAACCTGACCGCGCTTTCTCAGATCTTTCATATACATGAAGCGTCGCAGCAGTTTCATGCTAGCTATCATAGTCTCGCTCCATCTCCGTCCCGAGTCAATGTAGGATGCTTGACGTACTATGTCAGCTATTTGCACGATTTCGTCCCATACCGCCTTGTCGTCAGTATAGCTGAATTTACCTAATCCGGTTCGAAGGAGATCAGATATGTAGTGCATGCTATCATCCAATGCCTGCCATTCTTGTGACTTTGACAGCATGAGTCTATTATAAACAGCAAATGACAAAAGATAGAATTTGCCTTGGTTGCGTAAGGATTTTTCGATTTGAAATAGCCACTCCAGAATTTTTCTACGCTGCTTATTCGTAAAACGAGATTCCGCAAGCACCACGATTGAGGAAGCAAAGAGCCCCCAGACAGTGTCATCAAAAAGGGATTGTCCGGTTTCTGTGTTTTCTATTTGTAGACGAATTTTTTCAGATGTCTGATCCAGATCGTTGCTTTCCTGTTGCAGTCTTGCCAAAGTATAAGCTCTGACCAACTCCCAGTGCATATCTTCGTCGCCATATATTGGTAGACTTAAGAGAGCCGATATGAATTTACTGTAAATGGGATCCGACTTGGAGACTTTGGCTTCGGCAAAACAAAGCACAATGTTAGCGGCAACTAGGATGTGGCCATAGCAGTATGGCGTTTGGTCTACCTCTCTTGCGTATAGCTGAAGTGCGTCAACGATTTCCCGATTTGCTGCAGTGGTAATATCGTTAATATCAAGCATATATTCCTCCAGTTATTGGTTAACATAGCTATTTTTTATGATTAGAAGCTGAGATAGTGTGACTTCGCACGCAATTGTATACGAAAGTGCGACGTTCAACTCGAGACCCAGAGAGAAGCATGAACTGCCATTTAAAACGAGTTATCGCCTCCCGGATTCTGTCGTCTGCTACTCTACGGTATTCAAAATCCTGCGGACGGATTCCATTGGTCTCTAAATGAAATTCAATGGGGACGTAGAAAAGCACATTTGGCCGAAGCATAGGGAGTCGAGACATTATTTGAAGAAGTTTAAGCCACTCACGTGGTACCTTAGGGCTCATTCTTGCATAAGCCCAAAAATCAGCCAACGTGCGATCCCAAATCACGAAATCACAAGAGTGATAGTTCAACGTCCGCTCTATGAAGCTCGATAGTAGGGCCAAATTCAGTTCTAATCGCGCCTCCCGCCCGACAACATATCCTTTCGCAACGTACGTTCTAACCAAACCTGATACTACGCCACACGAATAACCATCTTCTCTCAGCCTTCTAGCCAACTCACGCGCTGCAGTGGTTTTTCCCGTACTGTGCGTACCTGAAAAACCAATTTTTATCGAATTTGTTTTTTTCATTTGTACTAAATTACCTACAAAACTTCCTCACGCAAAATCTAACACATACTCCAATTCAATCGGCAAAAAGGCAACTCCAATATTTCATGCCCAACGACGCTTCACTGCGTGATGGACAATTGGCATTGTCTGCACCATTTCCTGACGTGTCTTAAGACCGATCACAAGTGAATCAACATTGGGCAACTTTAGGACTGTATTGATTACTTGCTCAATCTCCTTCTCTGAAGTCTCATGGCCACGCAGGACACTGAAGGCAAAAACAGGCCGTGTCGCACGTTCAAGGGCACGACACACACCATCTGGAGAGAACAAGAGAGCGTCCGGATTCAGCATGCACCAGTATCCGGCAAACGGCAACGTCTCCAGCACGGGGAGAGTACGCGATGGCCAGTGGGTTATGGCGAAGGGTATCATTCCATGATGCTCAATAATAGTGCACATTGTCTCAATTATGTCGAGCCTTTTAAGGCAGATGAGCCAGTCACCAATGTCCGTGCCGACCAAACAGTATTCCGCGATATCTGCAACTTTCTTTATCCTCGATTCATATTCTACTATGTTGAGCGTAATGCGTGTAACCTCATGATCTGAAAGACAATCTGCGCGACGGTCATGAGCAAACCAAAATTCTCTTACTTCAGAAGGAAGATGTTCAATCTCCTCTAAATCCTTACTGCCGAGAAGGCGAAATAACAATGTTTTGATGACTCGGCTCCTAAGATCGATTAAGTCCTTATCATCCAATATTACACCACACCGCCAGTTGGGATTGGCGAAGCAAGATATCTTTTTCCCACAACTACGAAAACGCTTTATTGCCAACAACATATGGGGACAATAAGAGAAGTCGAAACTCCGGATACCCCATCGATAGCCTAACATCAACATACGGTATGCATATTGTGCAGAGACCATATGTGACTGCCTCGGCTCTCGCGCACAGAAATCTACAAAACCATCACATCCCATGACAACATGGGGAACTTTATAATTTAAGGATTCGTCACGCATAATTGCTTAAAGTCTTGGCAAAGATCTAAACAACTGCTTTTTAAATATCAAAATGTGTTTACTACCTTTTAATGCTAATTTCAGCATATGCGTTATCACATATTTTACGGATGATCCGCCTGAACTCCTGTATTTCTTGCTGGTGATTCCGAATATTATCAAGCACAAGGTCGGCGGTTACGTCCCAAAGGCAGTCGACCGCCCGATAAGCAAAAATTAATTCAGACATGATTTTAGCAATTCGCTCGTCATCTTCTTGATTTATCGGTTCTGGGATCAACGCATATTTTTGAAAATAGGTCTCCTCTTCAATTTGCATGGAAAGCAACTCGGTAGAAATTGGAAGGGATCCGAATAACATATGAGGACCGAATGATTGCCATAGTCGCGTTCCAGGAAAAAGCATAAGAGGAAAAAAGGTAATTTCTTGTACGCCAAGTTTTTTTAAATGAACAGCATATGCGATCGTTTCACTCACATCACGTGGACTCTCGCCGGGAAAACCTATGATTAACACGGCCTGAGTTTCTACGCCATTACGAATCAAATCTTTAACACATTCAGAGGCAAGCCCTAAATCGATTTTTCGACCTGAAAGAGAGCAAGCATATTCAGAAACGGTATCTATTCCAAAAAGTACCGCCGAACAGCCAGAGTCGCGCATTATCATAACGTCATCTGGAGTTAGGGTATCAATGCGAAGCTGACAACGCCAGCGAACAGGTCTCCTCAGCGAACCTAGGCCTTGTACAAGCTCGATGAAGGAGTTCCTATCACTACCTATGACGTTTTCATTTACAAACTTAAATTGCGAGCAGTCGTACTGGTCACGATACTCCTTAATTTCTCGCAGGATTTGTTCAGTCGTCTTCAGCTGTCTTTTTTTGCCAAAAATTTTGAATACAGCACAGTAGCCACACTGGAATTCACATCCCCGAGAGGAGAAAAGCGGAATTTCCTTTCTTTCGGCAAAGTAGGATTCTATGTTGAGCACAGAAAGATCAGGCTTTTCCAGATCGTGAATCGGTGGAGTTTCGGTAGCCGAGGCAGAATAGGTACTTGATCGTTTTGAAAGCACTCCTAAGATCACTGCGTTAAGATTGCCCTGTGCGATTTCTTCAGCTAGACAAGTGATAGGCTTTTCTCCCGCACCTACAACTACATAATCGAAAGGAGATTCCGCCTTGAGCAGACTTAAGGGTAGGGCACTCGCATGTGCTCCACCGGCAACGACTGGTGTGGTTGGCCAGTAATTTTTTAGAAAGCGTGCCAGAATAAAGGCAGCGGGCACTGTTGGGGAAGCAACGTTTAAACCAAAAAACAGTATGTCTGTCCGCTTAAGTTCCTCATATATTTTGGCTTTTGTAAGTGGAAATGCCCAGAGGTCTATGACACTGACCTCAAAACCTTGTTTCTTCAGTTCGGCCGATAAACAGCAGAGGCCGAGGGGCATGTGTGTAAGTTTTAGCGGTACGTGAGTTGAGCCAATAGATTCGGCTGGCGGCCATTTTAAAGGAGTATTGAAGAATATGATGTGTTTCTTCATTTAGCATTGCCTAAGCGCATCATATGGTCATATGGAATTAGATCTTTTTTGTTGACTTGGCATCCCTGCCGGGTACTGATAAACGCTAGCTGATTCCCGCCCCGCCTCAGAAAGAGATAGAAAAGGATCAAATCTTCATTTATGCCATTTCTGCTTGATATAGGTCTTTCTTGCTGCCCCATGTCAATAATCAAAATTTTCCTTCTGTTTCCCTCCTTGAAATCACATGGTACCATTGAATTTTTGCCCTGTTAAGAAGGTCTGGTAATGCAAGTTCCACCCGCCCCCGGCTTGCTCTGCGAAAAAGCAAAATCAAAGACCTGCCCCTGATCATTCGACCACGGGGATGTCCGCTATATCAATAATTAAGTATGGTGTCCCCAGAATTTCACGCGTAGCCCTTTAAAAAGGGTAGCCTGTCGTCTTTTTCCCTTTCTAGACCCTTTAAAACCTCCTGTCTCACCTACTCAATGAGATGTTACGGAGAATAGCTTTACCAACCCCCTGTATCTGTACAACAACAGTTACATATTTAGTCGTTGTAGCCACATTACCATATTGAAGGTAAAAGTTCATAGGTATACCAGGAGGAATGTCTTCGCTATCAGTAAACCTATCTTGTTTCAAGAATCCTGCTTGGATTGGTTGATATTGATTACCAAAATCGTCAATTAAAAGACTTTCTGATCGGGGATAAAGCCTAAAGTCGCTTATTTTAGGGGAATTATTTATCACGGCTATTGTGCAATTTATTCTTTGTCCTATTATTTTGCACTCTCTTGCCTCAAGAGAAAAGTCATAGCTGTACCTTCTTATTTCTGCTTTTGCTAACACCTTAGGTAATGAGGTCATTGGTGTATTAGTCGTCGTACTTGATAGTGCTGGAACTGTCTCTATCCCCTTCACCAGCAATTCCTCTATCGCCCTTGTCTTTACAATGTTTCCCTTAGAGGCTCCAATTACTTTTGCAGTGGTTGTATCCAAAATCTTAACCAGAATTCTAATATTATTGTCAAGCGGAGTAATAGTACCTGTTATAAGAGCATCCACACCTGCTACTTGCCCCAATTTTTTTGCCGTTGTCGGATCGATTATTCCAGTGTCAACTAGCTTATGTTCTTTAATAATTGTTTTCAAATGTGTCCTGTCAACTAGCTCAAATCCCTTTCCAGAGCTTGCGAGGGCGACCGAAAACTCCTCTGCTAAAAATCTTCCAAGTTCCGTTACATTGCCTTGAAGGTCAGTAAAATCAACTACAGCAACAGATTTTTTACCTGCCTTGGCTATGTTTTCCGCCATTTCCGCGGATAGACTTTTAATTTCTTCCTCATAGGAAAATGAGAAAGTAGAATTTAATGAAAGAAAGATTAAATTCACAAATACTATAAAAAGTAATTTACGCATCTTATAAAACCTCCCTTTATCAACATATCTCTATTACTCTTTTTCATTAAGAATACGCCAATCTTTCTCTGCGAGCTTTTTTATAATTCTTTCTTTTGCCATATCTTCCGAAGCACGTTTTGAAAAACCTGCACCGACTTCCGATATTGTAAAACTGTCTTCGATTATACCAGTATTTGCAGAAATTATATGAATTTCAACAATCGTATGTGCTGTAATCATGTTCTGCATCTCAGGATTTTCGGTAAAATTGACTGCTTTTTTACAAAGGACAATATGGTCAACATACTTTGATAAGTCCAGATTTTTTACTTCTCTTCCATTTCCTCCAAATATCCTTTGAAATAATCCGTCCGAAACAAATCGGCCAGTAAAAAGGGAATCGGTAACCTTAAGTCTCGGCGTCTTAAGCAATGATGCAATTTTTTGAGTAAGCTCATAGCTAATCCTGTTACTTTCCTCAACCGCGAGAACCGCAACCTCCCGCCTATCGGGTCTATTGATGAAAGAACGGCTTAAGAGATAGCGATTAAAAAACGCTTCACGTTCTTCTACCCGCCGTTGTCCTTCCGACTTCGCAACTTCTTCTTGTCTCTTCTGTTCTTCTAGCGCCCTTCTCTCTGGGGTCGTAATAAACTCTGCAACACTTCTGTCAAGCCATCCAACGGATGTATTAATTGCTGAATGAGACACCGGCATATAAAAACTTATAGTTATGAGACAAAAGATTATAAGTACCATGCCGATAGCGATTTTTGGGTTTATTCCAATTCCGAATCGCATAAACCCAAGTGCGAGAATAGCGCAGATAATGAAAACCAACGGTATTGCCGCTGGATAATTCCAGACCGGGACAAGATAGAAATATATTGCCAGTAGAAGTATCCAGAACAGCACACCCCCTATTGTTTTTGCCATCTTCTTTATTTTTATTAAATCAACTTTTTTGTAAGTATTAATAATAGGGAAGGCAGCGATAAGCCAGATAGTTATAAGCAGTCCAATAATGGCTAAGTAAAGACCGTTCATCCATGAAATATGCATTAAGGAACCAATAATAGGCAAGGGTAATAAAAGGATTGTTACAATAATAGACCACTTTGCAAGTTTTTTTAGGAACTGCAAATAGGCTGTAGCCATGTTTCTCACATCTCCTAAGCCTAATATTGCTTTAAATAGATCCCAAGTTTGTCCCATTCTTTTACCTTCCTTTATTTTTTTCTTGAATTTTTTCCTCATCTCCTCAATCTTAGCTGGTAATCTAAAAAGGTATGATGGTCTAAATTATCAAAACTCAGCTTAACTGTAAAAAGTAAAAAATTTGAACAACGCCCCTCTTACCCGTCCTTGCATTCTAGACCTATTGGAAGGGTTTGTCGAAGATCCCCCTTGGGGAGCAATGCAGATAAGAACTCCCGCGGGATTTCCTGGAGAGCAAGGATCAAGGTTAAAGCTTTGCCCCCATTCCTACGACTTATGTCAAGATTGCAGACCTAACCCTATGGCCCCTTCTTCTTCCCCTTCTTCGTTGGACGATTTTTCGTTCCAGGTTTCTTCCTCTTCGGAGCATACCTAACTTCGTGCGGTTGTTTGCTCTGCCTCTTCCTGTCACGCGGTCCTCTTTTTTTCGGATCATCTGGCATTTCTTCATCACCACCTTTCCGTTCTTACTTCCCTCACAGATCTCTCTTCCCAAAGTGTATCATTACCAATTCTTGGTGTTTACGCAGGGTCGTTGTTACTTAAGTAGCGTTATCACAGTATCGCCCCAGCATAAAGGTTTGGCAATGCAGGTAATAACTGCCACCGCCTCGCCCCGCGAAAATGCCAAGATCAAAGACCTGACCCCGACCCTTGATATTGAAACCTAAAACAAAGTTAAAAGATAAGTATTTATAATTTTCTCCGCGGCATTAAAACAAGCTTTGATTTCCTCTTCTCCCCATTCTTTAATTTTTTCACCTGGTTTTGGGGCGTGGCGAATGTCTGCGTAACTTACATTAGCTAATTTCCCTATTAAATTCCATTCGGCATTGCATTTAAGTATGTCTTTTGATCCTTTTTCACTCCCATATTTCTTTTCCAAGGCCTCAATAACTTTATAAAGATAAAAAAGGGCAACATCATCTTGTTGGATGGCGAGATCATAATAATTAAGAATTAAAGTAGCCGTTTCGTCTTTTTTTATAGTTTGAATTTTATTAAGCCTTGCTAAAGTTAATCTTTCTTTAGAGGCTCCAAGAGCTTCATTGAACTCCTTTATGTTATCCTCAATTTTCTTGATTTCTTCCCGGGTTGTTATTTCTTCTGGAGATGAAAATTTATCTACGAGGTTAATTTGTGTTTCCAAGTTATACATTTTGGGCATGACTCTGTGCAGAAAAATATTTATGATATCTTCATTAGATTGGCATTCGGGTAATATTATCAATCTGCCTTCTCCTCGCCTAATTAAAACCCCCAAAGTTTCATAATTTCTATTATAAAAAAGGGGGGCCACATCGATGGGATGACTCCCTTGACGTGGTGCTGGCGGCAAAATTTTTTGCAAAACAGGAATTTTAAGATTATTTTGCGAGATAATAGGGGCGAGGAAACGGAGATTGTAGTCAGTATCAACTCTGATAGCAATTGGCTGGTGATCTTTTGTGAATTCGATTTCTGGCATAAATGGAATCCAATTGTAGGCTTTATTTTGATGCCATATATCTTTGGCAATGTGATTAACAAAGGTTAGAAATGTAGCCCCGCGCAAAATGTGATTTTGCAAATGAGCTAAGCTATACTCGGGAGTAACGTCTGGAATCTCTCCAATCGCAATATAACCATCCTTATTACTTGCAAATAAAGATGGATTATATATGAGTATATCTTTCTCATAAATTTGACATGGTAGGTGTCTTACGCTGCTACAAAAACCAATGGAGCCGGAAGCAACTTCAAAACCTTGACGTTTAAGTTTTTCACTTAATCCACTTGAACAATCTAATAATAAAATACTAGGTGTCATAATATTAGGGCTAAATATTGCACAATTTTGCTCAAAAACAAGCTAAAAAAAACTTGCCCGGCAATTAGTTTTTCGGTTTGAGCCTAAGTTGTTCGCAGCAGCCTGAGGAACGGAGAGCCGTTGATCAAAATTATCAAAGCTCATCCTAAATATCAAAAGTGAGAAATTTGAACAACGTATCACACACCTCTTTTGATTTAAGCGCGGCCTGCCCAAAAAAATTTCAAAAAACCCTTTACGTTCTCCGTTGTAGCGCCCAAATAATCGGTTCAACTATTCCTATGGGTGTAAGCTTTGCCGGCGGTGAGCCATCCTTATTTATATGTCCCACAGAAGATGTCATAAAAATTTTGAAATATAAACACCGCTTCTGACATAAATTTATTAAACGTGAGAGTTTATTTTTTAGCTTGTCTAAAGACCTTACAGATACCAGATCACATTTCATAAAAATTAATGCCACAGGTGCTTTAAGTTTTTTATTAATATCCACACCCTTATTTTCGATAACAAGTTGTATTGCAGCTATTAGTGAGTTTTCAATGGCTTGTATAATACTTTCATTTTTTCCAGCGACCTCTTTGCTATCAACTGATAACAAAATAACTTCGCTTTGAATAACATATTTGAAGTAATCAGTCTTGTGCAACCATCTTTCATCGTCTGTGTCGAATTGCCCAATATTTTCTCCGGCGTAGTCACCAATTTCTATTTTGAGACGTCTACTAAAAATTCCTGTCCCCATAGATGCAAGCGCACGGTAGTAAAATACTTCGTTCTTCCCCGTTTTCGGCAGCCATTTGCCCCTAGTAAGTAAATTTAGATGGCTTACGACTCGTTCCACGGTTTCTGACCCGTATGGTGAAAAAATAATACTATAATTACTGCGAGTACCATTTGTCATTAAAACATCAAACAAAACTGTCAAAAAAACTGTTTTTCCAGAAGCAGGAAAGCCAAGAAGAGATATAGAAAGAGGGGTCGGATTTCTATTTACAAATGCTATAAATGAAATGACATACATTACTATAAGGCCTAAACCAAACCCAACCACTGATATTAACCATGAAGATTCCAGTTTAGAAAAAATTAAAAAAAAGAAACTTGATAGCCACAAAATTAGAATCCATGGTATGACATATTTTAAAAGCTTATAGAAATCAGTTTTAATCAATTTTTAATCCTCTAATTTATACTTAAATTTAAAAAATATTGCACTAGAAAAAAAAGCGATACCAGAGATGACTGTAAGTAATTTTATCGTTGCTAACACTTCAACATACTTTGCTGTTGTTTCATTATTAAATATTTTCAATATTGCTCGATTAGTTCTGCCATCAGTAAGGGCTTTTTTAACAGCGCCTAATATTTCCAACATATTATTATCTACGAGAACTTTTGTAAATACCGTTAAAACAAATAGTGAAATGAAAATAATCATTCCTAGTATATTAAAAAAAGATATCCCCTCAGCTAAACTATTATCGCGAAGTTTACTGGCATTTAACGTAATTAAAAAACAAAGCATAGCCATAGAAAATGAGAGTTCCGCTGGATCGAAAATAGCACAAATAAAAGGACCATGTAATACAAACCGGATGAGCGTACCAAAAATGAATGGTATTAGTGGCAAAACTAAATGCTTAGCTATCCAGCCAAAATTTTCTTTCATTAATTGATCCTAGCTATTTAATAGTACTTTTCCCATTTATTTCCATTTTTTCAGCGGGTGAAGCTGGCGCTAATCTTCATTCGTATCATTCGAAACAACTTATAGAATCAGGTCTCGGCATTTGCTATTATTTTTACCTCAACCCTTCTCCCTTTAGTCCGCTTTATTTTCACCAAACAAAAAAGGGCGAAGAAGCCCCTTAAAGATCAATCCTTAAATTTTACCCCTCTCTTGTCGCCTTGCGACATCTCCCGTTTTACGGGACCCCGTTGTCCGCAAAAATCATATTGAGGTGCGGGGCCGTCATTTAGATTTTTATACAGAGTGGAACGAGACATCACCCCTCGAACCCCCTTGAGGCGAACACGGTAAATAACGCTTTACATTACTTGAATCCCAATTGCTTTCTTTAAAACGGATTCATTATGCCCCTTTTTCACAAAATGTCAATATCTGTGTCGTCTAACGATACATCCCGCCATTCAGATTTTTATACAAAATGGCTCGAGCCAGCACCCACAGGCGGCATATGGCTCCAGGCGGTAAGGGGGGCATAGGCTGTTTTTACTAAATTTAACTTTTCTATCTTTTTTCGCATCTACTTACTTCACGAACTCCTCTACCCTCTTTCCGCACTTAACACAAAATTTAGTACCTTCATATATCTCTGCCCCACAATTACATACTGCAACAGCCCTAGGTAGACCTAACGCCTCCTGTGCCTTTAAGTGGACCTGTTTTAGTTCCTCTTCTTTCTCTTTTATCTCGCTGTCTAATTCTCCGATTATCTCGCACTTTTCTTTAATTCTTTTCTCATCAAATTTGCCCTTAAGGAACATTGTAAATACAATATTGCCTAGCTCCTCTAGGGAACTTTTCTTCCGTTCCTGAAGTGTCCCTATCAGCCCTTTGAGTTTTGTAGTTTCAAGCGCCTCTTTTGATTTAACGCTGACTGTTGTAATTCCCTTGCCTATACCTTGCTTGACCTTGTCAAAGAAATCCGTCATATTCTTGTACCCTCCGTTTATGAAAATTTATTCCCGCAATCGCTACAAAAATCATCGCCTTTATTGTTTTTTGAACCGCACTCAGTGCAGAACTTATAGCCTGTTCTGCCTTTGCCCTCAAGGAAGGGCAATGTTTTCCCCTGCATCAGATAGAAATTTAGCCCTATGGCAAAAAGCAAGAGAATCAATACAAACCAGAATCCAGCACCATATTCTAATTGAAGTATTCCTTCCCCTTCTCTGAAGATGTCTCTGTCAAGTTTTATTTTAAGCAGTAGGAGCAAAATCAGTCCAATACCGCCAGTAACAGCAGGCGCTATGGCGCTTTTTTTCCCCTTCAGACAACTCAATCCCATTCCTGCAGCCACACAAAGGAAAACAAGCGCTGCTAAGGGCTCTCCTCTTACTTTCTGGACTTGTTTTTTCCCAGTCATGCTTGGTTGCTTAATAGTTGTACCCGTGATTAATTGAATGCCGGTAAGGGTTGCCAGTTTCTGCCCTTGACATGAAACAGTAACGAAAGGAAGAACAAAACAAATAAGGGCAATTCCGAAGATCGCAGGTGAAATTTTTTTTGTCATGCTTTCCATAAGAGACCTCCTTTCTTAATTTGACCAACGGCGTATAATATTTCGCGTGTTATCAAAATGAGCGTCATGGATGTGATAAACAATAAGCTTATATCTTTTCCCAATGAGGCTTCACAATTAAGTATTTTCCTTGTTCGGGTTCTCCATATTCCATATCAACTAAGATTCGCTCGCAGCCATTTACAATTACTGTTAGCGGAACACTCGTTACGATCTGTTATAAAAGCCTGTCATTTTCAATGATTATTGCTTTGCAACCTTCAAAGAAAATTTAGCAGAACTCATTCCCGTGAGGTCATTGAGATTCAAGATACCACTTCCCTTTATTATTTTGGCACTTGCAGTGCCGTCAAAGCGCATTTGAAGCGTTCCTCCAAATGATCGGGCTTCGGCAATAAAAGAAATGCGATTACCATCTAATACACCAGACGTAATGTCTAATATGCCAACCTGGTTTCCTTGTGGATCCCATAAAGTCAATTTGCCGGCTATCTTTTTGCCCGTTTGGTTTACCATAAGTTCAACTTTACTACGTTCGATCTTGCCTTTCTCGATTATTGACATCTCTCCTTTCCAAATTCCAGATGTATCAAGGTTCATTGAACACGCCACAAAAAGGTATAAAAGCAAGCAGCTAAAGATAAAAACAATAATGAATGACTTTACTCGCAAAGTTTCTCTCTTCGAACTTATGGGCATATAATGGCTCCTTTCCCCGCCAGCAATGGCAGATAACGAAGCTGCGGCTTGCCGCAGTACCTTTAGCATTTTGGTGCAGCCGATGACTGCTTATCGTTCAAAGCTAAATGACTTGCACTTGCAATAGCTTTGTCCATTAATTTTTTCCCTTTAGTCTGCCGCTATTTGCCGCAGTAGGCATACCTTATAAAGCTCTACTCCCTTCTGAATTAGCTACTGTGCTCCCTGAGACTCAACATCAATGCCAAAGTCAAAAACCCTTAGACTTGCGTTTTGAGTTGAACCCCACATAAAGGCATATTCACCTGGTGGTAAAGGGCCTTTAGTTATAATCTTATATGTGCCATCAGGGGTCTTTTTAGATTCATAATTTGTCTTATATTCACTTCTCGGAACGCCAGCGCCAGGAGTAGCAGATGAACCGCTCATAACCATGTACCGCATTTTCCCATCTTTTGTTGTAGCTAATTTGAACAAATCTCCACCTTGAATTCCTACTGGATCTATTTTCATCTTAGATATAAAAACGAGATTTCCCTTCGATGCAGCCATTCTAAAGCTTGCCTTTGGACCGTCAATTATATACATACAATCCATAGCTGCGCCCCCGGTCCAGAATGCTCTTCCTCTAAGAAACTTTTGATAACCAGGATGTTCTTCAATCTCAATAAGCTTCCCGTTTTTCAGCAAGAAGAAATCACCAGTTACAGGCACGTGTACAGAATCTATTGGCGCTAATCTCGTACCTTTTACGGGCATTTGCACAGAACCTTTAGACGCTAAGCTCGTGCCTTTCTGTGAAAAAAATTCATACTTTGTTCTCACTAATAAAAAAACTAAAAGAGCTACAGAGAAGATGCTTAGATAAACAAAAAACTTACGCATAAATGCCTCCATTTCTAATTAGAAGACCTTGGAGTCAGGGGGCAGATCTTTATTTGCCAATTGATCTGCCGCACTGGCTAATATTCACCAAACAAAAAAGGGGCAAGCTAGCCCCTTGAAAATTTAACCTTAAATTCTACCCCTTCCCCATTTTGTGTCATGCCACATACCCCCTTGAGGCGACGTATTCTGAAACCCTGCTACATTCCCGTACTTCTCTCCCCTACCTATTGGATCTATCTATAATTGAGGCGATGTCGTACACCGACACCTTAAAAACAGCTAGATTATGCCCCTTTTTCACAAAATGTCAATACTGATAGAAACAGGGTTCAGGTGGCCAATCCCACCCCTCAATGTCAATTTATGGAAGCGGGATGCCGCTAGCGGCAGGATTCCCAGGGTTCGAGTGAAAAACATGCAAATGACCAAAGGATCAACTTCAACTAAATTTAACGAGCTAAAAATCAGGGGGCGGGGTTATCCCCGCCCCCTTTCCACAGCCTACGTATGTTCGTGCTTCCTCTTACCGTTAGTCGTGTCCGTGCCACCCATGGCTGTCCCACGTTTCATCGCACCGGCCTTCGATGTAGTCGTCAAGCTGGACCGATATTGATTCGGAGAAAGTGTTCCCCGCGTTGATGATTGCCCAGTTGGGCACGTTTATCCCGTGCATCGCGCCACAGTCCCCTCGCGGGATCTCCACAATGGCGATGGTCGCATTGGGAGGGGTCGTGCCGGGGAGATAGACGTCAACGGCGCTGAGGAACGTTGTATTTAATAACGCAGGGAAATCGGTGACAGGCCTGGTTAAGTTCGTCACGTGGTCCGAGGCCAAATCGTAAATAAAATACGCAACCAACATATGGCTTGCATAAGCGTTGACCGCATTAACGACGTTGATGCCGTCAATGGCGAGAACGTCGTTCAAGCCGTCATTCTGATCGCCCCGCCACTCCCGGTTCCTCGTAATAATCAGGTTGGTCTGATCGGGGTTCCTGGTCATGAGGGCTCCAAGCCCACCGCCGACGGGAGAGGTGTTGAGGCGGAGAAAGTAATCACTCCTTATCCGGGGCTCGATGTAGAAGTGGTGATTCCCGCCGGGACGGGCAATGTTAATTTCATAATAGTCATCGGCCCGGGCTTTAAACGGTCCAAAGTTTCCGGTCGCGTCTATCGGGTACGTTGCCTCCGGGCGCCGATGTTTTCTGGCGCCGGTTTCGCCGTTGAGCTCATAGATCTCCACCGTCGCGCCTGCCGCGCCTACATTTTGCGGAAACAGGACCGCCCTGCCCGCCAGGTTGATGCGATTGTCGCGATCAGGCAAAACAGACGTGCTTTTCGGATCCTGGCCGGTAAAGAACTTGAACATCAGGGCAAACGACTCGGGAGAGGTGGCTGTTTCGTTGTGACCCTGTTTGGGGAGAACATAGTTCTCCGCCCCCACGATCGTCGGTATCGGCGAACCGGGGACGAACCTGAACTCGGCCCAGAGGGCCAGGGTGGGCACCCCACCCGGAAGGCTGGTAGCTGCCCTGCCGTCAAGATTCACATAGTGGGCAACCTTGGCGGCACGCGCTGGGTTGCTCAGGTAGGACTGCGACACAAATGTGCCCAGGGAATGCCCCAAGAGATCGACTTTATCAGCGCCGGTCTCCAGCAGAATGGCGTCGATTTGCGCATCAAGGGCAGCCAAAACAGCCGGGGCCGTGGCAGCGTAATTGGGTGAATCGTATTCAAACGCATTGAGGTAGTTCTGGGGGTAGCCGTTGCCAGCAAAACGCATGGCCTGCCACTCAAATTGTTGTGCCGAGCCCGTAAAGCCATGAACAAAAATCATGGGCCGCATATTCGCGAGGTGTTTGTGATCGGCGGCATTGGCTGAAGTGGATAAGAAGCCAAGCCCGATCACCGTGAGAACCAACAATGTAATAATTGAACAGTATGCTAATTTCTTCATCACGCCCTCCTCTGTCGCACAGCGACATCCCCTCCTTTGGAGTTTTATACCAAGTGGTAGGGGACTCCACCTTAATGTGAAGAATAAGAAAGTCAGCCCCGCACCACAATATGATTTTTGCGGACAACGGGGTCCCGCAAGCGGGAGATGTCACTACGTGACATCGCGTCTATTATATTTTTACATTACGGGTCGTGATTTTAACGCCCCCGACAGAGCCCACTTAACCTGTCGGGGGCCTCATAGGCAGAATTTGCTGCGCCGGTGAGGACTATCCTTCCGCATATAAAGTATTCTCCTGTATGATTTTATAAAGGCGATTTCTCTAGTAATCATTTGTCACTATTATGGTGAAGCCCCAGGGCCACATGACACAGTCCGCAGCGAATCCTTAGGATCGGATTTCAAAATGGCTCCTCATAACCCTCCGAATCTTTTCCATGCTAGCCACACATTCTTGGGCTTCCGCCTCTGACACTTCAAAACCAGGATATCGGACATCGACGGCATATGCCGAAAGCTTAATCACGTCGTCTCTATAATCCCCTAATTCAGAGATGAAGCTCCTGCTTTTTTGCAAGAGGATATCGAGGTCGTGTATCTTTTCAAATTCGATATCGTTTTCTTGTAAAATCGCCTTCATATATTTTTCAATACACTGCTGGGCATGAAAACAAACTGCATTTAAAGCAGGAGGGTCAGCCCGTAACTCGCGAATTGCGACTAAATAATCCTCTTCAGCCTTTGAAATCCACTCCGCGGTGATCTTCTTCACAAATCAACGCCCTTTTCCATAATCTTCTTGATAAAAAAATCACCGAGCTTGAGCCTTTCTTCAACCTGCTCAGGTGTCCTCACGATAACATCAAGGGGTATTGAGGAGGTAATCTCTCTGCGGATTAAAAATGCCTGCTTCTTGACCGGGAGCGATGTGTTCATTATAACAAAAAGGTCAATGTCGTTCCCGCTCCCTTTTGTTGCAGGTACACCATAGGCATACGACCCAAAAAGGATGACCCGTCGGGGGTTAAATTTCTCCTTAATTGTCCGGGCTATTTCGCTGATGTGTGCGCTCGCTATTTCCCTTTGTTTGCTGTTTGCCATAAGCTGTCTCTTGCGATTTTATAGATTCTTAATCTCAAATAACCTCACGACCGGAAAAGGTCTTGCTCATAGAGCAACAGTTACTTCTCCGGCAAGAGTGCCGGGTTTGGCCTTGCCCCGCCAGAGGCGGGATCGTTCACCTTTTCGAGCCCTTCCAGATAACATCTGAAGGGCTTCTTCCTCGGTGTCTCCTTCTGTAAAACACCCATCGAGGGCGGGTACGGAGACGTTAAAACCTCCCTCTTCAGCGGGCTCTAAGACTACGTAAAACTTCATATTTTTTCTCTCTGTTTAATTATACCCTTATGCCCTAAAAAGTAAATACTCCCCTCCCACTTTGTATAATGATGTTCCTTTAAATCTTTTAAGGACATCATGCCGCAAGGCGGCAAAATATGATTGACGGGATGTCGCAAGGCGACACAGGGTGCGAGTGAAAAGCATGCAAATGACCAAAAGACCACAGACCGTCTAAACATCCTCTTTCCACGGATTAATAATATTCACTCCGGTATGTTGAAAATCATGCTCATTGCGGGTGGCAAGGCAGTAACCCCCGTGCAGGGCGATCGCAGCGATGAGGGAGTCGATCGCCCTGATCAATCGCCCCTCTTTTTCCAACCTGCCGGTGAGTTCTCCCCAGACCAACATGACGTCAATCGTGATGTCAAGGATCCTCCCCCGGAATCGGATCAATAAGTCCGTTTCGAGCCATTCCGTGATTGCCTCTCTCCGTTTGGAAGGCGGGAGCTTTTCGACGCCCTTGCGTATCTCGCCGATGGTGATAACGCTGAGGTAGACCGTGTTCGGCTCGAGCCGATCGAGCCATTCCACAACGTTTTTGTTCGGTTGCTTGGCAATGAGTTCAGAGATAACGTTGGTGTCAAGCACGTAGTTCATGGGGCGATATCTGCTCTCAGGCCGCTCCGGTCACGCCTCAGATCGATATCCGCCTGGGCCAGGGGCGATTCGCGGAAGAAGTCGGAGAGCTTTTTCTTGCTCAGCATCACTGCGCGATAGTCGTCATAGGAAAGCACGATCACGGTTTCGATTCCGCGCTTGGTGATGATCTGCGGGCCGTTTTTGACGGCTTCTTCTACGACCTCGCTGAACTTATTCTTTGCTTCTTGGATTTGCCACACGCGTGCCATCGCTTGCCTCCTGTCTAGTCTGTCTAGATTATAAGCCGGCTCACACAGGGTGTCAAGGGGGCTCTTCCTAAAATCCCCTGTGGGGGATCATGCCGGTTTTATCTTATTGAAAAGCCTTTCGGATCGTGCCTTCCTTATTTCTTGTTCAGGCCGATGACATAGGCGATCGCATCGGCGATCTGCTGCTGCGTCAGCAGCCGCTGCTCCCCGTAAGCCAGCATCTTCAAGACGGGGTTCTTGCCCTCCGGCGTGGAGCCGTGCTCGATAAAGAGGTCGATGTTCTCGGCAAACTCCCTCGCGTCCTTGCCGTACAAAGTGGGATCGATGGGGTTCAAAGCAGGGACCGTGCCGTCTGCCGACCCGGGATTAACAATGCCCCCCTTGCCCTCCGCATTGTGGCACTGCACGCAGTTGACGCGGAAGACCTCCGCCCCTTTTTTGGGATCCCCAATCAATGCTATCGCCTTTCCCGGGCCGCCGGGGTTCGAAGGCCGGGCCACTTCTGTTTCACCGGTTTTAGCAGGCGCCTGGGCGGGCTTGGGCTCGGATCCGCAGGCCCAGAGAAAAACCACCGGCACGATGGCCGCCATCCACAGCCGGATCCTGATCTTCTTCATCATGGCATTCTCCTCCTTTGTTATTTATTATGATGAGGTCTTTTGGAGATATGGGGCTAGTATAAGGGAAAAGGGGATATTTTCAATGCAAAAAATGGGGGGAATAAAGATTTGCATTTCGCCCTGCCGTATATATACTATAGCTTTAAGGTATCCGGGTAATAGAGTACTCTCTAGGCAAGACCATTCCTGGTGATGAAGGAGAAGCAGCATGAAGCCTCGATCATCCTCTTGGGACCATACTTCCACGGAAATAAAGACCAGGGCAGCCGGCCTATTCCGTATGCGGCTGGACTTTTTCTGCCTCATCTGCCTGACCCTGGCGGCTTTCTGCCTTGTTCCCCTGCCCGGCGCCTGGGCGCACGCCCCCGGCAGCCAGCCTATCGGCATCGACGCGCGGATCGGAGAGACCATCCCCGGTGATATCGTCCTGCTTGATGAGCAGGGCCGAGCAGAGGCCCTGGGTGCCATCATCCGAAAGCCGACGATCCTGGTCCTCATCTATTATACCTGCGACCGGCTGTGCCCCCAGATGCTCGCCGGACTGGCCGCGGCCCTGCCCCAGCTGGGGCTCACGCCGGATAAAGACTATCAGGTCATTACGGTGAGCTTCGATGAGACGGATACCCCTGCCAAGGCCAGGCATCTCAAGAGAAACTACCTGAAGGCCATAGAGCAGCCCTTTCCCGCGGGCGCCTGGCGGTTCCTGACAGGCGAGCGCAAAAATATACAAGCGCTCTGCGCAGCCGCGGGCTTTACCGTCCGGAAGGAAACGCACGGCTTTGCCCATCCGACCGCCCTGATCATCCTCTCCCCGGACAGGCGGATCACCCGGTACATCCACGTCTCCAAATTCTCTTACGGCGTCGCGTATCCGATAACCTTCCCGGCCGCGAGCCTTTCCCGGGCCCTCACGGAGGCATCCCGCGGGGAGGCAAGCGCGGCGCCGAAAAGCTGGTTTCTGTACTGTTTCCCCCACGAGCCGGAGAAGCAGCAGCGGTTCTTCCGGATCCTGATGATGGTCGGCGGGGGGACCATCATCGGCCTGGCGCTTTTCTTCGTCTATCTCTCTTTGAGCGGGAGAAAACCGCGAGAGGGAAAAAGGTCATGACCGGAAAAAAGGGCTCTGCCCGTTACACGAGCTTTTACCAGGAGCCGGGCAGGTACAAGGGGATCCTCTCCTGGCTGATGTCCACGGACCACAAGAGGATCGGGATCATGTATACCCTGGCCCTGCTCAGCTTCTTCGCGGCAGGCGCCTGCGCAGGGCTCCTCATGCGCCTGAGCCTGATCGCCCCCGGGAAGATCTTGAGCGCCCAGACCTATAACGAGGTCTTTACCGTCCACGGGATCATCATGATCTTCCTCTTCGTGATCCCCGGCATACCCGTCGCCTTCGGCAACTTTTTTCTCCCCATACTCATAGGGGCCAGGGACGTGGCCTTCCCCCGCCTGAACCGCCTCTCGTGGTGGCTCTATCTGACAGGCGCCGCCATCATATTTCTCTCCCTCTCCCTCCACGGCAGGCCGCCCGATACCGGCTGGACGTTTTACGCGCCCTTGAGCGTGGAGAGCCAGGCGAATATCTCCGTGGCCGTCTTCGGCGTCTTCGTCCTCGGCTTCTCTTCCATCCTCACCGGCCTCAATTTCGTCACGACCGTCCACCGCTTGAGGGCGCCGGGGATGGGGTGGTTCCGCCTGCCGCTCTTTGTCTGGACCCTCTACGCGACCGGGTGGGTCCAGATGCTCGCCACGCCGGTGCTCGCCATCACCCTCGTCTTTATCATCCTCGGGAGGTTCCTGGGCGTCGGGTTCTTCGATCCCGCGAAGGGCGGCGACCCGATACTCTACGAGCACCTCTTCTGGATCTACTCCCATCCGGCGGTCTATATCATGCTCCTCCCGGCCATGGGCATCATCAGCGAGATCATCCCCGTCTTTTCGAAAGAGCGGATCTTCGGCTATACGGCGATCGCCCTCTCGGCCATTGCCATCGCCAGCGTCGGCTCCCTGGTCTGGGGGCACCACATGCTCACGAGCGGGATGAGCGATACCGCCAGGGTGATCTTCTCCCTGATCACCTTCATCGTGGCGGTGCCGAGCGGGGTGAAGGTCTTCAACTGGGTAGCCACCCTGTACAAGGGCTCGATCGTCATCGTAACGCCGCTGCTCTATGCCCTTTCCTTCATCCTGCTCTTCAGCATCGGGGGCCTCACCGGCCTCATCATCGGCGCCCTCGCGCCCAACCTTAAATTGCACGGGACGTATTTTATTGTGGCCCATTTCCACTACGTCATGTTCGGCGGGGCGGGCTTCGCGATCCTGGCCGGGCTCCACTACTGGTTCCCCAAGACGACCGGGCGGATGTACGATGAGGTGAAGGCAAAGATCGGATGGCTGGTGCTCTTCATCGGTTTTAATGCCCTCTACTTCAGCATGTTCATCCTCGGGTATCAGGGTATGCCGAGGAGATATTTCGATTATCCCCCGCAGTATTTTACCGGCCATCTCGTCTCCACCATAGGGTCATGGATCCTAGCGGCCGGCCTTATTATCATATTCGGCAACCTGGTGAGGTCCGCCTTTAAGGGCAAGAAGGCGCCTGCGAATCCATGGCAGGGCAGGACCCTGGAATGGCAGATCCCCTCGCCGCCGCCGGCTGAAAATTTCGAGAAGCTCCCCGTTATCAGGGGCGATAGGTATGAGGTGAAGAGGAAAGGATAACGTGGGCGTCGATTACGAAGGCAAGAAGATCGGGATGTGGATGTTCCTTTTCACCGAGCTTCTCTTCTTTGGGGGGATGTTCCTCCTCTACTCGGTCTTCCGCTACCGGTTCCCCCTCGATTTCCATGCCGCCGCGGCCCATGAAAATGTCTGGCTGGGGTCCGTGAATACCTTTATCCTCTTGACGAGCAGCTTCGCCATAGCCCTGGCGATCTCGGCGATGAGGAAGGGGCGGAGCAGGCTGTCTGCCTCTCTGCAGCTGGCGACCATCGGCATGGGCATCGCCTTCCTTTGCATCAAGTCCGTCGAGTGGGCGACAAAAATCCAACTGGGGCTCTACCCGAATTCACCCGTGCTGTTACAAAAGGGCCCCGGTGAGGTCCTCTTCTTCGGCCTGTACTATGTCATGACGGGGATCCACGGGCTCCATGTCCTTATCGGCATCTGCGTGATCGCTTTCATGGTCGTCTTGACGCGGAGAAAAAAGATCACGAGGCAAAACCCCATCAAGCTTGAAAATACGGGACTCTACTGGCACTTTGTGGATATTGTCTGGATCTACCTCTTCCCCCTGTTTTATCTTATTACCTAGCGGAGAAGGCGATGCGAAAGGCGGATACACAAATCCCTGCGGGCAGTTACGCAACCTACGCCGTTGTCTGGCTTGCCCTCGTGGCGCTGCTCGGCGCAACCATTGCCGTTGCCAAAATGCACCTCTTGGTAAGGTATAGCGTCTTGGCCCCCCTGGCAATCGCCTCGGCCAAGGCGGGCCTCGTCCTGATCTATTTCATGCACCTGAGATACGAAGGCTGGTTTTTAAAGAGCATGCTCCTTGTTACGGTTGCAACCCTGACGGCGTTTATCGCCCTCACCTTCGTGGACGTGTGGTACCGGTGATTGAGACCATGCTCTTGGGCCCGTCAAATACCTCGGGAAAGATAGAAATCGCCTTTCTGATACTGACCGGAATATCGGTGCTCTTTCTGGTGCTCGTCACCTTTTTCATCTGCCTTTTCCTGATCAAATATAACAAGAAGAAACATCCGAAAGCGGAAAAGGTGGGAGAAAGCCTTCTCCTCGAGATAGTCTGGACCGTCATACCCACGGCGCTCGTGCTCGCCCTGTTCTACTTCGGGTGGAAAGATTTCGATTACATCCGCAATGCCCCGAAGAATGCCATCCCCGTTACGGTGATAGCGAGGCAGTGGTCATGGCTCTTCGAGTATGAGAACGGGGTGCAGAGCGACGTCCTGCGCGTCCCCCTCGGGAAGCCGATCAAGCTCATATTGACCTCCGAGGACGTTATCCACTGCCTCTTTATCCCCGCCTTCAGGATAAAGGAGGATTGCGTCCCCGGGCTCAAGACCCACCTCTGGTTTACGGCGGACGAGGCAGGGTCCTACGATATCTTCTGCACCGAATATTGCGGCGTCGGTCATTCCCATATGCGCTCAAAAGTAGTGGCTGTGCCGGAAGGGGAATTCGCTGCCTGGTACGGCAGCGCGGCAAAAAAACCGACGGACAGGGGATTCAAGATTCTTTCGGCAAAGGGCTGCCTCGGCTGCCACAGCGTCGATGGGACCGCAGGCGCCGGGCCGACGCTGAAAGGGGTCTATAATAATCAAGTGACGGTGCTGATAAAAGGCAAGGAGAAGCAGGTCATCGCCGACGAGGCGTATCTCACAACGAGCATCCTGCAGCCGGGGTTTGATGTGGTCAAGGGTTATCAGCCCATTATGCCGGTTGTCCCGCTGACAAAAGATGAGCTGCAGGCGATCGGCGATTATCTCAAGCAATTGAAATGACCTTTATGCGCAAGCTCCTCTATCCGATGCAACAGTACGGCAACCTCTGCAAGCCGAGGGTATCGTTTTTTGCCGCCCTGTCCGCGATGGTGGGTTTGCTGTTGTCCCCCTTTCCGACGATCGGCACGGTAGTGCCTTTGGCCCTGGTCGTCTTTCTCCTCGCCTGCGGCGGCTCCGCCCTGAATCAGTACCAGGAAAGGGCAATCGATGCCCTCATGGAAAGGACGCGGCACAGGCCCATCCCTGCCGGCCATATACGGCCCCTCAGCGCGCTCCGGTTCGCGCTGGCCGTCCTGGGTTTTGCCCTGTCCATGCTCGCCGTCGTCGGCGGCATCAAGGCGCTGCTCCTCGGTCTGTTTGCCGTCCTCTGGTATAATCTTCTGTACACGTACCTAAAAAGAAGGAGCGCCTTTGCCGTCATCCCCGGCGCCCTTGTCGGCGTCATACCGCCTGCCATCGGATGGGTTGCAGGAGGGGGGGCGATCTCCGACGCGCGGCTAGGGGCGATAGGCTTCCTCTTTTTCCTGTGGCAGGTGCCCCACTTTTGGCTCCTCATGTTGGATCGCGGAAAGGAATATGAGAAGGCGGGTCTCCCCACCCTCCATGCCCTGTTCAGGGAAGAATCATTACGACGGATCATCTTTCACTGGATCGTCGCCTTGGCCGTGGGCTCTTTGTGCATATCCCTCTACGGTTTGGTTGATGCGCCCTTGATACAAGGCGCCCTCTTTGCAGCTGCCGTATGGATCTGCTGGAACGGCAGGAGCCTGCTGGCAGGGGATGGACGCGACGCGGGCAGGCTCTTGAGGATGGTCAATGCCTACATGGTCATTATTGCGCTCGGCGTCGCCCTGGATGCAGTATTCGTGCCCCATCTCTCCCCGCGTTTTTTGCCGGGCCTTTTTTAAGGGCCGGGGCTCGCGACGATTTTTTTCGTTGCTTTATCGTTTATCCCGCTGCTTGTAACGGGCAGCGCGGCTTCGGATAAGGGGATGGTGATGCGGCAGAAAGGATTTAAAAGGAAGTAATACAACTACTCAGAGAAGAAAAGGAGGACAAGATGAAGGCTTTCAAGATAGCATTTATTTGCACGTTGGCAATCGGGCTGCTCGTTGTGGTAGCCCTGGCAGCAGGCGATCCGGCAAAGGGAAAGATCCTCTTTAATGATCCCAAGCTGGGCAACGGAACGGTAGGGGTATCCTGCAATAGCTGTCATCCGAATGGAAAAGGATTGGAAAAGGCGGGTGACAGAACAGATCTCGCGCAGTTTGTCAATTCGTGCATCGTCAATGCCCTGAAAGGCAAGGCCATTGATTCGAAGTCAGCCGCGATGGCCGACCTGATCGCCCATCTGAAGTCTCTCAAGGCGAGATAAAGGGAAACAGGCAGGAAGGGCAGAGGTTCGGACAGCCTCCTATTGCGCAGGATTCTGTTGCTTTTCCAGCACGTGGACGATGTATCGGTACAGCTCATCGGCCTGTTGATCGGAGATATCGGACGGGCCGAAGGCAGGCATCGGGGCAACGGGCCTTCTGATCAGCACGACAAAGGTCTTGAGCTCCTTTATCGCCGGCGCGTTGATGAGCGGCTTATCCGGCTTGATCACGTTACCCCCCCGGGGGTGACATACGCTGCACTTTGCCTGGAATAGCCGCTCCCCGGCTTTATACTGTTCGGGTGCGGCTTGGGCCTTGTTCGTATAGACGAGCTGCGCGCCGAAATATCCCAGGCCGATAACGGTAAGCAGGCACAGGCTATAGATCGCCAGCAGGCCCCGGGACCCTTCCCGCCCCTTGCTGCCGAGAAACAGTCCGGCCGCCAGAAGGATCACGAGTATCCCCGAAAGGACGAGCTTCACGGTAATCGGCAAGAGCCACGCGCCGTGATAAAGATGCCACCAGTCCGTAAAGCCGAAGAGCACCACCGGGAACCAGAAGAGGAACGCCAGCATGATGCAGTAGCGGGCCGAGAGCGCCAGCGGCTGCCTCTTGAATAAGAGGGCGGTCCAGGCAAAGACGAATGCCCCTATCACCAGGCCTATGGGCATATGCACAAGGGCGGGATGTAGCGGATGGTGGTATCCCAGACCGTTCACGAAACGGTAAAACGCGTTTATCCACTGATCGATCATGCTGCTTCTCCCCCTGTCTCTGAAAAGGATTTCTTAAAGAAGCGATCAGTATAAGACGGGACTCGGCAGAGAGTCAAGTCCCACACCGCTTTATACAAAGATCTAAATGATGGGATGTCGCAGAGCGACAGAGCGGGGCAATCCCCCCTCACCCCCCTTTAGAAAGGGGGGATGGGGGGATTTGAAACCTAGTTGCCAAGCAATGCCTCATGTCGGCTTCGGCACCCACGAATCCCCCTGGATCCCCCTTTGCTAAAGGGGGAAGAACTCCTCTGGCTAAACCGAAGGTGACCCTGACCAAAGGGTCACCTTCGGTTTGGTCAGAGCCACCTACGGGACTCCCGCCAATGGCGGGAAGAATACTATTTATCCCCTCTCCCGCTGGCGGGAGAGGGCCGGGGTGAGGCCGAAGGTGGCCCTTTGGCCAGTGGTTTGCGTTCGAATAGTTTCCCCCTCACTGTGTCACTGGGTGACACATCCCGTATTCCGTGATTTATGCAAAGCGTCCCGCCCTACTTTGTATTACAATCTGAATAATGGGATGTCGCAGAGCGACAGAGCGGGGCAATCCCCCCTCACCCCCCTTTAGGAAACCGAAGCCGGAGGTGGCTCTGACCAAAAGGTCACCTTCGGTTTAGGCAGTGGCCCTTTGGCCAGTGACCCTTTGGTCAGGGGGGATAGGGGGATTTGAAACCTCGTTGCTCGGCAAATTATTCCTGGAACAAGCGGGGATGATCTGGTAGCATAGACATAATCTCATTTCTTCGACGAGGGGACCATTCCGTGACTGCCGTGCCGGCGCAAACATCACCATCAGCCCTGAATAGGTTGAAGCTTTTCTTTGCCCTTTCCCGGACCCCGCACGGGTTGCTGGACATGGCCACGCCTGCTGTTGCCGCCTTGCTCTGGCACGGATCCTTCCCCGGGCTGAGGATCATCCTCGTGGGCCTTATCACCGTCTTTGCCGGATATACCGCCGTCTATGCCTTGAACGACCTGGTGGACCATCGTGTCGACAGGAAAAAGTTAAAGCGGGGAGGATTCCGCAACACCGAAAGCTACCTGGATGCCGTGTTGATCCGCCATCCCCTGGCCCAAGGTCTTTTGACATTCAAACAGGCCGTCTTGTGGACCGCCTGCTGGGCGCTTCTGACCCTGCTCGGCGCTTACCTGCTGAACCCGGTCTGCGCCATCATATTCCTGGCCGCCTGCCTGCTCGAGACGATATACTGCCTCATGTGGAGAACCAGCCATCTGAGGACGCTGATCATGGGGGCGGTCAAGACCTCGGGCGCCATGGCCGCGGTCTTTGCCGTGGACCCTCGCCCGTCCCTCCCCTTTCTGGTTCTCCTCTTTCTCTGGCTTTTTTTCTGGGAGATCGGCGGGCAAAATATCCCTGCCGACTGGACCGATATCGAAGAAGACAGGTCGCTTAAGGCTACAACCATCCCTCTCCGGCTGGGGCTTGGCCGTGCCAATGCGATCGTCCTTTTCTCCCTCATCCTCGCCGTGGCCTTGAACGGCCTCCTCCTGGGCTTTTCCCGGGTGGGAACGAAGCTCCCGCTGGTTGCCCTGTCGGCAACAGCCGGGCTCTATCTCCTCCTGATACCCGCCTACCGACTCTTTAAGACGCGGCAAAGGCCTCAGGCATCGATCCTCTTCAACAGGGCCAGCTATTACCCGCTCTCCGTGCTCGTCGTAGTGGGCATCATCGTTATGATCTGACATCTAAAAAAAGGAGCCGCCAATGAAAGAAATCGATTCAAAAGAATTGCTGAAATTTAACGGGAAAAACGGAAAGCCTGCCTATGTTGCCCATCAGGGCAAGGTATTCGACGTGAGCAAGAGCAAGCTATGGGAAGGCGGCGTCCACATGGACCGTCACCGCGCCGGCAATGACCTCACGACGGATATCCAGGCTGCGCCTCACGGCCCGGAGGTCCTCGAGCGATATCCGCAGGCGGCCGGTCTCAAGAAAAAAGAGGTTGCCGAGCGGCAGATGCCGGCGATACTTGCCCGGCTTCTCAAGCGGTTTCCCATGCTCAGGCGCCACCCTCATCCCATGACCGTCCACTTTCCCATCGTGTTTATGTTCGCCGCGACCATGTTTACGCTCCTCTATCTCCTGACTGGAATCTCGGCCTTCGAGCTGACGGCCTTACACTGCCTCGGCGCGGGCCTCATCTTCACGCCGGTGGCCATGGCAACGGGCTATTACACCTGGTGGTTGAACTACCTGGCAAAGCCGCTCAGGCCCGTGATCATCAAGCAACGGGTGGCCATCGTCCTCATGATCTGCGAGATCATCGCCTTTGCCTGGCGAATCGCCGCGCCGGACATCCTCGCTCCCTTCCGCCTCGCCAGTGGCATCTACCTGATCCTTATACTCTTCTTATTCCCTCTGGCCGTCGTCCTCGGGTGGTTCGGCGCCAGCATGACCTTTCCCGTTGAGAAGGAATGAACCCTGATTCAGATCTCTTTGACAGCCACCCCGAGGATTCCCAGCTTCTTGAGCTCCGTTGCATCCTTGAGGGAAAGCCCTGCCCCTGCCAAAGCCTCCCTGAGCTCTTGGCCGGTGAACCGATCCTCGGCGGGATGAAGGAGGATGTGCCTGGTGATGAAGTTCTGGTAAAGCGCCGGGTAGAGTTCTTCAAAAAAATATGCACCGCCCGGTTTTAAAACCCTGGCGATCTCTCCCAGGGCAGTGCGCCAATCAACCACATGGTGGAGCACCCCGAAGCCGAAGACTGCGTCCACAGAACCTGTTGTTACCGGAATGAAGGTTACATCCCCCACCAGCAAGGAAATCCTTTGTTGTTGCGCGGAGAGCTTCGCCTGTGCCTTGCGCACCATCCCAATGTCCAGGTCCATGCCGAGGATTCGGGATAACGGGAATTCCTTGAGCGCTATCCCGGCCCCCTTACCCCGGCCGCAACCCACCTCGAGGGCGATTGATCCCGGCTTGAGCGGCATCATGCCTTTGAGCCGGCGGATCTGGATCCGTTGCTGCAACACCCGCAGCGGATTGTTGACGACCCACCTTTCCGCCCAGTTTAGTTTCATTCTAAAAGCCGTCTCCCTACCTATGGTACCGGCTCAGAGCTTTTAATCCCCACATGTACCACGGCAATGCCGTTGGTGAGGGTGCGGCAAATCACGCGCCGGAACCCTATTCGCTCCAATAACGCGGTGATCTCCCGCGGAGAGGGAAACATCCTGATGGACTCCGGAAGATAGGTATATGCCTGCCTGGACCCCGCGAAGAGGAGTCCGAGCAGGGGCATGATGCGGAAAGAATAAAGATCGTAGAGCCGCCGGAAGAGCGGCGCAGCCGGCCTTGAAAATTCAAGACACATAAACCTGCCGCCGGGCTTGAGCACCCGCCACATCTCCCTGAAACCATGCTCCATATGGGTCAGATTCCTGATGCCGAAGCCCACCACGGCGGCATCAAATTGTTCTGATCCGAAGGAGATCCGCTCGGCGTCACCCTGAACATAGAGGATTTCCTTTCTGGCTGCGGCGTTGCTCGGCTTGCGCTTCCCTGCTTCCATCATGGTGCGATTGATGTCATACAAGACCACGCTCCCGAGCGGCCTGACCCTTTTTACGGCCAGGACGGAAAGATCCCCTGTCCCGCCGCACACGTCGATGACGGAATCCCCTGCCCTGAGTCCTGCCAGCTTGACGGCAGTGCGCTTCCATAAGTAATGAGTGCCGAAGCTCAGGAGGGTGTTCATCAAATCGTACTTGCGCGCAACGATATCGAAATGATCGCGCACCCGCTTTGTTTTCTCCCTTTCCGGAACCTTTTGAAATCCGAAATGGACGAGCTTGTTCCCGCGCTCTTTCTCCTCAGGGTCGATCCATGTCGATTTCTTGATTACCATTCCCGCACTGTGTCGCATTCCGACACATCCCGCCATTCAGATTTTGCCGCCTTTCCCGCTTGCTCCCCAACCTTTAGATTCTTAATGAGGGGATGCCGCAGAGCGGCAGGGATCTGGCCAAAGGGCCACCTTCGGCCGACATCCTTATCTCGATATTGAGGAGCGGGAGCGGCATGATGTCCTTAAAAGATTTAAAGGAGCATCATTATACAAAGCAGGGCGGGACACATATAGAGAGGGTGTGGCTTCGGCCTTTAACGTCATATTTTCGCAGGGGAGCAGCAGGATGTACCGGGTGATAACGGATGAGATCCTGGGAAGATAGAAGGCGGCCACGTGCCGGGAATTGCCAGTTATTCCAGCTCTTCCAGCAGCCTGGTGATCTTTACCGCAGGTATCGCGAAGCCGATGTTCTGGGCATCCTGCACGACCGCCACGTTGATGCCGACCAGCTCCCCGTCGAGGTTCAAGAGGGCGCCGCCGCTGTTGCCGGGGTTGATGGAGGCATCCGTCTGTATTAAACCCGAACACGTGTACTCGCACACCTGGCTTGCGAATCCCCTGTCCTTGCCGCTCACCACGCCGACGGTCACGGAATTCTCCAGGCCAAGGGGATCTCCGATGGCGATGACCGTTTCCCCGATCATCAGGTCCCCGATATTCGCAAACCTTACCTCCTTCACCGGATAAGGAAGCTGCGCCTTGATGATGGCGAGATCGTCACCCTGACTCACCTTGACGACCTCCGCCTTCAATATGGCGCCGTCCTTGAGAACGACGTAGATCTGCGTTGCCTTCTGCACGACATGCGCATTGGTCACGATGAGCCCGTCCTTGCCCAGGATGACCCCTGAGCCCAGGCTCTTGTATTGCAAGACGCCTTGGGAATACATCTCCCCGTAAAATCTTTTTAAAAAGGCGTCAAGCTGCGCGCCGTATCGCCCCCACTCGGGATATTGTTTTAGATCGACGACGTTTTCCGTCCTTATATTGACCACCGCCGGGGCATACGCCCGGACCACCCTGACGACGGGGGTCACGCGCGCGCTCGTAATGCCTTTAATGGTGAAGGCGCTGGTAAGCATGGCAACTGCCAGAAGGACAAAGACACCGAGGATCTTGATGATCTTCATCGCACTCCCCTTTCCCTGTATCACGTTGACATCGCCTTTGTTCCCATCCCGTGCCTCAAGACAGGGCAATTATACCCCTTTCCCCTGGAAAGTAAATCCAATGCCTTGCAAACCCTCTGAGCCCCACGCATCCCGGCGCAGGCTGCCCTTACTCGGGCGATAACGGCCCGGGGCTGAGGGCTTCCATAGGGAAGGCCCTTTGAACCCAGGCCTCAAGCCCTCCGGCAAGGGGCCGGATCTGCGTAATCCCTTGCTGCCTTAATAACAGCGCCGCCCGGGCGCTCGAGGCCTCATTGGGTCAGGTGCAGAACAAGACGATCTCGCGGTCCCGGGGGATCGTATGATGGTGCTCCTCCAGCTCTTCCACGGAAAGACGAAGGGCGCCGGGAATGGTGCGGGGCTCGATCTCAAATTCAAGGGCGTCACGCAGATCTACAATGAGAATGTCCTCGCCCAGATCGAGCTTCTCCTTCAGTTCTTCCGGGGTAATCCTCGCTATAGCCAGCCGGCGGAGAAAGCGGTGCCGCCAGATATATCTCCACAGGAGATAGGCGCCGAGCCCGAGGGGAACAACCAACCAAATCCACGTGCTTAACCCACTGTCGTTGAAGGTATGCTTTTCGATCTCGTGGCCAAACTGATAACCCAGTAAAATAAAGACACCTGCCCAGATAAAGGCCCCGAGACCGTCAAAGGCAAGAAAGGGCAGCAGGCGCATGCGGAAGATTCCTGCCAGCGGGGGTGCAAGCGTACTCATGCCCGGAATGAACTTGGCGATGAGGAGTGAGCGGGGACCATAGCGGGCGAAAATCCCTTTTGTGCGCCGAACGCAGGAATCAGGATTCAAGGAGATGCGGCAGAGGAAAGGTAAAACCCTACCCCCGCGGCGGAGGCCAAGCTGGTACCAGACTTGATCGCCTAACAACGCTGCCAGCAGGGCTACACTGAAGACAAGCACAATATTTAATTTTCCGATGCCGGCCAATGCGCCGGCGGCGAGCAATATCGGAACAGCCGGAATCGGGAGGCCGAGTTGTTCACAAAGCACCAATAAAAAGACGACGATATACCCTTGCTTAATGAGAAACTGAGCCGCTTGATCCATGGTCTATGTCCAAAGGGAACCCTTTCTTTAAGAGTCAGTATTATAATCGATCGATCTCATTATGGGCAAGCCAAATAATAGCACGAGAACCCTGCGACACCTTGATCCCGATCCCGGCCTTAAAAAAGCTGATAGATTATGCCCTTTCCCCCTCAAAAGTCAATGCCAGAGCAAGTTCATGACAATTTCATCATCCGCAAATCCCCCCTTTGTCCCCCCTTTAGAAAAAGGGGGGTTGGGGGAACGGAGCGCCACCCGCAAACCATGAAAATATAGCAACCTCCCTCTCATGCTGGCGGGAGA
>Ga0214473_10000741_pt1 | contig 44940 bp, 27 predicted proteins | sample RVTome_7_FD_203509 | JGI IMG/M metagenome (GOLD analysis project Ga0214473, IMG submission 203509) | Soil microbial communities from uranium-contaminated site in the Upper Colorado River Basin, Wyoming, United States - RVT98D197 | ecosystem: Environmental > Terrestrial > Soil > Contaminated >...
CTCCAGCGCCATTGAAAAAGAAAATTGCAGGCCAATCGTGTTCGTCCGTGTAATCGCTTGGAACATATACTACGAAATAATCGCCCCCTACATCTTTGTCGTTAACATCGATGCGCACCTCCCGGCCCGGCACAAACTTCGGGACCTCTGAGATTTTCGGCTTCCCAGCTGCGAAAAGCAACACCGGGGTACAAAGACAGAACAATAAAATGCGAAGTTCCACAAACGCTTTTGTAACCCTTTCATTCATTTTTTAAGTATTCCCCATTGGTCAGCAGTTTATGTAGCCTTTATTTTCTTTCTGATTTCGAGCAATCTTTCTCTGCTTTCATAAGGTTTTATGTACAACTGAAAATCTTCCTCTGAGAGCGGCTTTTTATTGTTTCTTAAAAATTTTTCCATGAAATTGATTTTTCCTTTTAATTTGTCGCAAATAAACTCAGAACAATGTGCACAATTCTCAACACCTTTTTCTAAGGCACACGGTCGGACAGTACAACCTGACTCTACATGTTTACCTTCGTTTTTACAGCCCACACATTCGACATCTTCAGGCTTTATATCGTACCCAAATATCCGGTTGAAGTCCTGGCTGACTCTTTCCTTGTCCCTTTCACTTTTAATATTTTTTGTATAGAATTGACAAAGGTCGCATTTATAGCCGCATAATGCCAGAATTTCTTCCTTGGGTTTTGAAGAAACAACCGAATTTTCCTTGACGGTCGAACAGGAACGCAACATCAGAACGGCGGCAGTACAACCTGATGCCTTTAAGAAATCACGGCGATTCAAATACTTTTTCATAATGACCTCCCTTACAGGAAATAACCCCATGCCTGCGCAGGGGTGATATTCCTTAGTTCAAATCAAATATATCTTTAAAGTCCTCACGGTCAAGAATGTTTTTTAACCATTCTGTTAAATCGGGTGGTTCATAGAAGGGGAGACCATCCTAAAGGCAATATTGTAGATCCAAGCCTGGTGCCGGGAAATAAGTAGCCCCGAGGCCTCTTGGTTCCCATCCAGGGCTTGATGAACCAGTTCACTGTCCTTTGTATCCTCACTCCTATCAGCAACAAATGGATTGTACATGCTTACTCCAATAAATATGGGGCTTCTACTTTCTATATACATCCTAAAAACGCTACTGTGACAGCTTCGATTATACAAAGACCATACCTTGTGAAAAATCAAGAGTTTATTTTGACCCCACCGACGTTACCGACACGCCCAAAAAAGTTTCCGGCACACCTTCTGATAGCATTTAAGCCCCATGTTTGGATAAAGTTATATATACTATGGGTTAGGATATATAATCATCATTCTATATAAACCACGAAGCAATCCGCAAAAGCAGCCGCTTGTTCCACCCATACACATAAGACGTCGCAAGCATCGTTGATTTTATAATCTCTCTGATTCCCTTGCCGTCCCCCTGCGGCAAAAGCATATTTGCAATATTTTCCGTTTCGTCGATTTCGTATTCATAGCCGCGTATAACTGCAACTGGAATCCCTGCGTTAATCTGCCCGAAAACCAGCGCCGATGCCGCCGTCAGTTCGTATGCCACCAAATCGATTCCACCGAACTTCGGCTTGCCGAACAAATCCTTTTTCCCGAACATTTTCGCACGCGGGCTAATCCCCGATGAACCAACCGCCAAGTCTATCGTGCCGAACGGTATAACTTCAGTGTCAGCAAGAATTACCGCAAGCTTTTTGCCGGTCAACTTCTGAATCTTGTCGCGTATTTCCTTCGCGGCTCTGTCCGGGTCTTTCGGCAAAAGACTGACAATCCCCCGCTCGTGATTGGAACCATCAATTCCCGCATCGCACGTGTGAACCCTGCCGTCCTTGCCCATCGTGATGCATAATGCCTGCTCATGCTCGACTAATTCCTTCGTACATTCATCGTCGCCTCCCGAGGCTGCCATTATATGCTGCTCAGCAATACCTTTTAGCGGCAGAATCGCCAAAATTTCGTGACCTTCATCGAAAATCATCTGGAGCCACTGGGCGTCCTTGCCCGTTTTTCTCGATATCATCAAGGCCTTTTGTCCCGGCTTTACATCGCTCATCTTTCGCAGCAATCCATCGGCCTTCGATACAATCTTGCTCGTAAGAACCACGATGTCTTTTTCCTGCAACCCCTCGATTTCCTGTTCCGCGCAGCGTACTATTATTTCCGCCAGATTGTCCCCCTGCTTTATTTCCGGAACACTTTGCAGTCCAAGCACCTCAATCTTTTTCATAATTACTCCGCAACAATCGCAAGCTGTTTGCCGGCTTGTCTCGTCAGCCCTGTAATTCGCGTATCCCCGCCGAATTTTTTAATCTCGCGATAATATAAATTGCTACGCTGGGCAAGTTTTGCCATCAGCCTGCTGATTTGGGTCGTTCCTTTTTCACCGAGAATCTTCGGTGAAATATAAATAACAACCTCATCCGCAAGACGCTGTCTCAAAAAAGATGTAATCACCTTTGCACCGCCTTCAACAAGCAATTGTGCAATCCCCCGTTTACCCAACTGATTCAAAAGATATGTTAAATCGCTTCGTCCGCTTTTCACCGGTATGGACAAAACTTCCGCACCGGCTTCAGTAAGTTTTTTTTTCCTTTCAGGATTCGCATCCTTGCCTGTAACTATTAACACGGGTGCTTTTTTAACGGTCTTAAGCAATTTACATTGCAGCGGAATTCGCAAATCCGTATCAAGCACAATTCTTAAAGGCTGTTTTCCTGTTTCCGGCCGTACAGTCAGCAACGGGTCATCCGCCAATACGGTTTCAATGCCGACAAGAATCGCCCGTACTCGCCGGCGGATTTTATGAACGTCACGTCTACTCGCCAGTGAAGAAATCCACCTCCGATTTTTAACCGCCCACCCCATTTTGCCGTCTCTGCTTTGTGCCCATTTCAAAACAACCCAGCATCGCCCCGTCACTGCGAATTTTAAAAATGGTGCATTCAGAAGTTTGGCCTCATTCTCACAAACTCCAACCGCAACTTCAATCCCAGCTTTACGCAACAGTTTCAGCCCCTTGCCGTTCGCATGCTTCGATGGGTCGATTGTAGCCGCGACAACCTTGCCAATCTTAGCCGCTATCATCGCATCCGTACAAGGCCCTGTCTTGCCAAAATGACAACAAGGCTCCAGCGTAACATACATCGTCGCACCAGCAGGGTCGTTGCCTCTTTTCCTGCAATCCGCAAGAGCGTTGATTTCCGCGTGCGGCCCGCCGAATTTTTTGTGCCATCCCCTGCCAATCACCCGTCCATTCTTCACCAAAACAGCCCCAACCGCAGGATTCGGCTCAACTCTTCCGATTCCCCTTGCCGCCAACCGCAAAACCATCCGCATATATTGTTCGCCGGAGGTCACAGCATCCCCTCAAAGTCTTTTTCGCTGATGATTTTCACCCCCAGCTTCACCGCTTTGTCGTATTTGCTTCCCGGCTCTTTGCCAACCATCACAAAATCCGTCTGCTTGCTAACGCTCGAAGCCGTCTTTCCCCCCGCATCTCTTATCGCCTGCTCCGCCTGCGGACGCGTCATACCTTCCAGCGTTCCGGTGATAACGAAGGTTTTGCCCGCGAGTTTACCCGCCTTTTTTGCTTTCGGTTTTTCCGGCCTGACCCCTGCCTTCAAAAGTTCCTCTGCAACCTTACGGTTCTGCGGATTGTGAAAATATTCATAAACGCTCTCCGCCGTCGTCGGCCCGATTTGCTCTATACCTTGAAGTTTTTCTATCGACGCATCCATCAATTCTTCAATAGAATCGAAATGTTCTGTTAAAAGCTGCGCCGACTGGCTGCCGATATGGCGAATCCCCAGCGCAGACACTAACCGCCACAAAAACTGCTTCTTACTTTTCTCAATCGCATCGATTACATTCGCCGCGCTCTTCGGTCCCATACGCTCCAGCCCCATCAACTGGTCTTCCGTCAGCTTATACAAATCAGCAAAATTCTTTACCAGCCCACTATCGACCAGTTGCTCTATGAGTGCTTCACCAAGATTCTCTATGTCCATCTGGTCTCTGCCTGCGAAATATCGCAGCCGCTCTTTCAACTGCCCCAGGCAATCACGGTTCAGACAGCGTATATAAACCCCGTCAGGGTCCTTCTGAACTTTGCTGCCGCAATTCGGACATTTCATCGGCGCCTGCAGAGGTTTCGCTCCGTGCGGACGGTGCTCCTTTTTAACTTCCACAACCTGTGGAATTATCTCACCCGCCTTCTCAATTATTACAGTGTCACCCTCTCTGACATCGAGCCTTTTGACTTCGTCGAAATTATGCAGACTCGCCCGCTTTACCGTTGTCCCCGCCAGCAATACCGGTGTCAAATTTGCGACAGGCGTAAGAATCCCGCTTTTGCCAACCTGCACAGCGATTGACTCAACTTTTGTTTGTGCCTGTTTCGCTGGAAATTTATATGAAATACACCATCGCGGCGCCCTGCCCGTCGTACCAAGCGCATCATGCTGACTGAGATTGTTAATCTTCACCACCAACCCGTCAATTTGATATTCCAGTTTGGCCCTCTTATCACGCCAACTGTCGCAAATCTTTATGACCCCACCGATGTCCTTTGCATTTTTGATATGCGGATTAACAGGCAGGCCCATTTCCTTAAACCGCTGTAAAACCTCGTAATGCTCACCACCTAAAGGTTCCGAAATTTCACCCAGCGAATATGCGAAAAACGACAAACTTCTCATCGCGGTTATTTTCGGGTCGAGAAGTTTCAGCGAACCAGCCGCCGCGTTTCGCGGATTAGCGAAAGGAGGCTCACCCTCCTCCGCACGAATCTTGTTCAATTCTACAAATGCCTTTGTCGGCATATATACTTCGCCGCGAACTTCCAGAATTTCCTGAACCTTGTGCTTACCAACAAGAACAAGCGGGACCGCCTTTATAGTCCGCACATTCGCGGTGACATCGTCCCCGACTTCACCATCACCTCGCGTCGCTGCCGTAGCGAGCCTGCCCTTTTCATACCGCAGACTCACCGCAAGCCCGTCAATCTTCAGTTCAACCACATAATCGTAAGACTCTTTTCCCAGCAGTTTGCGCACACGCTGGTCAAACGCCCGCAGTTCCGCTGCACTATAGGTATTGTCGATGCTGAGCATCGGCACCGCGTGGCGAACGCTCGGAAACCCCTTAACGGGCTGACCCGATACCCGCTGCGTCGGTGAATCCGGCGTGATAAGCTCCGGATGTGCTTCTTCTAACTTCTTAAGTTCCGCGAAAAGCTTGTCATACTGCTGGTCAGTGATTTCAGGCTGATTCAAAGCATAATAAAGGTAATCATGCCGCCGGATTTCACTGCGCAACCGCTCTATCCGCTTTTTTACATCTTCCGCCATATCGATTATTTATATGCCACCTGCCCCCATTTTGCAAGAATCCAATTTCCCACTAAAAAAGCGGCCTCGGCATAATTTTATGCTGAGGCCACGTGGTTCACAGCTCCCCGAGCTGGGCTCGAACCAGCGACCTGGCGGTTAACAGCCGCCCGCTCTACCAATTGAGCTATCGGGGAAAATTTTTCCGCAAAAAAACGGCCCAGCACGTCTATCAAGGCCGTTTTTCAGCTCAAAAATAAGTTTCCGTATTATCTAAAATTGTAAAAACTTTGTCAAGCACCATTTTTTAATCGCCGATTTAACTAAAAATTGGGCTTTTACTGGACAGCCGTCCGATTATAATGTAACATGTTTGATTTTGAAGACTTAAGGAAATTGTACTTTAGTTCTAAGGGCGGTCGAAACCTTTGGTGTTTCCTGACTAATGGCTAAGGACATATTAGATATAGGTGGTTTTACTATAATGAAGCGTCTCGGGACGGGCGCCAGAAGTACGATTTATCTGGCCGTCGATAAGGAAACCAATACCGAAGTCGCTCTCAAACGTATCATTTACCAGAAACCCGAAGATACCAGAATCTTCGAGCAGGTCGAAACCGAATTCAAAGTCGCCCAGAGCGTCGACCATCCTTACATACGAAAATGCTACAAATTGAAAAAAATCCGCAGCTTTTTCAAAGTTAAAGAACTGCTGATGTCGATGGAATTGTTCGACGGCCAGACGCTTGAGGATGGACCCACACTTAGCCTGCTCGATGTGCTGCTTATTTTCAGGATGGTCGCTACAGGCCTTAACGCTATGCACCAGAGGGGTTTCGTCCATTGCGATATGAAACCCAACAACATTTTACTTAATAAAGCGGGCTCTATTAAAATCATCGACCTCGGCCAAAGCTGCAGGATTGGAACAACGAAACAAAGAATCCAGGGTACGCCCGATTACATCGCCCCGGAGCAGGTCAAGCGCAAACCGCTCGGTCCCAAAACCGACATCTTCAACCTCGGCGCAACAATGTACTGGGCCCTTACGGGACATAACGTTCCGACCCTGATACCCAAAAAAGACAGTTTCGGCCTGCCCATCCAGCAGGAATTCAAACCGCCACACGAAATAAGAGACCAGCTGCCACTACCCGTCTCAAAGCTCGTAATGGATTGCGTCAAGGAAGAGCCTGCTGAAAGACCGCAGGACATGATGACCGTAATTTCAAGGCTCGACCTGATAATACACAGCATAATTGCCAGCAGAAAAGCGGAAAAAAATGCCACAAAAGATAATGGAACTGTTTAACAGCGGCATTGAAGCAAACCAGAAGGACAAATTCAGACAAGGCAATCTTGTTCGTCTGCCCGCACAAGGCGAGCTCATTATTACCGGCGACCTGCATGGCCACAGACGAAACTTCGAAAGAATCGTCACCTTCGCAGACCTGCCCAATCATCCCGACAGACACATAATACTTCAGGAAATAATCCATGGCGGCCCAGAAGATATGCAGGGAGGTTGCTTGTCATATCAACTGTTGTTCGACGTCATAAGATATAAACTGGACTTCCCCGACCGCGTCCACACCATCCTGTCAAACCACGATACCGCGTTTATCAATAATGCTGACATAATGAAGGATGGTCGAGAAATGAATCGCGCGATGACTTCCGCAATGAAAAAAGAATTCGGCAAATCATACGACCGGATAATTCTTGCCGCAAGGCAATTTCTTTTCTCTCAGCCGCTGGCCGTCAAAACCGAAAATCGAATCTGGGTCTCGCATTCACTGCCCGCAGGCCTCCACTTTGACAAGTTCGACCCCCAGATTTTCGACCGCCAACTGAAAGTCAACGACGTTGTCAAACCGGGCTCCGCATATCTTCTGACCTGGGGCAGACACCACAGCCAGGAACTGCTAAACAAAATGGCAAAACTGCTCGATATCGACATATTCGTCATCGCCCACCAGCCTCAGGAGGGCGGATGGCGGCGGGCGGGAGAAAACCTTATCATCATCGCCTCCGACCACAATCACGGCTGCCTGCTCACTGCGGACTTGACAAAACCACTTACGGTCGAGATGCTTATAAAGTCGATAGTGCCGCTGGCGTCGATTTCGTAATTTTAAAATCGCTTACTGCCAATATGACTTTGTATTACTATATCGCATGGCTGCTAATCATCGCACAACTGGTATTCATGTACCATGCGGGGCGCAACTACAGGTACGCCTTAAAAAAATATAAAAAGAATCGACAGGCCTGTCAGCCTCGCACCGTCCTGATAGTGCCCTGTAAAGGTCGGGACACAAACTTCGAGCAAAATATCGCGTCATTTTTCAACCTCGACTACAATAATTATTTGCTCTGGTTCGTTGTTGAAGACACATCCGACCCCTCATACGATGCACTGTGCAGCCTGAAGAAAAAACTCCGCCAAAACTCAAAAGCTATAGATATACAGATTCTTGTCGCCGGAAAAATCGTCCCCCAAAATAATTCTCCCCAAAACGGCAATATAAAAGCGTATTCCTGCGGCCAGAAAACCAACAACATGCTCTACTGCTATCACAGAATTCCTCAAGACATTGAAATAATGGCATTTGCCGATTCCGACATCTGCATTCCGGCTAACTGGTTAAGCCATCTCGTCTTCCCGCTTCGAAAATCAAAACACGGCGCTACCACAGGATACCGATGGTTCGTACCGCAAAAAAATAATCTTCCGACAATAGCGCTCGCTTGCGTAAATGCTAAGATTGCTCAGTTGCTCGGTGACTCAATTTTTAATCTGGCCTGGGGCGGCTCAATGGCCATCCGAGTTGACACGTTTCGCCAACTGGGTCTGGATAAAATCTGGCCCAACACAATAAGCGACGACACTTCGCTCACAGTCGCCGTTAAAAAAGCAGGCAAAAAAATAATCTTTGTGCCCGCCTGCCTTGTCGCTTCGCACGAAAAAACCTCATGGAAAGAGCTTTTTGAATTCGGCAGACGCCAGTTCCTTATCACACGGGTATGCGTGCCGGAAATCTGGTGGTTTGGATTATGCAGCAGTCTGTATTCAATATTCGGCCTCTGGGGCACAGCCGCATTAGCTTTCTATGCGTCAGCAATTAAGAATGTGCATACTTCCTTTTTTGCCGCGGTACCGTTACTGTTTTTTGCATGTCAGTTCAGTAGAGCGATACTTAGGGAGAAAATGGCCGTTGCAATCTTGAAAAATGAACGTCAAAAAATGAAAACCGCAGCAGCCGCCGACATAATCTTCTTTTGGGTCTGGTCCTTCCTGCTGCTGTTCTTTATTATTTCCTCCGCTTTCGGAAGGAATATCACCTGGCGTGGAATAAGATACAAACTCGTCAGCCCGACAAAAATAGTAACAAAATGTTGACCTTTTGAGTTGCAGGTGCGCCAAGACAATAATTCTCAAATAATTTGGATTCTAATTTCGCGGGAGTTCCCCATCCGTGAAAACGGGGGTGAAAGTCGTTTTTCAGTAACGTAGTTCAGTTGCTGAACAAACGAAGCCTGAACAGATAAGTACTACGCCTGTAAAGGCATGGGTAGCCATAGCCAACCATAAAATCGCCTCTCTTGTCCCAATTTGCCTCGGAACAACGGACTTCTGTATTTCGGACCCTGCGACCTAAAGTTGGGCCTTTCAATCAGCTAAGGTCCTAACCAAGCCAGTTCTACAGGTAAGACATGAGCCGCTTAAACTAGACCAAAAACCCTATTTTGTGTTGCGTTCCGATAAGAGAACGCTATAATTCTGGCAGATACTTAAACCTGCAAAACGGGACGACGAGAAAACAGTTTCGTCTATTTGCCGGAGTTCTATCAAAAAAGGGGAATGGGCGATGTTGGTAAGAACGTTAGGGAAATTCCGGATTTGCTATCGTATGAACCTGAAAGTGCAACATCAAGTCTTCAAACGACATTTTTTAGTTACGGCGATGACATTGGTCTTTTGGCTCGCACCAGCAACACAGGCCGAACAGATTGGACTGATCAATATCTCCGGAGCGATCGGTCCGGCTACCGCAAGCTACATCCAGCGTGCCATAAACGAATCCTTCTCAGAAAAGTACATCTGCCTGGTCGTCCAACTCGACACACCAGGCGGCCTTCTCGATTCGACCAAGGAAATTGTACAGTCACTTTACTCCTCGCCATTACCGGTGGTTGTTTACGTATCGCCAGCCGGTGCCACTGCAGCCAGCGCCGGTTGCTTCATTGTCTTGGCCGCCGATGTGGCCGCCATGGCTCCTGGCACGAGCATCGGCGCGGCGCATCCGGTCACAATGGGCGGAGGTGCCACTGGGCAAGAGCCTGATGAGGTAATGAAAAAAAAGCTGGAAAATTTCGCGACGACCTTTATCGAATCTATCGCAGCCAGGCGCAATCGTAATGTTGAATGGGCGAAAACCGCAGTGCGAGAAAGCGCTGCGGTCACCGCGGAGAAGGCACTCGAATTGAAAGTCATTGATATCGTTGCCGAAGACATCCCTGATCTGCTCAAGCAACTCAATGGCCGTGAAGTCAACGGTAAGGCGATACAAACCTCCCATGCTGAGACCCGCGTAGTGCCAATGCTCTTGAGGGAAAGGATCTTTCAGATGCTGTGGCGTCCGGAAGTGATGTTCATCCTCATGCTAATTGCCATCTATGGGATTATCGGCGAACTGAGCAACCCTGGCGCAATCCTGCCTGGGGTCGTCGGAGCCATTGCATTGGTCCTGGCGCTATACATGGCATCTGTCCTGCCGGTCAATATCGCCGGGCTCGCCTTGATAGTGCTCGCGGTAGGGTTATTTGTGGTGGACGTCTTTGCGGTAACACACGGTATTCTGACGGCGGGTGGGATTATCTGCTTCTTCCTCGGCGCGCTGATGTTGTTTGACACAGCAGGAGCGGTGTTTCGTCTGTCGCTTGCTTTGATCATTCCTGCAACGCTCATTACAGCAGCCTTCTTCACCTTTGTTCTCGGCGCCGGCTTGCGGGCGCAATTTCTGCCAATAAAGGCCGGGAAGGAAAGCATGGTGGGGAAAACAGCGACAGCACTGACGCCCATCAACGCTCAATCCGGCAGGGTATTCGTGGAAGGAGCATACTGGAACGCTGTCAGCAAAGAACCCGTCGAAGAAGGTAAACCAGTTGAGATCATCGAGGTGCAGGGGCTGACGCTGGAAGTAAAACCAATAACAAAGGAGAACGAGTTATGGAAGAGTTGACAAAACTGCATATGTTACTGATGTGGGCGATTCCTATTTTTGTCCTCGCCTTAATTGTGTTGCCGCAGATGATCCGCATCTTGCGAGAATATGAGCGAGGAGTTATTTTCCGGTTGGGTAAATTACTGCGGGCCAAGGGACCGGGACTGATATTGCTCATCCCTATTGTCGATCGCATGGTGAGAGTAGACTTGCGAGTAGTTACCATCAACGTGCCCCAGCAGGAAATGATGACCCGCGACAACGTGCCTGTCAGCGTAGATGCTGTAGTCTATTTTTGCATCATAGACTCTGAGGCCGCCATCGTCAAGGTGGAGAACTTCCTGAAGGCGACTTCATTGATAGCCCAAACTACGCTGCGGAGTGTCATTGGGCAGTCGGAGTTGGACGAATTGCTTGCGCAACGTGAGAAGATAAACCTGCACCTGCAGGAGATTATCGACCGCCAGACAGAGCCGTGGGGAATCAAAGTGACCGCGGTTGAGGTCAAGGATGTGGTCCTGCCGGATACGATGAAACGGGCCATGGCCGGACAGGCCGAAAGTGAACGTGAACGCCGTGCCAAGATTATCAACGCCGAAGGCGAGTTCCAGGCCGCGGAGAAGCTGGTGCAAGCGGGTCGCATGATCGCAGCGCAACCCATCGCGCTGCAATTACGCTTTCTGCAAACCATGCGTGAAATCTCCTCCGAGCGTAGTACCGTGGTCTTCCTGCCTCTGCCTATCGAGTTGTTCGCACCGTTCCTCAAGAAGGGTACTTCTGAGGAGACGCAAAAAAGAGAAGGAGGCTCAAGCTGATATAGAGCCATAAAAATTCAGCCAAGAGCATGAGGTTGTATCCAACTTATCCATACGGTGCGACTGATGTGCGAGAAAGTCTGATGAAGGTGATTTTTTCACCGTTGCGATGCTGCCCGGATTGGCAATCTGTGGGTCATTGTAAGGTTGTGCTAACCTGATGTGAGCAGCGGTCATTCAATCCGACAATAACCGCTTATTTAATCTTGGATATGTCGCCCTGAGGACTTCCAACCAGGTAAATCCGGTTCTTGCCGCTGCGTTTTGCTTCCAATAGCGCCTTATCAGCCTGCTCGAAAAGCTCATCGACCGTTGAACCGTCCCGCGGGAAACTCGCTAAACCCCCGCTTATCGTAAGAACACCCCTGCCTTTGGGCCCAAGCAAATTCAACTCCGCGCTTTCAAGCGCCTTCTGAAATCTCTTCGCTATGAAAATCGCCTCGCGAGGATGTTCCGCCTGCGCCGACCGTCTCTCACCGGATTCATCTACCCCTTCTTTATGAGGCCCATCCCAAAATACAACCGCGAACTCATCACCGCCGATTCTGCCCACGACATCGTGTTCCCGGCAGCTCCTTTGCATCAGAACCGCCGCCTGCTTCAAAATATTGTCACCCGTTGTATGACCGTATTTGTCGTTGTAATGCTTAAAGTCATCTATATCGAATACCAGCAGTGTCACCCTGCCGTTTTCCGATTTGGCCAGTTCCATAATCTGCCGCGAAAACTCCCACATATATCTCCGGTTTTTCAAACCCGTAAGCTCATCGGTCGTCGCAAGTCTCTCAAGCTCCCTTATTCTCGCTGAAGTCCGGTCCTCTGTCTGCGGGGCTATGTCTTCTGCCCCCAGAACTGCCTGATAAAACTTTTGCGCTTCGATGGGACATATCAGATAGCTATCCACCGATTCCGCAAAACCAATGCCCTTGCCGTTTGGTGATGGTCTCATCAGCCGCTTCGCTATCGGCTCTTCGTACATCTGTGCCAGCAAGATTATCTTTGCGCCGCTGCCGCTTTGATTAAGAGCTTTTAGAATTGTTTCCAATCGTGCGGATAAACCCGAAACAACAACCGCTATCACCGAAAACTTTTCTTTTGTCGCCGTATCTATCGCATCTACAACGTCCCTGCATATCTCGACTGGCAGCCCGGACAATTCCGACAGTGGTGAGCCTGTCGAACCCACGGGCGAGGAGAACGCACGTTCGACAGCCCCCACCAGTAAAATTTTATGCCCTTGTGTTTTCACAATCCTCCACTCCTCCGTCTCGCCGCCAAGCAGAGCATCTATCTCTTCTTCCGTCGCTGCAAACTGCTCTGTGATGAATCTTCGTAATTTCACGCTTTTCACTTTTTACCCGTCAAAAGCGGGCTTTTGACGAAGTCTCGCCCGCCTTCTCGCCTCGCTTCGCGGGCGAAGGGGATAGGCGAGGCGGACTTTTTACGTCTGTTTTCCGACTTCCGTCCTCGTTTCATTTCTATATTTATTAATTATATCCGCACAGGCTGGATAAATCAATCGCAACAGCGTCTGCGGACCACGCTAATCGGTTACGGGCAGATCCTCAAGATTCTTTTTTACCTGCCGGGCATAAAAACTGTTCGGGTAAAGATTGATAAAGTTTGCCAAAATCGCCCTCGCCTCAGACAGATACTTCTTTTTTTGTTCCGCGTTTGTCTGTTCCTGCTGCCGCCACATCTGAATCTTCAAAAGCGCAAGCTCGTACATCGCCTGTATCCCTCCGTCCGTTTCCCCGTACTGCTTATGAAGGACCTCAAATGTTTCCGCACGCAACTGGTCATCAGCGATGAGTTCCGCCTTGGCCAACAGAACGTTATCACGCAGCGGGTCTTCAGGGGACATCTGGGCAAGCAGTTCATCCAGTTGCTGCGCAAACTGGTTGCTGTGCGGGTCCAGCCGCACAAATTTAGCTAATCGTTTTTCCGCCCCAAGCTTGCCCTTGCTGTTTTCAGGCCCTATCAGGCTGCGAAGCTGGTCCAATCTTCTTTGCAGGTCCGTTAGTTTAAATGCCGTCATCGCGGAATCCGGAGGTGGATGAAATAAACTCAGTAACGTTTCGCTTTTCTGCTGCTGTCGCGAAAGCTCTTCCAGATATTTGGCCGTCATTGCTTGCGCATAGCTGAGAAGCGATTCTGCCTGTTCAAATCGCCCCTGGCCGGCCCAGTGCATAGCGATGCGCCATCGCGCCTCCAGTGACTCAGGACTGTTGCCGAATTCCTCATACAGCTTGTACCACGTTTCACGAGACCTCTCGTGCGGCCAGTCATTATAAAAATGAAGTATCTCCTTCTGGCCAAGAACCTCAACATCCGGCATATATTCACTCAGCATCGCCTTGCAATACAACGCTATCGGCATCCGGCGGCTTTGGGGGCGAAGACTGATAAACAAATCATATTGTTCAAATAATGATTGCCTTTTTATCTGGTACCTCAACTGCTCGGGTATTATAAACCAGCTCGGCCACCGGTCGTGGCTCAACTGGTTCTGTATCTCACGCTTCAATTCAGCACGCAATTGAATAGACTCGGTCGGATAAAAGAATCCCTCCAGGTACCGTTTAACCGCGGGATTGGTTAATGTGCTGTCCAGCGCCTCGGTTATACTATGGTCATGAAACTCAGCTATTGTTTCAGGATTGTTCTTTGCCACGTAAAGCTGGTAATCAAGTTCGTCAAAACCAACTCGTTTTTCAAACGTAACAAACGTAATTATCAGCATTGCCAGTGTGAACAATGAGATAACGCCAGGCCGGTAACGCGTAAAATGCCCGACCGCAAGGACACCGCCGGCTATCGCAATACCGATAAGCCATGCGCTAATCCACGGTGTAAATGAAAATCCCCACTTGACAGGCTCGCCTCCGCTTGCGCCGCCGAAATATCCCCAATAGATTAGCTGCGGCGCTGTGCATAATACTGCCGCCGTAAAACGCGAACGAAATCGCAAAGGCCGACACGCAACCGCGATACAGCTTATCAAAAGGCATATAGCCAAACCCGGCAGATTCGCCAATACCAAAACCTCTAATATCAGCGGCAAGCTATAGGAAAAACTCATCAATTGCGCCACCAGCACCGGCACAATCGCCAGAATCCCCATCAATAGGCCCAATACAAGAATCTGACACGGATATTCGAATATGCTCAGCCCGCTGACAGTATAGCCGCCGAGACGCCACGATGAAATAATGCCGGCGTCGTCAAGATTGAACGACCAGAGCAACCCAGTCAATATTTTCGACCAGAAAAGACAGCAAAGTCCGAATACCACGACCGAAACCGCCCACCAGCTTTGGACGTTACGGTGGCTGTAATGAAGCGTTGGACCGAAAGCCATAAAAGACTTTGACGAGGCTATCGGCAACTTTTCAGCCTGTTTATTATTTTCCATATATCGCCATCAGGAAAAACCTGACAAGCATCCTGAAACTATCCTGCTATGTTCCCTCGCCGCTGCTTACCAGATATTCAATTTGTTCCGGTGTAAGTTTGTCTATATTTATTCCCATCGATTTCAATTTGAGTTTGCAGACCTGCTGCTCGATGGCCACAGGAACATCGTGGACCGCAGTGGAAAGTTTACCCTGTTTTTTTATGACGTACTCTGCCGCCAGTGCCTGTGTCGAAAAACTCATGTCCATCACACTGGCGGGATGCCCTTCCGCCGCAGCAAGATTAATCAGCCTTCCTTCCGCCAGCAGATATATGCGTTTGCCGCTTTTAAGAATATATTCATCCACGTGTTCCCGGACATCGCGATTTACCTTTTTGCTCAGCTTCTTCAACGCCGGTATATCTATCTCCACGTTGAAATGACCGCTGTTGGCGACGACCGCCCTGTCCTGCATCGCGCGAAAATGCTCCGCGCGCAAAACGTTTTTGTTGCCCGTAAGAGTCACAAACAGCCTGCCGACTTTCGCCGCCTCAGACATCGGCATTACCTCAAAACCGTCCATCGCCGCCTCTATCGCCTTGATATGGTCAACTTCCGTAACTAACACGATAGCTCCCATCCCTCTGGCCCGCATCGCAAAACCACGCCCGCACCACCCGTAGCCGGCGACTGCCACTTTCGTACCCGCCATCAGCATAGACGTCGCGCGGATTATTCCATCGACCGTCGATTGCCCCGTCCCGTACCGGTTGTCAAACAAATGCTTGCTCGCCGCGTCGTTTACCGCCACTACCGGGAACCGCAGCTTGCCGTCTCGTGCCATTGCCCGTAACCGAATCACTCCTGTCGTCGTTTCTTCCATACTCGCGATAACGCGCCCGCCGTCATTCTTCCTGCGGATATGCAGTTCGTTTACAAGGTCCGCCCCATCATCGAATGTCATCACCGGCTTGTGGTCTATCGCCGCGTTTATATGGTCGTAATAAGTTTTCCGGCCTTCACCGCAGACTGCAAAAACCGGTATCTGGAAATCCTTTACCAATGATGCCGCCACGTCATCCTGCGTGCTTAAGGGATTGGATGCGCAAAGAACCACGTTCGCCCCGCCCGCCTTTAAAGTCCGCGCCAGGTTCGCCGTCTCCGCCGTTATATGCAGGCACGCTGAAACGTTCCTGCCCGCCAGCGGCTTATCTTTCGCGAACCTTTCGCGAATTGATGCCAATACCGGCATATCGTTATCGGCCCACAAAATCCGCTTCCTCCCGCCCTGCGCAAGTGACAAATCCGCTACGTCGTATTTCATTTGGGACCCTTTCAAAAAGCAATCGAAACGTAGTAATATAAATAACAAGTCCTTATTTTGCAACCTTTTATTCAGGTTAAATATTGCCGCCGGCCTGTGGATAAACAAAAAGGCCCATCCCGATTTATCGGGATGGGCCTTTAAAAAACACTTTTCAGCAACTCAGGCAACTATTGCCCGTTGTGCTCGCATAACACACACTGGCATTTGCCGCTGCCCATTCCCACACTGGAAATGTTCGGATAAATAGTCGGATAACGTTCCGGAGGTGTGTCAGCGTCTATCAGCCAGTTCGGATAAGGTGTAGTAGCATCCCTATTCATTGGTGTAAAAACCTCAGTATAAGGGGATGTATATTCTTCATCGTCATTTATCAAAATATTGGTGTTGGGACTGCCGCGATAGAATGTGGAGTTAGCCATATATCTTATTCCGTGTCCGCCATTGTTGTCGATTATGTTGCTTATAAAATTCGCGTAGGAATTAACAGTTTGGACATTCAAACCGAAAGTTTGATGATTATGAGATACAACGTTGTTCCTGAAATCCATGAAACCGTTCGTGTAGGTGCTATGGCCCTGGTGCAGAGCGCCTCTGAGGTTGTCTCCGACATAATTTCCGACCACTATCGCCTGTGCGCCGTACCATACCGACAAGCCTCGCCCGTCATCCAAATCCGGGTCATCTGCAGGCTGTGAACCGCAAAACGCCATGCAATTATATGCTGCGACGTTGCCGTAACCGTACATCGCACTTAAACCTTCGTCACGGCACCAGGTAAACGTGCATCGTTCCACAATATTGTTGTTGCCTTGTAGTTGCAGTCCGTCCGTATTGTGTTTCGTTTGTGTTATGTGGATGTTGCATATCCGGAAGCTGTTGCCATATACGACCATACCGGAATAACCGCTGAAACCGCCGAAATTGATAGTAATACCATCACCGGGCGCCTCCGTGCCGCATATCGTAAGATTGGGTGAATTTACTTCCATCGACCTGTGCGCGTATATCGTGCCATTGACATCAAATACGATTCTGCTCGCCGTACCATCCGTTTGCGCCAGTATAATGCAGTCCCGCAGACTGCCGGTAATACGTGGTTCTACAGAGTTAAAATCCTGTAGATTCGTAACGTGATAAACTGTTTCCGGTGGCTTCGCGGCCAGTACCTCTATCGTACAGGTATCAACATCGCTCGCGCTGCCGTCGCTGACCGTTAAAGATACCGTATAAGTTCCCGCTGTCGTAAAAGGATGCGCCACCAACTTGCCCGAGGCGGTATTGCCGTCATTGAAATTCCAAATGTAAGAAACTATATTGCCCCTCGATGCGGAACCATCGAACGCGGCAAGCTGATTAACATAGAAAGTATTGTCCAGCCCGGCATTGGCCATCGGTGTATGTCTATAACCCATATTCTTGCCGTCGGAGCCCGTTCCAATGCACGGGCTGCCAGTCGAAAGATGGAAATCCGTCGGTGGATTTACAAAAAGCGGGTCTGAACTGATACAGCCTGTCCCTGCACTTATTCCACCGGTGTAATTAGTGGTGTTGTTTACATCGCAATAGGTAATAGTGCTCGTGGCCTCTGCCTCTACCCCCGTCGTATTATTGGTAATTATGCAGTTCTTGATGGTCGAGTCACCGCTAAGAGCTAAACCATAATCATTGCCGTACATTACACACTTATTAATCTGCAACATCGAACTCGTATAAATCGTCCTGATTCCAGCACCGACGTTCCCGTAAAACAGGCAATTCTCAATAGTAACCTTGTCTCGCTCAACTACCTCTATACCGTCGTCGCTGTTGCCGTATATCTGGCAGTTCCTGACCGTAACATAGCCGGGACCGTCCACATTAATCTTGACACCGTCTTCGTCAGACCCCGTAATTTTGAACCCGTCAATAATTATCCAGATTTTATCTTCCACAAGAAATCCACAGGTGTTGCCGGCGGCGTTCACAATTACATCGCCCGATGGGTCCGCAAGATATGTTATAGGCGAATCACCGATTCTGCAGCCCCTACTGCCGCCACTGTTGACAACCGTTACCTGCTCATCATAAGTCCCAGGTCTTACGATAACCGTATCTCCCAAGACCATCGTATCGGCTGCTTTTTGTATTGTCCCCCAGGGCAGCGCCGAAGTGCCGGGATTAGCATCATTGCCGTCCGTCGCCACATAATAAGTAGTACCCACAACGCCTTCAAGCCAGTTTTCCGCCAGCACCGCAAGGTCATTCAAGTTTGTCTCGCCATCCCCGTCGAAGTCTGTGCTGTCGCACCAGTTATTTGACTCATTGCAGTTAGCCTTAAGCCAGTGATTTGCGAAAAAGGCATAATCCGAAATATTAGTCTTACAGTCATCATCGAAGTCGGTAGTAATATATCCTCTGGAAACAAGATAATTCAGATATTCCTCAAGGTTGGTATAGCCGTCACCATCACGGTCCCAGTTGCCGTCGCCTGGATTAGTCGAATTCAGCCCCCTCGCAATTTCCCACATGTCAGGCATGCCGTCGTGGTCGCTGTCCAAAGGCGCAGGTTCCGATGTCAGCAACGGCCAGCTGCCGACATCGCTTTCATCATCTATAATTCTCCCCGTCCCGTCAATCACTTCATTTACCACTCGCTGGTCCACGACATCTTGCTTCGGAAGCATCGCACCGGCATCGGCCAACACCCTTTCATATGCTGTTTGAGCATCTTCTATAGCTATCTGCTCAGAGACAGGTATCGGTGAGGATTGCTTAAACGAGCCTGTCTGACCGGAAAACAACACCAGGCTCCACGGGTTAGTCGGATAGCCCGTATTCATCCAGTTGCCGGAAAAATATCCCCGGCTGCTTGGGATTTGCTCGCTAAAAGCATAATTGCCACCGGTAGAATTGGGCTTTTGCTTGTAATAGTTGCCGATGAAATTCATCTTCGTAACACTGTCATAAGGCCAGGCGACTTGATTGTTATAACCCGCACACGTCGCGCCCCAGTCGTAAATTACATTATTGCAAAAGTTGAAAATCAGGCCCGCGGGGTCGTTACCGGGAGGATTGTAATTTCCAGGATAAGGGTTGCGGTCACGATGATGCGCATAAAGGTTATGGTGATATGTGACCTCGTTGCCATAACCCATCTTGACCAGAGAACCATAACCATGGGCTGGCGGGTTGTTGTGGACCGAATGATTCAAGCTTTCGGATATAATGCACCACTGGACCGTAACATTGCCGGGATGGTTTGAGGGCGACACATTATAATCGGCCACTCCGCAGGAAAGAGTCTCATCAATGGACCAGCTCGCAGAGCAGTGGTCAACAATGATATTACGGCCTCTTACAATCGCAAGACTGTCATATCCTCCGTCGCCTTCCGGACCATCATATTGGGGGTCGCCTTCCTCTGCGGCGTTGTCGCCGAGCCTCAAGCGAACATATCGTATAATCACGTGGTCTGTCTTGACAACAACAGGATAGCGGGCAATACATATGCCATCGCCCGGCGCGGTCTGCCCGGCAATTGTAATGTAAGGATTGTTAATTTTCAGTTTATACTTAAGATGAATTGTTCCGGAAATGCGAAAGACCACCGTTCGCTTTCCGCTAGCCTCAACCGCGGCTCGCAAACTGCCAGCTATCGGAGACTCCGGAGGGCTTGCATATGGATTGTAGTCCGCCAGCGTCGTTACCTCATAAACTGCACCGCCTCTGCCGCCTTCAGACCACATCCCTGGGCCTTCTGCATTGGGAAAATCTGGTAAGCCGACACTAAAACTCCAGATATCGCCTTTGTGCTCGAAAACACCGTCAAATTCGTCTACGCGCCAATAGTAGGTAGTATTTGTACGAAGGTCATTCGCCGGATCATAGCTGTTGGCATCGGTCGTCGCCGCAGGTACTGTAGCTGTATTTACGTCATTGAAACTTGTACCTAAAAATACGTCATGAGAGACTGCGTACTCTCCGGGCGTCCAGGCAAGGCGTGTTTTAGGATTCACCCGTGACGCACCATCCGCGGGGCTCGGATTTTTGGCTTTTCCTGACACAGTCGTAAAATTCCAGATATAACCTTTACTGACAGAATTTCCATCAAACTCATCTACACGCCAATAATACGTCTGGCTGAAATCGAGTCCACCGGGGTCATAACTGCCAACAGCCGTGGTTGCAGTGGGAGTGGTACTGCCATTTACCATCGCCGAATCGGTGCCAAGATATACATCGTGCGAAATTGCGTTTGTCCCCGGTGACCAGCTGAGAATTGCATTTCCCGCGGCATCCGTCGTATTATTAGCAGGACTCGGCTTAAATGCCCTTGTGTCGAATTGCCCCTGATAGAGCTGTATGATTTCTTCATCGGATAAGGCCGTGCTGTAAATACGCAAGTCATCAATGATTCCGGTAAAATAACTTGTGACAACGGCATCGTACGACCTTGCCCCAATCGCCAAGGCCTTGTCGGGAGCAGTGCTTCCCGCATCATAACTGAAAGTTCCGCTGTTATGAGGCTGTCCGTTTAGATAAATCTTCATATTTTTGTTGTTGTAAACCGCAGTTACATGGCACCATTCACCCGCTGGCGCGGAATTATTGAAGGTATAAACACTCGTAGAGCCTCTGCCTGATGACTCTGTTACAAATACGAATCTGGAATACGACGAATCCCAACGAAGCTGATACCCGAAAACATCTATTCCTGATGCACGCATTTTACAAACTAAATAACCGCTGGCCGTTGGTCTGGCCCAGCAGGATATTGTAAAGCTGCTGGACTGGCTGAATCGCAGGGAAGGATTATCCGGCACATTGACATAATCGCCGTTACCATCGAATTGCAGCCCACCGTTAATCTGCCCCGTCGTCCAGACTGGGTTACCTTGAACAGTCCCTTTGTTATCGCCTGCCGAATCGTATGCTGTTTTGCCGCTGGTTTCATCAAGCTTCCAGCATGATACAAAATCCGCGTTGGCTCTGCCCGACGCAAAAATGGCCGCTAAAACAACCAAACCTGAAAGAAAATTCATCAACGCCCTTCGCATCTGCTGCACCTCCTCAATAACACCCCTCCTAAACAGAGCAATAAAAACGTGGCCGGTTCAGGAATTTCGCAGACAAAACCGCGGGCACGCCCGTCAAAAGCGTCATAGTAGAAACCGACAGCCTTGCCTGCATCGATATCCATGATATACGTATCGCTCGCCCCGGGCATGTCGTAAAGAATCCAGTCCGTTCCATCAAAGACAAGACCGTGAAAATTATACTCATACTCTAAATAACCGACAATATGACTGCCGTCGATGCCGGTTATCCAGGATTGTATGCCAAACGGTTCGAGCGTGGTCCAGTTTGTCCCGTCATAGAGAAAACCGTGCTTATTCCAGGAATTATCGTAGTAGGAACCAAAAAGATTGCTCCCTTTAATACCATCAATTATTGCCAAATTCGACCCTGGTTTGTCAATAGTGGTCCATGTTGTCCCATTATAGATAACTCCGTGATAAGCATTCCCAAACCGAGAGTAACCGACAAGATTACTGCCTTCAATACCATATATATATGTTTCAGTCGCCCCCGGCGCATCGTAGGTGGTCAAGCTCGTCCCATTGTAAAGAAAACCGTGGCCGTTCCCGGAAGTGTCATAGTAGTAACCAACAATATTACTTCCATCGATGTCTTGTGTATAGATTGTCCCTGGTGCATCGAAGCTGGCCCAAGTTGTCCCATCGTAACTAAAGCCATGGCGTTTCTCGGAAGCGTCATAGTAGGAGCCAGCAAGATTGCTCCCGTCAATGCCGGTTACAAGTGTGTGCGGTGCGCCCGGATAGGCGACGGAAGTCCACGTAGCTGCCCCTGCATAACCCGAACAAAAAAGCACCACAACCGCACAAACCACAATCACTCTTTTCATAAATCCGGCTCCTCACAAAAAATTGCCGCTGCTCTAACGTAGCGCAATATGGCGCCTGCATATAAATAAAGTCGCGCTTCAGGCAATTTTGTTACAAAAAAACTTTTCAATTTTGAAAATTTTTCCCGTATTTTTGTGCCTGATGCGGTCTTTTACCGCTTTCTCGCGCCAAAAATAGCGATACTCACAAACAAAACGATGTAAGAAACCCTCCCTTACTCCTCTTTGTGACTGTTGCTGATTTTAGAATTAGTATTTTACACTAATTCTATACCTTTGTCAAGATAATTTTGGATAACTCGTTACGCAGTTCTTTGTCCATTTGCAGGCTTACTTTACCTTTTGCTCTAAAAATGGTTTTTTGAGGCAAAAACCGCTTCAAATTTGTCATGTGTGTTGCTGCGCTATTTTCTTGACGCTTTTGCTGATTTAGTATCTAATACAATGCCTTTTTTTATGGTGAGCGAGCCGAACCATTGGGCGATGAAAATCAACGATTTTTAAAGGGAGTTTAACAGTGAAGGTCAGTAAACGAGCACAGGCGGTACCGCCGTCAGCCACTTTGGCTGTTACCGCGAGAGCGAAGGAATTAAAGGCGCAGGGCCGTGATATAATCGGCTTCGGCGCAGGCGAACCCGACTTCGACACACCGGACTATGTCAAGGAAGCAGCAATAAAGGCTCTAAAGGCGGGCAAAACTAAATATACACCCTCGTCTGGTACAATCGAACTGAAAAAGGCGATAGCCGAAAAACTGCAAAAGGAAAACGGCCTGCAATATAAGCCGGAACAGATAATCGTAAATATCGGCGCAAAACATTCCGTCTATGAAGTTATGCAGGCGGTGCTTGACCCCGGTGACGAAGTTATCTTGCCGACCCCTTACTGGGTCACTTACCCTGAAACGGTGAAACTTGCCGGCGCAACCTGCAAAATCGTCAATACAGATATCTCTACCGGCTACAAGATTACACCGCAGCAGCTTAACAAGGCTATAACGCCAAAAACCGTGATGCTCGTCATTAATTCACCCAACAATCCGGGCGGTTTTACGTATAATCCTGACGAACTTGCCGCACTGGCTAAAGTTCTCGAAGGGACGGACGTTTGCGTGCTTTCCGACGAAATTTACGAAAAACTTGTTTACGGTGACACTAAATTTGTCAGTTTCGCATCATTAAGTCAGGATGCCTATAATCGAACGCTGACAATCAACGGTTTCAGCAAGGCATTTTCAATGACTGGCTGGCGGCTCGGTTACACGGCTGGACCGCTCGATGTTATAAAGGCAATGGGCAGACTTCAGGACCAAATGACTTCCAATCCGGTCACATTCGCTCAAGATGCTGCGATTGCCGCATTAAAAGAACAGCGAGGTACGGTCGAAAAAATGCGAGTTGAATTCGAACGCAGAGGCAATTATATGGCAAAACGTCTGAAAGGCATAAAGGGCATCGTATGTACGCAACCGACCGGCGCCTTTTATTGTTTCCCGGATGTTTCCTCGCATTATGGCAGAACCATCAACGGTGTGAAAATTAATGGCAGTATGGATTTTGCCGCCGCTCTGTTTGAGCAGGCTGAAGTAGCACTCGTGCCGGGATTGCCTTTCGGCTGTGATAAAAACGTGCGCCTCAGTTTCGCCTGTTCGCTCGAACAAATTACCAAAGGACTGGATAGGATTGAGAGATGGCTGACCCAATAGAAGTACGGAAACCGGTTTTTTCAGGCTGGCCGATGATTATCGGCTGGCTGGCGATGCTGATTTTTGCGTTGCACGCCTGTACGCACATGGTAGCGGCAGGGGACACATGGGTCGCTCTGGCGTGCGGTCGGCATTTCTGGAATCACGGTGTGGACACCTTCGAACCGTTCAGCGCTAATTCCCATAAGACCGGTCCAACCATCGAGGAAATTAAAACCTGGCCCGGCTGGGCACAGAAACTGACAGATAAAGTCGGTTTAAAAACTGTGCGGTATTGGCATCCTACAGGCTGGGTCAACCAGAACTGGCTGACGCACGAGATTTTTTATTGGCTGACCACTAAATCACCCTTCGCCGACGCTACGACAAATTCTTTTAATACTCTCGTGTATTGGAAATTTACTATTTATATACTCACCGTCATTTGTGTTTATTTCACAGCCAGGCTGCTTCAGGTCAACCCATCGCTGACCGTCGTTTTTGCCTGTTTCGCGATGTTCACGGGACGCTCATTCATAGATATCCGCCCGGCGGGATTCTCGAACCTGTTGGTAGCAGTTTTTATGCTTATTCTTGTCTTAACAACATACCGGAACATTCTCTATATCTGGCTGATTGTCCCACTGGCTGTCTTTTGGTGCAATGTCCACGGTGGATATATTTATCTTTTCATAATGCTTCTACCTTTTATTTTTCTGAATCTGCTGACAGCCGCTTCGAAAAAATGGTTTGCCTCAATAGGGCTTCGCGGACTGATGCACACCGTTGCGGCAGGCTTTGTGGCCTTTGTCGCGATGGCTATTTTTAATCCATTTCACCTGACCAATTTAACTCACACTTTTTTAATCAGCATAAGCAAACACGCTGAAATGTGGCGACAGGTAAACGAATGGCACCCCTCCTTTGAATGGGACAACCCAGTCGGCACAGGTTTTCCGTTTTTCGTGCTTGTAGTATTAAGCTCAAGCGTTTTTATAATATGGTTTTTCAGCCGCCTGCTCAAACCTCAATATTTGGCCGCCCCCAAAAATACCCTCGATGCTCAAAAAAGAATATTCAGCGTTAAATCTAAAATCTTCGGATATGCCGCCGCGATATTTGCCGGCTGGACCATTCTTATCGCTCTTTCGATGCTCAGCCTCGATTTCGGCAGCTTTCTCATTTCCGCTGTTTTTATCATTATTCTTTTGCTCAGCATCTACAAGAATTTCAATTTCATTTATTTGATGATTCCACTTATCCTCGCAGGTCTGTGGGCTTCCGGTTCCGCTGCAGGCTTCCAGGGCAGGTACATCTATCCGTTTATTCTCATTCCAGCATACGTTCTGACGTTCGCTATCGCCTCCGGTTTGTCAAAAGATGTAAATATGAAACTATCCAACATTGCCCTCGTGGCCCTTACAGCTCTCGTCACACTGCTGTCAATGGTAGCAATTTTCAACCCCTTCAAGTTTGATAAGCCTATGTGGAGTGTACATCAGTTTCTGGATTTGCAGCGGATATGGTATCCGCGGTACGAATTCGCAAGTTCCACTAAACTCGATTATACGTATCTTTTCCCCGTGCTTTATCTGTTGAATCTGGTTTCGGTAGCTATTTGGCTGATTTTGCCGTATCTCCACAACAGTACCCCGACCGAGCAAACTGTCACTAAACCAAAAAATGCCCAACCAGAGCCTTATCAGTTACCGAAGATTGATTTAGCTCTTATAGCCATTGCCGCCTTAACTATTTATATGGCCCTGCGTTCTCGCCGGTTCATCCCGATTGCCGCTATTGCTTCCTGTCCCGTTATAGCTATGTTTGTCGACCAGATTATACGTGCAGTTGCCGCTACACTGAATTTTTACAGGAAAAATTCTTTCACTGTTCCTTCGATGCCAGTGGGACTTCGGTCTTTTTTCATCCTTACAGGTACAGCCGCAGTCTTATTCTTCGCTATAATGTGGGGATTAAGATTTAAAACGGTCTATCTTGACCCATGGCCTAAAAATGACAAACTGAACTCCGTCTTCATACGCATGACGAATTCCGATGCCAAGCCTTTTTATGCCTGCGAGTTTATGAGGGACAACAAGCTGTCGGGAAAAATGTTCAACTATTGGACCGAAGGCGGTTTCATCGCGTGGGGACAGAACCCCGACCCGAACACGGGCAAAACCCCGCTGCAATTATTTATGGACGGTCGTGCACAAGCTGCCTACGAGCCCCGTGTTTACACAATTTGGGGAACAATTATGGGCGGAGGTCCTTATTTCGCAAGTGCCAGAGCCAGAAGTGAGGAGATAGACTATAAAAAGCTCGGTCAATGGATTGACGAGCAGTTAAAAAAATACGATGTCTGGGTTGTTCTTATGCCTGCGGAACAATTTGACTCCCCGTTTATGAAGGGAATCGAGCAGGATCCCAACTGGCTGCCGGTTTTCATTTCCGACGAGCAGAAAATGCTCGTCGATATAAGAACCCCTCGCGGCAAAGAACTGTTCGACGGTGCGTTTGACGGTCGAACAATTTACCGGGACGACTTTTACAGAAACACCGTAATGGCAGAGATCCTCTTGAGTAACGAAAAAACCGCTGAACAGGGTTTCAGCTTTGCGGCAAGAGCTTTTAAATCCAAACCCTGCCGAACCTCAGTCCTCGCAGTTCTTGGTGCAATCAGATTCAGTTCCTTGCGGGATAAGGCCTTTACGCTCTGTAAAGAGTATTTTGACGAATTCGAAAAAAATAAGGCTGTCTATGCCAAACAGGATGGCTACTATAGTAAGCTTATAGCTGCTATGTATGCCGCCTACTACCTTAAGGACTCTTCGCAGATACAGCAGGATACGAAGATGGCGCAGCTTTATCAGGAAAAGAGAGTTGAATATGTAAACGAAATCCGTGACATCTTTTCAAATATTGTCTGGTAACTTATGAACGGCAAGCACCCGAATACAGTCTCAATCAGCGTTTTTTTCCCATGCTACAACGAGCAGGGAAATGTTAAGCACACCGTTGAAAATGCTTTGACGGTCCTTGAAAAAATCGGTGCCGACTATGAAGTTATTATTGTTAATGACGGCAGTTCAGATGCGACCAGTTCTATAGCCGAGAAAGTAGCCTCGAAAAATCCGTGTGTCAAAGTGGTCCACCATCCGACCAATCTCGGTTATGGCTCAGCTTTGCAATCGGGTTTTAGAGCCTCTACGAAAGAGCTGGTGTTTTTCACCGACGGTGACGGTCAGTTTGATATGAACGAAATGCCTCCGCTGCTGCCGCTGATGGCCCAGTACGATATTGTTACGTGCTACAGGATTAACCGCCAGGACCCTTTGGTTCGCAAAATCAACGCCTGGTGCTGGACCAAACTGGTATGTGTGCTGTTTAATATGAAAATCCGTGATATCGATTGTGCCTTCAAATTATTTAAAAAAAGTTCCGTTGATACAGCTAAACTCGTCAGCACCGGCGCACTCATCGACGCCGAAATTCTGGCACGCGCGACTCGCAAAGGCTGCAAAATCACACAGGTTGGTGTGCATCATTATCCGCGAACGGCAGGTGCGCAAACCGGAGCGAAATTGAGTGTAATCTTCCGTGCGTTCCGTGAGCTTTTTAAGCTGTCCAACCAGATAAAAAGCGGAAATTAGATGTAATATCAGCCGCTTTCTGCGTAAATGAGCGAAAAAAAATACAACTTGTTTATCTACGGCTCGCTGCGTGACCGCAGAATTTTTCAGTCCGTGTGCGGTTTTAACGTTACGCGAAAACCGTCAAAGGCCGATGAGGACACTTTGCTGGCCGAACCTGCCATACTGCCTTATCATCGGAAGGTAAGTCCCGACAATGTCTATTACTACGCGGTCGCCTCGCCTTCTTCCAGCATAGAGGGTTTTGTAATCCACGACCTGTCTGTCGAGGCATTGGCTGAAATCGACAGGTACGAGGGCAAACGGTACAAACGTGAGGAAGTTATCGTAAATACCGCAAAAGGCCGCGTTAAAGCCCAAGCCTATCTTGTCAGTCATGAGGCAATGAAAAAGCACTTCGGTGACCGCTTCCACGTCAACCTTATCCACGAACTTTGGCTGCGCAAGCGCATCAAAAAATTTCTTGAAAAACATACCCGTCCCGGTGACAAAACCGCTGACGCCGAATTCGAACGCCTCGCCGAAAGAGAATTGCTCGCGACTACTGAACGCGATTTGGTTATAACCCACTATCGCGCCGACGCCGTCAGCGACTACTATCTCGAACACGAACTCGATAGACCCCATCCGAGCATAAAACATCTGTACAACGAACCTGACGCGGCAAAATTTACCGAAAAATATTTAGTCTTGGTTCTAAAGCAGGTCCTGTTAAACCAGCTCGACGAGAAAATCCAGTCCAGATATCGCTTCGAACTCGAACACATCCGCACATCCGAGCGATACTTTAAACGTTCCGTAAGCCTTTTGATAGCTCTGCAGATGATGAATGACAACAGCGATGCAGTAGATATGATCATCCAAAAATGCCTCCAGACAATACCGCACGATAAAAACGACTTGTTCGACTATGTCAAATACGCCGTTCGTGCGGCGGCAAGCATCTTCGATTACCGTGTGGTCGAATCTCATCTCGAACGCATCCATTCGCGATTTCGTCCAGGTCTGGTGCCTATCGGCTGCGAGCTTGAATTGAGCAACCTCGGCGCAGCCACAGTCGAACCGCTTTTGTCCATTCAGAAAAAAACCGACCCGGTCTATGATGGTTTTAGATACTTTTATGACTTTGCGCTTCACATCCTCGGCTGGAAACTCGGCGCATATATTGACGACCATAGCGGTTCCACCGACACCACAAGGCGAGTAGGATTTCTCGAACTTGCGCCGGGCAGACTCAACATCGCGGGCGAATTGTCACGACCGGCTACCGCCGCGCCATGGCTGCTGGGCCAGTTGATACAAGCCATTACAAATTTCTACGACGTTCAGCCGCATAGCCTGCATCTTTCCTTCCAGATGCGAAAAAAACAGGTTGGCAAGCAAAAGATTCTGCCGCTCGGTTTCGTCAAATGCCTCCTCGCTCTCGGTGGTGGAATGAAGGAAAAAGAAACAGGAGGTCTGTGGATATCCAGAATGGGACAGGATGAAATAAAGCAGTACAGCTATGGCGAAGAGCTGGTCTTTGCCAGAACAAGCAAGCGTAAGTGGTACATGGGTACGGACGAAGTAGCTACCAGACCTCCGGCTCAGGCCACCACACAAGTCCAGCAGTATAAATTTATCCGCCTCGAAAGGCGAGCCAATTACGAACCGTTGATTATGTGCCTTAAAGGTCTCCATCTCGGGTACAATCCCGCCGATTACCTGACAGCAGAGCAACTCAAGGCAAGTAAAAAATTGCGAGAGGAATATGAAGAGCTGAAAAAATGGTCTCTTGACCCGACGCCCCTTAGTACAAAGACCATAAATAAATTCCTGAAAGTTGTCGAACAGGGTTTGATGTATGAAGGTCATTATCGTCCCGCCCACGAGCTGCATTATATCGATTGGGCACTGACCTCTGTTGATGTCCAGTTGCAGATGTTTAATAAGCAGGTCGGAAATCCGCAAACAATTCCCTGAACCGTTTACACTTTCCCCCGCACACGGTACGCTTTTTTTCTTTTCAGTGTCTTAATGCCGAATTTGATTATCTCATCGTGGTCAAATGCCATTTCTCTCGGCAGGTTTTCTATATCGAACCACTTTGCCCTGACAGCGTCATCGGCGCCCTTTATTTTTTTAGTATTCGCAGGGGCAATGCCGAAAAACGCCACTGATATTTGCCTGCCGCGAGGGTCTCTGCCGCACCTGCCGAACGTATGCATCTGCTCCAGCGCGACTCCCGTAAGTCTCGTCTCTTCCGCCAATTCCCTTACAACGGCGTTTTCAAGTTCTTCATCTATATCAACAAAACCGCCCGGCAAAGCCCATTTTCCTTTGTACGGCTCATTGCCCCGCTGAATCAAAAGTAATTGAACTTTGCCACTGACGAAACGGAATACCACCGCATCGACCGTAACCATAGGTCTGGGCCATTCATAAACATACTTGCCTTTTTTAGCCATATACAGTTAATTTAACTTTCCACCGCTCATTAATCAATTGCCCAAAAATATTTTTTTGCTTACAATTATTCCGATGCGTGAGCCGTGGAAAAACATTTTGATAATAAAACCGAGTTCGCTCGGTGACATAGTTCTTGCATTGCCGGCCCTTTCCGCCTTGCGCAACAGTTTCCCCGATGCCAAAATAAGCTGGCTTATTCGCCCGGAATTCGCGCCGCTGCTTAAAAATCATCCTCATTTGACAGAAACCATTCTTTTTGAGCGAAATCTGCTGGCAAGAGCATGGTATAACCCGCATGCCTTCGCCGAATTGCGGTCTCTTGTTCAACGGCTTCGCAATGAAAAGTTCGATACTGTAATCGACCTGCAGGGTCTTTTCAGAACTGCGTTTCTGGCCAAACTTTCCGGCTGTCCCGTCAGATTCGGAATGAAAAACGCCAGAGAATTTGCAGGTTTGTTTTACACTCATAAAATTTCTCAAAACTCAGGTTCCATGCATCTGGTCGATTACTATATGAAAATTGTCAAATCGGCAGGGGTGCAAAATACCGACGTTCAATTTATACTGCCTGTTGATGCTGAAGCCGCCGATTCAGTCAATCGCCTTCTTGCGGAATACAATGTGGACAGAAATCACTATGCCGTTTTTATTCTAGGTTCGGCACATCCTGACAAATGCTGGCCGGTGGAAAATTTCGCTGCTCTGGCCGATAAAATCTCACCTCTGTTCCATTTGCCGATTGTTCTTGCCGGCGCCAAATCCGAAAGAACTGTTACAGAAAAGCTCAGGGCATTAACCAATGTCCCAATAGTTGACTTCGCGGGCCTTACAAATCTCAACGAACTTGTCGCGTTGTTAAAATCCGCCAGACTTGTCGTCAGTAATGACACCGGTCCCGGCCACATCGCCGCCGCTCTGGATAGACCCTTAGTTATGATGTTCAGTTGGTCGAATCCGGCAAGGATTTATCCTTACGGAAGGAAGAACTGCGTTGCAGCCGTTGACCCTTACACAAGAGGCCCGCAAATCAAAAGCTGTGACCCAAAACACAATGTTAAGAATATAACCGTTGACGATGTTTTCGCGAAAGTCTGTGAACAACTCGAAGCGCCTTTTAATGGCTAAGATTTTTTTGTTTTTCACATTCCACTGACTACTTCAATGCACCGCTGGCACAAATCAGGATATTTGTCGTTTTTGCCGACGCTCGGCCAATAGTTCCAGCACCGCTGGCACTTTTGGTGGCTGCTTTTTTGTGCGGTAACTTTTGTCTCGCCGTCACCTTGTTGCAGTTTTACTTCGCTGACTATACAAAATGCCGCGAATTGTGTCAGCCCAAGTTCATTTACAAGGGCAATCAATTCCTTGTCCCCGTTGCTGATACTCACCGATGCCTGCTGATTGCTCGTAATTTGCTTTTCATTCCTCAGACCTTCCAGCACCCGCAGCACTTCGTCTCGCAGAGACATTATCTTTGTCCACTTCGCCTCGGGTTCATTCCAGTCAATAGCAGGGTCGGCTTTCGGCATAGTTGTCAAATGCACTGTATCGACGGCCTGAGATTTGAACTTCATTGCCGCCCACGCCTCTTCAGCAGTATGTACGAGAATCGGCGCCAGCATTCGAACGAGACTGTCCGCCGCTTTGAACATCACTGTTTGCCCGCTTCGCCGCGACAAACTATTCGTACCATCACAGTACATCCTGTCCTTGAGCACATCCATATAAATACTGCTCATCTCGACCGAGCAGAAGTTATAAATGAGAGAGAACACCCTGTGGAACGCATAGTCCTCGTATGCTTCATTCACTTCCGCAATCAATTTCTGCAATTGCTGCATCGCCCATTTATCAATTTCGTACATGTCCCCGTAAGCCACCGCCATAGTTGCCGGCTCAAAATCATCGATATTGCCGAGCAGATACCGTATCGTATTGCGGATTTTTCTGTATGCGTCCTGCGACCGGCCTATCAGTTCATCAGTGCATCGCACATCTTCCTGATAGTTCACACTCGCAACCCAAAGCCTCAGGATGTCTGCACCGTATTTTTGCACCTCATCCTGTGCGTTTACATAATTACCCAGCGACTTCGATTGCTTTCTGCCTTGCTCATCGACCGTAAAACCATGTGTAAGAACACTCTTAAAGGGTGCCGTACCAATCGCACCCAACGCCGGTAAAAGTGATAACTGGAACCACCCTCGATGCTGGTCCGAACCTTCCAGATACATATCCACCGGCACCGGCCAGCCTGCTTTCAAAATAACACTGTGCCAGCTGCATCCCGACTCGAACCACACATCAAAAATGTTCTCTTCCTTTTTCAGGTCATCAAAGCTAAAGCCGGCAGGCAATTTAAAATCATCCCCCAAAATCTGCTGAGGCGAATCTGTAAACCAACTGTCTGATCCTTTTTGGCCAATATATTTCGCAACAGCCAGAACAGACTCTTTAGTCAAAAAACTCTTGCCTTCGGAATTGAGAAAAACCGGTATCGGCAGCCCCCAGCTTCGCTGCCTGCTGATGCACCAGTCCGGGCGAGACTCCAGCATTCCTTCGATTCGCTTTTGCCCCCACACCGGAATCCATTGTACCCGTTTTATATTTTCCAGCGCCAAATTACGCAGACTCTTATCTACACCGGGCACTTCTCTATCGACACTGATGAACCACTGCTCGGTCGCACGAAATATTACAGGTGTCTTGCTCCTCCAGCAGTGCGGATAGCTGTGAACAATCTGCTCCTGCGCAAAAAGTAATCCCTGCCGCTTCAAATACTCATTTACCTCCGCGTCCACTTCCAAAACGCTTTTGCCTCGCAGCCAATCCGGTACCGTCTCATCGTACCGGCCGTTGTCCTTAACCGGTGAATAAATCGCCAAGTCGTATTGCTGCCCAGACACATAGTCTTCAACACCGTGTCCCGGCGCGGTATGCACAAGACCCGTGCCGTCTTCAGTCGTAACATATTCAGCGGTGATTATCATGTATGCGTCTTTATTTGTTGGATTTTTTTCAACAAACGGATGAAGGTATCGCAGTCCTTCTAACTGACTGCCCTTTACCGTTTTCGAGTTAACATGATATTGTCCTGCTTCAAGCTTGCCGGCCTTGGCTATTGCTTCGAGACGGTCTGTGCCAACCACTGAAACAAATTTACTACCCTCTCTTTCATAACTTATGGTCGTGTAGTCCAACGACGGATGTACCGCAATCGCCAGATTTGCTGCCAGAGTCCAAGGCGTGGTTGTCCATATCATAAAACAAACTTTAGACCCAGACACCTTGTTTTGCTCAACAAGTCCCCATTCGATTAACTTATCTACGGTTTCTTTTGCGGCGGGAAAATTAACAAAAATGCTCGGTGACGCGATGTCCTTATATTCGAGTTCCGCCTCCGCCAGTGCCGTCTCACAACCCACCGACCAGTGAATAGGTTTTAATTGCTTATATACCAATCCTTTTCCAACAAGTTCCGCGAAAACTTCGAGGATTCCCGCTTCGTATTGCGGTTTGAACGTCAGATATGGATTTTCAAAATCACCGAAAACACCCAAATCCTGGAATTGCCTGCTCTGAAGTTTGACGTATTTGCTTGCGTACTTCTTGCAGTCCCGACGAATATCGGGCTTACTCATCTGCTTGGCCTTGTCGCCCAGCTCCGTCACAACCTTTGACTCGATGGGCAATCCGTGGCAATCCCAGCCCGGCACATACGGGGCATTAAAGCCGGTCATCGTTTTATATTTGACGAGGAAATCTTTCAGAACCTTGTTTATTACGTGGCCCATGTGGATGTCGCCGTTGGCGTAGGGGGGGCCATCGTGCAGAACATACAAAGGCTTGCCGTCCATCGCCTTTCTGATTTTGCCGTAAATGTCGCCTTTGGCCCATGCCTTGCGCATCTGCGGCTCCTGCTGCACCAGATTGGCCTTCATGGCAAAACTCGTATTTGGCAGATTCAGCGTATCACGGTAGCTTTTACTCTTATCCGACATTTAAAAACCCTTGAAAATTAACCAAAACGCGAATTTAACATATTAAAACCAGCCTTGCCCGCTGTCAAGAACTCTCCCTATGCAGCCGTATAAGCAGTTGCATTAAATATTGCTATGGTTTATAATTCTATATAACGCCTTATTTAATCTTTTTCGTTTTTGCCCATAAACTTATGAAAAGCAGCGATGATACAAAAATTAAAGACACAGGTCGGCAAAGCCCCGCTGGTAAATGGGCATGGGTTATACTTACAGTTGTTATTTTGCTGGCTGCTGTAATTCGTATGCGTCTTGCACCGATTCCTTTCGAGCGTGATGAAGGAGAATACGCTTACGCTGGTCAGATCATTCTGCAGGGCATCCCTCCGTACGAGAAAGTTTACAATATGAAAATGCCCGGCATATACGCCGCCTATGCTTTGCTTCTCGCCATATTCGGCCAGACCCATACTGGAATCCATATAGGATTGATTTTTATAAACATTGCTGCCATTGTGCTGGTATTTATTTTGGCGAAGAAATTGTTTGACCCGCTTGTCGGCCTGTTTGCCGGCTCCGCATTTGCTCTGCTTTCCGCAGGCAAAAACATTCAGGGTTTCACCGCTAATGCGGAACATTTTGTAATTCTTCCCGCTCTTGCTGCCATCGTGATATTGCTGAAAACTGTTAATTCCCGGAAATATCTTCCTGTATTTGTAAGCGGCCTGCTGCTCGGCCTGGCATTTATGATGAAACAGCACGGCGCTGCTTTTATTATTTTTGCCGCCCTTTATCTGTTTGCAAGCGAAGTGCAACTTCGGCCTTTTAATTGGAGACCTTTTATCGCCAAGGTGGTTTTGTTTCCCACGGGAGTTTTTCTCCCATTTGGTTTGACTTGTCTGATTCTGTGGAAACTTGGAGTATTTGAGAGATTTTGGTTCTGGACTTTCGATTACGCTAAACATTATGTCTCATTAGTGCCGCTTCAGTATGCTATATTGAATTTTAAACGTGAGTTTTCCCCTATTCTTTCGTCATCCATTTGTCTATGGGCATTGGCCGTTATCGGTTTCTTCTGCCTGTTTCGGGTTAACCGATTTCGCGAGAAATCTTTATTCGTAATAGTTTTTTTAATTTTCTCATTTTTGTCAGTTTGTCCCGGTTTCTATTTCCGTCCGCATTATTTTATTCTTTTTTTGCCGGCTGTTTCATTACTGATTGGTGTGGGAGCTGTTTTCGTATGGGAGACTTTTACTTGTCACAAGTCCTCACTCTCTGCAAAAGTCATGCCTTTAATCTTAACTTCTGCTATATTCTTCTTCACCCTCTACCAGCAATGGGATTACTTTTTTACCAGCGTACCAATGGATATCGCACGTAATTTCTACGGCGGCAATCCCTTTCCGGAGTCATTGGAAATTGCCCGTTTCATAAAGCAGAATTCTCAAAAAGACGATACCGTCGCTATTATCGGTTCTGAGCCGCAAATTTGTTTTTACTCTAAAAGGCTTTCTGCTACGTCGTATGTTTATGTCTATCCTTTGATGGAACCGCATCCGTACGCGGTAAAGATGCAGGAGGAAATGATTGGTGAAATTGAATCTGCCTCTCCCAGGTTTTTGATATTTGTCAATGTTTACACTTCGTGGCTGACCACCCTGTCTTCAGACAGAAAAATTTTCGACTGGTTTAACCGGTACTCATCATTATATCACATAGTTGGCATAGTCGACATTATATCGCCTACACAGACAGTTTATCGCTGGGGCCCTGATACTGCCGATTATTCACCTCGGTCTCAGGTTTGGCTTCTTATTCTACAGCGTAATCGTGAAAGTAATATAAATACTTTATTGCCAGCGAATGGTGAGACGACCGGTACGGCAAAATAAGATTCCTGATTTAACCGGAACTTGTTATAATATAAGTCGTTAAGGATAGTTATGTTCAACAGACAAAAAGTCAAAGTTGTTATGCCGGCATATAATGCCGCTCTTACTTTGCGCCAGACTTATGACGAAGTGATGGCGCAGAGCATTGTTGACCATGTAATTATCGTCGATGACGCAAGCCACGATGCCACGGCCTCAATCGCCAAAACGCTGCCTCATACCACTGTCCATATACACCCGTCGAATCTCGGCTATGGCGCCAATCAAAAGACCTGTTACAAGCTCGCGCTTGAGCATAACGCCGACATCATAATTATGGTACACCCGGATTATCAGTACACCCCGAAACTGATACCGGCAATGGCCTCGCTTATTGGAAATCAGCTCTATCACTGCGTCCTCGGGTCGCGCATTCTCGGTGGATACGCCCACAAAGGCGGAATGCCATGGTGGAAATATATCTCCAACAGATTCCTCACGCTTGCTGAAAATATGCTGACAGGCGCGAAATTGTCGGAATATCACACAGGCTACCGGGCATTCTCGCGCCAGCTCCTGGAAAAATTGCCGCTTGAAAATAATTCTGACGATTTTGTCTTCGACAACCAGATGCTCGCTCAAATTCTATGGGCCGGTTTTACAATTGCGGAGGTTAGCTGCCCGACAAAATATTTCCCGGAAGCATCATCTATCAATTTTACGAGAAGTATCAAATATGGCTTTGGCTGCCTCTGGACGGCCGTTTTGTTTCGTCTGGCCAAAATGAATCTCGTCAGGTCAAAACTATTTCTGAAGTAAATGGTTAATTCTCCGAAAAATTCTCGTCACTTTTGGATTTATCTGATTCTGGCTTTCGCGACGTTTGCCATCTACTGGCAGGTTCACAGCTTTGAGTTCACTAATTACGACGACGACGAATACGTAAATAAAAACAAACATATAATTACCGGTCTGACGCGAGAAAACATTATCTGGGTCTTTACCAGCCAGCACGGCGGCAACTGGCACCCCCTGACAGGCTTGTCGCATATTCTCGACAGCGAGTTTTTCGGCCACAACGCAGGCATGCATCATCTCATCAATATATTATTTCACGTGGCAAACACACTGCTTTTGTTTACGGTGTTCAAACAAATGACCGGCGCGGTGGGGAAAAGCGCTTTTGTGGCAGCCTTGTTCGCTCTGCATCCGCTGCACACCGAATCCGTCGCGTGGATATCCGAACGCAAGGATGTTCTAAGTACCTTTTTCTGGATTCTTACGATTACTGCTTATTTCCTCTATGCAAAAAATCCCCGCCTGAATTGGTATCTGTTGACTTTACTTCTTTTCGTTTGCGCTCTTATGTCCAAGCCTATGGTAGTGACTTTGCCCTTTGTTCTGCTTCTGCTTGATTATTGGCCGCTCGAACGCCTTGAAATAAAAAATCCGTATCGACTGATTGCTGAGAAAATCCCATTCTTTATTTTCTCGACGGTCTCAAGTATTGTAACATTCGTTGTTCAGCGAGGTGCCGGCGCCATCCGAAAAATCGATACCATCCCGCTAATCAGTCGTATCGAAAATACTTTCATCTCGTACATCACATACATTGGAAAAATGATTTGGCCAGCACATCTCGCGGTTTTTTATCCTCACCCTGAAACCCGGCTGCAAACCGCACCGGCTATTGGTGCTGCTATTCTGCTCATCATTATAACAGGTTGCGTGGTGCTTTTCCGCAGACAATATAAATACCTGTTCACCGGCTGGTTCTGGTATCTGGGGACACTTGTGCCTGTTATCGGTCTGGTGCAGGCAGGAGACCAGGCTATGGCTGACCGTTACACCTACATCCCTTTGATAGGCTTGTTTATTATCATCGCGTGGGGAGCAGATGATTTGCTTGCCTCGTGGCGGCACAAAAAAGTCATTCTTAAAATCTTCTCCATGGTGGTTCTGGCAATTTTGTCGATATGCACATATTTTCAGGTAAGTTATTGGCATAATAGCATAACGCTTCTCAAACATGCCTTAAAAGTTACCAAAGACAACTACGTCGCGCATTATTACCTGACCGGCCCTCTGGCAGATGCTGGTAAGCCGACTGAGGCGATTGAACATTTTAAGCAAACTCTGCGAATCAAACCTGATGAACCAATCGTACATAAAAATATGGCAATGGCGCTTGCCCGAATGGGAAATCTGACTGAGGCTGTAGAGCATTTAAACAATGCTCTTGAGCTCGACCCGAATTTCGCTGAAGCACACAGCAGCTTTGGCTATGTTCTTAATCGTCAGGGCAAGTTCGATGAGGCCGAGGAGCATTTTACGCAAGCTTTGCGTCTGAAATCAAACAACCCCGACACCCATGCCAATTTCGCATATACCTTGATTAATCTGGGCAGATACGATGAGGCAGTCAGTCATCTCGAAACCGCTGTTCAGCTTGGACCTGATTCGGCGGATAACTATCGTTATCTCGCATCTGCACTCACTTTAGCCGGTAATATCGATGAAGCTGTCATAAGCTATTATAAAACGCTGTCGCTTGTTCCAGACCAGCTTGGCCCCATGAAGGACCTTGCCCGGCTTCTTGCAACCCATCGAGAGAGTAAATACTACAACCCCGAAGAAGCGATTCGCCTCGCGGAAAAAACCTGCAAACTTGTCAAGTCTCCCGATGCCGTGCTGCTTGACACGCTTGCTGCGGCTTACGCTGCTGCCGGCAGGTTTCCGCAGGCCATAAACACTGCAGAAGCGGCATTACGATTGGTTGAGTCTTCAAATCAGCAAAAAAAAGCGGAAGAGATTAAAAACCGCCTCAGTTTATATAAAGAATCAAAACCGTACATTGAGCCTGAGCCTAAATGAGCAAAATACAGAATAATCCCGTAATTTTCCGGATTTACCTCGCGTTAGCGGTAATTACTCTGCTTGTCTTCCTGCAGGTCGGTAAATTCGATTTCTTAAACTATGACGACCTTAAATATGTCAGTGGAAACAATTATGTTAATTCAGGATTTACCCGTGCAGGTCTGGCATGGGCCTTTAAGGACTCCATAAGCTATTGGCATCCGCTGACATGGCTGTCGCATATGCTGGATTGCCAACTGTTTGGCTTAAATTCCGGGGCGCACCATTTGGTTAATCTCGGCTTACACATTGCCAATACATTGCTGCTGTTTACGGTTTTATGGCAAATGACCTCCGCTTATTGGCGCAGCGCGTTCGTTGCCGCTTTATTTGCCCTGCATCCGCTGCATATTGAACCTGTTGCTTGGATTGTTGCACGCAAAGATGTGCTCAGTACTTTGTTCTGGCTGTTAACAATTGTCGCATACCTGCGGTATCTCGAAAAACCGGGCTCGACCAGATATTCGCTTGCAATTGTTTTCTTTGTGCTGGGCTTAACAGCCAAACCAACCGTTGTGACACTGCCCTTTGTCCTGCTACTTCTCGACTATTGGCCGCTTGGCCGTTTCGATTTCTTCTGCTCAAAAGCCCAGGCTGCCGACAACACTGCCAAAGGTTCACAGTTACAATTCAGGTTGCGGGCGTGTAGCCATTTAATCGGAGAGAAAATTCCCTTTTTCATCCTCTCATTTCTTTCAGTTTATATGTCCTCGGTATCGACGCGGCGGCTGGGTTGTGCCATTCCGACTAAAGTGGTGCCGATAGGTTTAAGAATAGCAAACGCGATTGTCTCATATGTCAAATATTTATATAAACTCGTTTGGCCGGACAACCTCGCTCCATTTTATCCCTACCCCGATTCGATACCGCTCTGGCAAAGTATCGCCGCAATATGCATTATAATATGCCTGTTCGTCTTTATGATTTACAAAAGAAAAACAAAGCCGTATTTTCTTGTCGGCGGTCTTTGGTTTTTCGGTACGTTACTGCCCTCAATAGGATTGGTTCAAGCCGGTCAGTGGCCAGCCATTGCCGATCGTTTCACTTATGTGCCTTCTATCGGATTCTTCATCATTATTGCGTGGGCTGGTTATGATTTACTCAAAAATTACAAATATAATGCTCTTGCGATTACTTTGTCGGCGTTGGCCATACTGCTCGCACTGGCAACATCTACCTTCCTGCAGTTGCATTATTGGCAAAACACCATAACTCTTTTTGAACATGCTCTCAAAACTACCAAAAACAATTACGTGGCACATAGCGCACTGGCTTACGCTTTGTACGCTCAAGGTAGAAGTGATGAGGCTATGGCTCAGGACTACGAAGCTCTGCGAATCGAACCTGATTATACCGTTTCCCATGTGAATATCGGTATCGCATTGACAAAAAAAGGCCGGTTCGACCAGGCCGAGCAGCATCTTATATATGCCCTGGATGTTGACCCTCATCTGGCCACCGCATACAACTGTCTGGGGGAACTTTATCGGCAACAGGGTAAAAACGACCTGGCTTTAATTAATTATCGTAAGGCGATTCAGGTTGATCCCGACATGGCTGAAGTACACGCAAATCTTGGGATGTTATTTATGCAGCAGGGGAACGTCGATGAAGCCGTTGACAATTACCTTCAGGCAGTCAAGTTAGGCCTGCACAGTGCAAATGTATACAATAAGCTTGCGTACGCCCTAAGCTCCCAGCGCCGCTTTGTACAGGCCGCTGAAAACTTTGCAAAAGCCCTGCGAATTAATCCTGATTTCGCTGACGCGCATTACGGACTTGGCAACGCACTTTTGGAACTTGGCCAATATCCACAGGCCATGGCACACTTCCAGGAAGCCGTCAGAATCAACCCCAACCATGCTATGGTTTGGTACAGCCTCGGTTTGGAATATGTGCGAGTTAATTTGCTTGATAAAGCCATTGCTTGTTTTAAAAACGCAACAGCCTTAAAGTCCGACTTGTCCCTCGCGCATTACAATCTGGCGATAGCTCTGCGGCAGCAGGGTAAAATCGAAGACGCTGTTCAGGAATTCAAGGAAACCCTGCGGACAGACCTGAATAATGTGGTTGTGCATAATGACCTCGGTGTCCTGCTCGCTCAAATGGGAAAAATTAACGAAGCCTGCGACCATTTCAATGAGGCGCTGCGAATCAAGCCTGATTTTGTCCAGGCAAAGCAAAATCTGAACACCGTCCTCGCAGGACCGCGTATTGATTCCGGCAATAAATGAGCAAAATACAAAACGAAAAATTAGCTTTTTGGCTTTACCCGGCTTTGGCTGTGATTACTTTCGCGGTCTTTTTTCAGGTCCGAAGCTTTGACTTTGTAAATTATGACGACAACAAGTATGTTACTGAAAATCGACATATTCTGACCGGCCTTAGCTGTGAAAATATCGTATGGCTTTTTGCTAAAGACATCGGCAGATGGCACCCCTTGACGGGACTTACCCATATGCTGGATTGCCAGTTGTTTGACACCAACCCGGGCTGGCATCATCTGACGAATTTACTGCTGCACATCCTTAATACTTTGCTGCTCTTTGCCGTCTTTAAAAGGGCCACTGGCGCAATTTGGCAAAGTGCGTTTGTGGCAGGATTGTTCGCAATTCATCCGCTTCATGTCGAATCCGTCGCCTGGATATCAGGACGAAAAGACCTTCTCAGCACCTTGTTCTGGATTCTGACAATGGCCGCCTATTTCCGTTATGTTGAAAACCGTGGTGTCGGTTGGTATGTAATTGCTCTGGTGCTGTTTATACTGGGTCTTATGGCAAAACCGATGCTGATTACCTTGCCGTTTGTGTTGCTTTTGCTCGATTATTGGCCGCTCCGGCGATTTCAGTCCGGAACTCTCTTACGCCTCATTTGGGAGAAGATTCCCTTTTTCGCTATCTCAATAATTACAGGTGTTGGCACTTTCTTTATTCAAAGAAGTATCGGTGGTATAAAACCAATCGGAACGCTTCCATTGACCATTCGGGCAGCCAATGCAGTTGTCTCTTATGGTAAATACATTTTAAAAATGATTTGGCCCGCGCGATTGACCGTATTCTATCCATATTCCGAAGCTGCACTGCATGCTTGGAAGGTTGCAGGCGCTACTGTTTTGCTGCTGATTATAACAATATGCGTAATTCGCTTTGGCAGAAACTACAAGTATTTACTTGTCGGCTGGTTTTGGTACTTAATCACCCTTGTTCCCGTCATCGGCCTGATTCAGCTTGGCGAGCATGCTATGGCCGACCGGTACACTTATATATCTCTTATAGGTTTGTTCATCATTATTGCGTATGGTGCGAACGACTTGTTCGCTCATTGGAAAAACCGTAAAATGATCCTGGGTTTGTCAGCATTTGCGGTTATTTCAGTTTTTGCCGTATGCTCCGCCATTCAGACAGAATACTGGCGTAATAGTAAAACACTTTTTGAGCATGCTCTTGCGGTAAACGAAAATAACTATGTCGCGCACTATTGCCTCGGCGATTGGTGGTTCCAGCAGGGAAAAACCGACGAGGCTGTGGCCCATTTCTATGAAGCATCGAGAATTAATCCTAATTATTTGCTGGCGCAAACGGGTTTGGGAACCGCTCTCGCCAGGCAGGGTAAATTAGACCAGGCAATTGAGCGGTTTCGCTTCGTTATAAAGTATGACCCGGAGTCCGACCAGACATATTACAATCTCGGTGTCGCGTTAGCCGCCCAGGGGAAATACGATGATGCGCTCCAGCAGTATCGCAAGGCTGTGGAACTGAATCCCGACTATGTAACGGTCTATAACAACATGGGCGCTATACTTTTCTTTCAGGGAAAACTCGACGAGGCGGTGAATTACTATCAGAAGGCTTTGGAGCTTGAGCCTGATTACGCCGATGCGCATAATAATCTCGGTGCTGCACTATCGGCGCAAAGTAAATTTGATGAAGCAATCGGCCAATTCCGCAAAGCCCTGCAGCTTAAACCTGATGCCGCAAACACACACTGCAATCTCGGATATGCGCTCGCACGCCAGGGAAAACCCGACGAAGGTATAGCCCATATTTCAGAAGCGCTTAAATTAAATCCGAATTTCCCTGAAGCACATTATTACCTCGCTTTGATTCTGGCGCAAAAAGGCAGAATCGATGAGGCAATAAAACACGCTGAGCAAGCTTTGGAATTGGCACAGGCTGTCGGAAACAAACAACTGGCAAACCAGATTCAGAAAAGTCTCGACTTATATAAATCCCGACAAAAATGAATTTGGGAAAAGCAAAATTTTCGGTTATATGCGGGATATTAGCACTGACTACATTTATTGTCTTCTGGCCGGTGCATAACTTTCAGTTCGTCAACTTCGATGACCACGTTTACATAACCGACAATCCGTATGTTTATTCAGGCCTGACGCGTATAGGTGCTCTATGGGCTTTTACAACAGCTTATTCCAGCAATTGGCACCCCTTGACATGGCTGTCGCATATGCTCGATTGTCAGCTTTTCAATACCGACCCCGGCCGGCATCACGTTGTCAATCTTCTCTTTCATATTGCGAATACCATGCTGCTTTTCGCTCTTCTGTCGCAAATGACCCGCAAAACCTGGCAAAGCGCCTTTGTCGCCGCTTTATTCGCCCTGCATCCCCTCCACGTCGAATCAGTCGCCTGGATTTCGGAACGCAAAGACGTTCTGAGCACTATGTTCTGGTTCTTGACAATAATTGCTTATGTCAGCTACACCAGACATAGAGGAATCATTAGATATTTGCTCATTGTTGTGCTTTTTGCTCTTGGCCTTATGGCAAAACCTATGCTGGTAACTTTGCCTTTTGTGCTGCTATTGCTCGATTACTGGCCCCTCGAACGTTTTAAAAAGAAAAATTTATATCATCTGGTTCTCGAAAAAATCCCTTTCTTCGTTTTTTCAGCGGCTTCCTGTATTGTGACGGTTATCGTCCAGCGCAGCGGTGGGGCACTGGAATCGACCGAAGCAATCCCTCTAAATTTCCGGACTGGTAATGCCCTCGTATCTTGCATAAATTATATACAGAAAACCTTCTGGCCCGTACGTCTCGCCTTTTTCTATCCTCACCCCGGACCGGATATTAAATCCTGGCATGTAATAATCTCCCTGCTGTTACTTCTGACCGCCTCGATTTATATAATTTCCAGGAGGCACACACACAAATATCTGTTTGTCGGCTGGCTTTGGTTTATTGGCACACTCGTTCCGGTAATCGGACTTGTCCAGGTCGGCGCACAGGCAATGGCCGACCGTTATACTTATGTCCCCTTAATCGGAATTTTCATAATCATCGCGTGGAGTGCTTCCGATTTATTCGCAAAACTAAAATACAGTCAACAAATTATTACTGTCTCAGCCTTAGTAATTCTTCTCTTTCTGTCAATCTGCAGCAGAATCCAGGTTCAATATTGGCGTGACAGTACAGCTCTCTGCGAGCATGCCTTAAAAGTCACCGAGAAAAACTACACCGCACACAGTTGTCTCGCGTATGTTTTGTGTGAGCAGGGCAAAGTCGACGAGGCAATCGCCCATAATCGCCTCGCGATAGAATTCAACCCCGCTTATCTTGATGCGCAATTCAACCTCGGTGGCATATTCCTGCGGCAGGGCAATCTCACCGAAGCCTTGAAGCACTACTATAATGTCTTGCAAATTAGTCCCAACTATACACAAGCACACAGGAGCATCGCAAAAATCTTTGTAAGACAGGATAAACCCGCGCAAGCAATCCCCCATTACGAAAATATCCTCAATGTTCAGCCCGACGATTACGATGCGCAAAATGGCATAGGTATTGCCCTGGCACGCATCGGTAAATTCAACGAGGCTTTTGAGCATTTCAATCGTGCCGTTCAAATCGACCCCAATATCGCGGAAATATATAACAATCTCGGATTTGCTTTTATTCAGCAAGGCAAATTCGATGAGGCGACTCCAAACCTCATAAAAGCCCTCCAGCTCGACCCGAATAATGCAAAGACGCATTACCAGTTCGTTCGAGTTCTGTCAGAGAAAAATGACCTCAACAATGCTGTCGTGCACCTCAAAGAAGCCCTGCGGTTCGACCCTAACGACATCGAGTCTATGAATAAGCTTGCCTGGTTTCTCAGTACGTACAAGCAAACCGAATTTTTCGACCCTGACGAGGCAATCCGCATCGCATCGAGGGCCTGTGAACTTACCAACTATCAGGACCCCGCAATAATAGATACTCTGGCCCTGGCTTATTCCGCCGCCGGAAAATACGACGAGGCTGTCAAATTCGCGGAAAAAGCCTTGAACCTGATAAAAACAAATGCACAGCTTAGAGCAAAAGTTCAGGATCATCTCAGCTCATTCAAAGAAAATTTAGCTCAGCA
>Ga0214473_10000742_pt1 | contig 44935 bp, 39 predicted proteins | sample RVTome_7_FD_203509 | JGI IMG/M metagenome (GOLD analysis project Ga0214473, IMG submission 203509) | Soil microbial communities from uranium-contaminated site in the Upper Colorado River Basin, Wyoming, United States - RVT98D197 | ecosystem: Environmental > Terrestrial > Soil > Contaminated >...
CGCCAGCAAGTTATCGTTCAGATCCAATGTCGTTCTCATGCCACATCCCCATGCAGATTTCTGCAATACTCTAGCAGACAATCAATGGCGCCTGAAGCGACCAAAATGCCGCCCTGGGAGACATGGGCATGCTAAGCGAAGAGCAGAAGGCTATCCAGGCAATGGTGCTGCAGTGGACCGGTTCCGATGCGGCGTCGTTCTTCTCCGGGGAAAGCCTGCTGGTTGACGCTGCCACCTTGTGCATCTGAGCAGCACCCGCCAGGTCAGTGCCGGATCAGGGCGGCGTTCCGATGGCGTAAAGACGGCCGTCGTCAGCGCCGACGTACACCGTGCCGTCAGCCCCGATGGCCGGCGACGAGTGCACCGGCGCTCCAACCCTGAACGGCGGCACCAGCAGTGCGGCACTGGTGCCGTTGTCCTGGACAAAGTAAAGGTTCCCGTCGGCTGAATTCGACCCGACGACGATCACCGGCGGCTGCGTACCATTGGTGGCCACCGCCGGAGACGACAGCGGCGGCGACGAGCCGGCGATTCCGACCGCAAACGACCAGTGGATCGCACCGCTGGACTTGTCGACCGCGTAAAGGTTGCCGTCTTCCGAAGTGAAGTACAGCCGGTTCAGGGCCAATGCCGGTGACGAAATCGCTGCTCCCTCCACCGCAGGACTGAAGCGGAAGGCTGTATCCGGCTGCCCGTTCGAGCGCACTTTGTAGAGGCGGCCGGTGGTGTCGCCAACGTAGATCGATTGCACCTGATTGGTTGCCGGATCCAATTCGGCAACCGGCGCGGTGCGGATGGGCTTGGAGGTGGCGAAAGTCCATCGGGTCAGAGCCGTGTGGTAGTGATCGATGTACTGCACGGCGCGAAGAAGCCCGTCGGCAGCGCCGAAGTAGACGGTGGCGTCCGGTCCTTGGGCGGGCGAGGACTCGATTTCGGCGGCTGAGTAGATGAACCGGTCGATGCCGTTCGGGCATACTCCGATCAGCGTGCCCGCCAGCGACGCGACCACCACCATGCCGTCGCTCGCGATCGTCGGCGAGGCGCTGACAAACCCACTTGCCGACGTCGGCCAATTGTTACCCTGCGCCGTTCCGCTTGCGGTCAGACCATAGATGAGGCCGTCGCCGCCGCCGAGGAATATGGCGTCGGCGCCATCACGCACCGCGACCAGGGCGGTGCTGGTGAGAGGCTGTGAGGATTGAAAAGTGAAGTTGTTGTTCTGCGTCCCATCGTCAAAGACGGCGTACAGTGTCCCGTCATTCGAGCCGATGTAGATCAAGCTCCTGGTCTCAGAAGAGCCCGGCTGTGGAACGCTGATCACCGGCGAGGCGATGAACTGTCCTTTCGCGGGTTGTTCCGGTGGCGGGAAGGTCCAGCGCAGCTTGCCCTGGTTTGTCTGCAGCGCGGCATTCTCGACCGTGCCGGTGTTTTGCAGGTCGTGCCGGAACTTGGGCCAGGAAGACTGCGCCAGCCGAGCCGGGTTACCCATCTCGCAGGTGGCGCTGCCGCCACCGCCCCCGCACGCCGTCAGAGCGCTGCAGAACAGCGCTGCTGCCATCCAGAGGATTCGTGGTTTCATTCGAGTCCTACCGCGTAGAGCATGCCATCGTCGGCACCGACATAAATAACCCCGTCGGTGGCAATCGCCGGTGACGAGCGAATCGGAGAATTGGTGAGCTTCACCGGCCATCCGCTCGGTTCCGATCCGGTGCTGGTGTTGATCGCGTGCAGTGTCCCGTCGTTGCTTCCGAAGACCAGATAGGTGTCAGCGGACAGGGCCGGCGAAGAGAGGACTGGGGAAGCGATCGCTGCGCTCAGTGGCACCACTGCCGGCGTGGGCACGCGAACGTTCAGTCGGACGACTTCGCCTGACTTGGTAACGGCATAGAGGAACGACTGCTGCGCGACGGTGGGTGCTGCCGTGGGCGTGGGGGTGGCGCTTCCGGTGACTGCCGGTTGCGGGGTTGGGGTGGCGGCAGGCGTCGCAGCTGTAGTCGGCGAGACCACGGCCGCGTCCCCGGCAGCCAGCGATGCGGCGAAACCGGAGGTTGCAGCCACCGAGGTCCACAGCGGGCTGCCGTCGAGGTTGAGCGCCAGAATCGAGCCGTCAGCTGTTGGGGCAAACACGGTTGTAGCACTGGTCAGCGCCGAGATCGCCAACGGCACGGTCGGATCCACGACGTTGCCGACAGGGGACTTCCACTTGAGCGTGCCGTCGCTCGCCAGCGCATAGAGGTAATTGTCCGCCGCAGTGAATAACAGCGTGGCGCCGCTGCCCGAGGCGACCAAACCAGTAGTGCCGCCGCCAAACGCGGGAGACGACGTGACCGCGCCAATGGCAGGTTGTCCTGGCCGCGGGAACTCCCAATTCAACGTACCGTTGCGGTTGAGTGCGTAAAGCTTTCCGCTGCTCTGGCCCGTGGGCGAATCGATCTGGGCGCCGATAAACACGCCGCTGACCGTTGCTACCACCGGGTCGGTGGTGAAGGTGGGCGAAGAGAGAAACTTCACCGTGGCACCGCCGCCGAGAGCCGGCTGAAAGCAGCCGATACACGAAACTTCGCTGCCGCCCGCGTCCTGGAAGCTGAAGACGCTGCCGTTGCTCGAGCCGATGAAGATCGTGGTCTGCTCGTTTAGCTCATTGTCCGACTGGCCCGTAAGGGTATACACGGCCGGGGATGACATCAGCGTGCCAAGCGCTTGCTGGCCCTGGGGGCAGGCGCCGCAGCTACTGACTTTCCACCTCGGTGTGCCGAGGGTGCGAGGCAGCGCCGCCAGGGTGCCCGCCTCTGAAGCCACGTATATGGTTGAATCGTCGGCCGTAATGGCCGGTGAGGAGGAGATGGCCGAAGGGGTCCCGCCGTCGTCTATCTGCACCGACTGCTTTTGACCACTGTTGGCCCCCACGGTGCCGCCGCCGAGCCCACTGTTGCTGGAATCGTGGCGGAATTTTTGCCAGCCTGTGGCAGTGTCGGGCGAGGAGCCCCCGCCTCCGCCACCGCACGCGCATGCGAGGCTGCAGAGGACTGCGATCAATACGCGACCGGATTTTTTCATGGTGGACTACGGACTTGTCACAGAGCCTGCGAAAACTCAATCCGGCGGGGATTGCGGCAGCCGGGCCAGCATCCGCGCCAGGTATGACGGCCCGCACGAGGTCTCGTACAGTCCCTCCTCGTAAACCAGGATCTCCCAGTCCGCAAAAGCGTCGCGTAGCTCGCCACGCTGCAAGAGATAGGCGGCGGTGCGGTGCTCGCCCAGCGCTTGCTGGTCGATCAGGAAGGTATCGAACAGGACAACGCCCCCGGGTTTGAGGGCACGCCGAAACGGGAGGAAAAGCGAGCGCTGCAGGTATCTGATGTTGACGATGGCGTCATAGCGTCGCTGGGGGAGAGAAAAAGACTCCAGATCCACTTGTACCGGAAACAGCCTGAGACCCTCGGTGCGTGCCACCTGCTGGGCAAAGCGCAGGCCGGTCATGGAGATGTCGAGCGCGTCGACCGCGGCGCCGCGGCGTGCGAGGAACACGGCGTTGCGCCCCGCCCCCGCTGCCACGTCGAGCACGCGGCCCGAAATCGACGCAGCGTGGGCGGTGAGAAACTCGGACGGCGCCTCCGTGCCACAGCGGCTACCGCTGCGGTAGCGTTCCTCCCAGCGTTCAAGGTCCTCGCGCGCCACGGCGTGCTCTCCGACTCACTGCAGCGCGGCACGCGCCAGGGTCAGTACATCGACCGCGGCGGCGCCGCTGCGGAGCAATTCTCGGCTGCATTCGTCTACGGTCGCTCCCGTGGTGTACACGTCATCGACCAGCAAAACTCGCTCTCCCCGGATCCGCTGCGGCAGCGCCACCTCGAAGGCGCGCCTCACATTGCGCCGTCGCTCCGTCTCGTGCAACTCAACCTGCGGCCGAGTCGGGCGGACTCGCACCAGAGAAAAAGCATCCAGCCGCACGCCAGTGCGTCGGGCAAGGGCGTACGCCAGGAAGTGCGACTGATTGAATCCGCGCCAGCGCAGGCGCGTCAGGTGCAGTGGCACGGGAACGATCACCGTGTAGCCGTGCGTCGCAAGTGGGCAGCGCTGCGCCAGCAGCCCTCCGAGAGGCAGAGCTAGACTTACGTCCGGGGTGTACTTGTAGCGCTGCAAGACGGATTTCAATGGATGTAGGCTAGTGTCGGCCGCGTGGTAGAGGGCGCATGCGCGCGCCCGCCCGAAAGCGGGCGGCAGGGTCAGGCAGCGGCTGCAGCGGTGCTCGACGTCCACCGCCGATCCGAAAGGAGCGCCGCAGGTCATGCAGAGAGGCGCGCCCGGTGGGCGAATCTGCTGCTCGCAAGCGGCACAAAATTGCGGTCGCGGTGTCGCCACGCCACAGCCGCAGCACATACCGGGATACAGCAGATTGAGCAGCCCATCCCAAACTTGGCGCACAATGGACGTCTTCATGCAGGCGCTTTGACTGTCATGCCAGTGCATACTATACACAATCGGACTAGTCGAATTCCATGAAACGCTTCCTGATTGGTTTCCTGGTCGGTGTCGGCCTGATGTACTCGTACTTGCATTACGGTGACATCTGGGAAACCGAGGCGCGTCACTGGTTCGAAGGATCCGCCTCCAAGTATCGGGGCGACAAACGTCACGACGCGGCGAGCAAAGCGCTGGGCGAGGGCGGGCGGCGTCCCTGACGATTCGGGGTCTTGCCGGCGTCCCGCGTGCATGCCATCAATCAATTGAAGGCGTCAAATCAGGGGAGAGTATGGAGCTGCCCGTCATTCAACGGTTGAAGAAAGAACTGGCTGATCTGCATTACGAGCTCAGCCACAAGCTACCAAAAGATCTGCAAGAGGCCGCCGCGCATGGGGATCTGAGCGAAAACGCGGAATACGAGGCCGCCAAATACCGGCAGGAGTTCGTGCGGGCACGTATTGCCCAGATCCAGGGCCGGGTGCGCGAGTTGTCATTGTACAACACGCAGTCCATCCCGCACGGCGTGGTGGCTTACGGCAGCCGCGTCACCCTCGAGGATCTCGATGAGGGGCACTCTCTGGTCTACGAGATGGTCTTTCCCGAAGAGGTCAACGCGGCCGCCGGCCAGATCTCCCTCGGCTCACCTATCGGGCGAGCCCTGCTCAACAAGGCCGTGGGCGACGAAATCGAAGTGCAAACGCCCAGGGGGAAACGCAACTACCAGATCACCGATCTGCTGACGCTGCACCAGAGAAGCTGAGAACGGAAAGCGGCAAGGGGAAAGCCAGAGAAGGTTTTTGCTTGCCGCTTACCGCTTGCCGCTTTCCGCCGTTCTCACACCAGCGGGATGCCTTCGCGCAGCCGGGCAGCGGCGTCTTCGGGAGCCACCGGGTTGAAATACACCCCGGTGGCCCATTCCATGCCGATTTCGCCGCTGAGGTGCGGGATCAGCTCCCAATGCCAGTGGAAGGCGTCGCCGTTGCTGCCTTTCAGGGTATCGCTGTGCAGTGCCAGGCTGAAATGCGGATCGTAGAGCGTGGTGCGCAGCTTGGACATGGTCTCCTGAAAGATCGCCGCTAGGGCCGGCACGGCACGATCGCCCACCCCGCCGAAGTCCGCCATGTGGCGGCGTGGCAAGACCCACACCTCGAATGGGAACCCGGAGGCGAACGGTGCGAAGGCGACGAAATCGTTGTTGGTGGCGATGACGCGTTCCCTACGAGTCTCTTCTTCCCGCAAACAATCACAGAAGACGCATCTTTCCTTGAGCCGGAAGTATTCCGCCGCTCCGATGAACTCGTCGTCGATGCGCCGCGGCGTAAACGGCATGGCCACGATGTGGGAATGCTGGTGCGGGTACCGGCTCCAGGGCGCGCCATAGTTCTTCATGATGACGGCGTGGTGAAAGCGCCGGTCGTTGCGCAAGTCGTTGTACCGCGAGACGTAGCTGCGCAGCAGACGTTCCATTTGCGTCAGGTCGAAGTCCGCCCAGTGTGCGTCGTGATCCGGCGTGTCGGTGACCAACTCGTGCGCTCCGGTTGCGCTCATGAGATCGAATAGCCCGACACCGCGCCTTTCCAGCGGGCTTTCGATGCGTAGCAGCGGCTTTTGGTCCGGCGTGATACGCACGGCCCACCCTTGCGGGTTTTGCGTCGTGCGCTCGGTGCGCACGACGTAGATCTCGTGCGGGTTCATGTGCTCGTTGCCGGGGCAGAATGGGCACGGCTTCTCTTGCGTCACGGGCGGACGCGAAAGCCGCCGCGTGATCAGATCGGCGCGGCGTTCCGGGGCAATGATCACCCACCGGCGCAAGAGCGGATCGCGGCGAAGTTCCGACATCGCGGTTCAGAGGCTCGTTTGCAAAAATCAGCCAGGATGGAACTATAGCTCTAAGCCCACTCGTATTCCAAGACGGAAAATGTGATGCCTTCTTTCGCCAACCTCGCCGAAATGTTTTTTGCGCAGGAGCGGCGCTACGCCGAGCGCCCCCGCTACCGCGCTCACCGCGACGGCAAATGGCAGGAGGTCACATGGGCGGCCTGCGCCGATCGCGTCCGTGCCATGGCACTGGGGCTCATCAGCCTGGGCGTCGAACCGGGCGAACGCGTAGCCATGCTGGCACGCACGTGCCCGGAATGGATGGAGCTCGACCTAGCTATTCTTGCCAGCGGCGCCATTACGGTGCCCATCTATCCCTCGAACCTGGCCAACGAATGCGGGTACATCATCTGGAATTCCGGTGCGGCCGTGGTCTGTGCTGAAAACCTCGAGCAGCTGGCCAAGCTGCGTAGCCTGGAGCAGCAAGGCTTCGAACTCGATGGCCGTTCGTACCACCCCGAACTGCGCCAAGTCATCACCATTGAAGATACCGGGGATGCGGGAGCCGTGAGCCTCCGAGACTTGATCGAGCGAGGCCGGCGGCTGCCGGAGTCCCTGATGCAAGAGCGCCTCAGCCGTGTGTCACGCGATCAGTTGGCCACCATTGTGTATACCTCCGGCACCACCGGCCCTCCCAAAGGAGTGATGCAAAGCCACGGCAACCATCTGGCGGCTGTCGAGAGCATCGGGCAGCTCGGCATGCTTGGTGCCGGTGATACCGACTTCCTCTTCTTGCCGCTGGCACACTCGTTTGCGCGGCTGATGGAGTATCTGGCGCTGTCGCAGGGAACGGTGACGGCGTTTGCTCGTGGCCTCGACACGCTGGTCGAGGACATTCGCGTGATCCAGCCAGACCTCATCCCGGCCGTGCCGCGGATCTACGAGAAGATCTTCAGCCGTATCCAAGCCGGCCGCCAAAGTAGTTCATTTCTCAAGCGCTCCATCATGGATTGGGCTTTGGCGGTGGGCCGGCGACGCAGTGAGCACGTCCAGACTGGCCGCAGACTCTCTCCCGTGCTGAGCTTGCAGGCCGCCCTGGCACAGCGCCTGGTGTTCTCGAAGATCCAAGCCATCCTGGGCGGCCGCACCAAGTTTCTGGTCTCGGGAGGGGCGCCACTAGCGCCCGAAATCGCTCAGTTCTTCCACAGCGCTGGGCTTCTCATCCTGGAGGGCTACGGCTTGACGGAGACCACCCCGATCCTGACGGTCAACCGTGCCGACCGCTTCAAGTTCGGCACCGTCGGGCAGGCCATTCCAGGTGTCGAGCTCAGAATCGCGGCCGACGGCGAGATCCTCGCCAAGGGGCCCAACCTGGCGCTCGGCTACTACAAACGGCCGGATGCCACCCGTGAGGCCTGGGACGAGGCGGGATGGTTCCACACCGGCGATATCGGCTCCATTGATGCCGAGGGATTCCTCAGCATAACCGACCGCAAGAAAGATCTGATCAAGACCTCCGGAGGCAAGTATGTTGCGCCGCAAAACGTGGAGAATCTGCTGAAGACACAACCACATATCAGCCAGGCGGTGCTGATTGGTGACAACCGGAAGTACTGCGTGGCACTACTCACGCTGGATTTCGACGAGGTGCAGGCCTGGGCAGCCAAGGAGCACATCCGACTGCCCGCAGAACGCCGCCAGTGGGGAACAGAGCCGCGCATCAACGCTCTGGTCGCCGCCGAGGTGGCCGAGGTGAACCGGCGCCTGGCATCATATGAAAGCGTCAAGTACCACCGGATTCTGCCCGACGATTTCAGCATTGAAAGCGGCGAGCTGACTCCGAGCCTAAAGGCGAAACGCAAGGTGATCGCGGAGAAATACCACGATCTGATAGAGGAAATGTACTGAGCTCGCCAATGCCCTGCCGTCGCCCGGCTCAGCTTGCGGGCCAGCAGTGGCTTATGCTAGGGATTGTTCAAACTTAGGCCGCTGAGCAAGAGTGGGCCGCGCGCCCACTTTTTTATTTGAGGGCACATGAACGAAACAGTCGCTGAGCGGGTCTGGGAAATCGCTGAACCGTTGGTTGCACACGAGGGTCTGGAAATGGTCGATGTCGAGTTCCGTCGAGAGAACCGAGGCATGGTGTTGCGCCTCTTTCTCGACCGCTCCGGAGGCATCTCCCTCGATGACCTGACGCGCGTCAGCCGACAACTGGGTGACGTGCTGGACGCCCACAATGCCGTCCCCGGTTCTTACACTCTGGAGGTCTCCTCGCCGGGGATCAACCGCCGCCTTCGCCGCCCGGACCACTTCCGTCGCTACCTGGGCAAGAAGGTGCGAGTGCGTACGGTGGCTCCCCTCGAAGGTCGCCGTGAGTTTGTCGGCCTCTTGCAGTCGGTTGAGGCGGACGGGATCACCCTCGAAGCGGGTGGAACCCCCCGCGCCATCCGCTTTGCCGAGATTGGCCGGGCAAACTACGAGCCGGAGGCGTAGGAAGCGAAGGAGGTTGTCATGCAACCCGAATTGAGCCGAGTCATCGAGCAGGTCAGCAAGGAAAAGGGCATCGACCGCTCTGTAGTGGTTACTGCCATCGAATCGGCCATGCTCTCGGCCGCCAAGAAGCTTGTCGGCCCCACGGTCCAGCTGGAAGCGAAATTCAACCCGGAAATCGGCGAAGTAGAGTTGTTCAAAATTTTAACCGTGGTGGAGCAGGTTGCCGACCCCGAAGTCCAGATCTCCGTCGCGGACGCGCGTGACAATCTCGACCCTGAAGCTCAGGTCGGGGACGATCTCCTGGAGAAATTAAACCAACGTTACGGCCACATCGCCGCCCAGGCCGCCAAGCAGAGTCTGATCCAGCGGCTGCGTGATGCCGAGCGTGACATCATCTTCAACGAGTTCAAGGACCGCAAGGGCGAGCTGACCCATTCGGGGATCGTGCAGCGGTTCGAGAAGAAGAACATCATCGTCAACCTCGGCCGTACCGACGCCATCCTGCTGGAAAAGGAGCAAATTCCACGCGAGCGCTACCGCCAGGGCGACCGCATCCGGGCTCTCATCCTTGAAGTCGAGATGAGCAGCAAGGGCCCGCAGATCGTACTGTCGCGCACTCACCCGGGTTTCCTGATCAAACTGTTCGAGCAGGAAGTGCCGGAGGTCTACGAAGGCATAGTTGAAATCAAGGGCGCGGCTCGGGAACCAGGTGGCCGCGCCAAAATCGCCGTGGTGTCCAACGATCCGGACGTCGATCCCGTGGGCGCCTGTGTTGGCATGAAAGGCACCCGGGTGCAGTCCGTGGTGCAGGAACTCCGCGGCGAGAAGATCGACATCGTGCACTGGACTCCGGACCCGGCTGAGTTCGTCTGCCGGGCCTTGGCGCCCGCCAAGGTCGCCAAGATCATCATGGATGAAGACGAACGCAGCATGGAAGTGATCGTGCCGGATGACCAGCTCTCGCTCGCCATTGGCCGCAAAGGCCAGAACGTGCGCCTGGCCTCGCGGCTCACTGGTTTCAAGCTCGACGTGCGCAGCGAGTCCGAAGCCGACGACGAAGCTCGCCAGGCACGTGCCGCCTTGATCGGTGTGCCGGGCATCGGCGACGTGGCTGCCGAGTTGCTCTACCAGAACGGCTTCAAGTCGGCTGAAGAGGTGGCGCAGGCTGATGAGCAGATGCTGGCCGAAATCGAGGGACTCGGTCCGGAACGCGCCGCCTCCATTCTCAAGGCTGCCCGCGCCTTCGTTGAAACGCAGCAGCACGAGGCGGAGGAGCCGGAGGCCCGGGACGCGGATGAGGATGGTAAAAAAGAGGTCGTCGGGATGACGGCCTCGTCGGGAGACAAGACCCCGTGACGTCAAGGCCGGTTCGTATGTGCATGGGCTGCGGTGGGCGAGCCCCACAAGCCGAGTTGGTGCGCCTGGCCGCTGCCGACGACACCCTGGTGCTGGTCTCGGGCCGGCACACAGGCCGAACCGGTTACTTGCACCGGCAGCCCGAGTGTTGGGACCGGTTCGCCGGTCGTAAAGGTTTGTTGCGGTCGCTCGGCCGCAACGTCAGTCTCACATCGCGGGGGACGTTTGTGCAACAGCTGAAACGACTCGAGCAGTTCGCTATGGTGAGGTAGTCTCATGCCGCGCAAACGTGTACACGAGCTTGCTAAGGAATACGGCCTCGATCCCAAGGACCTGCTGGTCAAGATCGAGAAGCTCGGAATCCGCGGAAAACGGGCACAGAGCTCCCTGACCGACGAGGAAACCGAGCAGATCAGGGCGGAGCTGGTCAAAGAAGAAAAACCCTCCATTGCCGTGGGCGATGAGCGCGTGGTGCAGGACACTGAAGGGCAGACCGTGGTGGAGCGCCGCGTCCGCACCAACGTGATCCGACGACGCACCACCCGTACGGAAATGCCTGCGGCGGCCGAAGCCTCAGCCGGGGCCGTACCACTGCCGTTGCACGCCGAGACCTTCGAGTCGTTCGAATCGTTTGCACTGCCGGAATCACTGCCGGAGGGTTTGCCGTTCCCGTTCCCGGAGGAAACCATCCCCGCCGCTCCTCTTCCCGCCGCCCCAGTTCCTCCGGCCCAGCCAGCCCCACCGGTTGCGCCGCCGGCCGCGGTGACGCCAGCGGCGGCCGAAGCTGCTCCGGTCGCTGCACCCACGCCAGCTCCGAGAGCGGTGCCTCCTCCCCCCGTGCCACCGCCCGCCCGCCCGCCTGTCGTTGCCAAGGCACCGGTGCCGGCAGCTCCCATCATTCAAGAGATGCGAGGCCCGAAGGTGCTGGGCAAGATCGATCTGCGCAAGGTCGAACCGCCCGCACCGGTACGCCGCACGGAAGCAGCCCCGGATGCTGCCAAGGAACGGGCCCGGAGAGACGGGGCGGAAGCGCCAGCCGCACCGCCCAGCGAGTCCGACGAAGGTAAACCGAAGAAGAAGAAACGCCGCGTCATTCGCAAGCCCGAGATGCAAGAGCTCAGCGAGCAGGACCGCCGCCGCTCGAAGCTTCCGCGCAAGAAAAAAGCCCTTCCCGGAAAAGAACAGCACAAGACCGAGATCACCACACCGCGCGCCAGCAAGCGCGTGGTCCGCATCTCGGAAGTCATCACCGTTGGCGAGCTCGCCAAGGCCATGGGAGTGAAAGCCGGCGAGATCATCAAGAAGCTGATGGACTCCGGCATGATGGCGACCATCAACCAGGTGCTGGACTTCGACACCGCCAGCCTGATCGCCTCTGAGTTCGAATACAACATTGAGAACGTCGCCTTCGACGCCGAATCGGTACTCGAAGTCGGCCACGAAGTTCAGACCGACGGTAACCTGCAGCCGCGCCCGCCAGTGGTGACGATCATGGGCCACGTCGACCACGGCAAGACTTCCTTGCTCGATGCCGTCCGCCGCACCAACGTCACGGCACAGGAAGCCGGCGGCATCACCCAACACATCGGTGCCTACAGCGTCGACGTGCATGGCCGGCAGGTGACCTTCCTCGACACGCCTGGTCACGAAGCTTTCACGGCAATGCGCGCGCGCGGCGCAAAGGTGACCGATGTCGTCGTGCTCGTGGTAGCCGCTGACGACGGAGTCATGCCGCAGACAGTGGAGGCAATCAATCACGCCCGTGCCGCCAACGTGCCGATCATCGTGGCCATCAATAAGATCGATAAACCGGAGGCCAACCTGGAGCGCATCAGGCAGAACCTGGCCGACTACGGTCTGGTCTCGGAGGAGTGGGGAGGCGACACCATCTGCGTGCCGGTATCGGCCAAGACCAAGGAAGGTATCGCTCACCTGCTCGAGATGTTACTGCTGCAGGCCGATGTGCTGGAGCTCAAGGCGAACCCTGACAAACTCGCGCGCGGTACCATCGTCGAAGCCAAGCTCGATCGGGGCCGCGGCCCGGTGGCCACTGTTCTCGTTCAAGAAGGGACCCTCAAGGTGGGCGATCCCTTCGTCTGTGGCGGCAACTACGGCCGTGTTCGAGCCATGGTGGACGACAAAGGCCGCAAGGTCGATAAGGCCGCTCCGGCCATGCCGGTCGAGATCCTGGGGCTGCAAGGAGTTCCCGACGCCGGCAACCCCTTCGTGGCGGTGGCAGACGAAGCCACGGCGCGCCAGGTAGCTGAACACAGGCGCGGTAAACAGCGCGAGGCGACGCTGGTCAAGACCGCCAAGGTGTCCCTGGAAGATCTTTATCAGCAGATTCAGGCTGGGGATGTCAAAGAGCTCCGCGTGGTCATCAAAGCGGACGTTCAGGGCTCGGTCGAGGCCCTTTCCGAGGCGCTCAGTCGGCTGTCCGCCGACGAGGTTCGTCTCAATGTCCTGCACGCTTCCGTCGGCGGCATCACCGAGAGCGACGTCCTGCTGGCATCAGCTTCTAATGCCGTGGTGATCGGATTCAATGTTCGTCCGGAGTCGAAAGCCACCGAAGTGGCGGAACGCGAAGGCGTCGATTTGCGCCTGTATACAGTCATCTACGACGCCCTGAACGACGTGCGCGACGCCATGGAAGGCTTGCTGGAGCCGACGGTGCGCGAAAAGACCGTCGGACGCGCCGAGGTGCGCCAGGTTTTCAGCGTGCCCAGCGTCGGCGTCATTGCCGGCTCCTTTGTGGTGGACGGCAAGATTACCCGCAACGCGGCCGCCCGTCTCATCCGCGACCATGTGGTGGTCTATACCGGCAAGATCTCCAGCCTGCGCAGGTTCAAGGAAGACGCGCGCGAGGTCCAGTCCGGTTACGAGTGCGGCATCGGGCTGGAGAACTACCAGGATGCGAAGCTCGGAGACATCATCGAGGCGTACGAAACCGAACGGGTAGCGCGGCGGCTCACGCCGTCCGCTGGAAAGAGCGCCGCCGCCGAACGCCGGCTGTGAGCGTTGACCGAGGCCGGACGCCAGAGGTCAGAGGCCAGATGGAGAGCGCATGTCTGGAGTCTGTCGTCTGCGATGCTGTCGTCTGATCGCGTCGTCAGAGGTTTTGCCCGGTAGCTGAGAGCGACCGGCGGCGGTACCGCCGGCTGAGCGGTGATTGAATGTGAGCCGCCAAGCCGCGGTGCGAACGGTTGGGTAACGTGGTCATAGGAGTCCTCAAACTCACGATTTTTCTGCCGGAGAACCATTCCCTCAAAGGCAAGCGCGGTGTTATCAAAAAGATCAAGGCCAGGGTGGCCAATAACTTCAATGTGTCGATTGCGGAATGCGACGACCAGGACCTGTGGCAGCGCGCCGTGCTCGGGATCTGTCAGGTCGGCAGTGATGCCGCGTACGTTGATGCCGCCTTGCGCCAGGTCGTTCGATTTATCGACGAGCTGCAAGTGGCCGAGCTGGGCGAGGAAAGCTTCGAAGTACTTCATTGCTGAAACGCCGATCCGCCCGAACGAGGTCACCCTATGAGCGTGCGCCGCGCTGAAAGGGTGGGCGAATCCGTGCGCGAAGTCATCGCCGACATGTTGCTGCGCGACCTCAAGGATCCGCGCATCGGCATGATCACGCTCACCACCGTGGAGTTAACCGACGACCTCAAACACGCCAAAGTCTATTTCAGCTGCGTCGGCGACGAGAGTGCCCGCCAACGCTCGCTCGAGGGGTTGTGCAGCGCTGCCGGCTTCATCCGCTCTCAAGTGACCCGACGCCTGAAGCTGCGATATGCACCCGAGATGAGCTTTCACTTCGATCCCACCCTCGAAGAGGCGGAACGCCTGGCGGGATTGCTGAGGGACGTCGTTCCCAAGGAAGACTGATGCGGCGCGACGGCCTGCTGATCATCGACAAGCCCGAGGGCATCACCTCGGCCGAGGTCGTACGTGTGGTCAAAAAACGGCTCGGCTGCAAGACAGGACATCTGGGCACGCTCGATCCGTTCGCCAGCGGCGTGCTGCCACTGTGCATAGGTGAAGGAACAAAGATCGCGCAGTTCCTGACAGTTGCCGACAAAGAGTACAGCGGCATCATTGCTCTCGGTGAAGAAACCGACACCGGCGATCCCACAGGCCGTGTCATAGACAAAAAAGAGGTCCCGCCGATCACTGCCGGCCAGTTGGCCGAGACGGCACAGCGGTTTCGGGGGGAAATCATGCAGGTGCCGCCGATGTACTCAGCTTTGAAACGTGGCGGCGTTCCACTCTACAAGCTGGCCCGCCAAGGCGTCGAGGTCGAACGCGCCCCCCGACCCGTCCATATTGCCAAACTGCAGCTGCATGCACAGGGCGAGGCGGCGATTGCTTTCCTGGTGTCGTGCTCGAAGGGCACCTACGTGCGCGTACTGGCGCAGCAGATCGGTGCGGCGCTGGGTACGGTGGCTCACCTGCAATCGCTGCGCCGCACGCGCTTCGGAACCTTCAGCTTTGAGCATGCGGTGGGTTTGGACAGAATCGATCCCGCGCACCTGCCATTGCTCGACCTGCGCCAGGCGCTCTCTCAGCTGCGCGAGATTTGTCTCGGCGCTGAAGCAGCTCAACGCGCTAAGCAAGGTCGCGAGGTGGTCCTCGGTGAACTGGAGAGCGGAGTACGTGAGGAGGCGGCGAAGTTGATCGGGCCGGATGGCGAGTTGGCTGCTGTCGTCATTGCCGACCAATCTGGGCGCTGGCATTTCGGCCGCGTGTTCTCGGCAGGATGACGCTTGTGGCGGTGCGCGGGTTTTCCTTGAAGCTTGCCGGGCCGGCGGATTCATGCACGGTGTGCTTGCGATCCCAGCCAGGGGCTGGCAAGAAAGACTGGGTCCCCGAATAGATCCATGGGCGAGCGCCTGAAGAAGATATCTCTGCTCCTGGTGCTAGGACTACTTGGCCTTGGCATCAGCATTGTCGCTTACATCATCCACCTCCGGCTCTCCGCCAATCCCGGTTACACCAGTTTTTGTACGATCAACTCCCGCGTTGATTGCGATCTGGTGATGAGCAGCCGCTACGCGCGCTTGGCGGGCCTGCCCATTCCGCTTTGGGCCGTCGGATACTATTCGGCTCTGATCGCCGTGGCCGTAGGCATCGCGGTCGTGAGCAGCGCCCGCCGGCGCGAGAAGTTGGCCACCTTGGCTGTTTTGTTGGTTACCTGGGGCCTGCTCTTTTCCACCTACATGGCCGTCATCGCATTCGGGGTGCTGCACGCCGTCTGCCTGTTGTGTACCGGTTTATATCTTGTGAACATTGCATCATTTCCCGCCGCATGGCGGCTGCGTTCGCAAATGCGGTTCGGCGGCCGCCAGGTGCTGGCGCAACGCGCCCGGCAGGAGCGCGTGGTGCTGATCGGAGGGGCGCTGGCAGCAGTCGCCGTTCTCGGCATCGGCAGCTGGGAGGCGTTCGGCCGGGGCACGCAAGCCTCCGATGCTGCCGCCATCGAGCGCCAGAACCCACAGTTCTTTCGCTGGTACATGTCGCAGCCTGTCGTCCCCGTGCCTCGCGACGGCGGACATGCGCGCGGGGACACCGATGCTCCGGTACGCATCGTCGAGTATTCCGATTTCGAATGTGGGCACTGTGCCAAATTTCATCGTAGTCTCGCCGCAGTGCTGCGGCGTTCGGGGCGCGATATCCAAGTGGTGTTCCATCACTTTCCGCTCGACTCCGCGTGTAATCCGAAGATGACCGTTCCCCTGCACCGCGAAGCGTGCAGCGCCGCGGTAGGTGCGGAGTGTGCCGCTGAACAAGGTGAGTTCTGGGCCTACCACGACATGCTGTTCGAGAATCAGCAACATCTCGGGCGGCAGTCGCTGGTCGCCTACGCTTCGAAACTCGGCCTGGACATTGCGCGGTTCACTGCGTGTCTCGACGACGCCGAGGTCCTGGCGCGCGTGCAGGCCGACATCAAAAAGGCCACCGCGCTGGGCGTGGATTCCACGCCGACCATCTTCATCAACGGCCGCATGCTCAAAGGCTCACTCGAGCCCGATGCCCTCAACGATGCGGTGACGCTGGCGCATGCAACTCTTGCGCCGCCGTGATCGCGACGCGCCCATGTGCCTGCGCCAAGCGGCGCGAAAAGAATCGACGCCGCGTGAAGCACCCGCGCTGCGCCCTGCGCGCCGGGCGCAGCCTCGCGCGCCCTACTGCGACAACGGCAAAAGCCACGCCCGCTGACTCGTGGCGCGTGCGCCACCGCGCCGGCTTCGCGGCGCACGAAAGAACCCGCTCGGATTTCGCGGGCTTAGCGTGTCGGCTCGGAATCGCGGCGGAGGCATATATCGTGGAGCGATACATGCCTCCGCCGATGTTGGCGAAAACTCAGCACAAGCATCCCGGCGGGAAAACTTCCTTGACACTGTAGCCAGGGATCAACTAAGAGAGCAGCACTCTCGGATTTTCTTTCCCGGACTCCGAATCGCAAATGGACCTTGTTGGCTGCGTGCGTTGCCTTCCTCGAAAGGAAGGTCGGGCGGGTGTTGAGCCGGAAGTTGCGCGTGGCGGTGTGGAGGACGGATGGAAGTGGTGCGGCGGCGGTGACTCACCGAGTTGTCCCCAAGTGTGGATAGCCTTCGTACGCGGCCAACAGGACTGGTAACTGGACTGTGGGAGGGGCGGCGACCGATGATGGCTGAGTGGTTGGAGGCGCTGCCGCGTGTGCGGCAAGTTGTGGGTGAGCGTAATTTCGAGACCTGGATTGAACCCATCCACTGCGTGAAGGACGAGAACGGGTTTGTACTGCAAGTCAGCAGCCGGTTTTTTCTCGAATGGGTGGCGCGCCACTTTCTGCCAGTCATCCGCCAGGCGCTGACCATGGAGGGTGGTCCAGCCCCGGCCCTACGCATGGCGATCGCCGCGGCACCCGCGCCCGAAGCGGCGCCGCGCAGCCCCGCCCCGACCGACAAGCCGGCTCGCAGTGCTACGCCGCGGCCGCCGAAGATCGGACACCTGGTGGCGGACTATACCTTCGACGCCTTTGTGGTTGGCGAGGCCAACGAGGTGGCGTGCAGGGCGGCACGCTCGGTGACCGAGGCGCCCGGCCGCCGCTTCAATCCATTGTTCGTCTGGGGCGGCGTGGGATTGGGGAAGACCCATCTCATCAATGCACTGGCGCACGAGTTGCTCAATCGCCGCCAACGCCGCCGCGTCGCCTGCCTGGCGGCGGAAACGTTCATGAACAGCTTGATCTCCGCCTTGCGCCAGCATCAGATGGATGCCTTTCGAAACGGCTTCCGCGAAGTCGATGTGCTCATCCTGGATGATGTCCAGTTCCTCGCCGGCAAAGAGCGTACCCAGGAGGAGTTCTTCCATACCTTCAATGCCTTGCACACGGCCGGCAATCAGATCGTGCTGACATCCGATAAGCCGCCGCACGCGATTGCGGAGCTCGAGCAGCGCTTGCGCAGCCGGTTCGAAGGCGGACTGATCGCCGACATCCACCCCCCTACCAGCGCCATGCGCGTTGCCATTGCGAAGAAGAAAGCCGCTCTCCATGGAGTTGAATTGCCGCTGGAGGTGGCACAACTGGTGGCGCAGCGCAGCGGCCCGAGCGTGCGGGAGTTGGAGGGAGCACTGACGCGGGTGCTGGCAACCTCAGCCCTGCGCGGCGTGCCACTGGATGCGGCCCTGGTTGAAACTCTCCTCGCCCCCCTGGACCGGAATAACCGGTTGTCGGTGGAAATAATCCAGGAGAGGGTCAGCGAGCACTTCCACGTGTCAGTTGGCGACCTCAAATCGCACCGCCGCGATCGCGCCGTGACCTATGCCCGCCAGATCGCCATGTATCTCAGCCGGACCATGGCCGAGGTCTCGTTCCCGAGCATCGCTGAGCAGTTTGGAAACCGCGACCATTCCACAGTGATGCACGCCGTGCGTGCGGTCGAAGACAGGCGCCGCCAGGATCCCACCATCGGGAGCGTCTTGCTGACCCTCGAAAGTGAGCTTCGCAGCCGAGCCGTCTAGGACCTGTGGGTGAACGAGTCTTGGTTACTCGCCAACCCGCTCACAAATCCTTCGGAGCTGCCCCTTGACTCGCTCTAGGGGGTGATTATCTAACTGCCGGCTCACGCACTCGCTGAGCCGTTCAACCCCAAGTTTTCGGAGGAGGAGCAACATGAAGATTCGACCGCTGCAAGATCGTGTCATCGTGCAACGTATCGAAGAAGAAGAGAAAACCAAGGGCGGGATCATCATTCCGGATACCGCTAAGGAAAAGCCGCAGGAGGGCAAGGTCATCGCGGTCGGGAAGGGAAAGACCGGCGATGACGGCAAAGTCATCCCCCTCACGGTAAAGGAAGGTGACAAGATCCTGTTCGGCAAATACTCGGGAACCGAGCTCAAATTGGACGGCAACGAATATCTCATCATGCGCGAGGACGACATCCTCGGCATCGTGGAAGCCTAAGGAGGGTACGCGATCATGCCCGCTAAAATTATCAAATTCAGCACCGAAGCGCGCAACAAAATCCTGGCCGGCGTGCGGGTCCTGGCGGACGCCGTTACCGTGACTCTCGGGCCGAAGGGCCGCAACGTCGTTTTGGAGAAGTCGTTTGGTGCCCCGAATATAACCAAAGACGGGGTCACCGTAGCCAAAGAAATCCAGCTCGAAGATAAGTTCGAGAACATGGGCGCCCAGATGGTGAAGGAAGTCGCCAGCAAGACTTCCGATGTCGCCGGCGACGGCACCACCACCGCCACCGTGCTGGCCCGCGCCATCTATACCGAAGGGGCGAAGATGGTGGCTGCCGGTCACGACCCGATGAGCCTCAAACGGGGAATCGACAAGGGGGTCGCCGCCGTGGTCGAAGAGCTCAAGAAGATGTCAAAACCGACCAAGGAGCAGAAGGAAATCGCCCAAGTCGGCACCATCTCCGCCAACAACGACTCCACCATCGGCGGCATTATCGCCGAGGCCATGGAGAAGGTCGGCAAAGAAGGCGTGATCACGGTCGAAGAGGCCAAGAGCCTCGAAACCACCCTCGAGGTGGTCGAGGGTATGCAGTTCGACCGCGGCTACATCTCCCCTTACTTCGTCACCGACCCCGAAAAGATGGAGTGCCGGCTGGAGGATGCCTACCTGTTGATCAATGAGAAGAAGATCAGCGTCATGAAGGACCTCCTCCCCGTCCTCGAGGCCATTGCCCGTACCGGCAAGCCGCTGGTGCTGATCGCCGAAGACATCGAGGGCGAAGCGCTCGCCACCCTGGTGGTGAACAAGATCCGTGGCACCCTGCACTGCGTGGCTGTGAAGGCGCCGGGCTTCGGCGACCGCCGCAAGGCCATGCTTGAAGACATCGCCATCCTGACCGGCGGCCGTGTCGTTGCCGAAGAACTGGGCATCAAACTCGAAGGCGTCACCCTGAACGATCTGGGCCGCGCCAAGCGCATAGTGGTCGACAAGGACAACACCACCATCGTCGACGGCGCCGGCAAGAAGGCCGACATCGAGGGCCGCATCAAGCAGATCCGCGCCCAGATCGAGGAAACCACCTCCGACTACGATCGTGAGAAACTGCAGGAACGCCTGGCCAAATTGGTCGGCGGCGTGGCCGTCATACGTGTGGGCGCGGCCACTGAGGTGGAAATGAAGGAAAAGAAGGCCCGCGTCGAGGATGCCCTGCATTCGACCCGGGCGGCCGTCGAGGAAGGTATCGTGCCCGGCGGTGGCGTGGCCCTCATCCGTTCCTCGGTGGCGCTCGACAAGATCGAGGCGTCCGATGAGGAAAAGGTCGGCGTGAACATCGTCCGCCGCGCCATGGAAGACCCCTGCCGCTGGATCGCCAACAACGCAGGCTGGGAAGGCGCGATCGTTCTTGACAAGATCAAGAACAACAAGGGCGCCTTCGGGTTCAATGCAGCCACCGAGGAGTTCGAGGACCTGATGAAGGCCGGGATCGTCGACCCGACCAAGGTGGTGCGCTCGGCCCTGCAGAACGCTGCATCCGTGGCGGGCCTCCTGTTGACCACCGAGGCCATGATCGCGGAGAAACCCGAGGAAAAGAAAGCCGGTCCGCCGATGCCTCCCGGCGACATGATGTAAGGACCTGCGGTCGGCGTAGGTTCGGCGGGACCGCTCCCCGTTGGGTCGCTACGATACACCAAGTCCGACAAAGGCTCGGTCTCCAAAATGGAGATCGGGCCTTTTGCTTTTTGGGTAAACCGAAGTTCCCTGCTGGGTCCGGAGTCGGTACCAAGTCACTTGACGTGGACTCCAACAGGCAGTCGGCTTCGAGCCGACTTTGGGCGATTCAGCCGCAGAATTCGATTCTCCGGCGACGGGCGTGGCGCGTGGCCCCGCCGCCGTCTCTGCCCCAGCCACCCTTCGCCATCGCAATGTGATTGACAAAGGGGCGCAGGAGGGCGAAAAAGGCCGTCACTCATGCGTTTCATCAACATTGCCACTCTGGTCACATTCCTGCTAGCCGGAAGCATTTTGACTGCCACCGGCGAGGCGACTGTCGTCTTCCGGAGCACTCAGACGCTCAATGTCAGCCCGCCTGTGGGCAGCGCGCAACAGGCCGTTGCGGTGGCTGACGTGAATCGAGATGGCCGCCCCGACCTCGTGGTTGCCCAGACCGCCATCGGAAATGTCAGCATCTTCCTGAACAATGGCTCCGGTAGCTTTCCTGCTACCCCGGACGTTGAGCTGACTTCTAGTCACGCCACCGTGGCGGTGACTTCCGGAGACTTCAACAACGACGGCCGAGTGGATATCGCGGTGGTGAACCAGGACGCCTCGAGCGTGACTGCCTACCTCGGCGACGGGGCTGGGAATTTCACCAACAAAGGGGATTTCAGCGTCGGTTCAGATCCCGTTGCGGCGGTCGCCGCTGATTTCAATGGCGACTTGACAGATGACTTGGCTGTACTGAGCGAGAGCAGCGTATATTTGTTAAAGAGCAACGGCGACGGCATGTTTTCACCGTTCGGCGCCGCTATCGACACCAGAGGTCGTGGCGGAGTAGCCATCGCTGCAGGGCGGATCGGCAACTCAGACAATTTCGTGGACCTGGCCATCAGTAACGCTGATAGTGATACCCTCACCGTTCTTTTTGGCAACAATGACGGCACGTTTCAGTTGCCGGCGTCTTCCCCGCGTCCGCTCTCTGTGGGCGATAACCCTCGGGAGCTCGTAATCGGACAATTCAATGACGATGCCGCGCCCGATATTGCGGTGATCAGCGGAACCGACGTCGACACGCACGTTCAGCTACTGTTTGGAGATGGCAGCGGGGGGTTCACCCAGGAACCCGCCGACGCAGCCCAGTTCGGCGCGGTTGCTATTGCCGCAGCGGATGCCGATTCAGATGAGAAGACGGACATCGTCGTCGCAAGCCTTGGCGAGTCCGGAGGTGGAGCCGGAACCGTCCAACTGTATTGCCAGCAAGAGAGCGTGGTCTGCTTCTCTAGCGGTCCAGGGTCTGCCTCCGAAATGGCTGGATTTCAGGTTCAGTTTCCCATCTTGAACGGTCAATTCAGCGCCATTCGGGCGGCCGACCTGAATGGTGATGCCAAGCCTGACCTTGTGGTCGTGAGTTCAGATGGTTCCGGCATTATCATTTTGCTCAACAGGACCGGACAGGAGACACCGACAACCGAAACTCCTACCGTGACCCCGGCGCTCAGCTTTACCCCAACCCCGACCATACCCACCTCGACCCCGACTCTAACCCCCACTCCACCTCCAACCGTGACGCCCACACCCATCCCGACCGCGCCGTATACCGAATGCACCTACGACGGCAGCGGCCAACCTGCTGTGGGTGGCAGGCCGGTAGCCGTTGCCGTCGGCGACTTCTATCGCGACGGGAACCCGGCTATCGCGGTGGCTGATAACCAGGGCAACCGTATTCTGGTGCTGCACTCCCACCTCAATCCACAAGGACTCGACGCCTGTGCCGTACTTGGTATGAGCGCTGGGACCGTGTTGCCGAACGTTGCAGCCCCTGTGGCCCTCGCCACAGCGGATTTCGACCGCGACGGCAAGCTCGATCTGGCGGTGGTGGGTTCGGCCGGGCTGAGCGTGTTCTTTGGCGATGGCACCGGGGGTTTCGAGACCGCAACTCCGATGGCCGCTGGCACCAACCCTCGAGCCCTGGCGATCGCTGATTTCAACCGTGACGGGCGGCCGGATATCATTGTTGCTGACCAGGGCAGCAATAACGTTGCGATCTTCTTTGGCGCCGGACAGCGTTCGTTCCAGCCGCCTTGCCCCATAGCCGTCGGGCGGAGGACCAGCCTGGCCGCGGCGCAGGACCTGGACAGAGACGGCCTGGCGGATTTCGCCGTCGCCAGTCAGCAAACCAACGACATTGTGATCTTTCTGCAAGTTTCGGCAACGCCGTCCAACTCTACCTGCCCGGTGACATTCACCAACCGCAACCCGATCAACCTACTGCAGCAGCCGCTGGCTCTCGTATCGGGTAACTTCGGCGCCAACGGAAGTATTGTCGGGTTCATCACCGGCTTGAGCTCGACCGGCGGCAACCCTGGCACGGTGCAGGAATTTCTGGGTAGTGCGGGACTGGCCGGCACAGGCACCTCCTTGAATGTGCCGCTGCCCAATGGCTCGACTACTCAAGCCCGGCCGTCAGCTGTCGGCATCGGCGACATCAATGGCGATCGTCTGGCCGATCTAGCTGTAACTGATGCCACCAACAACGATGTGGTGATCTTTCTCGGAAGGACGGACGGCAGCTTTCCACGAACACTCATCCCGTTCTTGATCGACGGGATGCAGCCGGTGGGAATTGCCATCGCCGACATCGACGGCGATGGGGCGCCTGACATCGTTACGGCAAACCAGGGAGACGGCAGCATCAGCGTTCTGGTCAGCAGCCGTCCTCCGGCAACGCCAACTCCGCTGCCAACGAGCACGCCCACCGCCACCGGCACAGCGACCGCAACCTTCACCCCGACACCCACGGGGACGCCAACTCGAACGCCGACCCCCACTGCGACACCTAGTGCCAGTCCACCCGCAACCGCCACCCCACGCAATACGGCGGTTCCGACCAAGACCATCAAGCCTGGCACCATAGCCATGCAGGGCTCTTGCGCCATTGATGCGGAAAATACGTCGGATAACGGCACTGTGATGGCGTTGTCAATTCTTGTGGCCGGCGCCTGGGCGTGGCGGCGCAGAGTCTCCCGGCATATAGCGGGTGGAAAATGACCAGCCCGAATTCCAATGTGCGGAACACGTGGCCCATTCTCCTGTTGGCGTTTTCTCTATTCGGCCGGAGCGTCACCGCTCAGTTGCCGGCGCCACTTCCTTTCGCCAACTGTACGGTCACGCTCACCTTCGGCGTACCGGCTGCCATGGTGGCCGGAGACTTCGATGTCGATGGCGTGTCCGACCTGGCGGTTCTCGATAAAGTGAACAGCCAGGTTACCGTTCTCCTGGCTGACGGCAGTGCATTCGCTAGCGGCAACTGCGATGCGGCAACCGCAGTCAACGTGCTTGCTGTGAGCGGGGTGCCGTCGGCCATAGCGGCTGGAGACCTCGACAAGAACGGCAGCATCGACCTCGTAGTTGCCACCAGCGGCGGCATCTCGATCTTGCGTAACAGTGGAGCGGGAAGCTTCGTGCAGGACGCCTTGCCGATCAACGCCGGACAAGACCCCCAAGCGGTGGCGATCGCCGATGTTGATGGCGACGGCCGCGCCGACATAGTCGTCGGCAGCGGCAGCGGCCGCAGCGTCACAGTGCTGTACGGGACCACGTTCACTGCTTCACCCATTTTGCCCGTGGAGGGCTCAGTTAGCTTCTTGGTAGTCGAAGATCTCAACAACGACAGCTTTCTGGATATCGCTGCGGGCAGCAATGTCGGGAACAGGGTATCCATTCTCTTGCAGCAACCGAGCGTGCCCCGCACGTTCCAGGCCGCAGCCTCCTTTGTCACCGCTGACGCCCCGACCGCAATGGGTGCCGGTGACTTCAACAACGACGGCGCCACCGACCTGGCGGTGACCGGCAGGGGCAGTTCGAACCTCGAGGTTTTCTTGAACAACGGCAGCGGCGCATTTCCTGCCGTTCCGAGCAGCACGACCAACACCGACCCCGGACCGATTGCCTTGGCGGTTAGTGACTTCAATCGCGATTCGAATCTCGATGTGGCGGTGGCTAACCAGCCAGGTGAAACGGTTAGCGCGGCGGTGACCTTCTATCTGGGCAATGGCACCGGGTCGATGTCCGAGTTTCGCGACGCATGCGGATTGCCTGGTGAAGACCTCCGTCCGTGTTACGCCGACGGAGGGCCGGTAGCGTTGGTCCTCGCCGACGTCGACGGTGACCGCCGCAACGACTTGGTCACGGCTGATCAGAACCCCGGATGGGTCTCGTTCTCCGTTCTGCTCAGCAGCCGTCCGGCCGCGACCCCGACGCCCACGGCGACACCGACACGGACGCCGACCAACACGCCCACTGCTACGGGTACCACGACATCCACCCCGACGAACACTCCTACCTTTACCCCGACCGCAACACCTACGGCCACCCGGACACCTCGGGCGACCTTCACGTTTACCGTGACCTCGACACCGACTGCAGTCTGCCTCAGCGGCGTCTGTATTCAGGGAAGTGGCTGCGGTATCGACGATGGCTCGAAGGCAAACCCAAGCCGAGTTTGGTGGCTCGCAGTGCCTGCTGCGCTCTGGTTGGTCCGTCGCTGGCGCGTTAGATAGACAGCGGCCCGTATCATTTCGTTACCAGAAATGAGTGTTGTTTTAAGACGCCCTTCTCCGCTATTCACTTAGCCTCAAATCTGTAACAACCCGGAAAATCATAGGGTTATACCCTCTTCACCGAAAACTTTAGGCGGCACGCTTTATGCTTAGCTCGTTTACGAGACTAAGTCTCGTAAAGAAAAGGAGCCTCACATGGAAGCGGCAGCGCAGCAGAGCGGACAGTGGTCGAAGGAGTTCGAAGCTACCCATTTCGACGGCGTTCTTCCTCGGCTGATTGAGCCGGAAATCCTATTGCCCAGCCAGTTCTACGACCGCTTCCGTGGAAGTAGCATTCTTGAAGGGGAGCGCCGGCTGATGTTGGCGGTGCTGGAAGACGCCATCATGTGCTACCAGAAGTACGCGGGTGCCGCCCGGCCTCGGGCTCGGCGGATGTTCCAAGAAGCCGAGATCTGGATCTTCCAGGAAGACGTCTCATGGCCGTTCTCTTTCGAGTCCATCTGCTCGTTCTTCGGACTCGATCCGGGCTACTTCCGCCAGCAGCTTAACCGGTGGCGCCAACAGCAGCTCGCCCAGGCTCCGGAGGCTCGTGTAAAAGTTGCCAGGGTGCGCCTACGTGCCGCCCGCCGGCACAAGATCCTGCCCTTCGTACCGCGCCGGCGTCCCAAAGCCGTCGCGGCCTGATCGCGGGCTGAAGGAGCGCAGGCTGAAGTCCTACTCCTACACCTACAGCCGCAAAGCGTCTGTAGCCGCAGGAGTTTAGCCTGCGGCCACATCAGACGGTCTTGGCGAGCAGGATCAGAAACTCGGCAAGCCAGGGGCCCAGCGAGAAGACGCTGTAGACCGCGGCAACGAACGCCAAGGCAGCACTGGCCAGCTGGCAGTTGCGGTTGCGGCTGAGGAGGAACAGCAGGCCGCAGGCTTTAGCTTTGAACAGGAGCAGTCCCGGGCCGAGACCGAACAGGGTGAAGGCGCTAGCCAGAAGAGGGTTGCCTTCTCTCCACCCGAAGTGCACGCCTTGGTAGGTCGCCACAGCATCGAAGAGCTGCAGCGCAACATTCAGAACGAACAGATCGTAGACGCGCTGGCGTTCCGGGGCCACGCGTCCACTGTTCCAGGATCGGAATGCCGATACAAGTAGGGTTCCGGACGCGAGGCTTACGGATGCACGACGAATTCGCTCAGGTGCGCTTGCATGTACCCGAAGACCATGTGCTCAGTAGTGTAGGCATAACCCACCCGGCCGTTCTTATCCGCGACGATAATGCCCGCACCGCCGCCGACGCGGCGTGCCAGCTCGCTTAAGCCGGCGTTCGCGGCCTCTGCCGGGTTGTTGTGCTCCAGATCCTCCACGACCCACCGGCTCAGGCCCATGCGGATGATGAGTTCGCCGTGCCCGGTGGCGGATGCGGCGCCAAGCGAATCATCCGCATACGTGCCCGCTCCGATGATGGCCGAATCTCCAACACGGCCGGGCAACTTCCCCGAGATTCCGCCGGTCGAGGTCGCTGCCGCGACGTGTCCATCCCGATCGACTGCGGCCGCGCCCACGGTGCCGGTGGATTCTCCGGCGTCCAGTCGCCAGCGCTGCAACTGTTCCGCGGTCACGAGATCCGATGGGTCACAGGTTGCGAGTCCCTGGCTGACTGCGAACTGATCAGCTCCGGTTCCGGCAAGCATGACATGGCGCCCGTCGTCCAGAATGGCGCGGGCAAGTCGGACCGGATTACGCACGGCGCGCAGCACACAGGCGGCCCCAGCACGCAGCGACGTGCCTTCCATGACCGACGCGTCCATCTCGACCGTTCCGCGGCTGGTGAGGCACGACCCGACCCCGGCATTGAAATGCGGGTCATCCTCCAGAACGGCGACGGCCGCACAGACAGCGTCGAGCGCCGGCCCGCCCGCCATCAAGATCTTCCATCCCGCTTCCAATGCCTGCGTGCAGCCGTGGGCTCGGGCGGCACTAAGCTGAGGCCGAGCCGCTCCCGCCCCGCCGTGTATGATCAACGCCGGGCGTTGGTCCGCACCCGCCATTTTTGACTGACCCATGGCCATGATTCTGGCACGCCACGCCCGGTTGCGCACCGGACAGAGCCCGCTGCCACCAGATTCTTGCCCAGTGTCAGACACGCAAAGGAAATGTTAGAAGAGGCGAGGTCTTGTCGCCTCATGCTGCCCCCCGCTGTACGTGAGATCCCATTCAATTATACGTCGGCCGACGACCGGCAGGTCGTGACCTTGCTGCTGGGACCTGAAGCGTGGGACATTCTCGAAAGGCTGCGGGGGCAGCGGGTGACCGGCCGCTCGGCTCGCCTGCTGATGCGCTTTCTCGGTGAAGCATTCCTCCTCCGGCGCAATCCTTTTCTATTCCATGAACTGGTCGAAGACTCCACGCGCCGCCGCCGTTTCGTCGATGCGTGCACGCATGACTTGGACCTGGTCGACGTCAATCGATTTGGAAACCCTGACGTGCACGACGTGGTGGGGCGCTGCCGTGAGCTGCTGCGCCAGTTGGTCGATGACGTGCTCGGCGCCCCGGCGCGAGACAACCGGCTTAAGGCGGTTCTCGGTGCGGCGATCGGGCCGGCTAACGTCTGCACCGACCCTTTCACCTTGATCAGCCACGCCACCGATGCGACCGACTGGCGGCTGTACCTACCGGTCGCAGTGGCCTTTCCGCAGATGGAGGAGCAGCTAGCTCCTCTGCTGCAGGCCATTGAGAAGCTGGGCCTCAAAGCCATTCCGCGCGGGGCCGGCACCGGCCTTACCGGCGGCGCCGTTCCCGTCCACCCCGAATGCGTAATGATCAACACGGAGCGCCTGAACCGTATCCGCGGCATACGTTCGGAGAATCTCGGCGACGGCCGCACTGGCTGGGTGCTCGAGGCCGAAGCCGGGGTAATTACGGATGCAGCAATCCACGCCGCAGCGCGGCAGGGCCTGGTGTTTGCCACCGACCCGACTAGCGCCTGGGCTTCCACGCTCGGCGGTAATCTCGCCGAGAACGCCGGCGGTAAGACTGCGGTGCTGTGGGGTACGGCGATCGACAACGTTTTGCGTTGGAAACTCGTGCTGCCCGGCGGGCGCTGGTGCGAGGTGCTGCGGCTAGATCATCCGCTGAGAAAACTCCTGCCCGACGACTCGGTCCACTTCGAGGTGCAGGTGGACGGCGAGCCGCCGCGACGCATTGAGTTGAAAGGCGATCAGATACGCAAGCGCGGCCTGTGGAAAGATATTACGAACAAGACCCTCAACGGCGTCCCGGGTCTGCAGAAGGAAGGCACCGATGGCGTGATCACCAGCTGCACGTTCGTCTTGCACCCGGCCTATCCCCACAAAGCTACAGCCTGTATCGAGTTCTTCGGACCCGACATGGAAGAGGCGAGCCGGGTGATCCTCGAGCTCAGCCGCGTATTTCGCGACCGCGGCGAAGAAACGCTCCAGGCACTGGAGCACTTCGATGAGGAGTACGTGGCGGCCATTGGCTACAAGGTCAAGGCGCCGCGAGAGGGCCGGCCAAAGGCCGTGCTGCTGTTGGATCTGGTAGGTCGTGACCCGGGTCAGGTCAGCCGTGGCCTGGCGCGCCTGCAGGAGCTACTGGCATCCTTCCCCGACAGCGAGCTCTTCATAGCTGCCGACGCCGCTGAAGCGGAGATCTTCTGGGCTGAGCGCAAGAAGCTCGGCGCCATCGCCAAGCGCACCAATGCTTTCAAGCTGAACGAGGACGTTGTCCTGCCCCTGGATCGACTCGCTGACTATGCCGCCTTCATCGAGCAGCTCAATCTGGCAGAGGAGCGCTACAACCACACCGCAGTGATCGATCGACTGGAGAGCTGGGCCCGGGCAGTCCGGCCGGCAGGTGACGAAGCCTGGGTGGCCGCCAAGAGCCCCGCAGTGGACCGGCTGTGCGAGCATGCCCGGCGAGCTGCAGCTGGTGCCGGCCGGGAAAGCTTGCGCGAGGGCAGTATCCTCACGAACCTGCTTGCCGCCTTGGAAGAGCTGTTCACCGGCGTGCCTGGATTGGCCGCCACTGCCGCGGCTCTGCATGCGGAGGAGCGCGGCCGTCTTATCGTGGTGGCTACGCACATGCACGCCGGAGACGGCAACGTGCACGTGAACATTCCGGTATTCTCCAACGACCGTCTCATGCTGGCCAGGGCTACGCAGACTGCCGAGGCTGCGATGCGCCAGGCCGTCGCCCTGGGCGGCGTCGTCTCAGGTGAGCACGGCATCGGCATCACCAAGATCAGCCATCTGGAACCGCAACAATTGGCGGCTCTCAAGGCTTACCGCGCCGCTGTCGATCCGGGCGGCCTGATGAATCCCGGAAAGCTGGATGATCCGCGCGTCCTGGATCGGGTCTTCACCCCCAGTTTCAATCTACTCAACCTCGAAGCCAGAATTCTCCAGCATGACCAGTTGGAAGTACTGGCCAAGAAGATTCAGGTGTGTGTTCGCTGCTCCAAGTGCAAGCCCGACTGTTGCGTCTTCGTCCCCGCACGCGGTCTGTTCTATCATCCACGCAACAAGAACCTCGCCATCGGCGGCATAGTGGAAGCATTACTCTACGACGCGCAGCGTTCCCACGGGGCGCGATTCGATGTGCTGCGTCATCTGGATGACGTGGCCGACCACTGTACCATCTGCCACAAGTGTCTTAAGCCCTGCCCGGTAGACATCGATACCGGCGAGGTCAGCTTGCTGGAACGCCAGATTCTCAAAGCAGGCGGCCACAAGCGCACCAGCGCGGCGACCGCCCTTTCGTTGAGCTATCTGAACAGCCGCAGCCGAGCATACCAGAGCGTCTTTCGGACCTGCGTCCTGGGCTGGGGAGTGCGGGCACAGCGGCTCGGCGCACGCGTCTTGCAGTCGCTGCCTGCGAGCGTGTCGAGCCGGTCGACTGGTCTTCTGCGCTTGCTGGAAAGGCCCCTTCCTCTGGATGGAAGCCAGACTCTGCCGGAAATCCTGCCGGCTTGGGGCGAGCGTCAGGCCTTGTTGCTCAAACCGGCCGAGCCGTCGGACAAAGCTGCATTGTACTTCCCCGGCTGCGGTTCAGAGCGCATCAAGGGGGAGATTGGTCAGGCAGCGCTCTACGTGCTGCTCAAAGCCGGAGCGGCCGTGGTGCTGCCGCCGCCGGCGCTCTGCTGCGGCTTTCCTTTCGGAGTCAACGCTCGCAACGCGGAACGTAAACGCATCGAACTGCGCAACGCCATCGTGTTTACCCAGATCAGGGAAATGCTCACACATCTGACCTTCGATGTGGTCGCCTTCAGTTGTGGAACCTGCATGGAGGCTTTGGACCACCTGGCCGCCGGCTCAATCTTCGGTGCGCCTTTGGCCGATGCCGGGGCGTGGGCTCTCGCACATGGCCTGAAGGTACCGCCACTGGGCGACGCTCTGTACCATCAGCCTTGCCACGACTCGTTGAAAGGTAGAGGGCCGTCGGTATTGAACAGGGCCGGGGCCCGGGTGCGTCAGGTGCCGGCCTGTTGCGGAGAGGCCGGCACCTTGGCGCTGAGCCGGCCGGACATAGCCGGCAAGCTCTTCGACCGCAAAGAACAGGAGCTGCGAGAAGCCTTGGCCGACCAGCCCGCGGACGGCCAGCCCGCCGTGCTCCTGACCAACTGCCCGGCCTGCCTGCAGGGGCTCGGCAGGCAAGCATTGAAGGATGTCACCGTTCAGCACCTGGCCGTGCGGTTGGCCGAAGCTGCGAGCCCGAGCTGGAAAGCGGAACTGAGAGAGCTTGCCGCTGGTGCGGAAGTGGTCACGTTTTAATGCGGCGATCATGTTGACGGATATACGGTAGTCGGTAGCCGGTACTCGGTACTCGGTACTCGGTAGTCGGTAGCCGGTACTCGGTACTCGGACTACCGAATACGGAGTACCGACTACCTACTACCGACCACTGTCACGCCTTGACTGACCCACCGATCGCGCACTACACCCGATACCTCCCATGCCCCGCCGTTTGCAGCGCGCTGACTTCTCCCGTTCCACCGATGCTGTGGCGCGCCGCCTGCTCGGTTGCACGCTGTGCCACCGGGTCGGTGATGACGTCATCCGCGGGCGCATCGTCGAGGTTGAGGCGTACACCGACGATCCGGCTTCGCATGCCGCCGACGGAAGGCGCACGCAACGCAATTCCGTCATGTTCGGCACCGCGGGCGTGGCATACGTCTACTTCACCTACGGCATGCACCATTGCTTCAACGTGGTGACCGAGAAGGAAGGCATTCCGGGCGCCGTCTTGATCCGCGGGATCGAAAGCCTGCCACACGCCGCCGGTCCCGCGCTCGTGTGCCGTGCGATGCAGCTCACACGCCGAGATAACGGCCGCGATCTGGCGACCGATCCGAACCTCTGGATCGAGGCGGGCCGCCGCCGGCCGCGAGAGCGCATGATTCAGACGACACGCATCGGCATCGGCAAAGGCACCGACCTGCTGCGCCGGTACTATCTTTTCGGCAGCCCCGGGGTTTCGAGAAGAGATCGGCGGGCCGAATCAGCCCCGGTTGAATTGCCCGACCAATGAAGAAGCGTCAGTGCTCCGCTCCCTGTTGCGCGGGCCATGATGGCTGCATTGGAAGACGCCCTTGACGCCCCGCCCCGAGAACTCCATGATTCGTCCATGATCGAACGTCAGTCACCCCTACCCAGCCGTAACGGAGAACCGCCCGTGAACAAATCGTCGCGCTTTGCCTTCTGGCGCAGCGCAGGCGGGAATGAACGGCCCAAGTCGCGATTTCGCCAAAATGTCGAATCGCTCTTGCTCGCCGTCGTCGTTGCCTTGCTCGTCCGAGCGTCCGTCGTCGAAGCCTTCTGGGTTCCATCCGGATCGATGCTGCCAACCATCCAGATCGGTGACCACCTGTTCGTCAACAAACTGGCTTACGGCATGCACCTGCCGTTTGTGGAACAGGAGGTCACCCAATGGCGGCCGGTGCGACGCGGTGATGTGGTGGTCTTCATCTCGCCCGTAGATCGCAACATCGACCTCATCAAGCGAATCATCGCGGTCGCCGGCGACACCGTGGAGATCCGCAACAAGCGCCTGTTCATCAACGGCCAGGAAGTGCCGGATCCCAACGCCCACTTTACCGACAATCATGTGCGCGACAACATGCCTCGCGACCGCTTTGGCCCGGTGACGGTTCCACCCGGGAAGTTTTTCGTCATGGGCGACAATCGCGACCAGAGCTACGACAGCCGGTACTGGGGCTTTGCCGACGAACGCGACGTCAAAGGGCAGGCCACCTTCATCTACTGGTCGTGGGACAGCCAGGCCCGCTGGCCGCGATGGGCGCGCTTCGGTCACTTCATTCGTTAGAAAGGCAGGTTGAGTGCTCTAGTCGCGACGTCTGAGGCGAGGGAACAGGGCCGGCACGGCGGTTTGATAGCGCCGGTAGGCTTCGCCAAAACGGCAGCGGCACTTGGGCTCGTTCAGGGCGACCCAACTTTCCGCGCCCACTACCCCCGCCAACAGCGCGACAGCCGAACTCCAGCCCGGCCTCCACAGCAGCAGGCCCAGCAGTACTGAAAGAAGGCCGGTCCACATGGGGTGACGGACGAAGCGGTAGGGCCCACGCAACCACAGCGCCGGTCCGGATACCGGGCGGCCGAGCAAACGCGCCCACCCCGTTGTGCGCAGCGTCCACAGCGTCCACGCCGCGCCTGCCGCGACGAGGAATAAACCAAGCCAGGACAGCGGCCGGACAATGCCCGGACTCAGCAGGTGGCTCACTCCCCCGCTCGTTCCGCCAGCAGCCGCGCCGCCAGCGCAGCCGTCAACTCATCCAGGCTGCCGAGAACCGAAGCGGCCAAGGAGAAATCGTTGTCGCGTGTGAGGCTGTTGGGGACCGCCACCGGTATGGCACCGGCGCGATGAGCCGCAAGCGTGCCGCGGTAGGTGTCCTCAATGACCACGCAGGCGCGGGGTGAGACCCCGAGATGAACGGCCGAGGTCAGATAGGCATCCGGCTCCGGTTTAGCCAAGACATAATCTTCGCGCGTCACGATGCTGGTGAAGAAACGCCCCAGGTCGAGCTGCCGCATCACGAACGACACGTCGTCCCGGTTCGAATTAGTGGCAACGCCGAGTGCAAAGCAGGGTTGCAGGCGCGCCAGTACCTCCTTCACCCCCGGCATGAGTTCTACCTGCTGCCGCATAATGGCGTGGTAAACCGGCTGTTTCAAGGCGCGTAGTTCCAGTGGGCTCACCGGCAGGCGATAAGTCTGCACGGCGTACTCGGGTCCACGCCCGACCGCGATCCAGTGCGCCGCATACTCCTCGATGCTGATCCGTATGCCGAATCGTTCCAGTACTTGCGCGTAGGCCCGGTACTGCAAACCCTCGGAATCGATCAGGACCCCATCGAGATCGAAAATGACCGCGCCGTGCATGGAAGAAGTGGTCCGCAATCACTCTCACTCAACTGAAGTGGACTCCACCAGGCAGTCGGCTTCCAGCCGACTTGGGCGCGACTCAGCCGGGGACTTCGAGTCCCGGGCGGTGGGACTGTCGCTGTATGGTGCGAGGCTCAATATCTACTTGACGACGGTAACCGACTTGATGATCACCGGCTCGACGGGGACGTTTTGATTGCCGGCCTTGTCGGCGGTCTTGACGGCTTCGATCTTCTTCGCCACGTCCATCCCGGAGACGACCTTACCGAACACCGTATAGCCGAATCCTGCCGGCGTGTCGTCCTTGTGATCGAGGAAGGCGTTGTCCTTGGCGTTGATGAAGAACTGCGAGGTGGCACTGTCGACCACATTGGTGCGTGCCATGGCGAGCGTGCCGGCGGTGTTCTTCAAGCCGTTGCCGGCTTCGTTCTTGATCTGCGCCTTGGTCTGCTTGCGGTTCATGTCTTTGTCGAAGCCGCCACCCTGGATCATGAAATTCGGCATGACGCGGTGGAAAATGGTACCATCATAGAACTTCTCATTTACATAGCTGAGGAAATTCTTCACCGAGATCGGTGCTTTGTCTTGATAAAGCTCGACCTTGATGTCGCCCATCGAGGTCGAGATCAGTACCATAGGATTTTTCCCTTCCGCCCGAACCGTTCCGGTCACGAGCATCGTTATCATGGTGAGTGCCGACAGCCAGCCTGTTCGCATCGCGCCCTCCTGACAATTTGGTAGGCCATTCATAGCAGTTCAGCCGTCTCTCGCAAACCGGGAGCGCGGTTGCGAGTTCTGTTCCAAGTTGCACTAATGTGCCCAGCGGGCGTCCTTCGAGACGGCCGCTGGGAAGATGCGGCCTCCTCAGGACGAGCGGTAAAGAATTGATTGTAAACACCTCTTCCCGCTCACACTGAGGAGGCGTCGTTTCCTCAGACGCCGTCTCGAAGGGTGCCCGCTGGACGCGGTGACTCAAATCAGGACAGTGCGCGGTTGCACCATTGAGATTGCATCGGCGTGGTGGCATGGTGCGGGCATTGCGCACCACCACCCATGCCAACCATTCTACTCACCAACGACGACGGTATCGATTCGCCCACCCTGCTCCCGCTGGCCCGAGAGCTGCGCGCACTGGGGAACGTGCGGGTGGTGGTGCCAGAGTCGGAACGGAGCTGGGTGGGCAAAGCCATCACCCGGTTTGACCTGGTGCAGGCCTCCCAAACCGTACGTGACGGCGTCGACATATACGCGGTGAAAGGTACCCCGGCGGATTGTGTCAATCTCGCCATCCACACACTGTTCCCCACCCGTCCGGATATTGTGCTGTCGGGGATCAATCTCGGACTGAACTCCGGCCTTGCCTTCGTGCTGTCGAGCGGTACGGTGGGAGGCGCGCTGGAGGCCTGGATTGCCGGGATCCCCTCGCTCGCGTTTTCCATGGGGATCCCCAATGATGCATACGGCCTCACCGGCGCTCACCGCATTGCAGCTCTGGGAGCCCGGCCGCAAGCCGCCGCGGCCGTGACCGCGGACATCACCGCCACCATCATGGCCCGCGGCTTTCCGCCGGACGTGGATTGCTTTTCCGTCAACATGCCGGCGGACGTCTGCGCCGCCACGCCCCGCGTGATTACGCGCGTCACGCGCTCCCGCTACGGCCGTTTGTTCGTGCCCGGCCCGGAAGGCGGCTACCTGCATCGCTTCCAGTCGCTGGCAGCCCTCGAACAACTGGAGGATGGCGACATGCGCACGGTCCAGCAAGGCTCCGTCTCGATCACGCCGATCCGGCTCGCCTTGAGCGGCACGGTGCCGGACAGCCTGCGGGCGGCATTGGAGAAGGCTTGAGGGCGTGAGGGGCCTGTGGGCTTGACTGGCCGGAAACTTTCAGGGCATCGCGCCCCCAAGCCCCGTAGCCCTTCCGCTCCCGCACCGCTTTCAGTAATCATGATCACATGAGCGACCGCGACTTCCGTTTGTCCAAAGACGTCATTCCCTCCCGTTACGATCTGCGCATTGAGGTGGATCTTCAGAATTGGCGCTACACGGCTTGCGTACGCATCGCGGTCACCATGCAGCGACCGCAGGCGGAGATCGTGTTGCATGCCACCGGGTTCGAGGTTCACGCGGCGCGTGTCGTCACCGCGGAGCGCTCGCGTGCGGCCATGGTCACGTTCAACGCCGAGGCGGAAACCGTCTGCCTGCGCTGTGCGGAGCCGGTGCCGGCCGGACCGGCCGCGTTAGAGTTCGAGTTCAGCGGCGAGATCGTCGAACGCCTGCGGGGATTCTACCGTTCCCAGAAAGACGGAGAACGTTACGCGGCCACCCAGTTCGAGGCGGCGGACGCGCGCCGCGCTTTCCCCTGTTTCGACGAGCCCGAGTTCAAGGCGCGTTTTGCCCTGACGCTGACGATCCCGCCCGAGACGGTGGCTATCTCCAACGGCCCGCAGGAGGCCAGCCGCGCGCTTCCCGACGGCCGCACCGAAATCCGCTTTGCGGAAACGCCGCCGATTTCCTCCTACCTGGTGGCTTATTGCGTCGGACCGTTCGAGGCCACGCCCGTCAGCACGACGCCCACCGGCGTCCCCGTGCGCGTGTGGCTGCCGCGCGGCCTGTCCGACAAAGGTGTGTTCGCGCGCGACGCCCACAGCCGCTCGCTGACTTATCTCGAGGAGTACACCGGTATTCCGTATCGCTACACCAAAGTAGACGCCATCGGTGTGCCCGACTTCGAAGCGGGTGCGATGGAGAATCCCGGCGCCATCACCTATCGGCTCACGGCGATTGCCGCCGATCCGGAACGGTCCTCGACCCAGGCGCTGAAAGGCATCTTCTACACGGCGGCGCACGAGCTGACGCACATGTGGTGGGGCGATCTGGTCACCATGGCATGGTGGGACGATCTCTGGCTGAACGAGTCCTTCGCAACCTTCGTGGGCTATCAAGTCGCCGCCGACCTGATGCCGGAATGGGGCATGTGGCGGGATTTCGTCGCCACCCTGGCGCGGCCGTTCAACCTCGACGCCCTGGTCTCCACGCATCCCATTTCCTTCGAAGTGAAGAACGCCAAACAGGCAGCCGAGCGGTTTGACGTGATCACATACTGGAAAGGGGCCGGAGTCGTGCGCATGATCGCCGGCTTTCTCGGCGCCGAATCCTTCCGCTCGGGTGTACACCGCTATCTGGAGCGCTACTACGAACGCAATGCCACGGCCGACGATTTCTGGCGCGAGTTGAGCGCCGCGTCCGGGCACGATGTCACCATCGTTGCCAACGCGTGGATCAAGGCCCCCGGGCACCCGGTGGTGCACGTGAGCAGCAACCGCGCCGGACACGGGCTGCGCCTGCGCCTACGGCAAGAACGCTTCTACGCCGATCCCAAGGCACGTGAGGGCGCCGCGGCGCAACTCTGGCCAGTGCCGCTGGTGATCAAGTTCGGGTACAACGGCGGCACCGGCGAGCGGCGCGAACTGCTCAGCGCCGCCGAGACCGAGCTGACGCTGCCGGAGGCACAGTGGGTCTTTCCGAATGGCGGCGCCAGCGGCTTCTACCGCTTCACCCTGGACGATGCTTCACTGCATCCGCTTCTACGTGACGTTCAGCGTTCACTGGATGCGCATGAGCGCCTGATGCTGGTGGACAATTATTGGGCCCTGCTCCGCGCGGGCATGGTGTCCGTGGAGCAGTATATCTCAATGGTCGAAGCCTATCGCACGGAGACCGACCGCGCCGTCATCTCAACCATCGCCGACCAGCTCGGATGGCTTAGCACCCATGTCGTCGGGGATGCCGTACGGCCGCAATTCGAGCGCTTCGTCTTCAGCTATTACCGTGAGCAGTTCGAGGCGCTGGGTTGGGAGCCGCGAGCTGGCGAAACGACGGACGAACGCCTCAAGCGCGCTGTCATCATCGGGGCGCTGGGCGGCATTGCGCGGGCGATAGAAGTGCGGGCCGAAGCACGACGGCGGCTCGAGGGCTACATGATCGACCGCTCTTCACTCGATCCGAATCTGCCGTCCACCGTCGCCGCATTGGCGGGACGCGACGGTGATGCGGCGCTTTATGAACGCTATGTCGAACGGAAGCGGAGTGCCAAGACCGATCCCGAAGAGGAGCAGCGTTTCCTGCTGGCGCTTACCGCCTTCGAGCTGCCGGAGCTCATCCAGCGCACTCTCGATCTGGCGCTGAGCAGCGAGGTCCGAGCGCAGGACCGGGCCTTCCTGCTGGCTGGCCTGCTGGGTAGGCGCGCCTCTCGTCTTGCCGCCTGGGGTTTCGTGCGCGCGCAGTGGGACCGCCTTACGGAGCTCATGGACCCAATGCTCCTCCAGAACCTGATCCGCGCTCTCGGCCAGCTTACCCCTGAGCCGACGGCCACCGAGGTGCGCGCCTTTTTGGCGCCGCGTGCCCGTGAAGACAGCCGCGAAACCATCGCTCAGGTGACCGAGCAACTCGCCATCGATGCCGCTTCATGTGCTCGACTGCAGTCAGCCCTTAAGGACAGGTTGTTAGGTTGTTAAGTTGTTAGTTTCTAAAGGATACCTTAAGTAACATAACAACCTAGCAACCTGCTTTTTCACCGTCCTCCGGTTTGTGTCGCAAGGATGCCGCCGCGGTCGGTCACTACCCAGCCCAGTTGAGCATCTACGAACGACACCGCGTATGCGGCATCTACGACACCGCTGGCTTGCGTGGTCCAGGTTTGCCCGCCGTCGCGCGTCGCGAGGATGAGGCCGGCGTCACCGACCGCCCACGCGGTGTTGACATCCACGGCGGCCACGCCGAAGAGCGGATCGGTCAACTGGCCTGCCGCCTGTTGCTGCACCCAGGTGGTGCCGCCGTTTGTGGTGTGGAGGATCACCTGCGTGGTGGGCGTACTGACCGGGTCGCCGCCGACGGCCCAGCAGGTCTGGGCGTCGACGCAACTGACGGCGAACAGGTTGTCGGCAACTGGACTGGTTTGCGGCTGCCATACCGTGCCGCCGTCGGTGGTGTGGAGAATGGTCCCGCCATCCCCGACCACCCAGCCGTTCTGCGCATCGACAAAGCTCACGCCGTTCAGCGCCTGGGTCACATTGCTGGTCTGCGGCTGCCATACCGTGCCGCCGTCGGCGGAGTGCAGTATGGTGCCGCCGGCACCCACGGCCCAGCCCAGGGTGGGGTTGACGAACTTGACGCCGAAGAGCGAGGTCGGGGGATCGAGCGCTTGCAGTTGCCAGTTGTTGCCGCCGTCAGTGGTCAGCAGCACCGTGCCGCCAGTACCCACCGCGCAGGCGAGTTGCGGGCTGACGGCGCTGACGGCGTAGAGTATCTCAGCGGTTGGTGTGGACTGGGCCTGCCAGGTGGTGCCGCCGTCGCTGGTGTGCGCGATGGCGCCGAAGTCGCCGACGGCAAAACCGTCCGTGCCGGTGGGGAAGCTGACGCCGAACAGAGTGTTGGTGGTGGCCGGATTTTGCAGCTGCCAAGCAGTGCCCCCATTGCCGGTGTGCAGCAGAGTTCCACCGCCGCCCACGACCCAGCCGGTCTGCGCGTTGACGAAGCTGATGGCGTAGAGGGGATTGGTATTGTTGGCTTGCTGTTCTGTCCAGCTGGCGCCGCCGTCGGTGGTGCGCAGGATCCGAGCTGTGAAATTGACAAAGTCGACGCCAGCGATCCAGCCGTTCAAGGCGTCGACGAAGGTCACGGCAAAGGCGACGTCGACTTGCGCGGGCAACGGTGCGGTCGCGGTCGCCCAGGTGCCACCGCCGTCTGTGGTCTCCACGATGGTTCCGCCGTCACCCACGGCGATTCCGTGCTGCGGCTCATGGAAGGAGACGGAGTACAGGCGCGCATCGGTGGAGCTGTCTTGTCGCACCCAGGTGGTGCCGCCATCGGTGGTGGCGAGGATGAGACCGAAATCGCCGACCGCCCAGGCCGTCTGCGCATCGGTCGCGACGATGGCGAACAGAGGATCGCTGAACTCGCCTGCCGGCGGGGTCCAGGTCTGCGGAGTCCAGCTCTGGCCGCTGTCTGTGCTGTGCAGGATTACCTGAGTGGGATTGGTGACGTTAGCCGTCCCACCGACTGCCCAGCAAGTCTGTTCGCCGGCGCAAGCCACTGCCCAAAAGGTGTCGGTGGTCGGATTTTGCCCCGCCCACGTAGTACCGCCGTCGCTGGTGCGCAAGATGGTGCCCTGGTCGCCAACTACCAAACCATTGGACGCGCTGGTGAACACCATGCCGAAGAGGTGCGCGGAAGTCTGACTGGCCTGGAAGGTCCAGGTATTGCCGCCGTCGGTGGTATGCATGATCTCACCGAATGTGCCAGCGGCCCAGCCCAGCTGCGCGTCGATGAACTTCACCGCTAGAAGGTCGTCACCCGTCGGGGATGGATTCTGCAGCGTCCAGCCTGGGGTGCACCCGTTCAAGGCGTCGTTGATGGCGTTGAGAATCTCGTCGATGGTTACAAAGCCATCGCCGTTGGCGTCAAAAGGAGGACATCCGCTCACCTCGCTGTTTCCCAACGCGATGTTCACGCCGGTCAGGATCTCATCCACAGTCACCGCTCTATTCCGGTTGCAGTCGCCCACGCAACTGGCCTTTACGGGGTCAGCAGCGAGGATGAAGGCCGAAAACAGCGCGAGGAGAACTCCGTACCGTGCGTTCATGCCAGAAGATCCTTTCTTTTCTTTCAACCGAGGGCGTCAGGAAGCGGTGATTTGTTGCGTACGCAGGGTGAGCGCCTCATACTCCCCAGGAATGCGCCACCCGTTGACTGCGGATAAAGGCGAGGACTTTGCCGGTCAACCGGTGCAGCATACAGGGTCGGCCTTTCCATCAACCGATTGCGGTTGGCCACAAATATATCAGACAATTTTCGGTGACGCGATGCACCCCGGGCGGACCGGCGCTCGCCCGGGGCAAGATCAAAGCGCGATGACGACGCCAAACCGGGCCCGGTTTGTATCGCACTCCCGCGTCGGGCTCACAGTTGTCGCATGAAGGCAACCAGATCGCTCTTCTCCTGGTCGTTGAGTTTGACCCCGGTAACCAGATTGAAAAACTCAACCGTGTCCTCCAGTGTCAGCAACCTGCCGTCATGCAAATACGGCGGTGAGTCCTTGATGCCGCGGAGCGGAAAGGTCTTTATGGGACCGTCCGCACTGGCCATCATGCCATTTACCATGCGGGGCTTGTAGAAGCGTTCGACCCTGAGGTTGTGCATGGTGTTGTCGGTATAGTACGGTGGCGCGTGACACTCGCCGCATCGTGCCTTGCCGAAGAACAGGTTCTGCCCTCGCATCTCAGACTCGGTGGCCTTGGACGGATCCAGCTTGCCGTCAATCCCGAGTTTCGGCGCGGGTGGAAAATCCAAGAGCGCTTGAACCTCTGCCATGAAATGAACCTGGCTGCCTCGTTCGAGAACGTTTACCCCTTTCTTCTGGGCGATGACTGGGTCTCCATCAAAGTAGGCAGCCCGCTGCTCGAACTCGGTGAAGTCCTCGACGCTCTTGAGAGCGCGCTGCGAGCCGAAGAGCCTCTGAATGTTCACCCCGCGCAACGACGGCGTCTCGATGCGATGGCGAAACTCCTGCGGGCGGATATCCCCGACGAGGTGAGTCGCCCCGTTGGTGTGTCCGTTCACATGGCAGTCGAAGCAGGCCACGCCCCGGCTGGGCCGCTCCGAACGTCGGTCCTCGGTCTGGTTGAATTGCTGCTGCGGAAAAGGTGTAACCAGCAGTCGTAGGCCCTCGATCTGCTTGGGGTTGAAAATGCCATTGAAGAGCTCATAGAAGTTGTCGATCGTTACCAGTTTGCCTTTCGATACGTCGCCCAGATCGGAACGCGTGGTGAGAAATATGGGTGGGGGAAATTCGGCCAGGAAGTGATCCGACAGATCGAAGTCCAGGTCGAAGCGCGTCAGATCCCGGCCCTCCTGTTTCTTGACTTCATCGATGTGGAATTTGGGGAACAGCATGCCCCCTTCGCCATGGTTCGGGTGCGGGAGCGGCAGGAAGCCTGCCGGGAAAACGTCTTTGTTGCGAATGTCATCCGGACTCATGCTGGCCAGAGCTTCGAAAGTCGTGTCTTTCGCCAAGCGCACGCGGACCCCCTCTTGAACAGCTTTACCGCGCGACATCGTGACCCCCTTCGCGGGCCGGTTGCTCAGGTCATAGCGTTCCTTGAGCAGATCGGCTTGCTTCCTCTCCACGTCGGCCTTGGCTGCTTTCATGCGCGTCATGATCGCGCTGAAGTCCTCGCCGATAGCCACAGGAGCATAGCTGGAACTCTTGGCTGGCTGTTCCGCCGCCACTGCGAGGGGGAAGACCAGAGCAACGCCGGCGTATATCGCCCATCTGAAGCTGCACGACGATTTCATATGTCCTCCTTTTTCAACCTGGTTATGAACCAGGCTGGGTTAGTCCACTTTCGTGGAAGGTCTATCATGTCTATGCCGGGCCCGCGCTCCCATCAAAAACCAAACCCCATGAGATAAAATAGCACATACGGTCCTAAAGGTCGGTAGGTTGCGGCTGCTTGAATCGCCAGGGAGCGGACGTTATGGTTTTGCCAGCAGACGGCAGGAACAGGAGATCACGATGGCGGATATCCAGGAAATAGGTGACAGTTCGTTTGACGCGGAGGTGTTGAAATCGCCGCTGCCGGTTCTCGTCGATTTTTGGGCCCCGTGGTGTGGCCCGTGCAAGGCTATAGCCTCAGTAGTCGCCGAACTGGCCAAGGACTACGCCGGCCGTCTGAAAGTCGTGAAGGTCAACGTGGATGATCATCCACAGTCGCCGTCGCGCTATGGCGTGCGCAGCATCCCGAATTTGATCCTGTTCAAAGACGGCCAGGTGCGCGACCAGATCGTTGGGGCCGTACCCAAGGCCCACCTCGTCAAGGCGCTCGACCAAGTCGTGTAGATCGGTAGTCCGTCGTCGGTAGTCGGTCGACCGACGACCGACAACCGACGACTTCCCAGTCATGGCTTGGACCACACTCGGGTTTCCTGCGGAGTTCGTCTTCGGTAGTGCCACCGCTGCCCATCAGGTTGAAGGCAACAACTGCCACAACGACTGGTGGGCGCATGAACGCTTGCCAGGCACCAACGCGAAGGAACCATCGGGCGTGGCGTGCGACCACTACCGGCGCTACGCGGAGGACTTCGGCTTGTTGCGGGCGCTTGGCCAGCGCGCGCACCGGCTGTCGCTGGAGTGGAGCCGGATCGAGCCGGAGGAGGGCGAGATTCAGGCAGCGGAGATCGATCACTATCGCCGGGTGTTGGGGCGTTTGCGCGAGCTTGGCATCGAGCCCTGGGTGACGCTGCACCATTTCACCTTGCCGCGCTGGTTTGTGGCGCAGGGGGCTTTTACGCAGGCGCGCAACGTGGAGCGCTTCCGGCGTTTCGTCGAGCGTGCCGCAGCGGCCTATGGCGACCTGGTGCAACGCTGGTGCACGATCAACGAGCCGACCATCCATGCCGAGCTGGGGTACCGCTGGGGGGAGTTTCCGCCGCGCCAGCGTGATGCTGCGGTTGCCGTGGAGGTCCTCTGCAATCTGTTTCGTGCCCACGTGGCGGCGGCGGAGGCGTTGCGCGAACGGGCGCGGCTGAGGCCGCAGGTCGGCATGACCCTGGCGCTGCAAGCGATCGAGCCCTGCCGGCCGGAGTCGCAGGCCGACTGCGAGTTGGCGTCGCGGCGCGATGCGGAAACCAACGGGGTGTCATTGGAGGCTTTGCGAACCGGTGTCTTCCGCTATCCGGAGCGTGCAGCGGTGGAGATCAGTGGCTTGAGGGAAGCCTCACAATTCGTCGGCGTGCAGTACTACACGCGCATGCGCTACGACGTGCGGACCGGTGGCGTGGCGCCGCTCGATCCGGCGCGGCCGCGCACTCAGATGGGGTGGGAGGTATATCCTGAAGGATTCGGCCCGCTGCTCCGCCGTGCCGCGGCGACCGGTTTGCCGGTGTACGTGACCGAGAACGGCATCGCCTGTGATGACGATCGTCTGCGCGTCCGCTTCATAGCGGACCATCTGGCGGTGGTCGACGAAGTGCGCCGGGCTGGTGCCGATGTGCGCGGCTATTTCTACTGGTCCGCCATGGACAATTTCGAGTGGAACGAGGGGTTTCGGCCCAAGTTCGGTCTGATTGCAGTCGACCGGACAACGCTGACACGCGCCCCGCGGCCAAGCGCCTACTTCTTCGGCGAGATCGCCGACACGCACCGGCTCACGCGCGAAATGGTGGATACGTATACGAGGTGAAGAGAGTTGACAGTCGATAGTCGATAGTGCTCTGTGTCTCTTCCTTCCTATGGACTATCGACTATCAACTATCAACTATTGGTTCGGCACGCAGCAGATCATCTGCATGCCCTGGGCGCCGGCGCGGAACTGATGCGTTTCGTTGGCCGCGAGCAAGACGGCGTCGCCGGCTCGCAGCGGGCGTTCTCCTTCCTGGCCGAGAACGGTGCCCGTGCCGCTGATGATGTAGACCTCATGTTCCCAGGCGTGCGTGTGGTGCGGTGTGTAGCCACCGGGATCGAGGTTGAACACGCGCAGGGCAAAATGCGGTGCCCCTTCGTTGGCGGTGATCATGGGACGCATTTCGACGCCCTTGGCGTCGGGAAACGTGACGGATTCCACCTGCTCCCGGTTGCGCACCAACATGCGATGACCTCCGCCTACTTCCTGCCGCGTTCGACCATCAGGTCGAGGTCTTCGCGGAGGCTCTGCAAATCCTCCTCGTGCTCAACCTCCTGCTCGAGGATCGTGAGTGCCATGTTGTAGGTTACCATATCCTTGTCCTTGGTGGCGTCCATGAGGCCTTTGTAGGTCATGATCGCGCACTGTTCGCCGGCGATGTTCTGGTCGAGCAGCACGGCCACGTAGGGATCCTCGGGTGCGTCGTACTTGCACGGGCTCAGCGCACTCCAGCCTTCCGGGGTGAGGACGGGCGTACCGCCGAGCTGGATGATGCGGTTGGCAATTAGGACCGCGTGGTTGAGCTCCTCTGTGGCGTGCAGGTTGAGCTCGGCGGCGACGGCGTCTTTCATTGGTCCCTTGATGACCTTGGCGCCGAGCCAGTACTGGTAGTAGGCGAGCCACTCGCTGGCGTACGCGTGGTTGAGCAGCCTGAGCAGTTGCTCAACGTCCATGCCGATAATCTCACGACCTCTTGTTCCCATATTTGGCTCTCCGCTTCCTTTCTCTTCCGATGTCAGCTCATGGCCGTGTAGACCATGGCCAGAGATTCGTGTCCCCAATCAGCTGTTATTGGCATCCGGCGCGGCTGTCAAGTTAGCCGCCACGCACTCGCGGCGCTTCCTTGCCTTCTCGGATTCTGGCATGGTAGCTAGCTACGTCTGGTTGCTGAGAGCCGTTAGCTCAGGAGGTAGAGCATCTGCCTTTTAAGCAGAGGGTCGCTGGTTCGAGTCCAGCACGGCTCATTTTTTTGACAGGTAGATCAACGACTTCCGCACCCCCGTTGGCGGCCACCTTCGCGGGTGCGGCGCTGGTGTCAGTAGTGGTGTCAGTTGGCGCTTCGATCTTGGGCCGATTCAACTTCTGGATCGCTTCCATCTTGCTGGCGAGCTGCAATCGCAATACCGCGGTGGGCCGGCGCAACCATGCGATTCTCCTGCTGCTCGCACGACTCGGCCTGCGGGCCGGCGAAGTGGTCGCTCTGGAGCTCGATGACGTTGA
>Ga0214473_10000743_pt1 | contig 44920 bp, 30 predicted proteins | sample RVTome_7_FD_203509 | JGI IMG/M metagenome (GOLD analysis project Ga0214473, IMG submission 203509) | Soil microbial communities from uranium-contaminated site in the Upper Colorado River Basin, Wyoming, United States - RVT98D197 | ecosystem: Environmental > Terrestrial > Soil > Contaminated >...
ACAGCGGAACCGTAACATCAGTGCCCATCACCAGATCCAAATCGGCGAACAGCAGATCCCCCGGCTTCACCCGGTCACGACCGGAATGCGCTGCCAGAATCTTCTCGGCTATTGTCATTCAAATCACCGAACAAGGAATATTGAGTATTCAATCATGGGTGCTGTCAGGCGTCCCCGCCTGACAGTCCAAGCTCCCCCCTACTATTGTAGGGGGGAAAAGAAGGGGGGTTCCGCTCACATCTGATGCCAATGACTGTCACTCGAAGCTGAGTCTTGTGCCGTCAGGTGTCCTCACCTGACGGAGACATGTTATCCATTAAGAAAATTGACGATGGCGTCGCCGGTTTCCTTAGTGCCAAGACTGCCTCCCAGATCCCGGGGCACCTTGTAAGCTTTAACCGCGGCTTTGACCGCCTCGAAAATCCGGGTGTTCGCTTCCGGAAAGCCGATGTGATCCAGCATGACTCCGACGGTCAAAATTGCCGCCAGAGGATTGGCGACATTTTGCCCTTGATACTTGGGCGCAGACCCGTGCACCGGCTCGAACAGCGACGTCCGCCCGGGATGGATGTTCCCCGATTCCGCCAAACCCATTCCGCCACACAACTGGGCGCCCATGTCGGTGATAATATCTCCGAACATATTGCAACTCACGATGACCTGGAACTGCTCCGGGCGCTTCACCATTTGCATCAACAGGGCATCGATGTACCAGTGCTGCGGCTCAATATGCGGATATTCCTTCGCCACTTCATAGAACGTCCGCTGCCACAAGTCCCCTTCGAACCGCATAGCGTTCGACTTGTCGGACATGGTGACGCGGGTCAACTTATGCTCATCAGCATATTCAAAGGCGTGACGGATGATGCGTTCAACACCTTTCCGTGTATTGATTGAGGTTTGGATTGCCACTTCGTCCGGTGTCCCCTTTTTCAGGATTCCACCGGTACCGGCGTACAGCCCTTCAGTGTTTTCCCGGAACACTGTGAATTGGACATCCTCGACTCTCTTATTTTTCAAAGGACAGAGGCGCTCATCCATCAAGCGCACTGGTCGATAGTTGATATACAGATCCAGCTTGAACCGCATGCCAAGCAGGATATCGCGGGCATGAGTCATGTCCGGCACGCGGGGGTCTCCGACCGCTCCTACGAAGATTGCGTCGTAATTAGTGCGGAAATTTTCGATTTCCTCATCCGGCAGTGTGATGCCGGTCGCCAGAAACTTCTCGGCGCCGTAGTCGAACTCTTGCCAGGTGACGGTGACTTCCTTCAGGTCTTTCAGGCACTGAAGCACCTTGACAGCTTCCCGAGTCACGTCGATACCGATACCGTCGCCAGGGATGATCGCAATCTTCTTCGGGGTCATAGGAATCCTGAGGTTCGTTGTTCCTGGAGTATTACTCTGGCAAGTGGATTAGGGCTACTCGGATTGATTTCTGACATGGAATCGATCCATGCCGCGCACGGCACGAAAAAGCACTATGCAAACCGCCCTGCGTATTCAGACGAAAGGCTGGCTCGTGAAGGACATAGCTTATCTAATATAACTCAGCAAGAGATATAAAGCAAGCAAAAAATTTCACGTGCGAAATTGTCCGGCATATAATCTTAAATTTCAATATGGTACACCGAAAAAAGGTTGACCTGGGGCAAGTGGAAATCCTCGGATTCGACGGCGTCGGGGTAGTTCTGAGAAGTGGATTGTCGGGGCGGAGAGAATCCGCTTGCAATAACAAAAAACTTTTCATATATTTAAAAGATCGAATTTCCAGCGAATCAGGGAGCACCAGATATGGAACCGTGGCTGTCAGTGGTTATTCCAGTCAGAGATGAAGAAGAGAATATTTTCCCCTTGGCCGAGAAGCTTATTCAGGTATTGGAGCTTCTGGGCAAACCGTTCGAGGTGATTTGGGTGGATGACGGATCCACCGACAAGTCCTTCGAGCGTATCGTATCGTTGACCGAAAGAGACTCAGGAATCAAGTCGATCCGATTTCGACGACCGTTTGGGCAGACTGCGGCGTTGGCAGCCGGATTTGAAGCTGCCAAAGGCGAGATTATCGTCCCGATGGACGGCGATGGTCAGAACGATCCCGGGGACATTCCTCGACTGCTCACGAAATTGGACGAGGGTTATGACGTGGTCACCGGATGGCGGAAACACCGAAAGGACCCGTTAATCAGCAGAAGAATGCCATCCTGGATCGCGAATCGGTTGATTGTGCTGATCACCGGCATCAAGGTCCGAGATTCCGGCTGCACCATGAAAGCCATCCGGCGGGAAATCCTTGCCAATGTCAAGCTCTATGGCGAGATGCACCGCTTCCTGCCCGCTCTGGTACATTGGATGGGGGCGAATATCGGAGAAATCGAGATCAGCCACCACCCCCGGCGGTACGGAAAAACCAAGTACAATCTGAGCCGGACGTTCCGAGTGGTGCTGGATCTCATCAATGTCAAATTCCTGCTGCGCTACTTTACCCGACCCAGCCAACTATTCGGCTCGATGGGAATAATCAGTCTGATGGCGGGGGCAGCATGTGGAATGGTGGCTGTGTACTTGAAAATTTTCGAAGACCTCGACATCACGGGGAATCCCTGGTTGTATCTGGCGATCCTGGGGATAATCGTAGGCATCCAATTCATCATGATGGGGCTCTTGGGCGAAATCGGCGTCCGCACGTACTATGAGAGTCAGGACAAGCCCATATACGTCATACGTGAGACCAGGAATTTGTGACATAGAAAGCACCAAGCTCCAAACAGATTCGAAATTCAAAACTCAACATTCAAAATTCAACATTCCTTCCAAGGAAATGACCATCTTGATGATCGCCCCCACTCCGTTCTTCTCGGATCGGGGTTGCCACGTCCGGATCGAAGAAGAAGCCCGGATGCTTCAAGGGCTGGGACATCGTGTCGAGATTCTGACCTACGGACTGGGGCGCGACCGACCAGGGCTATCCATCCATCGGATCACTCGACTTCCAGGATACCGGAAGAAGGCTCCCGGCGCCAGTATCTACAAGTTCCCTCAAGATTTGTTGCTGCGGTGGTTGACGGATCGTATGGTCAAGGCTCGTCGTCCCGACCTGATTTGGGCGCACCTGCACGAAGGAGCCTACGTGGCGGAACCCGTAGCAAAAGCGTACCAGATTCCGTTGTGGATGGACCGCCAGGGCAGCCTCGTTGAGGAACTCGCGTCGCACGGCACCCTCAAGAAGGAGTCACAACTTTCCCGATGGATATACGGCAAAGAGCAGAGTCTGGAAGAAAAGGTCGATAGAGTGCTGGTCAATACGGATGCCGCGTTACGACAACTGAGTTGCAGAATTGGCGAAAGCGTCTGCAAATTGCCGGATACGGTCGATACCGACCGTTTCCGACCCAGCCCGTTCCCGGTGGATCTTGCCCAGGAACTGGGATTGCCCCACGGAATTCCCATCATCGTGTATCTGGGATTGATCGCGCCACATCAGGGGACCGACCTATTGATCGAGGCATTTGCTGAGCTGCGCAAAACAGGAAGAGCAGCCCACCTGCTCGTGATGGGGTACCCCGAGCTGGAAGAAACCAGGCAGAGAATCCGCGATAGGGAATTAGAAAGGCATGCCACGGTCATAGGACCGATTCCCTATGAGCAAGCTCATCGCTATTTGGCATTGGGAAACGTGGCGGTATCGCCGAAGACCTCATTGACAGAAGGAAATGGGAAGTTGTTGAACTATATGGCAATGGGGCTGCCGACTGTTGCTTTCAATACCCCCATCAATCACGAGCTCCTGGGCGACACCGGACGGCTGACAACCCTCGGCAACGTTGAGGAGTTGGCTCAAGGAATCGTGGACTTTCTTGATCACGAGGAATTGCGGAATCAGGCATCGGAGGCAGCACGAAATCGAGTCGTCCAGCAATTCGGTATGCCCGTGATCCAGCAGACAATTGCAGAATTGTTGAAAAGCGCAACGTAGGAGGACTGGATTCCCGCGTTCGAGGGAATGACAAATGGAACACGCGAAGGACATTCGAAAGCACGATCCCTTGGACTTGCCATACGATTTGTATCAGCGGTATCATCTAACGGCGCAGATTGTGCAGAAGTTGGACTCTGCACTTGGCGCTGGTGCGCCTATTCTGGAAGTGGGGGGCGATCCGGGGATCCTGCAGGCATTCCTTCCTGAGCAGAGCCCGGTCATCGTCAATCAATCTGCACAGACCAACGGCAGCGTGATCCCTGCCGATGCCTGTCACCTGCCCTTCAAGGACAGGAGCTTTCGGGGTGTGGTAATGCTGGATGTGCTGGAGCATGTGCCGGAGGACAATCGCAGCGCGCTCCTTCGAGAGATTGACCGGGTGTCTTCTCGTTGGCTTGTAGTGGGGGGACCATTTCGCGACGATTCTGTCCCGGAGGCGGAAGCCATATTGGTTGATTTCCATCGGCATTTGACCGGTACCGCCCACCGCTATTTGGAAGAGCACAGGAATATCGGTCTTCCGGACCGCACGGGTACACTGGAAGTCCTGCGCTCCTTCGGCTATGACGCGGTGGAGATTCCCAACGGGCTCCTGTGGCGGTGGATGCTGATGTTGGGCATCAATTTCTTCCTGCAAAAAGATCCGGCGGATGCGGAACTTGTCAGACAAGTCAATCATTTCGTCAATTTGCACCTGGCGCCCTATGACAACCGGCAGCCGGCGTACCGCCATGTCATACTCGCCCTTCGCCAGCCGATGCCGGAGGGACTCCGGCAGCAACTTCGAGCGTTGGAATCAACAGATTCGGGAATTCCAGATGATGCAGTCTCTTCGTGGGAAGGTGCTACAGCCGCATTGCAGGCTTTGATGGCGCGAAAAATCCGGCAGCGGGATGACCGGATTCGCGAACTGGAGGGTCAAGTCAAGATCCTGGAGGAATTCCGAGATCAGGTGCAGCGGTCACTGGCCTATCGGATGTATCGCAGTTGGAAGGGCTTGTGGAAACGCGGTTGAACGTCCTGCTAATCAGTCATTACTTCCTTCCTCGTCACCCGGCGGGGACGGAAATCTATACCTCGCGTCTTGCGCAGGCGCTTGCCAGACGCGGGCATAACGTGCATGTCCTGGCGGGCGAAGATGATCCGACTGCTGCGACGCCCCGGATGTGGGATCAAGTCGTGTCGGGATTGCCGGTCACATACCTGGCGTCGAAGCACATGACCAAATGGGAGCATATGCGTCAATCCCTCCGCGACGGGCAGCGACCGGAACTGGAACCGCTCTTCGAAAAAGTGCTGGACAACGTCCAGCCTCATATCGTGCATGTCCAGCAGCTTTCGACACTGTCGGCGAGCTTCATCCATATCGCCATACGCCTCCGTCTTCCTGTCGTCGTGATGTTGAACGACTACTGGTACTTGTGTCAGCGGGTGCAACTATACACTCATGACGGTCGCAGGTGTCCCGGATTCGACGCCGGGAAGTGCGCCGACTGCCTGTTAGCCAACTACCCCGGACTCGTACGTACGTTCGGACATTCCATGGCGGAGAGAGCGTCGGAACGGAGGTTCCGGACGTCGATGGATGCGCTGCAGGCGGCGAATCTGATTATCTCACCGTCGAACCACGTGCGAAAAGTGTACGAACAGCACGGGATCCCCCAAGATCGGATAGTGCACTGCGACTATGGTTTTCCGCCATATCCCGGCAGCCGAATGTGGCAACCAGCACGCCCACTGCGGATTGGGTTTCTGGGATCGCTGGTTCCTCACAAGGGATTGCACGTCTTGATCGACGCGGTCAATATGGTCGATGGAGATGTACAGTTGACTATCCACGGATCGCCGGACTCGAATCCCAGCTACCACCGAGTGCTACAATCCCGAAGGCTTGACAAAGTCAGCTTCGCAGGGGTGTCGGATCCGGAAGACCCCTACCCTACCATCACCCAGCACGATGTCATGGTGGTTCCGTCGTTGTGGGAGGAAAATTCGCCGTTGGTGATCCACGAGGCACATGCTGCCGGGAGACCCGTGATCGCATCCAATGTCGGGGGAATCCCCGAATTAATCAGAGACGGTATCGACGGCATCCTGGTTCCGCCTGGTGATGCAAAGGAACTCGCCAAGGCAATTGAAGAGCTGGCAGCCAATCCCGGGAAAGTGGTCGAAATGGGCAAACAGGCGAGACCGCCCAAGTCGATTGACGACCACGCTCTTGAGATCGAACAGATGTACGCCGACGTCCTTTCTTCGAAGGTCGCACCATGATTCCGCCATTTCGGAAAAGCTGGAATATCCTGCGCGCAAAGGCGGACATCGCATTCCGGCGGGAAAGAGTTGCTGCCACGCCGGCTGTGGCGTTCCTGGAGGTGTCCAATGTGTGCAATATCCGGTGCCGGATGTGCGCCACGACCTTCGATCCTCGGTTCCAGAAAGGAACCGGCTACACTGGTTTGATGGATATCGGAATGCTTGACCGCCTGAAGCCTATTCTTAAAGGATTGTGGCGGGCATATCTGATGGGAAACGGCGAGCCGCTGTTGAATCGGAATTTCCTGGATTTCGTGGCGAAGCTCAAGAAGAGGAACGTCGAGATCCAATTCAACACCAACGGCATGTTGCTGAGACCCGATGTGTCGGAGCAATTGGTGGAACTGGGAGTAGATGCGATCGCAGTGTCGATGGACGGAGCCGACGCAGCCACTTTCAACGATATCCGCTATGGGGCGGATTACGACCGGGTGACGGCTCATATTCGAGAGTTGAATCGGATCAAAGATGAGCGCCGTTCGGATAAGCCGCGCTTGTCATTAGCGGTAGTAGCGTTGAAGGACAATTGGCGGCAGATGCCGGATCTGGTGGAAATGGCGAGGCGTCTGGGGATGGTGCACGTGCATGTGGAATCTTTGATGTGGCAGGACGATCCCGCATATCAGGAGTATTACCGCCAGCATTCCCTGGATGGCATCGAGGATCAGGCGTTGGCGAGACTTCGAGAAGCAAGGCAGAAGGCTGCCGAGCACCGGATGGGCTTCTCAAGCGTGTTATTCGATGTCAAGACGATCGATGCTGCCGGCTTTCCATCGCCGCGATCCCGGCGAATTGATCGAAAAGGCATTCCGTGTTGGGAGCCCTGGACGACCATTTTCGTCACCTGGCAGGGCGACGTGCATCCCTGTTGCGGATCGGAACAAGTGATGGGAAATCTGGGTGATGGGGATATCCGTGACATCTGGAACGGACCAGAGTATCGCCGTTTGCGCAGGGACCTGGCGTCGGGCGCGGCGCCTGAAGGATGCCAGATATGCCTCAGGAATCAGCGAATGAAGCGCGCAATCCCCACTATCAGACAAGCGCTAAGAAAGCTGCAATCGTGGTGATCCCATGGTGTCGGTCGTTATCCCCACATTGAATGCGGGATCTGACTTTCCGGTGATCCTGGACAGGATCCGACAGCAGAAGGGCGTCGGGGACATCGAGATCGTGGTGGTGGATTCGGGATCGACTGATGGCACCTTGCAGGCTTGCGCGCAGGCACATGCCAGGACCCTTACGATCGACCGCAAGACCTTCAACCACGGCGGGACCAGGAATCTTGGCATATCGGAAAGCAGGGGGGAATTCGTCGCTCTTCTGACTCAAGATGCCATGCCGGAGGACGACAACTGGCTGCATTATTTGGTGGAAGCGGCGGCGGGCAATCAGAGGGTATCCGGAGCGTACAGTCGTCAAATTCCTCATCCTGACACTCCCCTCTGGGTGATTCGCCAGATGGACGAGTACGGGTCATTTTCCGACACTCCGACAATCCAGAAGCTTACCGACACGGCAGCCTTCGACCGCATGGAGCCCATAGAGAAGCTGAGGCTTTGCAGATTCGATGATGTCTCAAGCCTCATCCGCCGGTCAGTTTGGGAACGACATCCATTTCCGCAGGCGCCATTCGCGGAAGACCTGGAATGGGCGAAAGAAGAGATCCTTCGGGGCAACAAGATCAAGTACGAGCCGCGATCGCGAGTGATCCACTCCCATCGGCGCGGAGCGCTCCACGAATATCGCCGGTCGAAGATAGCCCACCAGAGGCTCTGCGAATTGTTCGATCTCCGGCTGGTGCCAACGTTTCCACTTCTTGTCAGATATAGCCTGCAGAATATCGTGCGTCATCTCAAGTGGGCTTGGGGAAAACCTGCCAGACTTGGCGATCTGCTCGCGGTTCCTTGCGTCGCAGTAGCAAGCACCCTGGGTCAATATATTGGCGCGAAGGCGGTTGCCAATAATCGGAAGGGCAAAAAATGAAGCTTATGATCGTCGCTCATGGATGGTCTCCCGAAACGGAAGGCGGCGCAGAACGAGTGGCGTTCTTCCAGGCACGGGAATTTGCGAAACGCCACTCGGTGACGGTTCTGCATCGAGTCAACCGCCCTGACAGCCCCGAGTATGCCTTCCAGGAGGAGCCAGGCAATGACTATCGCCGCTTCTCCATCAACAACACTTTCAAAGAACGCCCAAATTTCCGTTGGCTGTACCGCAATCCAAAGATTGATGACTTGTTGAGGAGATTCCTTGAAAACGAGCGCCCGGACGTCGTGCACATGCATCACCTGACGGGACTGTCCACCGGATTAGTTCCGATTGCGAAATCGCTGGGAGTGAAGACAGTATATACCCTGCACGATTTCTGGACGATGTGCTGCCGGGGTCAGCGACTGAAGCCGGATTTGACCTGGTGCGAGGACAGCGACCAGGAGACCTGCGCACAATGCACGGCGGGTTGGATCGTACCGCCGATCCCTGGAAAAAACATGATGCCCAAGGTGGTCAAGAAGATAACAGGATCGTTCCGAACCAAGGTTGCCCGATGGCTCGGAGAAAGTCAGAAACAATCTGCCTTGGAAGGAATTCGGGATCGGAGAGCCGAGATGCGGATGGTACTGGAGACCGTCGATGTCTTAGCCGCCACTTCCCGCTACGTTCAGGACATCTATATCAAGGCGGGATACCGGAACGGACGAATCCTGCTGGTGCGCGACGGCATGGATCCTGCGATTTTTGAGAATCTGCCTGAGCGAAAATCGGATGCTTCGCTCAGACTTCGCATCGGCTATCTCGGCTCGGTCATCCCCTCAAAAGGCGTGCATCTGCTGATCGATGCGTATTCGAGACTTCCGAAAGATCGAGCGACTCTGGACATATACGGAGAAGCGGTCTCCTACGACGGCTATCCCAATTATGGCGATGATGTAAGACGTAAGGCGATGGAGTTTCCCGAAGTCCGATTCCACGGCAAGTATGCCAATCGAGATGTCCCCGGATATTTGAATGAGATGGATGTGCTGGTGTTGCCGTCAATTTGGCCCGAGAATGCTCCGTTGACGATTTCGGAAGCCTTCCTGGCGAGAGTGCCGGTAGTGGCGGCGGGATGGGGCGGAATGCAGGAACGGCTGGAGCGCGGCGGAGGGATGCTCTTTATACCGGGACGGTCGGAGTCTCTGGCGGAAGTGCTCTGCTATTTGATGGATCACCCTAGTCATTTGGACAAATTGCGGGAGGGGATTCCCAGGGTGTCCAGCGCGGCAGATATGGCACCGGTCTGGGAGCAAATCTATCACGAATTATTAGGAACGACGCCGGGGAATTAAGACTCAGTCGCCTGTGTCTGGCTGCGAGCTGCCTGCCTGGAGTTGTTTCTGTCTCCCCGCCTTTCGAGATTCGATCACGGACAGTATCTTCCTTCTCTGCTCTTCCCGCGCCGCTCGGTCCGGAATATAGGGCAGCGCCAAATACCGATCCAGCGCCACCACGGCGTTTTCCAAATCATTGGTCTGGATCAGGCACTGGATGATCCGTTGGTAGGGCTCGGGCCAAGTGGGCGAACTCTGGATAGCTCGATAGAAGTAATAGATGGCGCTGTCGGGACGCCCGGCATCGAACAGGGCGACACCGATGTTGTTCCAGGCTTCTCCGTATTCGGAATTCAATTCGATCGCTTTCTGATAATGGACTCGAGCGCTGTCCACTTTGCCCATATTGTAATAAGCGCACCCCAGATTGTTGTGTGGCACGGGTTGATTCGGATCCAATTCCAAGACTTTTCGATAGGTTGGTATCGCCGATTCGAAGTCTCTGCCCAGGGTGTACAGGTTCCCCAAATTCACCCAAGCCCATATGAAGTCGGGCTTAATAGCTACAGCTCTCTTGAAATGACTGACGGCATCCTGATACAGTCCTCGTTCTCGCAAAGCATTCGCGAAATAGTAGTGGGCTTTGGGATTGTCGGGCTGGTAACGAAGAGTGGACTGCCAGAGCTGGTATTCGCTTCGCCATTCTCGGTCTCTTTGTATCGTCAAAGAACTGAGGACAATTACGATCAGAATAAGCCCTGCATGGGCAAAGGAGGAAAATCGCGGGGACTTCCGCCATGCCTCCCACCCTGCTGCCGCAATCAACGTCACACCCAACAGCGGGAAATAGAAGTATCGCTCTGCCAGGAAATACGCAGTGGGCACTAAGTTCGACACCGGCAGCCAGGTCGCGAATATCCACAGCAAGCCCAATGCAACGAGCGGCTGCCTTCTCCGCAACAGGATTCCGCCCAGCACCAGTCCTGCTATACAGATCGCACCCAGGAGGACTTTGAGACTCAGAAACGAATGGACGATTGCGGTATGATAATCTGCGGATAAGCGAATGGGCAGCAGCGCCAGACGCAGATAATCAGGCACCCGATACAGAGTAGTCAAGATGATATTGAAATACGAGATATCGCCGTACACGTCAATCCTGACAACATCCGATAATGGGACTCCCCGGAACCGATAGACGACAGCCGCGACCACAGGAAGCGCGATAGCTGCCAGGAACCAGCCTCTTTTCCTCAGAACCATCCACAGATTCTTCTCGCGAAATAGCCAATCGACCACGACCATCAAGACCGGAACCGCGATAGCGACTTCCTTGGAAGTCAACGCCATGACGAAGGCGACGAACGCCAGAAGGTAATACCAGCGTTGCTTTTCTCCTTTCAAGTACGCGTAGATTGCCACCAGCGAAAAGAGCGAATGCAATGACTCCTTGCGATTCGCAATCGACGCTACGGCTTCGGTGGTCAATGGATGACAAAGGAAAATCAGTGCTGCCACGAAAGCCAATGACTCCCGCCCCGAAAGCTTCCGCAACAGCAGGAATGCCATCAGTCCGGTCAGTATATGGAGGATGATGTTGGTCACATGATATCCGGGCGGCTTCATTCCCCACAGAGCGTGTTCCGCCACAAAGGTGACCATCCGAAGCGTCCTGCCGCTGGTCAGGATTTCCTTGGCGGTGCCGGCACCCCTTAGCAACGGATTGTTCGACACCAGCGCTCGATCATCGAATATGAATTCGTTGTGCAGGGTGGGCAGAAAGACCACGATGCCGACCAGCGCCAGAAAGGCGATCATCCATGCCGTGGACAACTGCTTCCGTCCTGAGATCGACTTCTTTCTTAGTTTCTGCTGAGATTTCGACATGACGAACTGGTGCGATTAGGTGGACAAATCTGCGGGCGTTCGGGACCGCCTGGCTTCCGATACGGATTGATACAACTCCATCAACGCATTCGCCATCTGGTCCGGCGAGAATTTCTTGGCAACCCATTCCCTGCCGAATTCGCCCATCATGCGCAAGCGTTCCGGATTCGTCAAGGATTCCTCGAGACAATCAGCCAGGGCTCCCGAATCATAGGGTGGGACCAGCAGTCCTGTTTCCTTCTCAGCCATCGTTTCGGGGATCCCGCCTACCCTCGTTCCGATGACCGGGACTCCCAGAGCCTGGGCTTCAAGCAGGATGATGCCGAAGGCTTCGGTGTACGACGACAGTACTACCACCTTGGAAGCGAGGATCTCCCGACGCAGATCCGCCGGGCTCAGTGCGCCCAGGAACGACACCGGAAGTCCCCGACAGCGTCGTTTCGCCCAGCTCATCGAATGCCGATACTCGTCTCCCACCACGGCAAGCTCCAGTCTCGACATGCGCTTCAGCAGCAGGTCCACCGCTTCGATCAAGGTGGGAAACCCTTTGCGAAACAGGTCCCGACCTGCGAACAGGATACGATGATTGCCGGCGGTTGTTTTCGCCGGGATGTGATCGGGAATCATCACTGCATAGGGCACCTGGATCAGTTTCGCCCTTTGATCGACCGGGAGCCAATCGCGCAAGGTTCGAAACACGAATCGGCTGTGCACCACGATCCGCGAAGCTTGGGACATCAGAATCGGATATGATTTCCGACGCCGCCTCGCCAACCACAGCCGCCCCCAACGATCCGGACAAGGATAAGGCACTTTTTCCAGCCAGTAGGTGTCGTGGAGATCGAGGATCACCGGAAGCGATACGTTCTTGAAGAATTTCCGAGGCAACTGCTTCATATCCAGTACATGTATCAGATCCCAATCCTGCGTGTCCGGAGAACGGTTCGAATATTCCCCAAAGGTACATCGATCATCCAACGAGCGGATTAGCAGGTTCAAATAAGTGTACGGACCGGTCCCGGGACGAACGCTGGATTTGCCATGCAGCAATACATTCATCGAATTCTCCTGCCGATGAGTTCCGTCAACCGCGGAGACGGAATCAACCAATCCCGGCAATCAGACAGTGAGACTGTATGACCGGCGGCGACGGAATTTCGGCGCTTGATCCAGTGCGGCGCTTCCGAAAGCGCTTTGATTCTGGAGGCGAATGCCTGGGCAAACCGCCCCGAGAAAATGTCGCCAAGCAACGCCAGGAAATCCCACCATAGGATGATTGGGGCGTATCTGAGCATCAAACTTGGATGCCAGCACGCAAGTATAGTGCGCCATTTGTTCAACGTGATCCAATAACTGCGATTCCTCCATCCAGAAAAAGATGTGCCCTGTCCAAGATGCTTGACCACTGCATCTTCCGCCAGCACACATTTCCATCCCCGAAGCCTTCCTTGCCACGCCACCCACAGGTCCTCGTAGTAGCAGAAAAACCGCTCCGGGAAACCATCGATCTGATCCAGCATCTCCCGACGGTACATGCCGGCGGCACCGGAAGGACCGAAGGGATCCGGCACCAAAGCCCCCCCCTTTTTGTTCCCCCCCGGATACCGGGGGGGAGATGAGAGAAGATCGTCGTGCCCGATCAACATTGCCATGCCGTTACGAGCTGTCCCCAAGCCCAGCGAATCGATCCTGGTGCCGTCATGATTCAATATGCGGCACGCGACCATGCCAATCTTGTTACGCGGGGACGACGTGATGGCTCCGAACATGGCTTCGATCCAGCCCGGATCGGGGACCGCGTCATTATTCAACAGCGCCACGTATTCGCCGTGAGATGCCTCAATCCCCCGTTGAACCGCGCCGGCAAAGCCTTGATTCTCTCCCAAGGATACGATGCTAATGTCGGGTAGTATTGACTTTGCCACTTCAACGGAACGATCTTCGGAGCCGTTATCAACCAGCACCACGTTGTAGTTGCTATGCGTCGATTGTTTCAAAGCTTCCAGACAAGCAGGCAGCAGCTTCTCGCCGTTCAAATTGGGAATGATGACTGAGACCAGAGGGAAGGTATCACTCTCGCTCATGGCGATACCATTTCTTGAGCTCTGCCAGACCGATTCGACGCTGATTCTGGATCTTGCATCGCTCCTTCCACCGGGGAAATACCCCCCATTTCCCTTCCAAGGTTCCTGCCAGGAATGGCACCAATTGATGGGAACGCAAGCTATGATGTGCCAGGCTCAAGCAGAATCCACAGATCATCCACGGAAGATGCAAGAGCAGGAGCACCCAGGGAGTATTGAGCCACAGCACCCATATCTTGTTGCGGGCGATCAGCCTGACCCGCTCAGGCGAATCCACTCCTGGTCTCCCCTGCATATCTCGGGTCGATGCCTCCCGATGATATGCGACCATATCCGACACATACAGGCACTTTTCCCCCATTAATCTGGCTCGGAATGCCCAATCGACATCCTCAAGGTAACTGACGAAGTCCTCGCGATATGGTCCTACTTTCTCCCACACCGACCGCCGAACCATCATGGCTCCGCCTGACGCGCCGAACACTTCTTCCTCGCTTGACCACCGCTCGTCGAAATGCTCGCCTCTACCCCGCCCTGCCGGACGACCGCTCTTGCGTATCTTGATTCCGGCGTTTTGCACTACGTCGCGCCGGTCGAAATCCATGATCCGGCTGGCGAGGACCCCCACGTCAGGACGATCGTCGAACGCCTTGATTCCGCTGGCGATCCAACCTCCCACCACTTCCGCATCGTTGTTCAAGAACGCCAGGATTTCGCCTTTCGATTCTCTCACCCCCAAATTGATGGCATAGGCGAATCCTTCATTTTGCGGCAGTCTGATGATGTGCACCCTCGGGAATTCCTGCCGAGCCTTATCAACCGATCGATCGGTGCTGCCGTTGTCAACAGCCAGAATCTCGTAATCAAGGAACGACTGTGCCGCCAATGATCTCAGGGATCCTGAGAGCAGGTCTTTTCCCTGATGATGGGGGATAATGACTGAAACTCGAGGTGTCTGGGGCGCCATCACGACTGACTACTCTTAAGTGTCATTTTCGAACCGTTGCCACCAGATTTCCTGGATGGGAACGATCCTGGAACCGATGCCGCCGTGTCCACAGCCATCGATTGAGGCTGCCAATGACGAATCTCTGCCAGGAGCTGTCCGGTTTGCCCCTCTGCCATCGGATCATCTTCGACTGCATCCACGCCAGGTCGCTGGGTTCCAAAGGCTGCACTTCGCACGCCTCGAAATTGTCGAATAATTGACGAAGCGAGTAGGGTGCGAAACGATGGCAGTCTTCCGGATAGTGGTGGATCTCCCAGGCGAAAGCGACGGTGATCAGACCCACTCCACCCGGCTTCAAGACTCGAAGGATTTCTGCCGCCACCAAGCCGGGATCAGGCACATGCTCCAGCACCTGAGTGCACAAGACTGCGTCGAAAGAGGCATCTTTGAATGGCAGCAACCGGGCGAAATTCGCCACCAACCGCACCGGATATTGCTTCTGCATATCCACCGATACATAGGAAACCGATTTCCGGAACAACGGCGCATACGGCGCAGTGCCGGATCCCAAATCCAGCACGGCAGTTGCCGGACTGAGCCGGTTAGCGAATTCCTCAACGGCTTCCCGAAGCAATCGCAGAGTACCGTACGAAGGATTATCCAGCGCTGGACTGCGGCGATCCCCTCCGGGCCAGGAAGGATCCGGGTCATGCAGTTCGAAAGCTCCTGGCACTATCCCGCCCTCGTAATATACGGATGCGCCCACACTGCCCAGCCGTATTCCATATTCGACCCCATGGTTTCGGTTCGGAACCTCAACTCTGCCTGCCCGGCGATTTCCAATTTGATCAACACCTCATGCCATCGCCGGTCATCAGGATTGTTCTTCGGATCGAGGATCTTCTCGAATATTTCCTCCACTTTCTTGCCGCGTTTGACTTCGATAACGAATCTCGTCCCCTCGGGACGCAGGTCCCACACTTGAGGATCCAACGCAATCGCAAAGCGCAGTATGTCTTCCGCCACCAGAGCCAACCGAAATCGGATTTCTGATGGAGGATGAGCCGGAATACATATCCGATCGTCGCGACCTATTTCCGTGGATTGTAATGGCTTATAGCGCTTATTTCCGATCTGGTCGAGATAGGAAAGGAGCAGATCAACCTCCCCTTTCGCTTGCCTCTCCACCCTACCCCGCAGCGCTTCCCATCGGAATAATTCCGCCGATTGCATGATCTGCCTCTGACTGACGGTGGGCAGTTTCAATACCGATTCTCCGGCGAACGTGGTGATGACTTCCCGTTTCGAAATATAGCCTTCCCGACGGCACAAGTCGCCCAGGTCCGTGCCGGGATAGGGATAGAACACCATCACCTGGGCTTGATCCGGAGCCAGATTTCGCACGAAATCGATGGTTTCCCGCAAATTTTCCGGCGTTTCGCCTGGCACCCCCATCATAGTATTCGCCCAGGTGAGAATTCCGAGTTGATGCACAGTTCGGAACAGTGACTGAAGAGCGTCATCGGATATATTGCGCTTCAACACCTCTTTTCGGATTCGCTCGTTTCCCGATTCGACTCCCACGATAATCCGACGTAGTCCGGCATCTCTCAAGGACTTGAGCAACTCATCATCGACGGTCTCGGGACGGACGTTGACCGCAAACGGAAAATCGAAGCGCGATTTGTACTGCCGCGCAAATTCCAGTGTCCAATCCCGGTTGTAGGTGAAGGTGTCATCGTAGATCAGCACATCGTCCAATCCGTACTTCCGATGCAATACTTCGATCTCGTCGCACACGCGCTGCGGGCTGCGAAGCCTGGTATATTGGCCCTTCCCCTGATAGAGCCGGGCTAAGGCATGGTTGATACAATACGGGCACCGATAGGGACAGCCGCGACCGGACATGAGAAGCGTGGCAGTTAGAGGGTATCGTTGCAGCAAGTAGGGATAATCGACGATCTCCCGATCTACGAAGGGAAGCGAATCGACGTCGTCGATGAGCGGTCGCGGTGGATTACCGTAGATTCTGCCGTCTTCTTTTACCCATAGGTTAGGAATATCGGCACAGGACGCGCCTTTTTCCACTGCGCAAAGCACATCGAGGATTGCCCCCTCCCCTTCACCCACGCACACGATGTCGATTCCTGGTGTGGAGATGACCTCGTCCGGCGCCAGGGTAGGATGCGGTCCCCCGCACAAGATCGGTCCGGAAAAGAACGATTTGATTGTTCTTGATAGCCTGGCGACAAATTGCCATTGATTGGAGCCGGCGGAGAATCCTATCAGATCGGGAGAAATGCCTCTGATGTGTTGCTCCAATTCGTCTTTCGCGGGGAGATGATCCAGGAACAGCAGGTCTGCTTGATGCCCCCATTCTTTGATGTATGCAGACAACGCCGCCACGCCATTGACAAAGTGCGGTGCTTCGCCAGTCTGGATATTGGGATAGATAAAGAGGATTCTCACGGAACCGCGTCCAGTTCGGTAGGTACCAGGAACCACGGTTTGGGATCGGTGATTCGGGCAAGGTGAGGACGTGCCCATCCTGCCCAGGAAAAGGAATTATCGGACGGATCCGCCTGCGTCACGAAGGAAAGCGTGACCTTTCTTCCCGACCATTCATCCAATGGAATCTCCACCGGATGCCATTTTTGTTCTTCTACGTTGAACTTGGGATTAATCGACTTCGACAGCAATTCCTTGACTTTCCCCCGGCTCTTGATCGTGATGACGAACCGAACCGCATCCCCTTCCTGCTTGCCCCACACATCGGGATTCAAACCCAGAGCCGTTCTGAGCACTGCGTTTTCCGGAATCAGTAGCTTGTACGAGATCGAGGAAAACGGATGCGCGTTCAACGTGACGACTGCATTGTAATAATCTCCGTACACTGTGGGCTGGATGAATTCGGGATGTCCGGCACGCCTTTGGGCTTCTTTGAGATGCGCGATGAAATCGTACAATCCGACTTGCTGCTTTTCGATCTTGTTCCTTATGACGATTTGGCGGATTTCCTTCTTACCCTGGCGAATAACCTCTTGAGGAAGCTGAGGCTGGTTTAACACCGACCCATTGGTGAAATACGTCGTCGCGACCGTTCCCGTCATGTATCCCTTCTCCACGCACAGGTCGTACAACGGAGTTCGAGGGTAGGGATGGAAAATCGACAGCTGTACATGATCGGGTCTAATTTCCCGAACCAATTCGACCGTCTCCCACATGAGCTCCGGAGTCTCGGTGGGCAGACCTAACATGACAAACGCATAGGTCTTGATCCCCAACTCATCTGCCTTGCGGAACACGCGGATGATGTCCGCATTCGACATTTTCCGATTCAGGACTTCCCTGCGAAACTGCTCATTTCCGGCTTCGACTCCGACATCCACAAAGATGCATCCGGCATCCGCCATCCATTCCATCATCTCATCGTCCACCATGTCCACCCGAAGCAAGGCATGGAATGGCAGCCCGATTCTCCGCTTATATTGGTCACAGAAATCCTTGACCCACTCTTTGTTGATGGTAAAGATTTCGTCGTAGAACTGGAAGCCTCTGGGTTTCAATCGTTCAGTATGGTGCACTAGCTCCTCGATCGCCCTGGGAACGCTGAATTTCCGCACAATCTTTCCCAATCCGCGATACACCGCATTCCATTGTGGATTACAGCAGTAAGTACACGCATAGGGGCATCCTTTGCCCAGGATATGTCCGAGAATCCCGCCGGTGTTACGAGAGATGGCGGTCATATCGAACAGGTCGTAGTCCAGATAGGGCAAGGTATCAAGATCAGCAATCGGCGGGCGCATGTCATTCTTCACGTCGTTCGGACCCCCCCACAGGTTCTTGATGGTGTCCGGAGACCTGCCATGTTCCAGGGCATCCGCCAGCTCCCGGACAGCCGCCTCCCCCTCGCCGCGAATAGCCCAGTCGATATTGGGATCCGCATAAATCTCCTCAGGCACCAGTGTGGCATGGTATCCGCCGCACACGATGGGAGCTCTGGACACTTCCCTCACCCATCCGGCATATCGCTGAGCGAACTGCCACTGATGCGTGGTCGAGGAAAAACCCACCAGATCCGGATCGAACTCTCTCACTCTCGCCTGGAATTCCTCCCGAGGCATTGCAGACGATAAGTCGATCAGTCCGGTGTGGTGACCCTCGAGTTTCAACGTCGCAGACAGACTGGCTAATCCGGGCTGGACGTGGATGCGGTTCCCGGATTCGATATTGGGATAGACGAAGAGGACTCTCATAATTAGACCGTTATTATTACATTGCAGAAGGAACTTGCTGGGTTACGCAAGGCTAAGCCGCGGGAGGCGGGCAAACCCAACCTACAAGACCCACCCCCCTTTTGTTCCCCCCTCCAATAGGCGGGGGGAAGAAAACTGGATTCCCGCCTTCGCGGGAATGACACGGAAACATATGACCGGCTACCTCCCGCTGGCGCAAGATACTGTTAGGTTACGCAAGGCTGATCCACCGCAGGCGGGCAAGCCTAACCTACAAGACCCACCCCCCTTTTGCTCCGCCCTCCAATAGGCGGGGGGAAGAAGACTGGAATCCCTCTCATTCAACATTCAAAATTCAACATTCAACATTCTTGCTGCGTCCGGTATAGACGAAGTACCAGGGCTCTGGATCGGTGGCACGGGCGATATGTGGACGCGCCCAGCCTGCCCAGGAAAAAGTATTATCCGACGGATCAGCCTGAGTAATGAACGATAATTTGACTTTCTTTCCAGCCCAATTCTGCAGAGGCACTTCAATCGGATGCCAGCCCTGATCTTCCTCGACGTATTTGGGGTTGATTGTCTTAGTGATCAACTCTTGAGTCGTTCCGGCGTCGCTGATGGCGATACTGAAGAGCACCGCGTCCCCTTGCCGCTTATTCCAGACTTCGGGATTAAGTCCCGCAGCGGTCCTAAGTACCGCATTTTCCGGAATCACCAGGGTATAAGTGCATTTCGAGGGAGGATGCTCCGCCAAGACCACTACTTCTCCGGGATATTCCCCAAAAATCGTCAACTGGATGAATTTTCGATTCGGCGCCCGTCTTCGGGCATGCTTGAAATTCGTCGCAAAATCGAAAATTCCGGTCTCCTGCTTGTCGATCATGTACCTGAGCGACATCCTGCTGATCTTATACATACTCTTTCGTAGCAACTTCGGAGATATTCGAGGCTGTCGCAGGATCGACATCGCCGTCATGACGGACGGCAAATCTTGCCCCGACATGAACCCTGCGCGTTCGGCTAATTCGGCAAGCGGGGTCTTGGGAAAAGGATAGTAGATAGTCGATTGGATGTGGTCAGGATGGAGCTCTTTCGCGAACCGAATCGTCTGGCGGATCAGTCTCGGAGTTTCCTTTGGCAGCCCGAACATCAAGAATGCAAAGGTGGCAATGCCCAGTTCGTCCGCCTTGCGAAATACTCTCCGTATGACATCATTGGGCATCTTTCGATTCAGATACTTCCGCCGATAGGCTTCGTTTCCGACTTCCACGCCTGCTAAGATACCGGCGCATCCCGCATACTTCAGCATCTCCATGATCTCGTCGTCCACCATTTCCACGCGGAACTGCGCCTGGAATGGCAAGTCGATTTCCTTCTTGTACTGGTCGCAGAATTCTCTGACCCATTCCTTGCTAACAGTGAACACTTCGTCGTAGAAGAAGAAACCCTTGGGCTTCAACTTGTCGGCTGCTACTCTTAATTCCGCCATAGCGCGAGGTACCGAAAATTTCCGGACCACACTCCCCTTCCCTCGATACAATTCGTTCCATTGAGGGTTGCAGCAATACGTACAGCTCATGGGACATCCTCTACCAAGGCAAAGCTCCACCACACATCCGCATTTAGCCAGAATAGCGTCGTTATCGAAAATATCCCAATCCAGCAGAGGCAGGACGTCCAGATTCGAAATGGGAGGACGCAGCGGATTCCTGACTTTATTGGGTCCTCCCCACACGTTTGCGATGCTGTCAGGCGAACGGTTCTGATCCAGAGCCTCTACCAGGTCGAATAGCGGTTCCTCACCCTCGCCCCGGATCACCCAGTCGAAGTCAGGGCTTTCCGCAACTTGTTCCGGCACCAGAGTTGGATGGTATCCGCCGCATACGATCGGCACCTTCGAGATTTCGCGGATATACCCGGCATACTTAGATGCCGTCCGCCATTGATTGGTGACAATGGAAAATCCCACCATGTCCGCGCCAAATGCCCTGACCTGCGCCTTGAAATCATCCGGATCCATGGGCTCAGTAAGGTCAATCAAAGCAGTCTGGTGCCCAGCCCGCTTCAACAAGGCAGACATGCTTGCCAATCCAGGCTGCATGTGGATGGAATGGCCCGATCCGATGTTGGGATATACGAAGAGAAATCTCATGGGCATCTATGCTTTAAAAACCACCATTCATCGTCGATGCTACTGAATCTGTTCCCATTTCCCGGGATGAATAAAAACTCCGATATGAGCTAACATCCCGCGTACCGAAAATTTCGACACGCGGTGAACCTCATCGATGGTCGAGGGAACCAAGTGATCGAAATCATACAAATACACATTCAAATAGTAATCGCCGGTCAACAAAAGCAGGTCGGCAGTGCGAAATCCCAATTCGCCGGTCTCCCCTGCCTTGATCGGAAGCAGATGCTTGCGAATCTCCTCCCGCCCATATTTCGAAAAATCACTGGACTGTCCCACCACCGCCGGAACTTCCATGCACAAAGTTCCGTCCCGGCTCACCACGTGAAACATAAATATCGGCGCTGCCACGTCTTTTTCGGCATGATACCGAATCCGAACTTCGAACGGATTTCCTGTTACGAATTGGTCGGTCACCAAGCCTTCGCCATTCCTCAAATAGACCTTCTCGATGCGGATTTCCCCGCTGCCTCGGTGCACGGTTCCCGTGGAAGAGTCCTTCAGTTCCATTACCTGGCTCGATTGGCGGGTTTCCACCAACTCCAAATACCTCTGAACCACGTTCTCCACTTCCCCATCGGCTGCCAGCCGCCCCCCGTCCAGCAAGACTACCCGGTTGCAAAGCAGTCGGATGGCTCTCAGATCATGGGATACGAATATGAGCGTTTTCCCCGATTCGCGGAACAGATTGAATCGCTCCAGGCATTTGACACGAAACGCTTCGTCGCCCACTGCCAGGACCTCGTCCACCAGCAGAATATCCGGATCGAGATGGCTGGCGACGGAAAAACCCAGTCGGACTACCATTCCGCTGGAGTAGGTCTTGACCGGTCGATCGGCGAACTCGCCTAATCCGGAAAACTCGATGATCTCCTCTTCCTTGCCCCGGATCTCCTCCTGGTTGAATCCCAGCAACGCCGCATTCAATCGGACGTTTTCCCGACCGGTAAATTCGGGATGGAAGCCGGCGCCCAGTTCCAGAAGCGCCGCGGAACGACCATCGACGCGAATCGAGCCTGTGGTCGGGAAAGTCGTACCCGAAATCAGCTTCAACAACGTACTCTTGCCGGCGCCGTTGACACCTATCACACCGACGGTTTCGCCAAGTTGAATCGTCAGGGTCAGGTCACGAAGCGCCCAGATGTCCTCATGCCTGCCCCATTGCCCGAAACTCAGCCATGACGCCAGCCGATGGACGGGCTTCTTGAACAGGCGATATCGCTTCCCAAGATTCTCAGTTTCAACAACAGTCTTCGCCACACTGCCTCTATAGAATGTCGGCAAACTCCCTCTCTCCCAGGCGGAAAGTCGAAAGCCCCAAGAGAAACAGCGCAATTGCCCAGACAACAAAATACAGAAAACCTGCATCGAACGGCGACACTCCATCAAGGAAAATCGCCCGATAAGCGTGGATCAAATGCGACATGGGATTGATCCATACGAAGGTTTGAAACTTCGCCGGAACCGCAGTCATGGGATACACCACCGGCGTCAGGTACATCCAGATCACCATCCCCACTCCGGCAACTTGCGTCAAATCCCGAAGATAAGCATTCCCAGCCGCCAGCAACCACCCCAATCCAACGGTGAACAGAAGTTGCACTACGAGCAATAATGGCAAAAGCAGCGCCCACGCCGTGATATGGTGAACGGTCACCAAAATCGCGATCAGGAGCACCCCGATGCCCACCAATTGATGGACAACCTGAGACACGCAAATATACAACGGAATCACGCTGCTGGGGAAACGCACTTTCTTGATCAAATTGGCATGTCCGGACAACGAATTAGTCGATCGGATGACACCTTCTTGAAAGCCCAGCCAGGGCAGCATGCCGCAAAACAGATACAGCGCATAATGCTGGACGCCGCCTTGATCCACCCGGAATCGTACGCCCAAGACTACCGAGAAAATCAAGGTGAAGATCACCAGCAGGGCGATGGGGTGAATGACCGACCAGAAGATTCCCATCACGGAGCCGATGTAGCGCACCCGCAAATCCCGGCGCACGAAATGCACCAGAAGCGTCCGCCACCGCCATAATTCAAGAACAGAATCCATGAAGAAAGGTTGAATGATGAATTTTGAATGTTGAATGTAAAACGCCGCCGTCTTTGTCATCCCGCACTTGCCCGCCTAAGGTGGGCTTGATGCGGGATCCAGCCTTCCTTCCCCCCTGCTATTGCAGGGAGGAACAAAAGGGGGTCGTATTGTGCCGCAGGGTGTCCTCACCCTGCGGTCTTCCTTCCCCCCTACACAGTAGGGGGGAAAAGAAGGGGGGTCACCGATTGCTTTCTACCACCCGAATGAATTCGGGTGATGTCCCAATCCCCACATGAGGGGAATGCTTAGCGTAAAAGATACAATTTTTGCTAATCAAATGCAAGGAAAAGTTTTCGGCTCTGGCGAATCGGTCGCCAGATTATCCTCTGAATGACCGCAGGCAAAAAAATCCCCCTTGCCGTGCAGGGGGGAGATAGGTGGATGAATGGGGTGTGCGAACGCGTCTATTTCTTGCATTACTCCGGGAAATAGAGAAGTCTGGAAATCTCGTTATTGTTCTCGTCATATTCGTCGATGACTCCATCCGGATCGATGACGATGACGATTTGGCACGGGTTGGTGCCCTGATAGAGTTCAGGCTCAAGATGGTAGTACACTGTACGAACGCCGCCCGGCTCGAAATCCATCACATACTCATCTTCATCGATGACAACCCCGGCATCAGGACTGCCCAAATAGCAGCGAACCGGCAGCACCTCTAAGGTGGAATCAAATTGATCGCCGGCATGAACTGGCACGAAAATCTCAATAATATCGCCCGTTTGCGGCGATTCCGGATGCCACTTTATCGACTCGTTCGGGTCAAAATACCCATCCACCATCGGCTCGTAGCCGACCCCTGCGACCAGTGCATAATGTTGCTCAGCGGTCTCGGGCGAGAATACCGTTACCTTCGCATGCCACTCCCCCGACACAGGATCGGCAATGACCAGATCAAGCATGATCGGCGGCTCTCCGCTCCGCCGAGTAAACATGGTCTCTCCGTTGGGACTAAGCACGGACAATTGCATCTCCAGGGTTTCCGCAGCGCCCCAATTCAGAATCACCTGTAAGCTGTCCGCAATTTCTGCCACATCGACATCGTGCGTATTCGATTCTCCGTTTTGTGCAGAACCGCAATACCGATTGGCAATGTCGAATCCCGGCGGAAGCTGGTGCATGGAGCCGAAGTAGGAGTTATTGACCATGAGGTTGTCGATTCCGAAGGTGTTCTCCGTTGCATCCACTTCAAGGATATCAATCGGCTGGTCCGGCTGAACATTTGGATACAGCCTGTATTGTCCCAGGCTATGTCTCAAAGGAATGCCCTCTACTATAGGATTCCCCACTGCGTTAGCAAAATGCCCAATATAATTGGGATACGCGGGATTCTCGGAATCGTACAACATGAATGCTATTCCCGCAAGACTCGAATAACCCACATAGATTTCGCTGGCAGGATCCGAAATCTCAATCCTTGCCCTTATTTCCGGTGGATTTTCAACGACGGTCCCTATCCAGGATGCAAATCTGCCATCTATCCACCAGCGAGGATAAGTGGGATACGGCGGTTGAGTGGGCACAAAATAGGGATAGACATTCGAGTTGGGTGTGGTCTCTCCAAATCTCCAGATGAAGTGGTATCCCCATTGTACGTAATCCAGAAAATCCAATCCCCAAATGTGTTGACCTATTGGATCCCCATTGTCATGATGACCTTCAAATGTAATCAATGGAAGATCCACGACTCGCCCCGTCCAGCAGTAGAAGTCTCCACCAGGTGCGTCGTTGGGACCTTCGCCGTTTCTCGGGGGCGGCGATCCGGGAGGCGCCCCGGGGGGATTCTTGTCCCCGTCGAGAAAGGAGTGATTATGAAGGCTCTGCGCATTATGAGAATGGACCTGAAAATCAGCCCAGCCAAATCCAGTCAGGTCCGGGATGCTGAATTGAATCTTGGTGTTATCGTTAAATGCCCACCGGCACTGCAATTCGGGGGGTGCGACGAAGCCCACGCCCGTCAGCCTCACGATTTGATTGGCAGTAATCGCAGTATTCATTTCGCAATCGAATTGCACATAGCCGTTGTTCCCTAACATCTCACCGTGCCACGGCTTGTGGTTTAGTACGATCGGAGACAGCACTACCTTGCCAATGCCAGTATACCCCAGATTGGCGTAATAGGTGGGGCCTCCAGGAGGGGTACAGACCGCAACGATCCCGGAGACGGCGTCTTTGACAGCTCTCCTCTTGTTGGTCTTCGCGGTGATAAGCCCAAACAGGTGTGTATAGACCCTGTCCCTGGTTCCATTCATCCTGCCCCAAAATACATCTTGCTCGGAGAGCCCACATACTTTGTTACTCCAACCCAATACCGAAAGCGCGTTCCACCGGGAATTGAACATATAGGACTCGCAGTAGTTCTGGAATACAATAGCGCCTTCCAAAGCATGAGGGTATAGCTGCCGGGTCAGGTAATCGATTCCGGCTTCCGTGATAGTGATTGCGTGGCAAAAGGGTGCCTCGTCTTCTCGGTCCTCAGGAATCAAATGTGCTTCTGTGAAGCCGTATGTTGATCGGTACACGCTGAGAGCATCATTCCTTTCGCTTTCGTAGGCCAATCCGTATGCTTCCACCAAGACAACACCCTGATTCTCGGCGTCCCATGATCCCTCACTAATGATCTGCAAGATTCCGACATGTTCCTCTTGGATCCTTTGCAGCAACTGAGAGAACCTTATGGTTGGAAGCGACGCCCAGGGTTCCCGGACCTGGATTAGTGGGATAAATTCATAGTGCTGATCTGCAGAAGCCCTTTCCTGATATTCGGAGTAGATACCTGTCCACCACCCCATCGGGCAGTAATAAATCCCAAAAAGTAGGTTGGTTCGCCCAGCGATCAGTGAGGCAATGATGCCTAGGGCCAGAAGACCAGAGGCTCGTGGCTCAGTTGGTCTGAAATCATAGTGTGCCATATGCCATCCTCCGCGCAAGATCGGTCCCATTAATAGGTTATTTCCAAGTCTCTTTCCTCAAGTCGAACTCTCGCCAGAAAGGAACAGATCGAGGAGGGAGGAGGTGCGGACGCTCTTGGTCAATCTCCTCGAAAGCCGCCTCTCCACGAGCAATCTGGCGCAAGGCACCCAAGAGGATTTCCTGTTCCGTATTCGAGGTTACCAACTTATAATAGCCGTTGCTGATGATCTTGAGGTCTGCGAGCCTGAGCTCGGTTCTCAAACGATCTGCCTCGCGTCTCCTGCCCTCGACTATCTCTTCTTGCGAAACCCCGAACAACTCGAAGCATATCTTCCCATCGGACCCTTTTCTGCCACGATCAGTTATGTTCGACACATGTCCAGTGGAAAACTCCACGTGAACGTTCGGAATGTAATCGCCTCTTTTTCCGAAAGAGATGCGACTGATCAGCGTGTCGGGCAAGTATCTATGTACTAGCAAAGTGCAGGCGATGGCTTCATCGTGAGACTCCAATAGATGTAAGAAATCCTGGTAGAGCCGGCGCTTCAATTCGCTCTCCCGCCGATAGGACTCAGGGACTTCGTGCGGCGGTTCCGTCCAGATTCGAATGGGTGGATCAAAAGGAATGTTGTTGATCCAGGCGGTGTCGTTTTTGAATTCCACTATATATGGAGGCGGAATCAGTTCCCCATACAAGATCACCTTGCCGGTATAGATAGTATCGGACTCCAATTGGCTTTCTCCCGACTTAGCCTCTTCCCCGAGGTACATGTAAGCTGGTTTCTCCTGCGCACGCAGACAGAGCGTCATCATGCCTACCCAGATGAAAATCAGGGGTCCAATGACTCTTTTCAGTGGAAACATGACTGTCTCCTTATGTTTCAAGAAAGTCAGAGTTTTCCGGATGCAGAGGTCGCTTCGTGCTTCGATCTATCAAGAATATTGAGCGTTCGGCGGGATCTATGCTCATAATATAGCACGTTTTCTGGCATTTGTCAAGAGAAGACTTGCGCGCGGACATAGAAAAGCCGCCGGATGCAGTCACTCGGCGGCTTTAGAACCAATCTGTGGAAAGTGTAGGTCAGGATCCCTGCGATCCTGACATTTCAGAATTAATGCTGTGTTGTTCGACTTACGATTCTCGTTGGCATCTGAGAAACCGGAACATCCCTGCCCGAGACCGTGGTCACGCGGTAGTAGTAATGATCCGCCGACAAGAGGATATTGGGATCCATATAGTTAGGGACGGCAACTGTCCCGATGAGATCGCCCGGCGTCGGAACAAAACCGGGATCGGTGGAACGATAGACGTTGAAACTGACGCCTCCGCCCGGATTAGTCCAGCTCAGCAAGACGCTGTTGCCGCCTTTCATCGCCACCACGTCGGTGATGACGGGCGGCGGAGTAGGTGCATAGCCGATGATCATGATGTCATCGATGCCGGCTTCGATGATATCGCCGTCGGTGGTGCCGTCGGCAGCCTGCACCCGGAGCCGCATCTGACTGGTCAAAGTGATGACCGGGTGCAATTCCATGTCCAGAGTGTGCCAGGTAGCTGCGCTATAGACGTCGCCCAGGTACACCAAGTTGACCGGATAAGTGGCGCCGCCGTCGTTGGATACATCAATCCGGAAGAAGTCACCCATGTCGTCACCCACATCGCGCTGCCCGAAGAACCAATTCATGATGAGCCGGGCGCCGTCCTGATTGGAGAGATCGATCACGATGGAGCGGGTGGCGGCGATACCGTTATCCACGTCGTCGGTTCCTAACGCCGAGTTCTGCGCCGTCACCCACGCTATCACACCCGGATCGGGAGTAGTGTCGTCGCCGGGTTGAAAATCGGTGGGATTGGGATCGATCGCCACGAACGCGCCGGTGGTAGCCGTGTGGGACGGATCCATCGACCAGGTGCTGACCGATTCGAAATCCGTCAGGTACACCACGGGATTCAATACGAAATTGTGGTTCACGGTGCCTTCCGGCGGGATATAGATGCTGTCAGACACTGCGCCGTAACCGACGGCAGAGGCTGTGACAGAATACGCAGCGCCGCTCGGGATGCTGGTATTCTGGTAGAATCCGGAACCGTTGGAATATACGGGAGCCAGAGGGGTGCCCTCCACGGCGATTTCGGCACCGGCGACCGGATCGGAATCCACATTATATACGAATCCCTGCAGCGTTCCGGTGGGCGCCTGAGCAAGATTGAAATTCAGCGTGACCGTGGAGTCCGGCGGTACAAAGATGGTCTGCTGGGACGTGATATATCCGAAATAAGACGCCTGCAGAGTATAGGTCGAATCGCCGATCAAGCCCAAGATGTAGTAACCAGTGGGACTCGCCGTGACCTGCTGCGATCCGCCCACTACGCTGACCAATGCCTCGAGGGGATTTCCGGAGCCCTGGGCGGTGACGGTGCCCTCGATATAGCTGATTCCCGACGACAGCGGCTCGCTTGACGCCAGGGAGTAGCTCTGGGGACTGGTGGGAAGACTGGCAGAGGTCACATTGATAGTCCAGGGACCCGGTTGAGGATTCGTCACCACAATCTGCTCATAGTTGTTAACATGATCGATGCCTGTGGTGGCAGGCGTGGAAGGGCTCGCCGGATTCAGGATATACGGACGATGGGTCGTGCTAGTGGGCGACACCAACGTCATGTCCAGGTCGTTGATCAAGGTGGGATTGGCATTGGGAGTCGCGGCCGGGTCAGTCCATGCCAATGATACTCTGAGCACCGAGGTGCCGGAAGCGACTGTAATCGCATGCGCATCCGACTGACCGGTTGCCAATTCGTCTTCCCGGAAGTCGCCGTCGATGACGGCATCGACAGCAGCTTGCACATTGATTCTGCCGAATCCAAAGACATAATCGGGACCGGTATTTCCCAAATCGAGGGCGGTATTGATCAAGATCGCCTTGACGGTCGATGGCAGCGGATCAGGCAACGCGGGGTACGATAAGTCATACTGCTGCAGAATCAATGCCACGCAACCCGAGGTAATGGGAGTTGCCATGGAGGTTCCACTCATGTCCCCGTAGCCGCCGCCGGGCAGAGTACTATGGATTCCCAATCCAGGGGCACAGACTTCCGGCTTGATGCGCCCGTCGTCGGTCGGTCCCCAGGACGAGAAGTAAGTTATCTGGTCGATGTCATCGGTGGCACCCACCGTGATGATGTCTTTGGCGCCGGCAGGAACTCCCATGGTGGAGTAAGTAGTGCCGCAGGTGCCGTATCCGCGCTCATTGCCAGCTGCGAACAACACGATGAAGGGCGATCCCAGGCTGCCTCTAACGATATTGTCCAGCAATTGAGACGTCAATTCATAGTCCCCCTCCCAACTGCAGGAATAGCCATTGGCGGCGATATTTGATCCTATGGAGTTGGTCGCCAGGTCTGCGCCGTAGGTGTTCTTTGCCTGACCGTAGTTCGCTTCGATATCCTGAGGGCTGTTGTATAAGCAATATGGATTGCAGCTTTCGTACACATAGGATAGCAGACTGCATCCGGGCGCCATCCCGCGATATTGCCCTGCGGAATTGGCTCCGCTGCCGCCCACCGATCCAGCGACATGAGTGGCATGATCGATGACACTGCCAGCCTCCTCATGTACGATTCTGCCCGCGAAATCGGTGTGTGTGGGATCCACCAAGCCGGCGTCATACACGCACACCGTAATGCCCGATCCGTTAAGGTTATAGGGCGGGGCTTGCACGGTATTGGCGCCGACCACTTGCCGAGCCACATCATTGACTGCCTTCATGGGCGGCGGCAGCACATCGATCCACTGCACCTCATCCTCCGAAGCCAGAGCGTCGATGTCTTCCGGCAGGATCGCGATTACCCAGGTATTCAATGTCTGAATATAATCGCCGGTAATCGCATTGTGATTGCGCGCCAGATCCTCGCCGCGGATGGGCGGAACATCTGCAAAAAGCCGAGCGGTAACGATCACCCTGTTGTCAAGGTACTGCGCCCACGGACCGAATTCTCCGCGCAGTATCCTGGGATGGATTTTGTCCACGGTTTCCAGACGACCCAGCCAGCGAATCCCATAATTCGCCACTTTGGCAGGCGTCAATGGCTGACTGATCGCAGCCAGCCAGGCGTTATCCGGCACCGGGTCCAACAATACGATACCTTCTCGACTCATCGATTGCCTTGCCGCATCGTCCGGGATTGAGTAGAGTTGGATCAGGATATGCATCGATCCCGAGGCATTTACCTGGTCGTTGATCGTCCCCAATTCGCCGGTGTCTGTGCCGGGAGTGAAGTGCCCTGACACCAATTTGACAGTGTAACTCGAAGCGGCTTCGGTCGCACGCCACGGCATCATGACTATCCCCATCGTCAGCACACAAGCCAACACCGCCAGAATTCTCGCTCCCTTGTTTGATCTTTTCCCTTTCCTTACCATATTTCCTCCAGAAGCCGACCGCTGCGAAACTCATCCGAGCGTTCGAGTCGAAGCATTGTTATTCACCATCCAGTCTTGCACGAAAATCAAACTCTATTAATTATACGCAATTCTTACCTATTTATCAAGTCATTTTTTGTATTTGCTAATGTTTTTTGGCATGAGTGCCGTTGACATATTGGATATGTCTATTCAGAACGGAAAGACACAGATGGAGCAGTATATCCAAGACCGCAACACATTGCAGCCTGGAGACGGAACCGGTACAGCCGCCGCTCTCGTGAAAAATAACGGCGACCGACAGCCCCCAATGACTGACAAGGGACACCCCCCGAAGGATACTCAGGAAGAGCCCATTGCCAACCTGTTCCTGCCTGCCAGACTGTGTACACTGCGTGTCGGCGACATCCTGGGATTTGAGCTCTACCTGCGTCAGGAAAGCGGCAATTGCGTCCGGTACATCCTCTACAAAGGTCGTCGGACTCCCTTCAGCGAAGCGAAACGTGCCTTCCTGATCGAGAACGGCATCAAGACGTTGTACATCCGCCAATCGGACGGCGAATTCTACTGGAGATACGTCTCGGAAAACATCGAAGACCTCTTGACCAGTCCGGAAGTGACGGTCGAAGACAAGTCCAAGATCATCTACGAGGCGAGTTCCAGTGTGGTGGAACGTCTCTTCGCCGACCCGACTTCGCGAGTCCATATCGAACGGTCGCAAAAGCTGGTCGAATCCACCGTCAAATTCCTGACCCAGGATCAATGGAATTTCCACAATCTGGTCAGGATATTCTCTTACGATTACACTTTGTACACGCATTCGGTCAATGTCAGCGCTATGGGGATTGCTCTGGCACGCCAGATCGGGATCAAGGATCCGAAGGAATTAATTATCGTAGGGCACGGGCTGCTGCTTCACGATATCGGAAAGAGTCAGATTGCGCATTCCATTATCAACAAGCATGGCATGTTATCCAGCGCCGAAATGGCGGAAATCCGCCGCCATCCGCTGCACGGGGTCGAATTGATCAAATTGAATCCCCGGGTGGACAAGTTGTCTCGCGAGATCATTCTGCATCACCACGAGAAATTGAATGGCTCCGGATATCCGCACGGACTGCGTGGCACCGAAATCCCCCTGCCCACACGCATTGCCGCTCTGGTGGACATCTTCGATGCCTTGACCACCCGCCGCCCTTACCGACGAGCCCTTCGAGCTTATTCCGCGTTGCGCATCATGCGCGATGACATGACGCAAGAGCTGGACTCCGCCCTCTTCAGAAGTCTGATCAGCATCCTCGGACCCCGCCCATCGAAAACCGTCGTGGCATTGTAATCCATTCCAAGACAGAATATTCCTTCGTGACCGAGCGCTGCAACCATCGCGACTGACGATACCGTCCGTATCCCCTTGCTGCAGGCTTTTCTCTCAAGGTTACTTGAGAATTCCCGATATTATCTACAGGACTGACGATATGCGTCATCCCATCTCCGAAACACTTGCAGTATGGAGGACTTGTGAAGGGACGAATCCTGATTGTGGATGACGAGAAGGATTTTCGCGAATTCATTACAGAGGCGCTTGCCGAAACCGGTCTGGATGTCCACCAGGCAGCATCAGGAGCCGAAGCCCTTGAATTCCTGACCAAAACACAGGTCACTGCAGTGCTGGCTGACTTAGTGATGCCGGAGATGTCCGGACTGGAATTGCTCAGAGCCGTCCGGAGACGATGGCCCCTGGTCAAAGTGGTCATCCTGACGGGATATGGCACGGTGCAAAACGCAGTCGAAGCGATGAAGCTCGGCGCGTTCAGTTTCGTGCTGAAGCCGCTGGACATCCACTCCCTCCTTGCAGAAATCGAAGCCATTTTCGGAATTCGAAAGACGGCTGACGCTGAGCTGGCTGATCTTCCTCTGGAAGTGGAAGTGCTGGAGAGCCGCAACGAACGGATGAAGCAAATCTACCGGATGACCATCGACCGCATCGCCAAGAGCAATGCAGCGGTGCTGATCCAGGGCGAAAGCGGAACCGGCAAGGAGCTGCTGGCTCGCGCCATCCATGACCACAGCCTTCGACGCGATAAGCCATTTGTGACGATCAATGCTGCAGCGCTGCCGGAAGGAGTGCTGGAAAGCGAGTTGTTCGGGCATGTCCGGGGCGCTTTCACCGGAGCCTTTCGGGACCGCCCGGGACGCTTCGAACAAGCCAACACCGGCACCCTGTTTCTGGACGAAATCGGAGACCTGCCCGGCACCATCCAGGTCAAGCTTCTGCGCGTCCTTCAGGAGAAGGAATTTGAGCGGGTGGGCAGCTCGAACACCATTCGAGTGGACGTTCGAATTATCTCAGCGACCAATCGGAAAATCGTGGAAGAAGTCAATCAGGGGAATTTCCGAGAAGACCTGTTCTACCGACTCAACGTCATCACTTTGGAATTGCCGCCTCTGCGTGAGCGACCGGAAGATATTCCGTTTCTCATGCAGCATTTCCTGAAGAAATTCACTCCCAGCAATCGGCGTCATCCGCTGTTCGTGACCCAGCGAGCTCTGGATACACTGTGCTCCTATTCTTGGCCCGGGAATGTGCGTCAACTGGAAAATGCTATTGAACGGGCAGTGGTAATGGCTGGAAATAATACCATCGACCTCCACGATCTCCCCCCCGAAATCACACAGTCCTCTGGTGCCTCCGAGCGCGATTCGTTGACCTTGAAGGAAGCCAAATCCCGCTTCGAGCGCGACCTGTTGAACGCCGTCCTTGCCAAGAACCGCGGCAATGTCTCCGCCACCGCCTCCGAGCTGGATATTGCCCGAAAAAATCTGCAGGAAAAAATCAAACGTTACGAAATCGACATCGCTGAATTTCGTTCCAAGCGACCCGCCAAAGAAACTGTTCAATAACCCTCTAGTAGTGGCGACACCAGCCGCAGATGCCATTCCGCAAGCGTTACTTTGCCGAATCATACTCGAATGTGACATCAGTAATCCAATAATAACAAATATCTACAGTCTGACGTCCTATCTGACTGCCACTGTACCGTATCACTTTCCCGTCTGACGCAGACATCACGTTTGACCTCGTTTCGACCCACGAGTGCGCTTGGTGATAATTAAAGTCATAATTATCAGTGTGATATGACGAGCTGCTCATTCCGCACCCTCTCGCCAATTCCTCATGGCACAGGCTTTGCCCTACTAATCATCGAACCATAACTCTGGGCAATACGATGAAAAACAAAAAATACATAGATAACGACCTCAACCATTCCCAGGACCCTGATTGGGCTGGTTTCCTCCTCGACGACCGGATTGTGGACATCTCATTACATCGCCCGGGAGGGCTGGCGACACTTGGCGGCAAGTTCCCTTGTCCGGGGGAAGCGCCCTCCACCCGTGGAGTGCCTCCCCTTCACGAGCTTTTGGCTTCCCCCGGCGCTCCCCGTTCCGATGATTGGGAGAGGCTGGAATCACTCAGACTTCAAATCGAAACCGGGACGTATCTCAATGAAGACGTTATAGATAGGGTTGCAGATAAATTCTTGAAAGCAAAGGTGACGATGACAGACGACGACACTTGATCAAGAGGAATGCATGGACAAGCGCAGACGTAATCTGGGGAGCGCACCATGCCTTGACAATCGATCCAAACCCGACGACAAACTACAGGAAATCCGAATACCGTCGCACCAAATCGAACGCAAGGACAAGAGTAGGGAAGCAAACAAAGAACCGGACGAACGAATCGTCCTACGTCACTGGTACCGATATGGATTCGACGGCGGCGACGCCACTGAATCCTAAAGACCAATGCCACCATGAAATGGGAGCCGACCGAAAATCGGAACATAACGGGGCGGGCGGATTCTAAGGACACATATGGGAACGAATCGATCCGGATGATATTGTAATGCGACACGGTGATGATGCACCCGCCCGCCCCGACTTATTGTAGCGCTCTCTGACAATTACCGATCCGTGCTGTCATGCGTCCCCGCTTGACAGATTTCCGGTGCTGTCATGCGCCCTCGCTTGACAGAGTTCCGTGCTGTCAGGTGTCCACACCTGAAAGATTCACCACGATCTATGACAACCAAACGTGACCATTTGCACCTCGCCGGGCGGTCTGGTCAGCCTGCAGCGTTTTTTGGAATATTGCCTCGGGTTCCATGGCGTTCCGAAAGATACGATTATAGGTAACCTTGATGGCTGCCTCCGCCCGGCAGGTGGAAATATTCGGCATTCGTTCCGACCAAACGATTACACCGGGCGGGGTCTTCGAATACAGGTCAAAACAAAAAAAGGACCATGTCCCTTCGGAGACCCCGTTGACTCGGTCGGCGAAAATCCCTGCCGCTGCCGTTCAGCCCTGCCGAGTGTCATCCCGCACTTGATGCGGGATCCAGGAAGCTTCTTGCGAGCCATGCTCGCATAGGGGCTGTTCCCGATCCGTGGGGAACATGCCCTTTGTCGCTAATCTTTCCCCCCTTCCCCCAACAATCGAACAATCCAACAATTTGACAATTTAGCAATTCTTTCTTTCACACCTTCACACGTTCACACCTTCACACTTGCTTTGAATTTTCCCCTTGCTTTTCCCCCAATTTCCCATTATATTGACCCCGAGGGGGACCTGACCAATCCGCCTTCCCCCGGCAATTGAGCAATTGAACAATCGAGCAATCCAACAATTTGACAGTTCAACAATTTAGCAATTAGGCATTGTGCACTCCGACCATTTAACAATTTGACAATTCAGCAATTTAATGGTATGGCAATCCCTATGCTGCGAAAACTGCCACCCTACCTCCTTTTGACTTCGGTCACTATTCTGCTCTTCTCCACCCTCCTCCATGCCGACACCACGTGGGTGGCGGGGGAAGTGTGGGGGACGTGGACGCGGGACGGGAATCCATATCTGGTGACGGACACCCTGATCGTGCCCCTGGATTCCACCTTGAACATCCAACCCGGCGTCCAAATCTGGTTCCTGGATCAAGAGATCCGACAAACGCCGATCTATGTTTACGGGAACCTATTGGCGGTCGGTGAAGAGGCGGATTCAGTATACTTCCTTTCCCCAAACGCCGCCTTCGGCAGCATCATAACCCAGCAAACACCGGGCACCGTGATCAAGATGGAGTACTGTGTAGTTGACTCCATCAATCGTTCAATCGCTTCTTATGCCGGGCTCATGATCCTCAGGCATTGCCGCATCCATGGTCATTCGACTTATCTCGTCTCTGGAACCGAGGAGGTTGATAGCATCGAATACTGTCAGATCTACGGGGGCGGGGCAATCTTCGATCATGGTGGTCCCAGCGTGTTCCAACATAACGAAGGGGGCGGGATCCGGGCGTCGGAACAGATTTTGGCCCCAATCGTTGATAACCAAGCCTCGTATGTATGGATAGATCATTGTTGGTGCCCCGATGTCTACAACAATGATTTGCAGTGGGCATGGTGCACGAATACTAATTCAAATTGGCATGATAACCGTATCGACGGTTACTTGAATGTCTCGGGTGGAGTGGTCAATTTCACTCACAATATGATTGGTGAGGTTAGAGTAGACGAATCGGAAGCCATATTTCAGGAAAACACGATAAATGGGGGAATACAAGCTGAAGAAGGTCAGATTGTATTTGCAAGAAATATGGTCCAAGCAGGCAGCACCGGTATTCGACTTTTCGACGTCGACAGTAGTCTAATTCAAGGAAACACTATAACATTCTTGGCGTACGGTATACATGCAACCATGATATACTCCTGGATGCAACTTGATGTTGTCAACAACATCTTTCTTGGAACCGGAGAATCGCCGACAGGCATCTACAATCTCCTTGAGCATGAAACCTCAATCAGGTACAATGATTTCTACCATGTCTCGACGATCACGCACAATTGCGAACTGGACACCGGGAATATCTTGGTCGACCCCCGTTTCCGAGCAGGGGATCCGTATGATTATCAACTTCAAGCCAATTCCCCCTGTATTGACACGGGAGACCCCGCCTCACCTCTTGATCCGGACGGGACCCGAGCCGATATGGGATGCTATTTCTTTGACCACCGGATAGACAATCCACCGGCTATCATATCTCCTGTGGTGGTAAATATACAGCGGGGAACTGTGCTACGCTACGTGGCAAGAGCTACCGACGATAATGGTCCTCTGCAATTTGGTTTCTGGAATTTGCCGTCCTGGCTTCACCAAGAGGATCCATCATTGGATTGGATGGAAGACAGCTCTGCCGTATCGGGACAGGTACCTCTTGATCAGGACAATTTTTCTTTTGGGGTGTGGGTGGAGGACGGCGCAACGCAAAGGGATTCCCAGGAAATATCGGTGCTGGTCAGTCCATATACCATTTTGGCAGGCGAAGTGACCGGGATATTAACCCAGGACCGTTCGCCCTATCTTGTCGTCGAGGATCTACTAGTCCCAGAAGGAGACAGCTTGCGAATCGAACCGGGAGTGGAGTTGATATTTCAACCGCGTTCGGGTTATGGCCTGTCCCTCATCGTGAACGGAAAGCTCACCGCAGTGGGCACCAGGACCGACTCTATCGCACTTGTCTCACCTGGAACATGGTCAGGTATCAAGTTCCTTTCCCCCTACCCGGATACGTCGGTAATCAGTCACGCGATTCTCTCTAACGCCGACCATGCCGTTGTGACGGACTCGCAGGCTGTCCTCACCATAGATCACAGTTCATTTCAGGAACCGATGTACGCAACGGTAACGTACGGTAGGTCATCGTTAAGCATCGACAGCAGTTACTTCTATGGCGTTCCTTCCATGTTCCTAAAATGCATTGGCGCTTCAGTTATCGTAGCCAATTCCTACTTCGAATGCCATGAGTCTGTCTGGAATCCGGCGCATTTCGTTTTTGAAGACGCTGCTGACTGTAATATCTCACATTGCTCCTTCGTGGGCGGGTGGGGTGGAAAGGCAGACTTTTCCAGCCGGTTGAATTTTATTGGAAACAGGGTATTCAATACGGAGAACGGAATATCGTTCATGAATGGGACTTCTGGCATCGCCGCCAACAACATCTTCGTCGGCGGGGAGGACGAAGGGATTGGTGTTTATGGGGGAGACAGCATCTTGATCAGCAATAATGTATTCTTCCGGGTACCATCGGGTGTAGATTTGGGTTCAGAGGCGCCCTCGGTTTCTGTCCAAAACAACCTTTTCATCGGAAATCAAGTTGGAATTGAGACGTATCACCTCTACCCTCCCTTTACCAATATCAGCTACAATGACTTCTTTGACAACGACTCCGACTTTGTCAATTGCATTCCTGATTCAACAAACATTTTTTTGGATCCCGTGCTTCAGGACACAATTGATTTCCGACTGTCTTTGGGTTCCCCTTGCATCGACGCCGGTGACCCTGATCCATTTTTCAACGACGTCGATTCCACTCGTAATGACATCGGCTGCTGGGGCGGTCCCTGGGGGGGGAGCTATCCTTACAGCCCCATCCTTTCCCATCAACCCAAACCAATTCCCACCGAATTTGCTCTACTTCCCCCATATCCCAATCCCTTCAACAGCGTTCTGGTCATTCCATTCACGTTACCTATCGAACAGGAGGTGACAATCACCGTCTATAACATCCTGGGTCAAAAGGTCCAGGAGTTTTCCTTTCCCCCTCTTCCGCCGGGCGTGCATCGAGTAGTATGGAATAGCGGTTCCTGCGCTTCCGGCATCTACATTGTCCGCTTGATATCTGACGGCAAGGAATTTAATCAAAAGGTGGTATTGCTCAGGTAGGTCGGGTTCCGCAGAAACCCGACAATTCAGCTCACGAAGAGGCGCAAAGCTCGCAAAGAAGAATATGGCAACCCAATCTTGTTCCCCCCTGCTATACCAGGGGGGATTTATTGAATCCCCCTCTTGATTTCCTTCCGGATACTAGGGCGAAGGGTAACGTGACCCCCTTTTGTTCCCCCCTGCAATCCACCATAGGCGGACAAGTAGCAGGGGGAAAGGAAGATCCTTCACTTCGTTCAGGATGACACAGCCGGGACGCCCATGCCAATGCACTGTCCCTTCTCAAGCAAGAGCCACTGGTATTATTAACCAATGGCTTCTAAGCGGGGCTGACGAAACGTTATTCGAACTTGATTTTCGCACCGACTGAAGAGGAAGAATCGGTCATGATTGCAGTATCAGCATTTCTTGCGGCGTAGAGATACCGGTACAAGAAGATCGGTGTTTCGATGGTGGTATGAAAAAAGACCATCTGCTGAAAAAATGGCTTGATTTGGAGGGAATCGGAAGTATATTCGCGACTGAACTGAGTGGATGGCAAAAGTAATCTGAGAGGGATACCTAATAAGCGGACGTGTTCCAGATCGTCATGGCGATGGTAACAAGTTCGCTTTATCTGTTTCAGGAAAGGCAGGTAGGACGTTATGAAAGCAGGATCAGTACGGATATTGGGCATCTTTGTGCTGGCGGCGGGGACGCTGATGGGGATGTCGTCGATAGGCTATGGGCAGCCGTATGAGCCAGAGCACATCTGGCATCGGTGCGGGGAAGAAAATGAGGACTACTTCGGGTACTATATGGCGGGGATTGGTGACGTGAATGGAGACACCTGCGATGACTTCATTATCTACGAAAGATACCCGGTGACACGTGCGGTGTTGTTCTACGGCGGAAATCCCCCCGACACTATCCCGGATTTGCTCATTCACAATCCGTATCCCTACGGATATTTTGGTCGTCACATCGAGAATATTGGCGACGCAAACCATGACGGTTCGGATGATATAGCGATTAATGGAGGATACGAGCAAGAGGATATCCAAAGGGTATTTATTTATCTCGGTGGAGGCGATTTTGACACAATTCCAGACGTGGTGTTAAGTGAGGCGACCTTTTGGGATGGATTTGGCTCAAAAATCGAGGGAATAGGTGATGTGAATGGAGATGGCTATGATGATGTGGCGGTGCATGCCTCGAATTATCCATTTCCACAGGGTAATGGCAAAGTCTGGATCTATTTCGGCGGCAGCCCGATGGACAGCGATGCCGACTGGAGCCAAGAGGGATCAGGGCAGCACGTAGCTTATGGCAACAGTATCTCCGGAAAAGGAAGTCTAAATGGCGATGGCTATGATGACTTCGCCATCTATGAAAATACGGGGTATCCCAGTCCAGATGATACGAGATACTACATTTACTATGGCGGTGACCAACTGGACACTATTCCCGATGTCATCATTCATGGCACAGAGTATTATCCAGAGATTGACCTCTCCAGCTCTTCGGCATTGATACAGAATTTGAATGGAGACTCTTTCGCTGATCTGGTGATAGATGCCGCCATGACGTCCAACGCCATTGTTTTATGGGGAGGGAATCCAATGAACACCACAATCGACGTCATCTTGCGCGGTTTTGATCCCAATCCACTCGAGAGGAACATGAATTTAGCGTTCGCAGGCGATGTTAACCGCGATGGCTACGGGGACATCATTGCCAGCCAACCGGCAGCCTATGGTGGAAACGGCATCATACTGGCATATCTCGGCTGCCCTTGGATGGATGGGTATCCGGATATGTTCTGGGATTGTTGGCAGACTCAGTGGGCGGCATGCGGGACCACCTTGACTAACATAGGCGACATGAATGGAGATGGCGTTGATGATATTGTTTTCGGGTCCTTGAGCGAGGCCGTTCGGGGCAGTGTGGATATCTGGGCGGGAGACTCTCTATTTGTGGTCAATGTGCCTGAAGATCAGAGTCCCGCGATTCCTCAGAGCTTTCGATTGCTGCCACCGTATCCCAATCCCTTCAACAGTAGCATCACTATCCCCTTTGAGATTACTCCCGGACTGGCGGGTGATCTCAGCCTGAGGATATTCAATGTCCTGGGTCAAGAAGTGCTGGATCTGTCATTAGCCGCGCGCAATTTGGTCTCCAGTGGGACCGCTACCCATCATGAGGTAGTCTGGAATGGGAGAGATTTCACCGGCGCGGACTGTGGGAGCGGGATATACCTGGTGGAATTGCGAACGGGTACGCAGAAGCAAACCGAAAAAATAGTCCTACTAAAGTAACGGTGGGAAGTTCGTCAAACATCAACCCTGGGAGGACAGAATCATGGAAAACGGGAACCGCAGTCACGCGATCCGTCTGCTGTCGGTCCTGGCGCCGACTCTAATGTTGATCGCACTATTCATTGCACCGGCGCTTAGGGGGGAAATCTTCTATCGGATTGGGAAGATGGACCCGCAGGGCTTCTATTGGGGGCACTGCAACAATGGTGATGTGTACCGCACATATTGGTGCGGCAACAGATGGCACAGGGCGGACTCGACCTGCCCCATTGCGGCTCATGACTTCTACTACGACACTCTGGCGGCGGTGGGTTTCAATATGGTTCAGGGCATGGTACTGAATGGTCCGAATTATAGTTATTTGCACAGCGTGTACAAGTACCATGGGATCAAAGTGTGGAACGCAAATACACATAACGTAGATGTTTATAGCCGGTCGCAGTGCAAGCCCTGCGATGTCGGACCACCGGAGGATGGAGCCTATTTCGATACGGTGTGCGCTGTGGGGGAGGCGGAGGAGGATCTCACCTATGGAAATGGCGTCTTTTTTTGCGATGAGTCGGAGATGGACACCGGAGCGGTGATCTGCCACAATTTTCTGAACACGTTTGACGAGCGCATCGGCGACCGCGCTTTCTATCTGAAGCTGAGGTTGAGAATCGACGGGGATATTCAGTCCGGGGACACGGTGCTGTCGGTGAACTTTGGACCCGGGGCTGGCACCGGCTGCGAGGACAGTGATGCCGAGCACTATTTTCAGGATTGGTGGTGGGACGACGGAGACGCTGACCCTCAAACCGACAACCATGATACTACTTTCTATCTGATTACTGATTCGGTGGGAACCACCTATTCGGACGTGTTCTTCTTCCACGACAGTTTGGCACCCGCTTCAGACCGAGTACACCTGAGAATCCGCTGGTTTGACACGGTGGATCTGTATTTGGATTCGGTAGTGATTTGGGACACGCAGTACCAGCAATTCATGATCGACCAGGATCCAGCGATCGTTCAGTCAATCAAGTCAGACGCGATTGCCGCTTTCAATGACAGCACCATTCATGCACTATTATTTGGCGAACCCTGCTTTGTGCAATACAACGCACTGCGGAGAGTGGACGACTTGTGCAGTGATACCAGCAATGGTGTAATCCGCCTCCTCAGTTACACCTGGCCATTGAGCAGTGATGACTGGGCGAATTTCATCAACATTGTGGATCCACCCTTTCTGATGATTGACCGATATCGAAAAACACACCACCATCAGCCATAACGTCTAATGCGGAATGGGACCAAATATATTATCTCTTGATTTCGCTTAATTTTATGAGTATATTGGGTATTATAAAGCATCTATGTCATTGTCATTCGTCAGGGAGATCATCATGAAAAAGATAGTGTTGGCGATTCTGGTGGCGGTGGGATTAATGGGAATGTGGACGGTGGGCTATGGGCAGCCGTATGAGCCGGAACACCTGCTGCATTTGTGCGGGGACGCAGAGCAGGTGCAGTATTTCGGACACGAAATATGCGGTATTGGCGATGTCAACGGCGATGGATTCGGTGACTTTATCGCTTCAATGTATCCAATTGGGAGCTCACTCGGCTCCGTGTTTGATGTCTACCATGGGGGTTCCCCACCAGACACCATTCCCGATATCGTCTTCAGAAATCCGTATTCTCACGGCGGATTTGACTTGCTGGTATTCAATGTTGGCGACGTGAATGGCGACTATGACGATGACATCGCTACACAGGGTGGATATACATCGGAAAATCTGAGCAGGGTCTTTGTTTACTATGGCGGAAGCTCACTCGACACCACACCGGATGTTGAGTTGACTAACAGCCCTGCGTGGGATTTCTTTGGCTCGCAGGTCTATGGTTTGGGTGATGTGAACGGAGACGATTTCAATGACATTGGAGTGTACGCCTCCAACTACCAGCAATCTAGCGGAAAGGTCTGGGTATACTTTGGTGGCAATCCGATGGATACGATTCCCGATTGGGAGAAGGCAGGATCCGGAGCATACCACTGGTTTGGCGGTATGATGGCAGGCGGAGATCTAAACGGAGATGATTACAGCGATCTTGTGATCCACGAGTACGTGCAGGAAGAGGAGTATTCGAACATCTACATCTTCTTCGGAAGCACAGAGATGGACACTATACCTGATATTACGCTATCTGGGAGTGTTTCTGGCTACCTTTTGGGAGGCGAGATCGCCATCATAGAGGATCTGAATGGCGACGATTTTGCTGATTTACTGCTCGGTACCTACGATCCGATGAGTATCCTTGTGTTTTTCGGCGGCTCGCCTTTCCAGCCGACTCCAGATGCAGCGCTAACTGGTCTATATACTGGCGATTCCGAGTGGCATATTTCCCGTGCGGGGGATGTGAATGCAGACGGGTATGGGGATATTATTGTGGGGCAGAACGGGAATGAGGGGGTGTTTGGGGGAAAGGTGCTGGTGTATTTCGGGGGATCATGGGTGAATCCCAATCCCATGATAGTATGGACGGGCTGGGGTCAACCCTGGGAAGGATGCGGGGAACGGGTGACTGATCCCGGGGACTTAAATGGTGATGGCGTGGATGACATCATGTTTTCCGATTTCAACAGTTTTAATCAGCCGGGCTGTGTGGAGATCTGGCTGGGTGACAGCGGATTTGTGGCAGGCGTGGGCAACGAAGAGCCGGGACTATCACCTCCCGATGAGTATCGACTGCTTCCGCCCTTTCCCAATCCGTTCAACCAGAGTGTCACTATTCCCCTGCAAGTACCCGGCGTCGTGTTGGGGAAGCCAAGTGTTAGGATCTACAATGTTCTGGGTCAGGAGGTAGTGGACCTAACTGAGGCTCTGGCGAACGGTTTGTCGAACAGTGGTTCGGGTCAAATCAACCTGGTTTGGAACGGTCGGGACTGGCAAGGAATGGAAACCGGCAGCGGGATTTACTTCATCTGTTTGACCTGGGGCTCGTCATTCCAGGTCAGCAAAGTAGTGCTTCTAAGGTAACAACGGGGCATAAAAAGGAATGATCGGCTATTTTCATTGCATCGCAGAGCAAGATGTGCCGAAACACTCAATTCCCAAGGAGGGTCATCATGGATCGTCAAAAGAACAGTCTTGTGAAATGGGCATCGGTACTGATGCCGGTGCTGTTGGTGATGGCGGTGCTGCCTTGGAGCGCGCTGGTGGCGGAAGACATGTTCTACCGGGTAGCCTACGATGATGGACAGATGTTTTACCGGTGGGTATGCCAGTACGTGTGCTATTATGATGGCAGATTCGATCCGAGTTCTGGGGAGGATGGTTATAACCCCAACTTCTTTGATCCTGTTTCCGGCGAACCCCACTACTATTATCCCGAGGTGGATTCGGCGGGATTCAATTACGTCTGGACCATGATTTTGGACACGTCAGATCATTACAACGGTCTGGGAGTCTGGCATGGCAACACGCTCGATCCGTATTATCAGGTGGTTAGCAGATATGGTGGCAGCCAGTGCGAACGCTTCGAGGTGGGAGATGAATACCAGCCGCCCTATCATGGTCATAACTATTTCGCGGTCCCGCATGATGGGAGTGTGGCGATGTCCGCACAGGACAGGGACGTTCAGCCATACCCCTATGTATTCATGAGCATTCCTTCCCTACACGACGCTGGTGATCTGATCGACAGTACGATTCACACTGCATTTCGGGGGCTTCATGATTGGCACCTGCAGCTCATCATGCGAATCGATACCACCGACACCAGTCCGACGGACTACGTGATCACTGTGGCTTTCGGCACATCCGAGCCAATCCCAACCTGGGACAATCCACAATTCGCCACTCCGCATTTGCAGCTTTGGGCTCAAGAGGATTCCAATTCGTGGGCAGAGGGGACCGATGATCAAGTCTATCAACTTTTCACGGTTGGAGCCCTATTGGATAGTGGCGATTTTGCCACGGAGTACGATACTCTGGAAATGGTTCATCAATGTAACGCCTGGAACACAGAGCTGCATTTGGCGATTTACTGGCATGACCAAGTGGGGTTTTACCTGGATCAGATTCGGATTTTCGACCAGGAGTATCATGATTTTGTTCTCGAACGGTCAAATCATTTTGACCTGGCAATGCAAAAGTAGTATATTGGAGTATTTCCCTATCATCGGCACTTGACAGATTAAGGAGGTTGAAATGAAGAAGATCATTGCACAAACAACCGTGTTGCTGGCAGTGGCGTTGACGGTGGTGGGCTATGGGCAGCCGTATGAACCGGAACACTTGTTGCATTTGTGCGGCGTCCCGGGGCTGCATGAGCGATTTGGACTGGAAATCGCCGCAACCGGTGATGTTAATTCTGACGGATGTGAGGATTTCGCGGTCTCTGTGATCCCAGATAGCATGCCTCTGCAGAGTTACGTCATCATCTACTATGGTGGTTCTCCCCCCGACAC
>Ga0214473_10000744_pt1 | contig 44889 bp, 47 predicted proteins | sample RVTome_7_FD_203509 | JGI IMG/M metagenome (GOLD analysis project Ga0214473, IMG submission 203509) | Soil microbial communities from uranium-contaminated site in the Upper Colorado River Basin, Wyoming, United States - RVT98D197 | ecosystem: Environmental > Terrestrial > Soil > Contaminated >...
TTCATCCGTAGTCGAAGAGGGCGGCCGTAAATTCGAGGACATCGAGGACTTAGTCATAACCGGCTATGACCTTGTTTTAGAGCCTGCTTCAGCCATCTTGGATGTCGAAAAAATCGAATCAATACAAACAAAGGAGAAGAACGTGAACTTAGAAGAATTGCTACAAAAGCATCCTGAGCTCAAGGAATCAATCGAAAACATGAGCAAAGCGCAGGTGAACAAACTTTTAGCGGAAAAAACCGCTGAGGCCAAAGCCGCCGAAGAAAAAGCCTTGCGTGAATCATTAGGCTTAAAGGAAGGTGAAAACCTTACTGAAGCAGTCAAGAAATTAGCTGCTGATAAAAAGGCTAATTCATTAGCCGAGGCCAAGAAAGCTCTTGAAACTCACATCGAGGAAGCAACGAAAGAGTTGCCTTTTGGCGACGAGCTTAGCAAGCAATTCGTTGAGTCCATCAAAGCAGCAGCCACCGATGAGAAATCAGCCGACGCCCTTATTGAGAGCAAAAGAACTGAGTATGATGGCATACTTGCTAAGGCTCGTCTTGAAGGTAAAGGTTATGGCGGCATAATTACCGGTTCGGTTCTTGAAAAAGAAACCGGAACGCCTGAATTTGCCCGTCCTTCTTTTGAGCTTTCCGAATCAGTCAATAAGCGTAGGTTAATTGAGACACCGGTAGGCTTAAAGGCCGACACGCTGAAAACTGAAAAGTCTTTGCAAGAGCACATAGCCGGAGATTTTATTTCTAAGGTTCTTAAAAAGTTTGATGAGAAATACCAGCATCAACTGGTGTCGGAATCAAAGCTCTTGCAGGAGACTGACGTTGCTGATTTAAACCTGCCCTACGCGGTAGCAAGAACAATTATCAGAGAAGCCATGCCGCGCTTAGTAGCACTAACAGTTTTTGATGTTGGTACAACTGATCAAGCGCCAACAAGGGTTTATTTTGAGAACTATTCTGGTCCTACTACTCTCGATGCCAATATCCGGAAAGGGGAAAGGCAGCCAATCGAGAGAGGAAAGCAAGTTCTTACTTATGAAACACTGGAAGTTGAAGCTGACAGGCTAGCAACAGACATCTCAAGTGAGGCTTTGGTATTTTCTAGGTCTCAGCTTGGCGAAGATGCTCAAGCTAGAGCATTAGCTGGAATCATTAATCAGATTAGAACCCTTATCGATAAGAGGTTATTTGCCCTTATGGTTTCTGCTGCTGCTGGTGTTTTAAACAACTCTGGTGGATCATGGTCTACCACTGTTCCGGATGGCGTAACTTTTGGGGAGCACTTAAGAACCTTGGAACGCTACATTGGTGTTTCTAAGACAAAGGTTAAAAATCGCTATTATGACCCAACAGCAATTGCTATGTCGACCACCAACTCTGAAATGCTTTCCAACTCAGATAGGTTTACTGCTGCTGGCGTAAATTCATCGGCTGACATCAACGGTGCCGGTTATGTTGGAAGAATTAAAGCGCTTCCGGTTGTTGAATCGACTGAGCTGGCTGATGACAAGATTCACGTCATTAACCGCGAAATCGTTGCTCACAGGGTGTTTAAGCCAATAATCCTTAAAGGCCCCTATCCTTCATATGCAACCGAAGGTGACGATGCTGGCAAGCTGATTGCTGCTGAACAGTACTTCGTAGAAGAGTTCAACGGAGCGGCCGCTTTCGTACCGGAAAAAGCTTCTTACGTAGAAATTACTGACGAATCTTAATCCTAGCTTCAAAGAAGTCAACTAAGGGAGAGCTTTCGGGCTCTCCCTTTTATTTTAAGGAGAGCGCACTAGATGCCTAAAAATAAAAACATCGAAAAACTGTATAAGTGGTTTTTATCTAAAAACGGACGCAAAGAAAGTACCTCGGTCTCCCTACAATCAGGTATTTATCTATTTAATAAATTGGAAGAGTTAAAACCAAAATTCATTCTTGATATGGGCTCTGGCTTCTCAACTCTTGTCATTAGGACATGGCAGCAAGAAAACTTTAATTCGTTAGATCCCCTTTGCTATACAACTGACTTAGATCCGGCCTGGCTTCCGGTTACAAAGGCAGAAGTCGAAGAACTAGGCCTTAATGCTGATAACTTCTACCTTCAAAGCGACTTTGGGAAATTAAAAGACACTGAAGCTAAGTTTGATTTTATGTTTGTTGACCTAGCCGGTAGAAAAGAGCGCATGGAGAAAAAAGACCTCATCGTTTCCTATCTGAAACCGAATGGCGTAATGGCACTTGATGACTGGCATCGAAGCAATTACCGGTGTGTTATGGGACCATATTTAGAATCTCAAGGCTTTACCGTAATTGAGCGCTGGGAAACCCTAGACAGATTTAGCCGGTTCATGGTCGAGGCGGTGAAATAATGGATTTTGTGTATATTCTTGGCAGCGGCTCAAACTGGCTAGATAACGAGTTAAGATACTCACTCCGTAGCCTTAAAAATGTAAAAGACAAGATAGGTAAAATTTGGGTTGTTGGCAAAGACTCAGGCTTTTTAAAAGATGTTGAGCACGTTCCATTTCCTGATGACTTCAAAAACAAAAATCAGAATGCTTTAGCTAAGATATTATTTGTCTGCAATGAAGAGCCGTTTTTAAGCGAAGACTTTGTCTTAATGAATGATGACTTTTACTTTCTTAAACCGCAACCGATTAAGAACAGGGCCAGGAAGAGCTTAAAAGAAACTCTCACAGATTACCGGAAACGCAATATCAATAGCAAATACGTTGCCGCAATGGAGAATACAGTTGCATACCTTGAGAATAACAATCTCCCACTGGTTGATTACGAAGTTCATTATCCGCTGATAATCAACAAAGAGGCTTTTAAAAAGGTCTTTGAAAACATTGACTGGAAGGCTAATCCCCTGCTTTTTCGCTCTGTTTACGGTAATTCAGTGAAGTTGAAAACTACCCGCATCAAAGAAGACTGTAAAGCATACAACGATGATGACTTGAAGCGTATGCAGAACAAGCACTTTATCTGAAGCGATGATGCTCTAACCACTAGCTCAGGGTTTCAGGAGTGGATTAATGAGCTATTTCCCGAAGCTTCAGCCTGGGAGGGCTCTAATGAAATAGTCAAGCTAGAAGATTTTGCAGACCCGGCAAAGATTGAAGATAGGTGCCTTGTCAGGTACTTGCCGAACAATCCGGATTCCAGAGGCATAATCAACGGCAAGATTGTTTACCCGGGCGAAGTGCATGAGGTCTCAAAAGAAGATTGGGACAACAAATATAAGACCAAAGAAAACTACAAATTGGAGGTAGTAAATGTCTAAAACCGATTATCAAGAGGCAGCTGTACTAAACGCATTATCAGGACTGTATGCCGGATTATTGGTCGGGGCCAGTGATCCGGCAGTAGCAGCGCTTGAAGGGGCAACGGCGACAGAAGCCAGCTACTCCGGCTATGTAAGACAAGCCGTTACGCTGGGCGCCTTAGAAGGCAGCGGCGATGATGACGCGACTCCGTCCGTCCGGAAAAATACGAACGAGATGACCTTTCCGGCTGTAGCCGGCTCGCCGATTACTGTTAGACGGATTGGCTTCTTCGATGCCGAAGAAGCTGGCAACATGAAGTACTACAGCGATACCGACCTAAATACAGCTGTTGCCGTTGGTGTTCAACCGCATTTCGCCGAAGAAGCCATAACTGTATCTGAGAAATAAGAAATGACACTTGACGCCGTTAAAAACTTCGCAAAAGTAGAGGTATCGACAGGTTATGATGCAGACGATGTATCAATAGTGCTTGCAACGGGTGACGGCGCAAAACTTCCCGACCCCGCTATCGACGGAGCGTTTAATCTTGTTTGGTGGAATAGTACGGATTATCCCGACTCCTCGGATGACCCAAACAAGGAAATAGTTCGGTGCACCGCTCGGAGCACCGACACCTTAACTGTTACCCGGGCGCAAGAGACTACATCAGCGAGTACTAAAAACACCGCCAATAAGACGTATAAGATGATTTTAGCGCCGACGGCTAAGACTATTACCGATATCGCAGCTGCTCTTGCTGCACGTGAACAGCTGAAGGGCAATTTAATCACCGTTGCCGAGAGCGGTGGCGACCATACATCAATCCAAGACGCTATTGACGCTGCAGTCGCCGGTGACGTAGTTCTTATCTTTCCTGGCACCTACGCCGAGGCCGAAGTGACTCTTGCTGCCGGTATTCCCGTGCAAGGCACTTCTAAGTATGGTGTTACCCTGGACGGCCAATTCAAATATGGTGCCGGCGCTTACAATGTCACGGATGTTATTATTAATCCCTCCGGAACCGATAGCGCCTTTCAGTACATACAGGGAAGCGGAGCTAGGGGTCTAAAAATTGAGCGATGTGAATCAACCAAGGCCGCCGAGCGAGCCATTAAGGACTGGGAAGATTTGGTTATCGACCCTGATGCTACAGCTCTTGATTTGGTGGTTAGGGATTGTTATTTTGGCTCTTTCCGGGGCGGCATAAGCTTTGGCCCCGGCGGTGGCACGATTAATGTTTATAACAGTCTTTTTGATGTTGATGATGAGGACACCGCGGCTACTTATACGCAAAGTGGCTTTGTCCCGACCGGGGCAGGAACCCTAACGGGTAAGTTTGTTAACACCATAATCTCGGTTAAGCGGCTAAACGCCGGTTCATCTGCCGACTCGTCAGACGGTGTCCGCTCGTTTTCGCAAGCCGATAATGTCAATGTTGTTTTTCACGGCTGCAATATCTCCTGCGATAGAAAGGCCGATGCCGGAGCTGCTTATGCGGTCAACCACTACAGTGGCGCAAATATTGCTTATACGTTTATAGACGGTAGCGCAAGCGCAAGCGGCGGCACGGGCTCGCTTGATGTCCGGCAAACCGCTGGCACTCTGAATGTCTCAAATTTTAAATACGCCACGAGCAGCGGCACGATTACCCAGCTCGATAAGCAGCCAGCTGGTGACCTAATAATAAACTCGACCGAAAAAACAACGCCGGTTGATGCCGATATGGTTGGATTGGCCGATAGCGCCGCTAGCAATATCCTCAAAAAGCTATCCTGGTCAAATATTAAGGCCACGGCCAAAACTTATTTTGACGCTCTGTATGAGGCGAGTGGAGCAATAGCAACCCATTCGGCCGATACTTCTAGTGTTCACGGCATAGTGGATACCTCTGCCCTGCTTGTAGCGGCCACGGCCATTAACGTAACCGAAATAGCCAATACTGCCGGAAGCTTGAAGATAGAGCCGGATGTTCAGGGCGATGTGTCATTTTTTGAAGACACCCAGGTAGGTAACGACGCAGACGGAAAATCAGTCTATATATATCGTAAGGCAGCCGAGGGCAACCGCTCTATCAGATTCTATACGAGTGCCGGGGCTACATCGACTATTGAGGGCACGATGTTTGATTTACTCTCAACCGGCTGGAATGCACTCATCCGTGCCGGTAGCGCAACCTATCCCCTCGACCTGGACATCAATGGCTTGAACGTGGGGCTGACTTATCGCTCGAATAATCCTTATTTACGTTTACGTGGCAGGATAACTGCCGCCGGAGCGCAAAAATACGGTGAGTTCACAGTCGACGATGCAACCGATTACGTAACATTCAATCGGGAGGATGCCAATATTCTGGGCTTGCGAATTAATGCGCCATTTAAAACCGTTGGCAATATCGGGTTTTTTGATGTTGCACCGGCAGTCCGGCAAGCCCACATTGTGGACGCAGACGGCAGCTTGGCAGATATCACGACGAAGTTCAATACGCTTTTAGCCGACCTGGAAACCTACGGCTTATTGGCGACAAGTTAGGAGATTAAAATTGAAAATAACAATCGACATACCAGAAGCCCAAAAAGAGCTGATTATTGAAGCCGTCTGCAAAGAACGTGGTTATGACGGCAAAACAGCGGACATCAAAAAGAAACCGGCAAAAGAAGATTTTGTAAAAGAGCAGCTCTTAGAGCTGATAAAGGAAATGGTAGCGGTTTCGCAGATTTCGGCCGCCGTAAAGGACAGCCAAAAATCGGCCAAGCAAGACATTGATAGTCTGGGGATAGGAATTAGCTGATGGCCGATTTATCCGAGGAACAATTACTTCGAGAAATGCAAAAAAAGCAGAGCGAGAAGATAAAAAGCTTTATCGAGGATTTTAAAAAGCTTGAAAATCAATACGGTCTTACTTTTGGCGGTCGAGCGATGATAACCGGTGACGGCAAGATAGCGGTTGAAATTGATGTCATCGTAAAAAGGACATAAATGTATGGGTCGAATAGTTACGGCTCGGCTACTTATGGTGGGTCGCTCAAGACAGTTGAAGAACTCACCGGAACAGCCACGGGTCAAGCAGTAGTTGATGTAACGCTCAGTCAGCTCATAGCTTTAACCGGAGCTGCTATAGGCCAGGGCAACTTAAGCGCGGTCTTATCATTATTATTACCGGTTATAGTCCAAACAACAGGCCAAGGCTTGTTAGAAGCGCAATTAAGCCAGCTTGTAAGCTTAGGAGTAACAACAACCGGCCAGGCTGACGTTCAAGCAATTATTAGCCAGCTCAAAGATTTAGAGGCAACCGCTGAAGGTCAAGGCAACTTAGAAGCAACGATAAGCGCTCTTGCTCCTCTCTTGGCAACAACGGCCGGAATTGCAGAAGTATCCGCCGAACTTAGTAATTTTCAACCCCTATCGGTTTCTACGACCGGCGAGGGCGAGGCTCAAGCTCTTTTAGGCCAACTTATTCAGTTTGTGGCTTCAACGGTAGGCACAGCTCAAATAGACGCGGCTCTGGGTAGCCTGCTCTCAATGCAGGCACAAACAGCCGGCTATGCGACAGTCGAGGCCTATCTAACCGGTGAACAAGATTTGGGCCAAGCAGTAGCAGAAGGTATTGGCTCAGTAAGCGCGACATTGAGCCGCTTACAGCCGTTAATTATTCAAGCCACCGGCGAAGCTACGGCAAACGCGATACTCGGTCAACTAATCAACCTAACGGCTAACACAGTGGGCGCCGGTGTCGTTGATGTTCAGCTTGGCGGAGCATTGCAATTAATAGCCGATACTCAAGGACAGGGTAGTCTTGACGCTGTTATGAGCTTTGCGCCAAAAGACTTAGGCCAAGCCGTTGCCGTTGGCGTTGGAAGCGTTGAAGCTGCTTTAACAAAGTTAATCCCTTTGACAGTATCTACAGGTGGTGAAGGTCAAGTAAACGCCGTTATCGGTAGCTTGGTTGGACTGACAGCCACTATAGCCGGTCAAGGTCAGGTAGATGCAGAGCTTACAAGTTTACTTAACTTAGCTGCTAATGCAGGTGGCTACGGTTCGCTTGAAGCTTTAGGTCTACAAGGTATCGCGGATTTAGGCAATGCCATATCAACGGGACTGGGTGGCGCCAGTGCGGCGATGAGCCGATTAATAAGTTTAGTGGCTCAAGCTTCTGGAGCTGGTGTATTTGGGGCCGATATAGAGCTTCGGGTGGCAAGAGCGCCTTCAAGCTTCTCAATAAACAGATCACCGAGCGGCATAAATCGTGCGTCTTCATCTGATGGAGTTAATCGCACGCCAACATCATTTGGGGTGGAGAGATGAATTTAAACACAGCAATCGCAAATGTAGCTACCAAAATTAAAGATATAGCTTCGCCTTACAAGCTGGAAGATTCGGAAATTGAGGCTAGGATAATCGAAGCTATTAAGGATTATTCTAAACGCCGGCCGATGAAGAAATGGCAAACGATTGCGATTGAATCCGGCACTGCTTTATATGATTTAGAAGATGATTTTATCCATGAAATAGATGTTCCGACCGCAGACACTTATTTGAGCGCTGACGGTGAGGTAAGAATAACGCCTGATGGCTTAGTACCGGTCGGTAATTATCCAAGCGAGTACTCTATTGAGGGTATGCAGATTAGATTTTTACCAACACCGACATCTGCCTCAAGTCTTCCGATTAAATATGCTGGACGGCACATGTCTAGCGCTGAAGCTGGCGAGAGCGGCGAAGATGCTGACAAAGAATACCCTACCATTCCAGTCATCGATGAGGACCTGATTGAGCTTAAAACAAGTGCGCTTTGCCTTGAAACCTTAGCGGTAAAAATGGCTAACGATAATTTCAAATATTCAGTTGCAATGACAACTGAAGTCGATAAAACCAAGCAAGCTGCAGATATGCGAGCAATGGCTCATCTTTGGAACTCTCAATACGAAGACCGTATTTTACGGCCGTCAGGAATTAGATCGTGATTACGGCTCAAGATATAGCGAACATGAAGGCTGATGCAGGGGTAATAATTTCTGACGATGATGTTTCTATAGTTATTCGGCGTGATGGTCAAAACATAGATGCTCAAACTGTTCGGCTGGTAGTTCCTAAAAAAGAGAAAATGAAAGCCAGGCGTTCGGATGCCGGCAAGGAAATGAATGTTGATGTTCTTGTTCTCGGTGACGTAACCCTTGATATTATGATGGGCGATAAATTTGTTCATCAAGACCAGCTATATGAAATTATCTGGGTAAGCATCGAGCAAGACGCTTTTATCTCAGCCGAGGCAACTATTCATGGCTAAGATGGGCCTTAAATGGATAATTCCACCGGATGTTTTAGCAACCAATATTGAGAAGTATGGCGAGAGAGTTATCTTTGCCGTTCAACAAGTAGCTGAATGCGCCAAACAAATGCTGGTTGATTATGCAAGGTCTAATGCGTCTTGGACACCAAGAACGGGAAACGCTCAGGCGTCAATTGGTCTTAGTGGGCCGGTTAATAAAGGTGGCCGAGATGTTCCACTTGAAATGGCGAAGGACATTGTAACGATTTATCTAACTACTGGCATGGATTACGGTAAATGGCTTGAATTAGCTCACGGCGGTAAGTACGCAATTATACTACCAACGCTTGAGAGCCACTACAACGAAATTATGCGAATGCTACAGGAGATATTCGATTGAGAAGCGCTTTAGAAACTTTGTTAACAACTGATGATGATCTGATGACAATCTTAACCGGTGGCCTTTATGCCAGGCAAGAAATAGACCGGACAAAAACGCCTGATGCCTTTGATAATTTCAAAGAGGTAAAGCCTTGCGCTACTTTGATGATGAATACCCGGGTGCCTATTGATCCTCACAGTCCGGCAACTTTTGCGGACCAGTTTTTTAAGCTGTATTTTTATCAACAAATAGGCTATGACCAGATAGATTTAGCAATGGAGCGAGTCTTTGACTTGTTAAACAAACAGAAAGTTACCAGTAGCCAAGGCTATTGTTACGAAATAGTGCATGTCGGAGATTTAGGCGATTCGGAAGACCCGGCGCTTTTAGTGCCGATGAATTATAGCCGCTACCAAGCGAAGCTATTAAGAAGAGTTTAAAAGTAGGGGGTGAATATGGCTAAATACAAGTATACAGGCAATAATGTGCGCATACTTAATCCTTTAAATGCACCGGTCAGCAAAGAGTATAAGTTTGGCCCGGGCGGTTGTCATGAAGTTGCCGATGTTGACCGGAAAGTTTTTAACAAACTTCCTGAATTTGAGAAGGTGAGAAGTGAACCAACAATTAAGCCAACAAGAGCCAAAACAACCAGGCGTACTAAGCGAACTTCGCTGCAAAGGCACTAATGGTCGGTCGCACTTGCATGCCAAGCTCACTCCCGATGGCTTGATAGAAATCCTCTGCCGGCACTGTTCGAGAGGGCAAGATGCCGTTGTTTTTCACTACTTTAACCCCACCACGGGGGAACTGGTACGAACGGACAGCTATGCTGATCCGGCAAAAATAAGAAACCCGAGCGCAAGACGCCTCTAAACGAAAAGGAGATTTAAATTATGGTACTAGCAGCAGCTAAGCCTTATGGCTTAAAAGATTTAAAAGTAAGGTCTTGGAGTAGTGGCTCTCTTGGAGCTGCCGTAGATTTACCGGCCGCCGCTCTCTTGAAGTTCTCGACAAAAAGAGACAGCGCAAAAGCCGAAGGTGACGACAGAACAGTTGCCGTTGCGTCGAACGTTAAAGAAGTCGAATTTGAGTTGAAGTCTTCAATCCTCCCTCTTGACGCTTTGGCTGTAATGACCGGCGTTACGGTTACTGACTCCGGCACTACTCCGAATCAGGTAAAGCGCTATGCACCAAAAGTAGGTGCTATGGCCCCTTACTTCTTAATTGAAGGTAAGGCACTTTCTGAAAGCGGTGGAGACTTTCACGGCAAGGTTTACAAGTGCAAGGTTACCGACGATCCGGATGTTGGTCTTGAAAACGGTAAGTTTGCAGATGTTAGCTTAAAAGGCACAGGAATCGGAGTTACTGCTGATGAAGCAAGTACAATAGGCGGATCCGCTGCAGCTGACGAATGTTTCGAGCTTCTACAGAATGAGACCGAAGCAGATATCAGCTAATAACTGAATATTGTTTAAAACGATTGGCAATTAGGGCCGCTCTGAAAATGGGCGGCTCTTTTATTTTAAAAATCTACCAAGGAGCACATGATGCCAAAAACTAATAAAGTCTCAAAACCAAAAGAATTAAAAGTTACCTCAGCGAAAGATTGGAAAAAAGTTAATAAAGTTGGCCAGCTAGTGGAACTGCCGTCAGGCAGAGTTGCTAAACTGGTCCGTCCTCACCTTCTCGCTCTCATAAAAGAGGGTGTAATTCCCGACGCCATTTCGGCCCAAGTGTCCGAAATGTTCACCAAAAAAGTAACCTCAATCTCTAAGGCAATTCAAACAAACACAATGAGCAACGAAGACGGCGAAATCCTCGCAAATATTCTTTGCAAGGCAGCATTCGTTGAACCAAAGATTTCGGACAATCCGGGACCGGATGAGCTCTCAGTTGATGATATAGATCCAGAGGATAAAATTTTCGTAACTTGGTGGTCTCAGGGAGGGGCTACCGACTTAAAAGTGTTTCGTAAACAACAGGCACGAGTTTTGGAAATTATACACAACAGCAACAAAGTTTCATCAGAGACCAAGTAACTTACTCGGCTTAGATGATGAATACGCTGCTTATTGCTTAGATTCCGCCTGTTTTTCCTTTGGCTCCTACATTGAATCTGAGCTCCATAAAATCGGGATGAGCCAAGAAGAATTAAACACCAGGGCGGACCTAGAGCGTCAAGTAAGTAAAAGGCTCCAGCAGCTTCTTTCAGATTCAGACGAGCCAATTGAGCAAGAAACAGACGCTAGCCAATTTGCCGATCCGGCAACGCTATTCGGAGGTTAATAATCGCTAAATCAGTTGATTTGGGCTCAGCCCGCGGAAAAGTTGAAATAGATATAGCAGACGTTAAAAAGTCTACCCAGCAAGCTGGCCATGACATGAAAAACATGGGCCACGAGGCCATGAATGCCGGCATGGAAATGCAAATGGCCGGTATGGCTATTACGGCTGCCGGTGCTGCTATCACGGCTGCCTTTGTCATAGCTACTAAAACGGCAATTGAGTTCGACAAGAATATGCGTAACGTCAACTCGATTGCGCACTTATCCGAAGAGCAATTTGCTGACCTTGAAGATTCCGTACTCTCTATGAGCACAAGGCTACCTCAAAGCATTAACGAGCTATCCAAAGGCCTTTATGACGTTTATAGTTCTGGCTTTGAGGGCAAGGTTGCCCTAGATGTACTTGAAGTGTCTGCAATGGGCGCCTCGGCCGGCTTAACTGATACCGCAACATCTTCCCGCGGTTTGATGGCCGTCATGAACGCCTATAACCAAAAAACTGGCCCGGATGCTAATCGCATCATGGACATAATGTTTGCGACGGTTGAAAAAGGTGTTGTTACTTTTGAGCAGTTGGCGGGCAGCATCGGAACCGTAGTCAATACCTCAGCGGTTGCCGGCATCGAGTTTAAGGAAATAGGCGCAGCAATTGCAACAATGACTTTATCGGGCATCAATGCTGATGAAGCGACAACGGCCCTGAATCAATCTATAATGCACCTAATTAAGCCAACCGATGAAGCCTCAAAGTACGCTAAAAGCATTGGCATTAATTGGCTGAGTGCCGCTGATGGCGCTAATCATCTTAAAAAAGTCGGTCTCGGAAAAGCCCTTGATGAAATAAGAAAGGCAACGCACGGCGACATTGGGGCAATGGCCCAGTTGATGCCTGAAATCCGCGGGTTAAAAGGGTTGCTGTCTTTAACTAAAAATGAAGGCAAAGACTTCAACGAAATGCTTGAGGCGATGGATAACTCTGCTGGCAAGACTAAGAGAGCCTTAGATGAGCAATCCAAAGCGGTTGATTATCAGGCGTCCATTTTAAAGAATTACGCCGAGGTTATCTCCACAAGCATTTTAACTAAAGTTTTGCCTGTTTTTAATGCTCTAATTATCGGCTTACAGCAAATAGCTGAGTGGTTTTTTAAGCTGCCAACGCCTATTCAGGGAACGCTAACCGGTATCGTTGCTCTTACGGGAGTAATTTTGCTTGGCATGGGAGCGATGCTTACCTATGGCGCCACTATGGGGATGGTTACCAAAGGTTTAGGGGCTTTTTCGGCTCAAAGCGTTTTGGCTGCCGGCGCAGTCAACATATTCAATATTGCGCTGAAAGGTTTGATGTGGATAGGAATCATCGTTTCCCTGCTAACTCTCGCTTGGCAAGCCGGTCAGTGGTTGAATGAGAAATTTGGAAGAACCGGACAGATCATTGCTTCATTGTTTGGGCCAATTGCAATGCTTGGCTCTTACTGGAAAGACTTCATCAAAACATTACAAAAGCTTGGCTGGATTGAAGAAGATACTGCAAAAAAGACCAAGAAGAGCGCTAAAGAAGTTAAGGAAGCGGAAGACATTAAAAAAGCTGCTAAGTTGGCCGGCATGAAGCAAGTCCAACTGGCTAAAACAGAAGACGATAAGGCAACGCAAGCAGCGCAATTAAACGCTATTGCTCGCATGGCGCTTTACTTGAAGGACAAGCAGGCCGTTAAGAGCCTCGCCGCCGCTATCATGAACTCCACGAAAGAAGAGGTCAAAGCCTTCGATGAAGCCCAGAAAAAGCTTTATGAGTGGGTTGGCCTTTTTGAGGAAGTACCAGCAAAAGTAAAAATTACCGGAGATCAATTAGCTAAACGATTAAAAGAGCAAGTTCAAAGGGTTAGCGAATGGGCTAAAAACTTTAGAGACCTTTCTAAAAAAATCCCTCCGGAAATGGCTACGGAGCTCAAACAAATGGGTCCGGCCGCCGCTGGACAAATTGAAGCTCTTAACAAATTAAGCGGCGCCAAACTTGATGAATACGTTAAGCTTTGGCGAAAAAAATGGAAACAAAGCTATGACGTTGCTAAAAGCGAGGTAAACGCTGGCGCAGAGCGGGCCAACTTACTGGCTGCAGGTGAAAAAGCTTCTAAAGACTGGATGGATGGACTTACTGAGGGGATTACAAAAAACAAAGGCCCTCTAAAAAGTGCTGTTAGCTCGGCCTTGGACTTGTTGAAGAAGGAGCCGGACAAACAGCTTGAAAGTAAGTCTCCATCCTTAGTATCAACCAGAGCTTCTGAAAATTACATGGCTGGCTTTATTGTCGGCATTCAAAATAAAAAGGCTCACTTCTCGGCCGCCGTTGCTAGCGTTGTGGCTGTTTTAGTGAAAGCAGCCAACAAGAAGCACAAGCTAACCGGTCTTGAAAAGTTTGTCTTTGACGTTATGAAGGGTGTCAACAAGTCCAAGTATGAGATGGACAGGCTAGAGCGGATATTCAAGAAGAATCGCAACCTTGGCAACTGGGAAAAGTACAAAAAGGGTATTGAATCCTACAAGAATGCGCTATCTAAAGCCGTTGACCAGCTAAATAAAAAATTAGACGAACATCAGACTAAAATCGACCGCGCCCTTGGCTCATTTAACACCCTTCTAGGCATGGCCCTTGATGAGGTTAAAACGCCGGCGCAATTAGCCCTTGAAGCTGAACAGGCAAGACAGGACAAGGTGCAAAGGGATGCTGAAATTGCGGCCGCCGAAGCCGATAAGGCCGGTACAAGTGATGAAGCTTTAGAAATTAAAGGCAGGATTGCTGCTGCTACTACGCCTGAAGAGAGAGCGGCCGCTGAGAAAGAGCTAAAAAAGCTCCAGGAAGACGCTCAGAAAAGGCTTGACGACTTAAAGAATCAACAAACCCTGGCTGACTTGCAAAAACAAGCCGACCTGGCTAATGCTAATTTTGATAAGCAGAGAACTATTGCCGAGCAAAAGATTCAGGGTCTTCAAGAAGACTTGAAGTCCAGCAAGATCACGATGCAGCAGTTCAAGGACGGCGTTGCCACTCAATTAGGCACTATGGGCTTGTCGATGGATCAAATCAATGCTGCGATGGACGACATTAATGTCAATTTCGGCGCTGGCAAGTTCTCAGACACGCTTGCAGAATTACAAGGTGCTATTGCTGCTGCGGCTGCAGAAATTTTAAGAATAACAGGAGCTCAATCAACTTTACCGGCGGCTGATAAAACACCGAAAAAGCCGGCAAAGCCAAAGAAGCCAAAGAAGGGCAAAAAGAAAGCAGCGGTAGGTGGGGCAATATTAAGGCGCGGCTTCCTTGATGATGTTGAAGTAGGCGAACGAGGAGCAGAACTAATAACGCCATTCTCTCAAGTTATCCCTATGCTTCAATCGCTAGTTAAGCCTTACATGGCTGATGCGTTAAGAATGGTTATGCAGACTGCAATGCCTGTTATAGCCAGGCCCGTTGCAATAGATACTGGCGGTAATAGCAGTATCCAGTTCATCAATCACATTCAGGTATCCGGGGCAACTCCCGAAAACGCTCAAAAAATAGGCGCTGATATTGCAATAGGGCTGGATAGAGCGATAGATAAAAAGCTCTCTTCAATGTCTAGCGATATTCACCAAAAAAAGAGGTTTAGATAATGGCAGATCCACGTGTACTAATATACGGCTCAGACACCGATTATTTTAATTGCAACGATAACGTTAATACTTTTGTTGAAAAAAACTCACTTAAGATCAAGGACTGCGAGGTCGACAACGAATTTCAGGAAAACATACAAGGTGATGGCGCAAGCTTAGTGCGCACTCGTTATAAAAACGGCTCTTTTTCCTGGGTGCAGATTCTTAAAGACGAAGATAACCCGCAAAATTTATCATCATTAATAAGTTCTTTTAATGCTCAATTGAAAAAATCCACTAATCGCTTGTCGCATAATCCTCTACCAGCGATTTTTGAAAATAGAAACATGGACACAGAGGGTGCAGGCAGTAGTATTGAGGATCACAACATCCTCGAATTAAGAACGGGCTACATAAAGTTTCAAGTTTCTGTTAATTTTAAACCCTTCCCCTACGGAGATTCAGAGGCCCTACCTCTTAACTACTTAATCGACCCAAAATTATACCGAGATGATAACGCTGATGGAGTGGCTAACAATTGGACTTATGACGAAAGTGGTGGCTCCGGTGGATTAGCCGAAGAAGCCACACCTTCTATTGATACAGCAGAAAAAGCTCAAAAAATAACCATCGCTACTGGTCCTAACGCTGCTGGTGACACCGTTAAAATTTATCAGCAAGTACTTGATTTTGCCGCCAGTGAAGACATATCGGCCAGAATTGAATATAAGTGCAATGCTCCTACGGATGGCAAATACAATATCTATATTAGGTTTTTAACTTCCGGTGATGTTGAAATTTCAAAATCTTATTTATTGCAAAATAAAGCAGGTGCTGAAAGCTCTTTTCTCGGCATCACTAAAACCGATACTTGCCCGGCTACCACCGCTAAGGTTCAGTTGGTTATTGAGTTTAAGGCTGACGACACTGAGGCCTCCGGGGCTATCTGGGTTAAAAATGCAATGCTGGTTAAGCAGCTCACCACTCTATCTGAATTTTATTGTAGTCGTGTAGCTGCCCCGGAAACAATAGAAATTCCTAACATAAAAGGTGATATAAGCGCTCCTTGCCAGATAGCTATTAGGCAAATTTCCAGCACAAGTGGTATTGCCAAAATAAACATAGGTCTTAGAAGCAACCGAACCGAGAACATAGACATCAATAATTTTGAAGCGATTTTTGAGGCTGAGGATAACGATGCTACTTACGGCACGGATACGGCGGATGCTTCAGCTAGAAACAAGGCCCGACGTTATTATCAGCCTGTTCTTGCTGCTACAAAATATGACATCATTCGAGCCAACTTTCCCCAAAATCAGCTACTTGGCAGGTACATTCCTATCCTTAGGGGCTATGCGGCAACGGCTACACCCAACATATACGCTGCCTTGGAGAGTAAAACCTCTGTAGCGCCTTACGTTACGGATGAATATAGCCGGATAAGCGGCACTAGCTATCTACATTATTTGCTTGATGAAGTAACAGTTCCTCGCTATGCCAGCTTGAACACTAATCCCGAAGAGACTTTTCAAATTGTTACTAAGTGCGATGATGCAGCAGCTAATACCCTTAATCCTGATTATGTTTTATTTCTACCTTCCGACGAAGGCTTTGGGCTTATCAATCTGAGCAGCCCATTAGCCGATAACAAAGTAATTGTTTTTGACACCATTTCAGCTTCTCCGAATGTCTGGTGGGTTGACGGCAATGATAACTATTCAGTTTTAGGCTCAAATATTTTAAAGCCAATTAAATTATGGCCCGGTGATAACAGGCTTGTTATTTATACGGAAGGCGCAAGTGCAAGCGCAATTAACGATGTTATTGAGGTCTCGGTAATCTACAGGCCTCAATACCTAACAGTGGCAGGAGGTTAATTAGATGTCAGCAAAATATCCTGGAAGTGTTGTAACGATAGATGAGCTGGGCGATGGCGCAGATAACAGGGAGACTATCCTTGATGGTGGAATATCTGACGCTGATACTATCCTTAACATAGTCAATGGAGATTTACTCAAGTCTTCCGGCGTTCTTAAAATTGAAGACGAATCAATTTTCTTTGCCTCGAGAACAAATAATACTGTTTCAGGCTGCATTAGAGGCGTTGCAGACACAACTCCCTCGGCCCATACCGGCGGTAGGCCGGTTAAATATACGGACAGTTTCTACTATGTTACTAGGCTGCAAGAAGAGTTGATTGCTACTCAAAACCTAATTGGAGCCAATGCCGCAAAAATTTATCCTATCGGCTCTGTCTATATCAATGCTGTCAATAATACAAATCCAGCTACGCTCTTAGGTTTTGGCACTTGGGAGGCTTTTGGAGCTGGCAGGGTACCGGTTGGTTATAACGCCTCAGATTCAGACTTCAACGCTGCCGGAAAGACCGGCGGAGCAAAGACCCATGGCCACACAGTTAACTCGCATAGCCATACGATTAATGACCATTCCCATAATGCTAACCATAAACACGATTTGATCATAGACGCTGGCGGCCCCCGGGGTGGCGTTAGCTACCTAATGGATATTTCGACTAACAACTTTAATACTGGCGGCGCTTCCGATAGGGGAACTAATGCTTCCGCCCCAGGGACTGATGCACCTGCTCTATCATCCGTACAGCCATACATAACAGTATTTATGTGGAAAAGGACTGCTTAGAAGATGGCACTTAGAACAATATCCGATGCCGGTGGAAGTTGGGATAATACAAATACTTGGGTTGAAGGACAAATACCTACTTCCAGCGATGATGTTGTGGCGACTGCCACGTCCGGCAGCTTAGCCATAAATGCTGCTGCTTCCTGCAAGTCAATAGACTTTACGAATTACGCCGGAACGCTCACGCATACGACTGGGGCTACCTTAACCGTTGCTGGCAATGTTACGTTCGTGCCCGGCATGACGTATGCTCCGTCTACAAACACGCAGGCTATAGCAATCACAGGCGCTTGCAGTCTCGCAACTGCTGGAAAAAAGATAGGCAATCTAAGTATCAACGGTTCGGGCATAACTGTTACTTTGCAAGACGATTTATCGCTCAGGTCTTCATCCTCGACGCTCACCCTTACGCAAGGAACGCTTGACGCGAATGACTTCGACGTCACGGTTGGCAAGCTTGGAGCAAGTGGCTCGGCGACCAGGGCTATCAATATGGGTTCTGGTACCTGGCGAATAAGGAGCACAGGCTCTCCTTCGGGCCCAACTAATATCTGGGACGCTACTGGCTCCAACATAACGGTTAACTGCGAGACCTCAATAGTTCGCTTAACCAGTCTGACTGACCATGAAAAAGTCTTCGCTGGCGGAGGCAAGACCTATTATGCCTTTGTGGCCGATGGTGACAATGTCATCATCGCAGATGACAATACTTTTCGCAGTATTAAAATTTACAATCCCGGCACCGCCAACGGTTTCAAAATAACGAGTGGATCAACTCAAACAATTACCTTTGAGTTGATCACTTCGGGGACGGAGGGCAATCTTGCCGATCTAAGCTCAACGACTCCGGGCTCGGCGCATAACCTAGCAAAAGCGAGCGGTATTATTTCGATTGACTATATAAGAATAAAAGATTCTGCCGCTGGTGGCGGTGCTACCTGGGATGCCAATAACTCTGTTGATGTCAGCGGCAATAGCGGTTGGAATTTTTTCACCATCCCTGCTGAAATTAAAAATGGCCTATGGGGCACGAAGGCCTGGGGCACAACCGTCTGGGGCAAGGGCGAGACAGGTGCGGCAGCTTATTATTCATTTGCAACCGCTGCGATTAAGCGGATCGAACTAAGCAAATGCGAGATATATATCGGGGCAAACATTTCCACCCCTATAGACGCTAACCAGGTAGTTCGTGAAGATGTTTGCTACCGGCCGAAATTTTCCGACGCCAACATCGGGGGATTTGAAACTTTTAGTTGCCTGGTCAAGGGCAAAAAACCAGGACGCTACGATGAGATAATAATCAGAGACGGCGTTAAGACCCTGTGGGAAGGCTTTGTTGATTTAGAGCCACGGGAAACAGACAAAAAAGAAGTCTACGAAGTCAAAGGCCTGGGTTGGTTTGCTTGCGGTAAAAGGCAGCGGTTAAAAAAGCTATATAGCGATGGCCGGTATTCTAGCTGGCAAAATACTAGGCCTGATTATTCCAGCTTAACAGAAGAGCAAAAAGCGCAGTATCTAAGCGCCAAGTATGTAGTTAAGCCGGACAATAATACCAAAAATATCAATGAATTAAGAATACATACTCAAGGAGATTTGAAGTACCCTGCTGGCTATGAAAATGCTTGGACATATTTTCCGCCGGCGGGATTGACTATTAAAAAACTGACTTTTGACTATGATTGCGTCCTAACTACTAATCTATATTTTTCGGTTTGGTATTACAAAAACAGCAGTTGGACGAGCTTGGAAGATATAACTGCATCGGGCTCAGGCTCAAAGACCTATTCCTCTATTCCAGATGCAGAGGCAGTGATGGTGCAGCTTAAACGGCTGAACACCGAACTCGATACTACGGGAATTGCAGACGGCACCTATTATATCAAAATAACAAATCCCCTAATCTTTGGTTCAATCATAGACAGCAAGGCAAGCGGAGTTATCGAAGACACGATAACCAACAATGTGCCGGAGCTATCAAGTGATTTTAGCGAAATCCAGGATAGTGTTGATGTTATTGAGCCGCTTGTCTTTGAAAGCCTAGTAACTCCCCAAAACATCTGGGATGAGGCCAACAAACACCACCTCTGGAATATGGGTGTTTGGGACAACAAGGGAATGCACTATCAACCGCATGACACAGATACGGTTGATTATGTTGTTAATGCTGAAGATGTCGATGACAACAGAAGCGTCGCACAACTTGTTGATATTGCTAACTATGTCATTGTCCGCTACAAGGATTCAAACGATAAGGAAAAAACGGTAACAGTTAATAACGTTACCTCTAGGCCTGATTTAGCACCTAACAAAAAGGGTTTAGTCATCTACGCCGATCCACTTGATATTGAAACAACTGACGAAAGTATTGCGACAGCCGCCGGCCAGGCTAAATTGGACGACCTGGCAAGTGGAACTAAAGCAGGCCAGGTAACCGTCAAAGGGAAAGCCTATAACACAAGAGGCCAGGAAGTGTCCTATTTTTACATTAGAAGCGCTAAAAATATCAAAATAATTGACCGGCAAGGCAATAGTGAAATTAGCAAAATAATTAAGACGGAAAAGGACGTCGATAGCCATTCAGTTACATTGCAAATCGGTGAAGAAAGCCAGCATAGATTAGACCTATTGCTAGCCAACCTTTGAAAGGAATTGATTATGGAAATGGAAAAAGCACCAGAAATGTCTAAGCTGCAATGCCCGAAAAGATTAATTTTCAAAAAATGCAAAAAGGCAAGGTGCGCTCAGTTTATGTTTGGTAGCGGCGAGTGCGCTGTTTTTTCGCAAGCGGTATCTGGCTTGAATATTGAGCGCGGGATAAGCACGATTATTAATCTGCTATCAAATCAGGAAGCGGAAGGCGGTAAGAATGGCAGCAAAACCAAATGAGCGTGAAGATATATCGAGGCTATGGACGGAAGTAAGCGTCCTGAAATCTCAGAATTTAGACTTAAAAAACGATATGCGCGAAGTCAAAGACGATTTAAAAGAAGTGAAGGATAAGCTGATGAACCGCCTTCCGCTCTGGGCAACCCTTTTAATTGCGAGCATGACGGCAACTATCGGCGGCCTAGTTTCGATTGCTTTTAGGTAGGAATAATGCACTGCCCGTTTTGCAAGACCAAATACAATTTCACACCCGGCAAGGTAGCAATCATGGCTCTAATTTTTATCTGCAATGAGTGCGGAGCGATACTACAATTCCAGCCGGCTATCCAACTCTATGATACCGGGGAGATTCAGGAGCTTGCCAGACAGATTGGCAATCTTGATGGAGTTACTGACTTTTTAAGTCTAGTTGGCCCTAAAACCCAGGTATAAAACACTAGGGCAAGGTAATTTAAACCGCTTAGAATCAATCCTATTAACTCGATAACCTGCACTTTAAGGAGGTGCTTTTTTATGTCAAAACTTAACGTAAAACGCTGGCAAACACTTTTAACAACGGCCGGATTTAATCCGGGTGCTATAGATGGCAAGGGTGGCCCAAAGACCGATCTTGCCACAATAGCTTTTAAAAAAACAGTATTTAAAAATCCTAAACTTTGGGATAGCTTGGTTGGTCCAAGAACACTAACCGCCATGTATGCTTATTTACTTATGCGCAGACATAAACCAAAAGCAGATGTTAAGCCGATTATAAATATTCCAAAAGTGCTCAGGCGCATAGATACTTTAGTAATTCACTATACGGCTTCCGCGGACGTATCGGCGGCTACGATTAATAAATGGCACAAGGCCAGGGGCTGGAATAGTATCGGCTATCATTTTGTTGTCAGACGTAACGGCAAAATTGAGCGAGGCCGCAATCTTAATATTGTTGGCGCTCACGTCGAAAATCATAATGCCGGTTCGGTTGGGATAGTTTTAACTGGCGCTGATAATCTTGATTGGTATCCGGCACAAGCTCAATTAAATACAATTAAGCGCTTGCTAAGAGATATTAAAAAGGTCTATCCGATTAAAAAGGTTTATTTTCACAAAGACTTAGCCGCTACTTCTTGCCCGGGAAGGCTGACCAAAAAGCAGGTAGGCATCTGATGGGCAGCTACAGAGTTTTTGGCAAATGCAAATCGTGTGGAACAGAAGACAGCACGCCCGCCACACCTGCCGAAATAGATAAATTAATAAAGAGCTTCAAAATGCACTGCTTTAGTTGCGGCAAATACCGCAGTTTTGAATATTTAAGAAATGAAAGAATAGAGCCGGAGGTAAAAACATGACGCACAAACAAAAATCAATGCTGCTAAGACTAGCCAGAGGTGCAGCCTATTCTGCGCTAGCTACTATAATTGCCTATTTTGCAGACGCTAATTTTTTGAAAGGATTAGGCGTTGCACCGGCATTAATACCATTACTAACTGGTTTGGCTCTATCGGCAGATAAGGCCATCCGCGATAAAAACAAATAGCATACTTGCCACGCCTTCCCCGTCCTTTAATTAGGGCGGGTTTTTTTATTTTACGCAACCTTAGCAAGCAGTAAATCCAGCTGTTTTTCGTCAACCCCATGCTTTATAACAAGCTGAGAAAGTTCGAAGATTGTCCCTCCTGGCCTGCTGAAACCTAGCTTTCTAGGTCTTTTTTCTTTTCCTCAAACTCTTCTTTGCCGATTTCTCCTTTGGCGTATCTTTCTTTTAAAATATCCATCGCTGATTTTGTGCTGCTGCTAGTAAGACCGGCAAAACTTAAACCGCCTGCTTGAGTGATAAACCAAATTATTCCGATAATTATTACGAGCCATATAAGAGGTCCCAAAAACATGCTTAAACCACCTCCTAGGCCCCAATCGCCCATCATATTATTTCCGCCCATCATAATAACCACACTCCTTAAAAGCTAATTACCTTGTCGCTTTCAGCAACTAAGTTAACAAAAGTTTTCATCGTTGAAAGTTGGGCGCCCTTAATAAGATCGCCAAGAGTTAAGCCGCCGCCTTCATGGCTTCCAACAAAGCAGGCAGAAACTTCCCCTTCTTTGGGCTCAAAACCGCGGGCGTTAACACAAGTTGTACAAAGTAGAAAATCGACGCCCTTTTCTAATAGGCCGCCAACCTTCTCTTCCAGATTTGGATAATCTTGTGCCGGCTTTTGATCTTTTCTAACTACATAAACAGAATCGCCCATTAGGAAAACAACAACTTTTACACCACCGTCTGCCGCTACACCGGCGGCCCTCAGCGCATTGTAGGCTTTGTCATTTTTATAGGGCAAATCATTCAAGACAATTAACAAACTTTTCATTTTCTAAGCCCTCCTTCCAGACAAAAGAGTGTTATTGCGCTCTATTTGCTCCAATAAAACCTCTCTCATCAATTTGCAAGCTTTGAGGATTTTAGGATTGGAAATTTTATAATAAATATTTTGACCTTGCCTATCAGAGACTACGATTCCTCGCCCTCTTAAGACTGCAAGATGTTGAGACAGGGTAGCTTGTCTAATATTGAGTGTTTGCTCCATTTCAGAAACAGTTTTTTGGCCAGCTTCAAGCTGCTCGATAATCATTAAGCGGATAGGGGCAGTAAACGTTTTGCAAATATTAGCATGCATTTGATAAAGCTCTAGATCCAAGCGCTTATACTTATTCATATATATGAATATAACCTTAAAGACTAACAGTTGTCAATATTGTGGGGTCTGCTTACTTCTTGCTCAAGTAGCCTTGGGTGATGGGCATGCGGCGGTCGCGGCCGAAGGCCCGCGGCGTTACTTTTATTCCCGGCGGAGCCTGTCGGCGTTTGTACTCGCTTGCGTCAACCATGCATACTGCGCGGATTACTTCTTCCTTGGGAAAACCGACTGCGACAATTTCACTTGCCGTTTTAAACTCCTCCACATACAACTTCAAAATTCTGTCCAACAACTCATATGGCGGCAGCGTGTCCTGGTCTTTTTGGTTCGGCCGGAGTTCGGCTGAAGGCGCCTTGGTCAGAATACGCTCAGGAATAACGGCAGAAATCGTATTTCGGTATTTGGCCAGGCGGTAAACCTCGGTTTTATAAACATCTTTCAGTATCGAGAAACCGCCGGCCATATCGCCGTACAGAGTAGCGTAGCCTACGCTAAACTCGCTTTTATTGCCGGTACTGAGAACAAGGTAGTCGAACTTATTGGAGAAAGCCATGGCAATATTGCCCCTGATACGGGCCTGAATGTTTTCCTCGGCCGCCCCGAAAGGCTTGCCCTCGAAATGCACTTTGAGCTCCTCCAAATACTTCTGAAATAAATCCTCGATGGAGATCTCCCTAATCGAGACATTTAAGTTTTTTGCCAGAGCCAAAGCATCCTCCTGGCTCTCGCTACTTGAAAAAGCACTCGGTAAATAAAGAGCTTGGAGGTTTTCGCTGCCCAGAGCATCAGCGGCCACCGTCAGGCAAAGGGCCGAGTCGATGCCACCGCTAACGGCAATCAAGGCCTTTTGAAATTTGTTTTTACTGACATAGTCGCCGACACCCAATAAAAGCGCTTTATAGATTGCTTCTTCGCGGTTAAGCATCGGAACAATCACCGGTGGATTAATATCCTTTTTTTCTCCCTTAATATTTATGGAGAAAGTTTTAAACTGCGTGGCTATCTCAGCCGGTGCCGGCTTAGGGTGCTTTTTTGTCTCGGCAAACTCAAGGTCGTTAATGATCAAATCTTCCTCGAAGCTCTTGCCTTGGGCAATTAACTCTCCCGAAGGCGCAAATAGCATCGCCGCTCCGTCAAATACCAGCTCATCCTGGCCACCGACCATATTGTTGTAAGCTATAAATACCGAATTCTCTTTTGACCTTTGCTTTAAGTTTTCTTGACGCTGGGGCAGTTTATCGATGCTGTAGGGAGATGAATTAATATTAACCATGAGCTCGGCCCCGCCACAATCAACCAGCGTCTTGGTAGGGTCCGTAAACCAAATGTCCTCGCAGATATTCACGCCGACGTTAACGCCGTTCAGTTCAAAAACAACATAACCCTCGCCCGGTTCGAAATAGCGTTTTTCGTCAAAAACACCATAGTTAGGCAAGTGTTTTTTGTGGTAAACGGCTTGGATTTTGTTTTTTGAAAGAACGGCGGCGGAATTATAAAGTTTTTCGTTATCCGAATCTACAAACCCAACAACGGCCACGATGTCACCAGGCATGGCGGAGGCTATAGCTTCAACTTGGGCAATATTATCCTTTACAAAGCGGGGTTTTAAGACCAAATCTTCAGGAGGATAGCCACTGATGTAAAGCTCGGGAAAAGAAACTATGTCGGCCTCTAATTCGCGAGCCTTTTGAATGTAGGCAAGAATTTTGGCTCGGTTATATTCCAGGTTACCGACAAATGCATTAACCTGAGCCATTGCCACTCTTAAAAAACGCATAGGTTTAATTATAGACTAATTATCTTTGGTAGCTAGGCCTTGGAACCCACAAAGTGAACCTATCCAAATGTACAATTAATAGACATGCTATTTATACATTTGTATAATAGATAAAATAGCTATTTGGGCCGATGATTATATTGGAGGTTTGTAGTTGTGGACTTAACCGTTGCTGATATTCTGGAAAGTAAAAATTTGGCCAAAGCCAAAGTGGTTGCCGGCCAAAGGGGACTTACCAAAAAGGTGAACTCGGTAACGGTCGGCGAAGTTCCCGATATTGCCGACTGGCTCGAGGGCGGCGAGATCGTCCTTTCCACTCTTTACGCCGTCGGCGAGAAAACCGCTGACCAGCTTAAATTTATCGACAAGCTGATAAAGGCCAAGGCCAGCGCCTTGATGGTCAAACCCAAACGCTTTATCGGAAAGCTCGACCCAAAAATATTAGAGCTGGCTGAGAAGAAAAACTTCCCTCTCATCGAAGTGCCGCCGCAAGTCCGCTGGACGGAAATCGTCGGCCAGATTTACCACCAGATTATCGGCCAGCATTTGGCTTTTCAAAAGCGCTCTTTTAATATCCACCGCCAGCTTCTTAACGAAGTAATAAAAGGCGGGAGCTATGAGTCTATAGCCAAAACGGCCGCTTCCCTTACCGGTAAGCCGGTCCTGTTGGAAGATGCCGATTACAAACTTCTCGCGGCCGCCAATCTAAAAAAAGAGTATAAAGACATGCTCGAGAAATTTGCCGAAATTGAAGATAGCGAAGAGCTGGGACACTCTTTTAGACTTCAGCTTGAAAAGGGCAAGCGCTATCCGGCCAAAGTCAGCGTTCCCATCGTAGTCGAGCAAAACACCCTGGGTTTTGTTTCCGCTCTGGAAACCAAAGAGCCTTTGAATGAGCTAGACTTAATCGCCTTGGAGCACGTGGCTACCATTACAGCTGTTGAAATGGGCAAAGAGCGTATAAAGTTTGAGACCGAAATGCGGCTTAAAGGTGATTTTATTGACGACCTTATCACCAAGCAATTCCAGCCGAGCGAAGTGTTGCTCAAGCGGGCCAGCTTCCTGGGCTGCGATTTATCCCGAGGCGCTTTGGTTTTAATAGTCGATATCGATGATTTCGATAGCTTGCTGGAAAAAGGCAGCTACAGCGAGGATGAAATCCAAAGGATTCGCCGGGAATTTTTCAACACCTGCAACTGGATAGTCGACTTGGAATACAAGGGTTCTCTGGTAAGTTTGAAAAGCGACAGCGTTGTTGTTTTCATGACTCAGGCTCAAAACACGGCTGATGGACTTTCGGCCCAAGCGCTTAAAGTTGCCGGCAGTTTGCAAAAAGGTTTGAAAAGCCGCTTTGAAAAATTCACTTTTTCCATCGGCATCAGTAATTACTATAATAAACCTGAAAAAATCGAGAAGGCTTTTTCTGAGGCCAAAATCGCTCTGGACATCAGCAAAAAGCTGGGCCAAAAGGAAAAGATCACCGATTTCAATAAGGTCGGCACTTATAAGCTTTTAACAAGCTTGCTTGATAATAACGCGGATGAGTTGAAAAGCTTTTACGAGGAGACGATAGCTTCTCTGGTTGATTACGACCGCCGGCACGGCAGCGAGCTTGTTAAAACTCTGGAAGCGTTTTTCCAAAATAATGAAAACATCAACTTAGCGGCCAAGGCTTTGTTTGCCCACCGACATACCGTCCGCTACCGGCTCGAGAGGATAAAAGAGCTGACCGGACTTAGTATTTATTCAAGTGATGAGAAGGAGCGATTAGCCTTAGGCCTAAAACTTAGCCGCCTCCTAAGTTAAAACTTGGCGATTACTCCCATCTGCTTGGCAAGTTCTTTGCTTTCCATGCAAAGGTAAACTGGTACTTCTGTGGAGTAGGAGCGGATGAATTTCATCAAAGCTTCAAACATTTTTTGACGGATAGCTATAAAGTAGCGCATTTTACCGTCGGCGCCGGGAACCAGCTCTCCATAGACTAATCTTGAGTGAGGGAATTTTTGTTTGATTATGGGTTTGAGACTCGGATTAAATCTTAACGCTCCAAGAGAAATCCAAGCAATATTCTCCGCCTTAACGTGCTCAAAAAGCCGGCTCACTACTTGGCGGTAATCCTCCTCCCAACTTGGATAGTAAATTAAAGGGTCGAAGTGAAAACCGATTTTGTATCCGGCTTCTTCGCACAATCTAGCTGCCTCAATCCTTTCTTTAAGCGGCGCCGCTCCTTGCTCATCTTGCCTTATCACCTTTTCGGTATTCAAAGACCAGGAAACTACTACCCGGTTGTTGTGTTCAAGGTTGAGAAGGTGCTCAATGCGTCTGCTTTTTGTTTTGACCTCAAACAATATGTTTTTATTTCTGCTTATAGTTGGTATAAGTGTTTGGTTTAGACCAGTGAGCTCGTCAAAACCAACGCTGTCTACGAACTCGCCGCTTCCTATTCGAAAAGTTTTGTCTGGATTTCGCAAGCTGAACTCTTCAACTTCATCTATTAAGCCGGCGGTGTTGGCGTAAACCATAAAAGGCGTATTCATATAATGGTGCAAAAAGCAGTAAGTGCAGTTAAAAGTACAACCAATCCCCAGGTTGAGGACATAATAATTGCAGCTATGATGCTTCGGAGTACAGGGGCATTTTTTTAAAAAGCGTCCTTTTTGTTTGGCAATTAACAGCTCGCCAGTCTTAAAACCGGTTTTCTTTAACTTAACTTCATCCGCATACTCAACCGGCACTGAAGTGAATTTAGACAGAACATTTTTTGTTATTGGTTCTTTGGCGACGCTTTTTTCGATTATTATTTTCGACGGCGCCCAAGTCTCTTTGAAGGTCGACGTTATTTTTGTTTTTGGAAAAGGATTAAGAATTTTGAGTTGCCGGCTAAAGGCTTCGCCGGTCTTGGCGTAGGTTGGATAGCGCCTGACCAATAAAACTTCTTTGATTTTCTTTATCTTTTGAGGAGCGCTAAGTTTTTCATGGCCGAGGACAGCTTGGATTTCCGGAGCTTCCAAAACTTCAAAGCGCTCTATATTATCTCTAACGGCTATTTCTTCAATAAGCTCTTCAAATTCCCGCCTGTAGCTAAAACTCAGCTTAAGATTAGCTAATTTCCCTCGTTTTAAAGCGCCGTTTTCAAGGATAGTTAGTTTTTCCTTAAGCTTTTGTTTGACGACTTTCTCTTGCTTAGCGGTTAAACAGCCGTCCTTAAGCAGTTTTTTTAGAGACATAACCCTAAACCGGTCCATCCCCCAATACTTTTGCGACAGCTGGTCAGCGTGGCCGCCGGTCTTTATTACCAGCTTATCTTTAACCAAGCCGACCAGATATTTACTGCTGATTCTAAGCCACAGGTCATAGTCCTCGCAAACCGGCAAGCTCTCATCGAATAATCCTACCGTATCGAGCAATTTTCTATTAAGCACTACCGCTGATGGCGACACCAAGCAGCGGGCCAGAGAGAGCTCGAAAATATCGCCCTCCGGCTTCGCGTGATATTTCTTCGGATTGATTCTTTGACCGTTTCTTATCCAAACTTCATCCGTTTGCGAGATTAAAATATCAGTATTTTCGGCATGAAACTTTACTTGCTTTTCGAGTTTTTCAGGGAGCCAGTAATCATCGGAATCCAAAAAAGCCAGCCAATCCCCCTTACTTTCTTTAATTCCAATGTTACGAGCAGCCGCCACTCCTTTGTTTTCTTTGTTAATAAGTGTTTTTAAAACCGAGGGGTGGCGCGGAGTGGATATATTCCACCCGCGCGGAGGCGATGAAATTGCGCCTCTCGAGCGCAGAATTTCGGAGCCGAGCACGGATGGGATATATCCCGCAGCGACAGGACCCCGAGGCCCGGAGCCGTCATCAACTACAATGATTTCGTATGGAGGATAGGTTTGATTGAGGACGGATTCAACCGCTTTTTTTACTAACTCGGCCCTGTTATAAGTTGGAATAATAACCGAGATTTTCATAGCTTTTCAAAAACTTAAAGGCCGTTTTCCCCAAGTTTTCGCTCCAACGCCCGCTGTTTTGCCTGATAGTCTGCATAGTATCGGAGTCGGCGTTATCGCTAATCACTTTCATGCTGACAACGGCAATATTTTTCTTTTTGGCCAGCGAATAAAGACGGTGCCCTTCCATGTCAACTACATCGGCCCCGGTACTTTGCCTTAGCTCATCTCTTTTTGTTACCGAAGTCAGAGGATTTTCAACAGTTAATAATGTTGCTAGCGGAAGATTATAACGTTTGCAATATTTTTCAGCCAGCGTCTGATTAAAGCCTTCCAGAAGAACCGGCTCCTCGCCTTCGGCCATAATCCTATTAACCAGCACTACCTGGCCTAAGGCTAAGCCCGGATTAAGGCAACCGGCAAAACCGACATTAAAAATCAAGCCCTCAGTCTTGGAGGATAGGGATGGCCACCGGTGCCAGCATATTTCGGCCTGCAAGTCATTCTCAGAAGCAAGCTCTTTTAAGACTTTTACTTCAAGCGGATAAGCATAAACTATCGAAATCATATTTTTTTAATAATATGATACCTAGCCGAACTTAGCCACCTGGCTAAGCAATTCGGCCTAATTTTCAACCTCTCGTCCAACGATAAACCTCACAGCCGGGCAGATAATCTAATTAAACCCTTAAAGGAGGAGATTTTATGTTCGTTTTAAAAAATGCAAAGAAAATTCTTGGAGGTGCATTGGTTGTGCTGCTGGTTTTTGCTTTCTCCGGTATCGCTCTTGCCGGCGATCCGACCGGCACTACGCTAGCTAAAAACCAAACCGAAGTTAATACCCTGGCCATTAACTTCATCTGGGTGTTTCTGGCAGCTGTCTTGGTCTTTTTTATGCAAGCCGGTTTTGCCATGGTTGAGGTCGGTTTTACCAGAGCTAAAAATGCCTCTCATGTAGTAATGACTAACTTTATGATCTTTGCAATCGGAGTTATAGCTTATTGGGCCGTAGGCTTTGGCTTGATGTTTGGCGGCTCAGCCGGAATTGCCTCACTTGGCGGCCTTGCCCCCCTAAACGGCCTTTTTGAAGTGGTAAAAGGCTGGGGTATCTTTGGCACCAAAGGCTTTTTCCTAGTTGGCGGTGCTTATGATGTTGGCGTGTTTATGATGTTTTTGTTCCAAATGGTGTTCATGGATACGGCTGCTACTATTCCAACCGGAGCCATGGCTGAGCGCTGGAAATTTTCCGCTTTCGTAGTCTATGGCTTCTTCATTGCCGCTTTTCTCTATCCCATTTACGGTAACTGGGTATGGGGCAGCGGCTGGCTGGCTAAACTTGGTGTTAACCTAGGCCTTGGTAACGGCTATGTAGACTGGGCCGGCTCCAGCGTTATTCACGCCGTCGGCGGTTTTACGGGCCTAGCCGGAGCAATAGTGCTTGGTGCCCGGATAGGTAAATTCACAAAAAGAGGCGAGCCAAAGGCAATACCAGGCCACCACATCCCAATGGCAATATTCGGTTGCATAATTCTTGCTTTCGGTTGGTTCGGTTTTAACGCCGGCTCAACACTGGCCGGAACGGACTTACGTATTTCAGTGATTGCCGTTAACACTATGCTTGCCGCTTCTTTCGGAGCTATTACTGCTATGTTTCTTGTTTGGTGGAAATTCGGCAAGCCCGATCCTTCAATGTCTGCTAACGGCTTGCTTGGAGGCCTGGTAGCTATCACCGCTCCGGCTGCCTTCGTTAATGCTCCTAGCGCTGCTCTGATAGGTGCAATTGGTGGAGTACTTGTAGTTGGCAGTGTTCTTTTCATAGAGAGAGTGCTAAAAGTTGATGACCCGGTCGGCGCGGTTGCTGTTCACGGCTTTTGTGGCATTTGGGGAGTTTTGGCTGTTGGTCTTTTTGCCGACGGCACTTACGGCGCCGGTTTTAATGGAGTCCAAACCGCTGTCACTGGATTGTTTTACGGCAACCCCAAGCAATTCGTGGCCCAATTAATAGGTGCTGCGGTGGTAATAGTGTGGGCTTTCGGCGTATCTTACATCTTCTTCAAAATCCAGGACAAGCTTATGGGTATAAGAGTGTCGCCCGAAGTGGAAATTGCCGGTGTTGACTTGCACGAGATGGGCGTCTTGGCTTATCCGGAATTTGCACCAAGTGCTTTGGATTCAGCTGCCGGCTACGATGGCAATGAAAGCATAGAAGCGGAGGTCGAAGAAATTGAGCAACCAGTATATATTGGCCAAGTGGACAAATAGGCATCCCCTTATTTTGTTCATTTGGCCAAACACTTTAGTTCTAGGCATCCCTATAATAAACCCTAAATCACAACTAAAGAAAGGGGATGCCTTATGCAAGCAATTAATTCTGGAGACACCGCGTTTATCTTGATTTCCGCCGCTCTGGTCATGTTTATGACACCGGGTCTGGCGCTTTTCTACGGAGGTATGGTAAGGGGCAAAAACGTCCTATCGACCCTCATGCACAGCTTCATAGCCTTGGGAGTGATATCCATACTTTGGGTACTCATCGGTTTTACTCTAGCTTTCGGCCCGGACAAATGGGGCCTGATCGGAGGCTTGAACTTCATTGGTCTTAATGGAATAGGTGCCCTGCCACTTAAAGAGTACGCTCCAACCATACCGGCGCTCGCTTTTGTTATTTATCAGGGAATGTTTGCCGTAATAACTCCGGCTTTAATCAGTGGCGCTTTTGCTGAAAGAATAAAGTTCAAAGCCTATATAATATTCATCGCTCTTTGGGCTCTTTTAGTTTACTCGCCCATAGCCCACTGGGTTTGGGGAGTAGGCGGCTGGATAAGGGAACTTGGAGCGCTGGACTTTGCCGGCGGCACCGTTGTTCATATTAGTTCCGGTGCGGCTGCTCTTGTAACAGCCATGATAATCGGCAAGCGCAAAGGCTTTTTAAAGCAATCTTTTCACCCGCACAACATAACCATGACCTTAATCGGAACAGCGATTTTATGGTTCGGCTGGTTCGGTTTTAATGCCGGAAGCGCTTTGGCCTCCGGCAGCTTAACAGCCCTGGCCTTTGTTAACACTCATTTGGGCGCGGCCGCTGCCTCTCTTGCTTGGACTTTTGCCGAGTGGTTAAAAGACAGCAAGCCGACTATCCTTGGAGCCGCCAGCGGTGCCGTTGCCGGTTTGGTCGGAGCCACTCCGGCGGCCGGTTTCGTAAGCCCTCTCTCGGCAATCGCCATCGGATTACTAACGGGAACCGTGTGTTACTTCGCCGTCAGCTTAAAATTCAAGCTTGGCTATGACGACTCCCTGGATGTCGTAGGTGTCCATTTTGTCGGCGGGACTCTTGGGGCATTGGCTACCGGCGTTCTGGCTTCCAAACTGCTGAACCCGGCCGGCGCCGACGGCTTGCTCTATGGCAATGCCGCTCTTATAGGCACTCAAGCTATTGCCGTAATTGCCTCAATCGCTTACTCGGCCATCGTTACTTTCATAATCTTTAAATTACTTGATGTTACAATCGGAGTAAGGGTGGATGAGCAAAGCGAACATGCCGGCCTTGACCTTTCCGAACACGGTGAAGTCGGCTTTTTCTTTGACGAGCAAGAAGGCCAGCTTTAATGAAAGGAGAAAGCATGAAAAAGATAGAAGCGATTATCCAACCTCGCAAGATAAATGAAGTAAAGGAAGCTCTAAACGAATTAGGCATCAAAGGTATCACCGTCTCTGAAGTGCGGGGATTCGGCCATCAAAAAGGTTATACCGAAATCTACCGCGGCACTAAATTCGTGGCCCAGTTTTTAACCAAGATAAAGTTCGAAATCGTCGTTAACGACAACTTGGTGGATTCGGTTGTTCAAACGATTATAGATAACGCCCGCGCCGGCGAGATTGGCGACGGTAAAATTTTCATCCTGCCGGTTGAAGATATCATCCGCATCAGAACCGGCGAGCACGGTGAAACAGCAATCTAGCGAAAATCGATATTATTTTGTCTATCGATATAAAGCGCTCAAGATATTTGTACTTGTCTCGGTTTTCCAATAGCTGAAATAAATCCGGTATTTATTCTTCCCGGCGATTTTGACCATATCCGGGTCCATTACATGCTTATTTTTCGCGGAAACAACCATTCCGCTGTATTTGAAATTGCGCCCATCTGTGGAATAAGCCCTGTAAATCCTTTGATATTTGTCAGAGGCAGCACCCTTGCCGCTCTTTTTACCTTTGCCTTTTCCGCCATCACCGCCGGCGTTTGGTAAATTAGCAAAAAGCAAGACATATTTTTTGCCGATTTTTGTAACATCAGCATCCACCAGGCTACTCACTTTTTTGTTAAGTTTAATCGCTCCTTCCTTAGTCCAGGTTAAGCCTTCATCGCTGGAAACCGCACTGCTGGTTTTAAGGCCGGTGCAATAGTATATGCGAAGCCGTCCGTCTGGTAACTTAATTATTTCCGGAACGGAAGTAAAAATATTCGGCCCGTCGCCGGTAGCTTCAAGGCGAACGCCACTCTCCACCGTCCAGTTAGTTAAGCCATCAGCGCTGGTTGCGCTATATAGTCGGCGGTCGTCGCCAATTCTGCCTTCAAAAATCATCCGGTAGGTACCGTTGTTTAGTTTAATGATGGTTGAATTAGATATTTGAGTAATGTCGCTAAAAACCGCTTGAACCGTTGCCTGATCCAAGGCCACCCGTTTGTTGGTGAAAGTTTTGCCGTCCGCGGAATCGGCAACCATAATTCCTTCGCCCGTGTAGTACATCCGGTAAGAGCCGTCATCGAGCCTGATCGTGTTCGAGCTGACGCCGCTTGCTATCCGCACGCCCTTTTCAATCCTAAAAGCTTTGTTGCTCTTTGCCTTTGCCATGGCCAAGCCGGCTAAGCTTAAAACCAAAAGCAAGACAACCGCGAAACTCAATACTTTTTTCATACGTTTACCTCCTAATTGGCCATTATTATATCGGCAAAACTTATCTCTTGCTTTAATATTAATCCCGCTTATCCATTTGGACAACTTATCATGGTATAAGTTTGTACATTTGTATAAAGCGCTTTTTACACCATTTTACGATAATATACAAATAGATACCAGATAACTAACTAATTGAAAGGGGTTTAAAGTGCCAACCAAGAAAGACATTCTGAAGTTAGTGAAAGACAACGATGTTAAGTTTATCAGGCTGTGGTTTACCGATATTCTCGGCCAACTGAAAAGCTTCGCCATAGCCGACACCGAGCTTGAAACCGCCTTGACTGACGGCATGGGCTTTGACGGAAGCTCTATAACCGGTTTTCAGGATATCGAAGAGAGCGATATGATCGCTATGCCCGATACCTCAACCTTCAGGATTCTTCCCTGGCGGCCCCAGGAAAAAAGAGTGGCCAGGATGATTTGCGATGTTTTAACTCCTGACAGGGAGCCTTATGAAGGCGACCCTCGCTATGTTTTGAAAAGAGCTTTGGAGAGGATGAAAAAAGCCGGTTTCGACCATTATTACCTCGGACCCGAGCTGGAATACTTTTATTTTAAAGACAACAGCCATGCCACGGAAGTAATCGATAAAGGCGGCTATTTCGATTTAACACCTTTGGATATGGCCTCGGATTTACGCCGTGAAACCGTCTTGGCCCTTGAGGAAATGGGCATCCGGGTCGAGTACAGCCACCATGAAGTTGGCCCTTCCCAGCATGAGATAGATATGCGTTTCGATGATGCCTTGAAAATGGCCGATGACGTACTTACTTACCGTCTTGTCGTAAAAGAAATTGCCCAAAAGAACGGTGTTTATGCCACTTTTATGCCTAAGCCGCTTTTCGGCGAGAACGGCAGCGGCATGCATTCTCACCAATCCCTATTTAAGGGTAAGAAAAATGCCATGTTCGATGCTAAGGATAAATGGTGCTTATCGGATGTCGGTAAAGGTTTTATTGCCGGACAATTAAAACACGCCCGCGAGATGTCTTCGATTTTCGCCCAGTGGGTTAACTCTTATAAAAGACTGGTTCCGGGTTACGAAGCGCCTGTTTACATAGGCTGGTCGCGCCGCAACAGAAGCGCGTTAATTAGAGTGCCGATGTATCATCCCGGCAAAGAACAAGCCACCAGAGCCGAGCTTCGCTGCCCCGACCCAGCTTGTAATCCTTACCTGACCTTTGCGGTAATGCTTCACGCCGGACTTGAGGGCATTGAAAAAGGCTATAAACTCCCCGAGCCCATCGAACAAAATCTGTACGACTTAACCGATGCTGAAAGAGCTAAAATGGGTATCGACAACTTGCCGGAAAGCTTAGGCGAAGCCGTAGAGATTACCAAGAAGAGCAAGCTGGTTAAGGATGCTTTGGGCGACCATGTCTTTAGCCGCTACGTAACTCTTAAAGAAAAAGAGTGGGATACATATCGCTTGCAGCTTACTCCCTGGGAGATGGAAGAATATTTGCCCATTCTCTAAGGGTATAGGGTATCGGTTATAGGGTTACGGAAAAACCATTTTGTCATCCTGAGGAGCCTAACACAATTAGGGCGACGTGAGGATCTCCGGTCACCTCGTAATATTAGTATAAACAGAAAGCGGTCGAAATTCAGGCCGCTTTTTCTGTTGCTATTTGCTAGAATACAATCATTGTGAAAACTAAGATCCCAAGATTTACCGCTAGTTTTATTGCTCTTCTGTTGTTTGCAACTCCTCTGACAGCTAGCCCTACCGGTTGGAATTTGGTTAATGTTAAGAAAGACATCTTTGCTCTCTCGAAAACAATCGGAGTCCGGGCGGCAGGGACCTTGGGAGAGAAGCGGGGCGCGAATTACATTGCCTCGCGCCTTAAAAGCGCCGGATACACTCCAAGAATGCAAACTTTTAAGATTTCGAACGGCGCTACTTCTCAAAATATTATCGCCGAGAAAAAAGGGCAAAGTCCCGCCTTAAAGTTTATTATCGGCGCTCACTACGACACGAAAAGCCCTTCACCGGGGGCCAACGACAACGGTACCGGCGTCGGTATCTTGCTGGAAATAGCCAGGCTTTTCAAAAACCGCTCCACAAAACCAACCATTATTTTTGTCTTTTTCGGCGCTGAAGAGAAAGTCGGCAACAATTCTAATAACCATCACTTCGGCTCCCGCTATTTTGTTAAAAGAATGACGCCAAAAGCCAAAAAGCAGACAATGGGGATGATATCGGTGGATATGGTTGGCTTTGGGCCTAGTTTTCACGTCCGCTCGATGAGAAAAGGGCCCATGAAGTTAGTAAATAGCTTGCTGGCCTTTGCTAAAGCTAAAAATTATCCCCTGACTTACTTAAAAGACCCGGGAAGCTCCGGCTGGAGCGACCATGAAGCCTTTGAACTGGCCGGAATACCGAGTGCTTGGCTGGAATGGCGCGACGACCCCACCTATCACAGCGCTAAAGATACCTACAAGCACATCCAATGGAATAAAGTCGACACCAGCGGCCAACTCCTCTTCGGCTATCTAAACAGCAGAATCTGAGATTAGATTGGCACGCCCGGCAGGAGTCGAACCTGCGACTTTCGGATTAGAAGTCCGACGCTCTATCCAACTGAGCTACGGGCGCAAAAAGAGCGGACGATGGGACTCGAACCCACAACCAAGAGCTTGGAAGGCTCCTACTCTACCAATTGAGCTACGTCCGCAGATTGGTATCTTGAATAGTCGGGGTGAGAGGATTCCCCCTCGCACCGTATAACCCTCGGGGGTAAACGTCTCATCCTCTTTTAGGGCCCGACCTAAAAGTCGGGGTGAGAGGATTCGAACCTCCGGCCTCCTGCTCCCAAAGCAGGCGCGCTAAACCAAGCTGCGCTACACCCCGAAAAATTTGTTATCACAAATTTTTAGAGCAATGGAAAATGGAAATTGGATAATGCATCAATTTTCTCATTGCGGTCAATTTTCTATTTTCAAAAGATTAAGCAATACAGCAACTATAATTCTAAATTATTTGGGCAATTTAACAAGTAAGAAAACCAGAAGAATACTAGGCGCTGATGCCCCAGATAATAAATACCAGCGGAGTTAGAATAATAGCAGTAAGCAAATTAATAGCACCGAGACCTATGCCGAGAAATAAAGTACCGGTTTTGGGCATTGCATGCCCCTCCTCATCATCAAAAAAAGGTATGGCAAAATACAAAGCTGCCGCTGCTCCTAAAAAAGCGACAATTCCTAACATGTAAATGAAAAAGTCGTAGCCGTAAAAGAAATTAGGGGGCCTAAGAGCATAGAGCAAAAACATGTTTGCGCACATCGAAACTATAGAAAATATCAGGCAAACTCTATTGCGTCTTTTCATAACTATTCGAGATGTTGCTTATAATTCTATTATAGCACAAACGACCACTCTATGTGACCGTTTTTTCTACGAGTATTTCTTTTAGTTTCCTGAAGGCTTGGCCGCGGTGCGATAACTTGTTTTTCTCCTCCGCGCTCATTTCAGCAAAGGTTTCACTGTATCCGTCCGGCACAAAAACCGGATCATAACCAAAGCCGCCCGTGCCCCTCGGCTGCCCGATTATTTGGCCGCCGACCTTGCCTTCGGCATAAATAGCTTCGCCCTCCGGAGTGCAATATGCCACAACCGTTTGGAAGGCCGCCTCTCTATTGTTAATGCCAGCCATTTTGGATAGTAATTTAGCCAGGTTTTGGGCATCATTAGCTTCTTCGCCAGAATACCGCGAAGATAAAACGCCGGGCGCTCCACCAAGAGCTTCAACCACCAATCCTGAATCGTCGGCAACTGCCGGCATTTTATATTTTTCAGCCAGGGCTTTAGCTTTTATGATGGCGTTTTCCCGGAAAGTTGAGCCGGTTTCGGCCACATCGGGCCAGTCAGAAAAGTCATTGTAGGTCTCGAATTCAAAGTTTAAGTCGAGGATCTGTTTGATTTCGGCAATCTTGGAGTCGTTTTGCGTAGCAATAATAATTTTCACAATTCAAGGACTTCTTTTTGCTTCGCTATCAGCTGCTCTATTCCCTCCGAGGCCAGAGCGAGCATTTCTTCGAGTTGTTCCTGGTCGAAAGGCTCTTTTTCCGCCGTTCCTTGGACCTCGACGAACTTGCCGCCCGCCGTCTTTATGATGTTCATATCGACCGCCGCCTTTGAATCCTCTTGATAATTAAGATCCAGGATAACTTCCCCATTCAGAATGCCCACGCTGGTTGCCGCCACCATATCGAGAACCGGCAGCTCCTCGATTTGGCCCTGGACTTTCAAGGCCCGAAGAGCGTCATAAAGAGCTACAAAACTGCCGGTAATAGCGGCTGTTCGCGTGCCGCCGTCGGCTTTGATTACGTCAGCGTCAATAAAAATGGTTACTTGCGGTAAAGCCTTTAAATTGACAACCGAGCGCAGAGTCCGCCCTATCAGACGCTGAATTTCCTGAGTCCGCCCACCGGGGCGGCCGGCTTTGGCTTCCCGTACCGAACGCCTATGCGTCGCCCTGGGAAGCATGCCGTACTCAGCCGTTATCCAGCCTTGCTCGGCTTCGGCCAAAAATGCGGGTACTTGTTCCTCGATGCTCGCCGTGCAGATGACTGCGGTATTTCCAACAGAAATCAAGGCCGAGCCCTCGGCATGGGGTATGTAATTGCGGGTGATTTTCACCGGCCGTATTTGGTTATTTTCCCGTCCGTCAATTCTGGTCATATTTCATATCTCTTGCCGGCCGCCGCCATATCGATATCGCCGGAAAAGTACTTAGCGGCTTCAATAACGGTTTGCTCATCCTTGAATGCCGGCCAAACGTGCGTTAAAACCAGTCTTTTTGCGTTTGCCTTAGCCGCCAATTGGCCGGCTTCGGCGGCCGTCATATGTTTAACGCCCTCGACCGGTATGTTAAGAGTCGCCTCGGACAATAACAAATCGGCTTCTTTAGCCAACTCTACCAGCTCTTCATTATAAGTGGTATCGGAGGAATAAACTAGCGATTTGCCGCCGGCCTGCACTTTTATTGCAAAAGAAGGTATGTCGTGAGCCATTTTAGCAAAAGTCAATTTGAAATTGCCGATCTTTATAGTACTTTCGCTAATCGTTTTGAAGTTTAGTATTTTCTTGAAAATTTCCAAACCCTTGGGTGAGAGAACGCAAGCCAGTTTTTCAGCCGCACCCTCCGGTGCATAAACAGTAAGTGTTTTCTCGGGCCTGTCAAAATTCAGATAAAGCCTGAGGGGATAGATATCGGCCACGTGGTCCATGTGTAAGTGGCTCAGCACCAAAGCTTCGATATCGGCCGGGTCCTGCCACCCAAAAAGGTGGCTTAAACTGCCGCTCCCCAAATCAAGGCAAATGCTCTGGCCTTCATATCTTAATAAATATCCGGCGGCCGCCTCCCCTGGCAATGCATACGAAGCTGAGCTTCCGAGAACAATTAATTCCATCTTAGAGTTCGACTGCCTCCACCGCTTCTATTTGGTGGCCCAAGAACCGGGTGCCGAGCTTGGTAAACTTTGAGCTGTCGCCGGTGGAGAGAAAACGGTAGGCTGGCGCTATCTCGACCCTTAGCTGACTTTTTCGCATCAGGATTTCCTTAACTTCCAAAGCCGTTTCTTCGGCCGAGCTTATCATCCGGACTGCGCCGCCCATGACTTTTTGAATAACGCCGCTTAGCAATGGATAGTGAGTACAGCCCAAAATCAGGCTGTCTATCTGCTGTTTTCTCAGCGGCTCTAAGTATTGCTGGGCTATCTCGTCAATATGGTCGCCGTCGGTGTAGCCGTTCTCCACAAAAGCGGCAAAAGAAGGACAGGCGGCCGAAAAAACTTGGGCTCCGGCGTCGAAAAGATGGATGGCTTTTTTATAAGCCTCGCTTTTTATGGTTGCTTCCGTGCCGATAACGCCGATGTGGCGGTTGACACTTGCGAGCACGGCGGCGCGGGCACCGGGCTCAACTACGCCGACAATCGGAATATCGAACTCTTCCTGGGCTTTTTCCAAAGCCGCAGCCGAGGCGCTATTGCAAGCAATAACCACCAGCTTAACGTCTTGCTTTTGCATATATTCGACAATCTCGAAAGTATATTGGATGAGCTCTTCGGCAGTCTTGGTGCCGAAAGGAAAACGGGCGGCGTCGCCAAAGTAGAGAAGATTCTCGTTCGGCAGCTTTTTCATTATTTGGGCTGCTACCGTAAGCCCGCCGACTCCCGAATCAAAGATGCCAATAGGTTTATTCATAATGGCATTATACCTCACCGTTCAGTTTTCTTATCCTTTTTAGCCTTTAGGTTTTTTATTCGGCTTTGAGACAGGGAAGCCCAGCCGAGAACGCCAATGGCCATCTTCACAGCTTCTTTCTCTTCCTCATCAAGCGGGCGCTTATCGATAAGACTTATTAAGATATCGGTAGCTTTTTTATATTCCATAGGTGGAGAAGATGGGATTTGAACCCACGGCCTCTTGCATGCGAAGCAAGCGCTCTCCCACTGAGCTACTCCCCCAGGCGATTGGCTTCTAATTGATAAGTTCAACTGCATATCATAATATCAGAACCATGAAAATACTTGATACTCTTTGGAAAAACAAGCGTTATTTTCTTATTGTCGTATTTGTCGTAACAATATCGCTCATCCTAAATAATGTCTCAGCAACCGGGCCTTTAAGGTGGAACAGAAAGCAAATCAAGCGCTTGCAAAGCAAAAAACAAGCCACCTTCACTTTTGCCGTCTTGGGTGACAATAGAGATGGCGACAATACTTTTAAATACATGCTTAAAAGCATCGATAAGCATAATTACGTTTTTGCCCTCGATAACGGTGATTTGGTAAATTCCGGTTTAAACAGCCAGTACCTTAATTTTTACAATATGATTAAAAACGAAAGGACTCCCTTTCTTGTAAGCGTGGGCAACCATGATGTCCAGAACAACGGCGCTACGCATTATAAAAGAATTTTCGGCCGTCCTTATTATTCCTTTTCATACAGTAAGTCACTGTTTGTTGTGCTCGATGATTCCGATCAGCAAGGGCTTGGTACTGTCCAGGCAAAATGGGCCGAAAAAGAGCTGAAAAAACACTTCACCCACAAATTTGTTTTTTTGCACGTGCCGCCTTTCGATCCCAGGCCCGGAAACGATCACTCCATGAAAGATCCGGCAAAAGCTAAGCAATTTATGGCCTTAATGAGGAAATATAGGGTTGATGTGGTATTTGCCTCGCATATCCACGGTTATTTCAATTCAAGAAAAAGCGGGGTCAAATATATTATCTCCGGAGGAGCCGGAGCGGAGCTCATCCCTGATTATCCAAACAACAGCTTTCACAATTACGTACAAGTCAACGTTACCGGCAGCCGGGTCAAAACAGAAGTCAAAAAGATACCTTGAGCCACCATCTAGCGTTTTGGGTTTTTGTCTCTTTTTTCTTTTAAGTTTTTCAATCGGCTTTGAGACAGAGAGGCCCAGCTGAGCATACCGACAGCCTCCAAAACCGCCTCTTTTTCCTCACCTTCAAGCGAGTACTTATCTATCATTTTTATTAAGATGCCAGTGTCCTTTTTATAATCCATAGAAATTAGACTTTTATGCCGCGCTTTGTGATTTCCTGTAGGATTTTTCCGTGAAGAGGCCGGCAAGTGCAATTCCTCGCATGTTCTACGTGCCACTGAACTCTTTGATCTAATGTTGGATTCCTGGGCATCTTATTCGCCAAATGCCACTCTTTATTAAGTTTCATTTGTTTTTATATAAGCTAAAAACTAGATTCGCGTTAATTATATAAGCGTCGCTAAGTAAGATTCGAAAGCTGAGCGCCAAGCTTTAACATGTCTCCCATCGTCAGATAAAGCATCTTCGTTAAAGCGATCATTTAGATAAACTACATTTCTTTCAGCATCTTGAAGCCAACTTAGTACATAATTTTCTATCTGTTGACTTGTTAGACCATTCACACGATTTGATACCTCAAGCATTTTTTGAATGTAATGCTTTCTAGAGCCGGATAAATTTCCTAATGCTTCTCTCCACTCCGGTAGATTTGCGACTGATCCACCTGAATTAAGAACTTCGAATAAAGACTCACTTGCAGGAGTTTTATCAGCCTCCAGTAACCTCATTAACTTATTATCTCTTATCTTTTCCAGATCACGCTCCGGCAAATATTCGCTAATCACTGAATGTGCGTAGAATTTAGGGTAAGCGCCCCCGCCTCCTCTAACCTGATAATCGCCAAAGTATAATCTCTTCGATTTATTTCCAAATCCCCCAGCAAAACCTTTTGCACCTGCAGCCATGCAAACAATTCCAAATGAATCGCAATAATTGACAATAACTTCCTTGCCTGCTTTGTTAAGGTAATGACAAAATTCTAAAAGAGACCAAGCTACCTTCGGATTCGAGATTCTAAGTGATTCACCTCTTGAATTCTCTACAACAATGTATACACCAACTAACTCGTCTCTAGCAGTGAATTGATCAATGGCAATTTGTAGAAGAGGATTATCCGATGGATTATTGTTAATTAAACATGCATCTGAAATTGCAAAAGTAGCAAGTGCTGGGATTCCTTTTGGTGCAACGTAATCCAGTCCGCTATCAACAAAGGTCATTTCCCTACTAAGATCAGATTCAACTGAATTGGTTAAAATAGAGGGAATGATAATTTCTGAAGCTTTAAATTCCAATTGGAAATCAATGGTCTGCATAACTATTTTTTTTATGTCCTGATTGTTAATAAGAGGCGGCCAATTATCAATAATTGTCTGATTGAGATTATTTTTCCAGTCATCAGGGGTATTAAATTCTTCAGGTCTTGGGATATCTATTGGAAGCCACGGGTAAGTTGCCAAATTAGCACAAGATTTATGACAACTTTCTTTTGGCAACGGGAGCAAGTAAAGTTGGGGATCAAAATAAACATTGCTAGGTAAGTTTGGGGGCTTTCCCCTTTCTAAGGCTCTATCGTACCCAAATCCAGAGGCATTAAAAATTACCCCTTGAATTCCTGGCTCAATAATATTCCATTGGTAACCAATATTTTGGTAAAAAATTCTAGCTCCTCCTGGTAGTTTCGAGCTTTTGAATGACATCGCCAGAAGACGGTCTATCCGCAGGACGAATCCTTATCATTCGCCGAACAAGATCTTTCAAAAAAGTGTCCTGAAATTGGCTATAATCTAAAGTTTGAGGATCCTTACATCCAATTAGATTCTGATCAGAATTGAAAGGATGATTGCCCGTAACACACTCAAATACAGTAATTCCAAGTGCAAAAATATCGGATTTTAACGTAAGGTTTCTGTATCCTAATGCTTGCTCTGGAGACATATAGCCTAAAGTGCCAGGATTACGTCCAGCTGCTGTCAAAGTAGTTTTGTCCAAATATTTGGCAATTCCAAGATCGATTAAATAGAAATCTCCTTTATCGCTTAGCAAAATATTATCTGGTTTTATGTCCCTGTGCACTATTCGCTTTTTCCACAACTCATCTATTGCCTTTGAAATCCTTTTACATACTTTCACTGCTTGGTCATTGCTGAGTCTATTTCCTTCTGTTAAAAAAGTCCTTAGGTCCTTTCCTGCTATATAACTAGTAATTAAATACTTGCATGATTGTGAGCTTAAAGTTATAGTGCCAGCTTCAATTAAATCTACCATTGCCTCAGATTGAATTTGTTTTATTGCTTCAATCTCTCTGTTAATTCTAAAAACTAAATTTGCAGGGTAGTAGATTTTCAATGCAGCTTTTGAATCATCCTCCAATTGAATCAGAAATACTTCCCCTTGACCTCCTGGCTCACCTAGAAGTCTGATTATCTGATAATTTGGAAATTGCTTAGCTAGCTCATTGGCATTTATTTTAGACATTACTTGCTTTAGCTGTTAAATGCCATTTCCCTTTTTTGCAAGACAACAATTCTTTTAGAATTTTTATCTTCTGAATGTCTTTTTCAACTGATTTCTTTTTATTAACGTCGGCATTTATTACAATCTCAGCCTCCCCATACTTGTTAACCAAGATAAGGCCAACACCTAATTTTCGTAATTCTCGATTTTTTTCGGTTGAGATATTTATAATTTCCTTAGGAAAAGCAATGTAAGAACGTTCAGCAAAACGCTTATTGTATAGAGCTTGTTCAATTGCTTCTTTCCATCGAAATAATTTTGCCTCAATGCAAGTGATTTCAACAGGAGCATATTTAAACCAATCAGTTAATTCATAGCTATAGCTAGTTGCTTTGGTTATTAATTCTAATTTCTCTAATTTTGATAAATAGTTTATTAAAATTGAATCATTAACGTAGAGGAGCTTCGAAAGTTTTTTGCTTGTTATTTGTTTATGAGAATAGATTCGCTCGAGGATCATAAGCATTTGTAAATTAAGCAACTGGAATTTTTTTCTGTATATACCAAGTTCGCTATTTTGCCAGGTTTCCGGTAAAGCTGCCATAATAATGTCAATTATTCTGTACCCAGCGTGCGACTCTGTTCTTATCGCGTACTGTTGATTTCCATCCCCAGAAATCAAGGACGAAGCTTTAAGCAGGGGGGGCACAAGCTGCCTTTCGGCCTTAATCCATTCCATTAACCCTCCTATTACTTAGTTAGCGTCTCTGCAAGCTAGCTACTATGATAGTATAGTAAGCTTATTTTTTCCATTTGATTACAACTAAGGTCACCTCCTGCGAGCGTCGCAACAAAAACCTTTCTTGGCCATATCTAGCCCAAAATAAAAAAGCTAGGAATTTCTTCCTAGCTTTTTAAGTGGAGGTGGTGGGACGGTTTGCCCTAAAGTTTCCCTTAGGCCCGGACTATGTCTTCACCCCGATGCATCGGGGGCGAGGCGTATATTAGCAGCCATAAATTTCCTTTAAGGAGAGACTGCTAAGTAAGTCTCTACAGGGCTTTCAACCCCTCGGCGTTGCCATGTCCTCTCGGATTTAGGTTTCACCGATGTAAGCCTCGTTTTTCATGCAAAGTTACCTTTGCAGTCGACTCTTTCGAATCGAACCCACGTCCTCAAGTAACTCCCCAAGACTTCTACGAGCGTAGCTTGAACTGTTTCTTACTGACAGATAATCTTCAAGCGGATACATCTGCCAGCCAGCCGGTAAAGTTTCCTTTCTTCCTTACAGGCTTGGGGAAGAAAGTAGCCCGCTAATCGACGCCATATCCCAAACCGCAGGCGA
>Ga0214473_10000745_pt1 | contig 44875 bp, 55 predicted proteins | sample RVTome_7_FD_203509 | JGI IMG/M metagenome (GOLD analysis project Ga0214473, IMG submission 203509) | Soil microbial communities from uranium-contaminated site in the Upper Colorado River Basin, Wyoming, United States - RVT98D197 | ecosystem: Environmental > Terrestrial > Soil > Contaminated >...
TCCTCGGCACACTCGCGACAGTCCATGCAGTCGTCGAAGTGCGCTAGCGCCTGCTGCGCGACCGCGAGCTGCGCCTCCAGCTCGACGATGCGTGCGGCCTGCCGCTGCACGAGCGTCGGCGTCACGCCGGGGAGGTGCTCTTGGGTATAGCGGCTCGCGCCGGGACCCGCGCCACCCTTGTTCGCTGCGTCGCTCATTTCCAAAGAACCCCCGTTCCTCCGCATGCCGGGCACGCCACCCGATCGGGCGCCGACGTGCTCTGCGCCGGCTGCCACACGTCTCGCGCACCCCAGCCGTCGCAGCAGGGACAGCGCAGCGGCGCGCCAACCTCGGTCGTCGTGCGATTGCACCGGTGCGAGTAGAGCGGGGGCACGGTGACACCACAGTTCTCGCATCGCTGGCCGCCTGTCGTCGGTTCGCTCATCGTCTCTCCTCGAAGGCACTACACCGCTTCGCTCGTCCCGTCCCCGGCCCCGGCCCCGGACCCGTACCCGTACCCGGCCCCGTCCCCGTACCCGTCCCCGTACCCGTCCCCGTACCCGTCCCCGGACCCGGCCCCGGCCCCGGACCCGTACCCGTCCCCGTACCCGGACCCGGACCCGTCCCCGTACCCGGACCCGGACCCGGACAACGTTGCGAGCGACGGCAGGTTGTCCCCACGGCCGAGCACCGCGGCAACGATTGACCGCGCCATGTCCGGCATCCTCTGCTCCACCCAGAGGAGATCACTCCACTTGACCTCTTTCAGCGGTTGCCCGGCGCGGTACTTCGCGAGCGACGAGCCACAGGCACCCGCCGCCCGCGCGGCGTCGAGATGAGCCTGCGTCAACTCCACGGCCCCGCCTCCATCGCAGCGATTGCGGCCGGCGTGCAGTCCGTGACCGAGGTCACGCCAGCCAGCTCCAGCCGGGGCACGGCCGGCCCGACGCGCGAGCCGGGTGCCGGCCCGGTCGCCGCGAGGCCGAGAAATCCCTTGGTCGCTGCCGACCAGTAGACGATGTTCCGCGCCTCGATCAGTGTTGCCTTGTCGCCGTCCTGCGAATCGAGCGTGCCGAAGAACACGCCGCGATGCAATGTCGTAACCAGAACCTTACGCATGTTTCGTTTCCTCCTCGTTTCGTGTGAAGGGGCGGGCCGCTCTCGCCCGCGTTGCCTCGTGGCACCATCGTCCTGGAACCAACACGCAAGCCACGCTGCACCCGCCCCGATCTGATTGAGCCGGCCGGCGCGTGTCCGTTGCCAGCGGCTGGCCGTGTCACAGCCGTTTGGACTCTGGCAGCGGCCGACGTCCCGTGCACGGGATCTCTCCGGCCGGATTCAACAATTTACCGCGCAGCTGCCTGCTGTGCCTTCGACGGCTCCGGATCGAGCGGCAACTGGGCGCGGTCGATCCCGAGATCCAGCGTCGGCGCCTTGCCCAGCGCCTCGTCGAGATCCGCGTCCGGGTCGGATGTCGCCGGCACGGCGTCGGCTGCCAGGATCTTCCGCAGATCCTCGACCGCCGCATTCGGCGCGACCAGCTTGCCCCTCTCGTCCACGCCGGCCCCGAGCGCCGAGTCCAGTAGCTCGCGCGGGCACTTCTCCAGGAGCACCTGCAGCTTCCGGAGCCCATCGCTCACCGGCTCGAGGTGCAGGTGCTCGATCTTCCCCCAGACGCGGGTCCCGAACGCGGCCTCGATCAGCGCTCCCTTCGCCATCTTGTCGCTGGTCGTCGAGCCGGGGAAGTGCTTCGAGACGAGCTCCTTGACCTCCTCCAGCCGAAGATCACGCTGCTCGCGGAGCCGGTACACCGCATCGCCAGCCGGGTCATCGAACATCTGCGCGGTGCTCGACCCATGCGAGATACCCGTATGCCCGCCGCCCAGATTGAGCCGGTCCACGTGCCGGCCGAAGAACGCCATCGGCGCGTTCTCCGCGATCAACCGCAGGAGATCCGGCTTGCCGTCCTTCGTGCGCGGCGTCTCGAACTCGGCGGACAGGCCGTCGATCTCCATGAACCGATCCTTGACCACGAATGCCCGGCGCAAGTACTGGCCCGGCGACTCCTTGTCGGTCGCCCGCCCGCGCTCGTCCTCGATCCGCAGCTCCTTGGTCAGCTCGACCAGCAACGACGGCTCGTAGCCTGTCTCGCCCTCGGTCGCCATCTTGGTGCCGACCACGATGCTCTTGCGTTCGCCTTCCCGCTTATCCTCGATGTCCTCGAACACGTTCGCCGACCGCCCGCACATGATGATATGCAGCGGGCTGTTGACGTAGGGCAGCGCCCAGCCCTCGCGCCACTCGGTCTTCAGGATGTCCCAGGCGTAGATGGGCAGCGACCGGCCCTTGATCCCCTTGGATTCCTTGAACCCATTGACCAGAGTGCGCCACGGGTGGGTGATCGAATCGACGACCAGGACCTTGAACCCGCTCTTCGGCTCCGAGGCCTCGCGGATGCCGGCTGCCAGGTCGCGGAAGCTCTGAGTCGCAGCCGACTCGACCGGCACCTTCGCCAGAGCGAAGAGGCTGGACACGTAGCCGAATCCGCCTTCCGTGTCGAAGTAGGCGACCTTCCCTCCGCCCAGCTTGCGGATGAGGCCGATGGCGAGCAGCGCCGAGGTCACGGACTTCCCCGTGCCGTTGACGCCGTAGAACCCGCCCTTGAAATACGCCACGCCGTCGATCGGCGCCTTGAAGATTGCCATCGCGTTTCCTCCACCCTTAGTTCTTCAGCGGCCCGCGCCGCAGCTCCTCCAGGCTCACGCGCAACGCTCGGGCCAGCGCCCGGATCGTGCTCGGCTGCGGTTCGACCACTCCCCGCTCGATGTCCGAGACGGTCGGCCGCCGCACCCCCGCCCGAGTCGCCAGCGCCGCTTGTGACAAGGCCCTGGCGTTGCGCCATTTTCGCACTTTGTATCCCATCGGTTCCCCGATCCACCTCCTCGCGGTCAGAACCGTACGCTTATCGGACGCCAACGGTCAACGATCAGTCCGCATACGGTACGTCATCGAATGACGGGAAGAGCACTCGCGCGATCTCTTCGCTGAGCTTCGTCCCGTGCAACAGGACTGCGTACTGCTCGACGCGGTGATCCTCACCGGGCACCGCGTCGATGTAGGCGGTCCACGTGCCTTCGGCGCGGGTCGTCGCGACGGCCAGCACGCGGGTGGCGAGCGCGTGTCGCCGGACGCGCGGCGCGAATTCGCCTTGTTCGGTCATCGAGTGCCCTCCGCGTAATTGATGCCGCGCTCGCCGCGGTCCCAAGCTTCCAGCCCGAGCGCCCAGACGTCCGCCATCTCCGCGACCCGCAGCATGCGCCGGTCGCCATCCGCGGTGATCCGGTCCACCAGATTCTCGAACGCCTCATCCTCCGGCGTGCAGCCGGGAAGCATGCCGGTCGTAACCCCCGGCGGAAGGTTGAATCCGCTCATGCGCCAGCACCTCCGACCCACGACCCGCCGAGAATGTCCTCGTGCCGCCCCGCGTGTCCAGCACGGAGGATGCACACGGACTCGCGGTCGCTGCGCCAGACGTGGCAAGACTCCTCACGCTTCAACATCGCCTTTGCCGCGCGCACCCATGGCGAGCGGTTGAGCTGGAAGGTGCGAGCGCAATGCGGGCAGCCCGCCGTCTTGCGGAGCGCGGAGACGGCCGGCCAGAAGGGCAAGCCGCACCCTCCGCACTTGACCATGGGATTCCGCACGTTGGTCGTCGCCATTTCCGTCCTCCTCGTTTCCGGATCCTCGGCCGGGGCGGGTCCCGCGGCGCAATCGGAATGTACGATAGGTGTACGGTGTGGGTCAAGGAGAAAAGTTGCGGCCGGCGGCCAGCCGCTCCCGGCGTGTGGCAATTTTGCCACGCCCACACCCCGGCGGCCTGCCTCTCAGATTTCCGGTTGACACGCGCCGTACACCTATCGTACATTCCCGTGTGCCGGCCCCGCGGCCGGCGGAGCAGAACGGAGAGACGCACGAATGACGATCCGCCTTACGACACACGCGGCCGGCGCGCTCGTCGCGCCCGCCGCCTACCTCGGGCAGCGGTTCGACGCCTACCGAACCGCATGCCAGGCGGCCGGCGCCCGCTACTCGAAGGACGACAAGGGCAACATCCTGAAGCTCGACGCCATCCCGGTCGCCGTGCGCCACCTCGAAGCGGCCGGCTTCGCCGTAGATGTGGACGACGCGCTGCGCGCGGCGCTCGATGCGCGCGCTACCGTGATCGAGACGGACGTGGAAGAGGCGCTGGCCCGCGCCGAGCGCATCGACGCTGAGCTGCGCTCCCGCGGGCTGGCCCTCTTCCCGTTCCAGCGGCTTGGCGTCGGCTGGCTGGCGCCGCGCATCGGCGCCGGGCTCTTCGACGAGATGGGGCTGGGAAAGACGGTGCAGGCGTTGACCGCGGCGCCCGCCGCCGCACCTATTCTGGTCGTGGCGCCGGCCGTCGCCAAAGGCACGTGGGTCGCGGAGGCCGCGCGTTGGCGGCCAGACCTCCGGCCGACGATCCTCCGCGGCCGTGACTCATTCCGCTGGCCCGAGGCCGGCGAGATGGTCGTGACTAACTACGACATCCTCCCGAATCAGGCGGCCGGCGATCCGCTGCCCGGCACGGTGCTCATCGCCGACGAGGCGCATGCGCTCAAGAATCCACGAGCCCTCCGCACGGTGCGGTTCCGTGCTCTCTCCAGGAGTGTCCGTGCCGCCAGCGGCCGAGTCTGGTTGCTGACGGGCACTCCGCTCCTCGGCAAGCCCGACGAGCTGTGGCATGTGCTGATGGCCGCGGACCTGGCGACCGAGGCCTTCGGCACATGGTCCCGATTCTGCGAGCTGGTCGGAGGGTACAAAGGGCGGTTCGGGATGGTCTGGAGCGGCAAGATCTCGCCCGACGTCCCGGAGCTCCTGCGCCGCGTGTCACTCCAGCGCCGGCGGGTCGATGTGCTACCCGATCTCCCGACGAAGATCTACCGGACGATCGAGGTCGAGTGCGTGGACGACGCGCTCCGCAAGCTCTGCGACGAGGTGCTGGCGACGCTCCGCGCCTATTGCGACGCGCGCGGGATCTCGCTGGAGGCGGCCATCGAGGAGGTCATGGAGACGAAGGGCGGCGGGGTGACCTTCGACCAGATGTCGCGGGTCCGCCACCGCCTCGCCATCGCCAAGATCCCGGCGCTCATCGCGCTGGTCGAGGAACGCGAAGAGGCTGGCGTGCCGTGCGTCGTGTTCAGCAGGCACCGGGCGCCGGTCGAAGCGCTGCAGACGCGCGGCGGCTGGGGCATCTTGACCGGCGATCAGACGGGGGACGAGCGGACGAGCACGGTGGCGGCGTTTCAGGCTGGCAAATTGCGCGGTATTGCCGCGACGATCCAGGCCGGCGGCGTCGCCATCACGCTGACCCACGCGAACGAGGTCCTTTTCGTCGATCTCGACTGGACGCCGGCGCTCAATCAACAGGCGGAAGATCGTGTGTGCCGCATCGGCCAGACGCGAGGCGTGATCGTGACGCGCATCCAGGCGGACCACGAGCTGGACGCGCACGTCAACCGGATCCTGGACCGCAAGCAGCAGTTGATCTCGGCGACGGTCGAGGCGAGTGCGGTCCTGGCGCCGGCGCCGAGCGAGGACCACGTGCGGGCTTTGCGCGAGGCGGCTGGCCGGAGCGCTGCCCCCGAGCCGGAGCCCGCACGCCCCGCTCGCCGCGGCCCAGGGAGTCCGGTCGAGGAATGGGCGGCCAGCGCGCTCCGCACGCTGGCATGTCTCGACCCGGATCATGCTGGCGTGGTCAACGATGTCGGATTCAACCGGATGGACGGCGTGATCGGCCACTCGCTCGCCGAGCAACTCGACCGCGGGCTGACCGAGAAGCAATGGCCGCTCGCTGTGCGCATCGCGATGCATTATCCGCGGCAAGTAGGCAGACAGGAGGTCGAGTCGTGACCTACGGCGACTTCCTGGCGGCGAAGGCCATCGTGGATTGCCCGACCGGATTGCCGGAGATCCAACCATTGACTACCGCGCTTTTCGATTTTCAGCGCGACATCGTTGCATGGGCTTTGAGACGGGGACGCGCCGCGATCTTCGCCGATTGTGGTCTGGGCAAGACGCCGATGCAACTGGAATGGGCGCGACACATTCCGGGCCGAGTGTTGATCCTGGCACCCCTCGCAGTCTCCGCGCAAACCGTTCGCGAAGCAACCAAGTTCGGGATCGACGGAGTTGCGGCTTGCCGGCGCGACGACGGTGCACGGATCGCCGTCACGAATTACGAGATGATGCATCATTTCGACGCCGCGGACTTTGCCGGCGTTGTGCTGGACGAGTCCAGCATTCTCAAGAGCTACGACGGCGCCTTCCGGAGCGCCGTGATTGAGAAGTTCTCGAAGACGCCATTTCGCCTCGCCTGCACCGCGACTCCAGCGCCGAACGATCACGCCGAGCTTGCCAACCACGCGGAATTCCTTGGCGTTATGTCGCGAATCGAAATGTTGGCCACGTTCTTCGTGCACGATGGCGGGGAGACTTCGATCTGGCGTCTCAAACGCCATGGACAATCGGACTTCTGGAGATGGATGTGCTCGTGGGCCACCTTGCTCCGCAAGCCATCGGACCTCGGCTATGAAGACGATGGATTCGTTTTGCCAGCACTGCGCATACACCACACGATCGTTGAATCGCCAACTGCGGAAGGACTCCTATTCCCAGTCGAAGCACTCAGCCTCCAGGAGCGGCTGGCGGCCAGGCGTGCGAGCATCGATAGCCGAGTTGCGGCAGCCGCAGCCATTGCCAACGCAGCGCGCGGACAAGTCCTTGTCTGGTGCAATCTCAATGCGGAGTCCGAAGCCCTGGCGGCGGCCATCGACGGGGCAGTTGAAGTGCGCGGCTCGGACAGTCCTGAGCACAAAGAAACGGCAATGCTCCGCTTCTCGGCTGGAGATATCCGCGCGCTGGTTACGAAGCCCAGCATAGCCGGATTCGGAATGAACTGGCAGCAATGCTCCACTGTCGCATTCGTCGGTCTCTCCGATTCCTATGAGCAATACTATCAAGCAGTGCGGAGATGCTGGCGGTTCGGACAGGCAAATCCGGTTGACGTTCACGTCGTTACTGCGGAAGCGGAAGGAGCAGTCGTTGCGAACATTGAGCGCAAGGAACGAGACGCGGAGAGAATGGCTAGCAACATGGTTGAGCACATGAAGGACCTCAATCGTGCTGCCATCCATGGTGCAGAGCCAGTCCGGAAGGACGAGTACAGAACGGCGCTTGCTTCCGGAGCCGACTGGGATTGTCGGCTTGGGGATGCAGTTGAGGAAGTGGCTTGCATGGATACCGGAAGCGTGCACTACACGATCTATTCGCCCCCGTTCGCCAGCCTCTACACCTATTCGGCCAGCGATCGGGACATGGGGAATTGCCGCGACGTAGGCGAATTCCTGGAGCATTACAAGTTTCTCGTGCGGGAACTGCTGCGCGTCACGATGCCCGGCCGGCTGCTCAGCTTCCATTGCATGAATCTGCCGATCTCCAAGGAGCGGGAGGGGTTCATCGGCTTGCGCGATTTTCGCGGCGACCTCATCCGCGTGCACCTAGAAGCCGGCTGGATCTATCACTCCGAAGTCTGCATCTGGAAGGACCCGGTAACCGCAATGCAGCGAACCAAGGCCCTCGGACTTCTGCACAAGCAGATCAAGAAGGATTCGTGCATGTCGCGTCAGGGCATCGCAGACTACCTGGTAACGATGCGTGCTCCCGGAGAGAACCCAGAACGCGTGGCACACTCAGGCGAACAATTCCCAGTCCAGCTGTGGCAGCAGTACGCATCGCCAGTCTGGATGGACATCAATCCGAGCGACACTCTGCAGCGCAAGAGCGCCAAGGAGGCGATGGACGAGCGACACATCGCGCCGCTACAGCTCGAGGTGATTCGCCGCGCCATCTTCCTGTGGTCGGCCGTCGGCGACCTGGTGCTGTCGCCATTCGCCGGCATCGGATCGGAGGGTGTAGTGGCGGTTGGCATGGGTCGGCGATTCCTGGGGATCGAACTCAAGGCATCGTATTGGAAACAGGCGTGCGCGAACCTCGCCAACGCTCAGAGATCGGGCGGATTGTTCGATTCGGAGGTGAACACGTGACGATCCGGAGATGCAACCGTCCCGACTGCGACCGGCCGGCGCGTGTCGAAGATGATGGCGGTCGCGCGTGGTGCGCCCTGGACGAGCCGGTCAGCCACGCGGTCGCCGAACTCCGGTTCGCGGTCATGTCGCTGAACGAGCAGGTCCGCGCGATGCGCGACGAGATCCACTCGATCAAAGCCAGCGTCGATTACATGCGGATGAGGAGCTGAGCATGGACCGCGAGATGCAGTGGCAAGCGCTTCTCCGCCTGCAACAGCGGATCGAGGCGCCCGAGGAGATCCGAGGATCGGCGAGCTGGTCGTGGCGGAACGGGGCGAGCGTCGAGGACGTCTATCGCATCCTCGGCGCTGCCGCCCCAGCCCGCTGCTCATCGTGCAAGGCGCTCGTCTGGTGGTTCACACACGCCAACCGCAAGCGCTGCCCGTACGACGAGACGGGCGAGACGCATTTCGTCGGCTGCCCGGACGCCGCGAAGTTCCGCCGCGATCGCTAGGCCCCAGCGTCGAGCAACCCCTGCGGAATCGCCGGCTTCGTGCCGTACTCGTAGATGAGCTTCTGGAACGCGGTCAGAATCGAGGCGATGGCCGCGGAACCCAACACGCGCAGCACGCCGCCGAATCCGCCCCAGCCGGCCAGCGAGTAGCCATCGTGCATCACGGGATCGAACCAGTCGAGGATGCCGAGCTGTTGCGCGGCCGGCGTCAGGCCCTCGACCACGACCTTGGCATAGCCGGCGGCGAGGATCACGAAGTTCGCGACCCACACGATCTTCGGAATGATCGCGTTATTGAATCCCGGGGCGATGCGGGCGAACGCCGCGACGATCTGCACGACGAGCACGAGGATCGTTCCGAGTTCTGCGGTCATGGTTTCTCCTTTTTCAGATCGACGATCAGGGACTCGGCGCGGGCCTGGCGCGCCAGGATCTCGCGCTGGTTCCCGATGATCTCATGGACCCAGCCTGCGGCAACCGTCTGTGGCGTTGGCTTTATCGCCCACAAGAGCAGGAGAATTACTACGGCCGCCAGCATGAATAGGCCGATGACACGATTGAGTTGCCGATTCACACGCTCGTATAATTCGTCCATCTCATCGCCCCACGAACCGCACGACCAGCGCGCCGACCAGCGCTCCGATCGTTGCCGCGACGACCGAGAACTTCCCAAGGAGATACGCCATCTTGATACGCTCGGCCGTCAACGTCTCCTCCAGATGGCGGATGCGGTCTTTTACTTCCTCGAACTCGCGGCGAGTTACGCCGTTGATGTGCTCAACCACGTCCGTTCTCCTCCCGCGCGGCTACGAGGGGAGAGCCGCAACGTGGGTCTGTCCTCACGCCGCCCGACCGTACGTCTCAATCGCCACCACGTGCACGCTGATCGGCTGCGCCGCGTCCTTCTTGATCTGCACGTTCAACACGTTGAAATCGTGCGCGCTCCACGCCGCCCCCGGCAGGAGCCCAGGATACGCTACCAGGTTGCCGATGTCGTCATGGAATCGGATCACGTGCCCGGGCTTGAGATCCACGGCATTGACATAGGTGTCGAACTCGATGAGCACGCGGCGCGCGCGCCTGGAATCGACAATCCACTTGAGCAACGCCTCGGCCGTCACGTGGTTCCACACGTCGGGCGCCGTCCACTCCATCGTCCGCTGGATGCCGTAGAAGGTCTCGGCATTCTGGCAGGCTGTCTTGTAGGCCGCGGCGTTGAGGGCAAACGTCGTCGAACTCGGGCTGCATTCGGCCTTCGACGAGAACCCACCAGACCCGTCGTGCCACCCATAAGCCAGCGCGAACCGCGTCACGACGCTCGAACGGTCGGAGAGTCGGGCCTCGAACGTCCGCGGCACGACGCGGTCCGGGCCGAAGTAGTAGCCGGTCGTGCGGTACAGCCGCTCCGGTGCGCTCGTCGCGGGGTCGTGCACATCGACGAAGGCGCGCCATTGCATGCTACCCGCGTCCGAGAGCTGCGACTGAAAGAGCGCCATGCTCTGAACGCCGATGCGCGGCATGATGCTGCGAAGAGTATTGGACTCCAAGATCGGCATGGTGAGCTTCCAGCCCGAGTATGTGCCGCTGCCAGGACACAGGGCATTGAGCTGAGTTCGTGCGCGAACGAAGCTGCCGAACTCCGTGCCCACCGCGCGCCCGGTGAACGCCGAACTGCCGGAGAATCTGGCAATCAGATGGCCGGCGATGTCCGCCGGGTTCTCGATGATCGACTGCGTGGTCGCCGTGTAGATCCCCGACACGTCGCGCGGGCCGATGCCGCACACGAATACATTGGATAGCGAGCGCGACGACACCTCCGGTCCGGCATTGGAGGCGTAGGGGATCTGAACGACGCCAGGCCCGGTGCGGATCGGTCCTCTGTTCAAAATGGTTTCGAAAAGCTCGCGTGCTCCAAGCTGTACGAGACCGCGCGCGATATTCGCTCCAAGCGCGCGCGGCTTGTCCCGAGATTGCAGGTCGCTTCGGAATAGGACCTCAAGCCACACCCTGCAGATGCGTACGTCGCCGCCACTCGCGCGAATCAGCACGTCGCCGGGATAGACGATATATGTTCCCGCGCCGATCCGTTGGCTGACGTGGCCGAAATCCCACGGCCCGATGAAGCCCTCGCTCTCGCTTCCCGAATTGTAGTCCTGGAGACCCGTGACCGTGCGCTTCTTGATGATGGCATACTTGATACCGGTCGCCTGTGGATCGAATGTAACGCCAGCACCGCTCTGGCTCGTGCCGAAGGTTGAGGTAAGAGTTGCGACCTGAGCGTAGGAGTACCGCGCGTCGAGAAGCGCGGTAGCACTTGGTCCGCCGCGGTGCGTCAAGACGCCGATTCTGATCTGCAACACTTCGCCGAGATCCGGTCCGGCCGCCGGAAGCTGGAGAGAAAGACCGCCGCTGCTGACGATGGTTGCGTAGGTTTCCGGATCGGCGTCGAACACGTTCTCGGCATCGCCGGTAAATGCCCCGTCCGTTAGATATGGAATCCCGCCCGTGGTGCGTCTGATCTTCGAGAACTCGGTGCACGGAAGAACAATCGACTGGACCACACCGCTCCACAGTTCTTGCTCGGTCTCGAAGCTCGGGCTTGACGTGTTGATATAGAAGCCGCAGACCTGCGCTAGCCCCCCTGTTCGCGTCAAGCCCGAGGTCCGGATTGCACGCGCGTCGCCCGCGCCGCCCGACGTCTTGTAGGCCGGCAGGTCGTTCGACAGGTCGCGACACAGAATGAGCCCAGAGTCTGAATCTCCTCGCCAAGTGCATGCGGAGAGATGTTGTATGTACTCCGCAGGTGCAGCCACTGGATCGGTAACCTCGTCCTGGAAATTGTATTGCGGGCTCGCACCTTCATTCAGAGCGAAGATCGGCGAGGTAGACAAGTCTCCGTAAACGAAGATCGCCTGGCGCATCTTGTCGAGCAGCGGCGCGGCATCCCCGTTGTAGCCTCGATTGCCATTCGCCGCGAGGGGCAATTGCAGCATCGGAAACTTCACGCCATGCCCGAGACAGTAGGTGATTGCGGCCATGAAACGCTTGTAGGCGCTCGCTGGTTGCGCACCGCCATCATGGTAATCGGTGAAATGATCCCACTCCAATTGCGTGCCTGCCGCATACTCCTTGATCGCGGTCGGATGGAACCTGCCGTAGAAGATCGGCACGACGCTCCCGAAGAAGTCGCGCGGGCGCGTCCCCTCCTGCGCTCCCCAGATGAAGGAGGATTCGTTGATCATCTTGGTCGGCACCAGCGCCTCTTCGTCGCCTACCTGGACGGCGCGGATCTCGACGTGCTCGGCCGTGCACACGGCCTCCTCGATGCGTCCAAGAAATAGGATCTTGGTGTACCAGAGTCCAGCGTCAAGGACGAAGGCGTTGATGCGGATGAGGCCGCCGATCACATAGCTCGCCTGAAATGACGTTGCGAGATCGACGGGCAATTGCGTCACGAGATCCGCCATGGTCGTATTGCGGAATCGCACAACGGCGCTCGCCGTCTCGTACTCGATGCCCGTGACGCCCTCAAACACCATGTCGCCCCATTCCAGGACGCCAGGCTGATAGGCCCCGGGGCCGGACACGGCATCGGCGCCAACGGCCTCCCCAACCTGGAACACCCGCGGAGTAGCACCGAGAAGAATAAGCTGAACGGCGGCTGCTTCGCTGCGCAGGAATTGATCGGCTGCCGCCTCGAAGGTCGGCCCGCCGCCGGCCATCTCGTCAACAACGCTTCCGGAGTACTGGCCGCCGGGGCCACCACCGCCCGCGCCGAACGCGCCGCCCGCGTCCGTGATAATCGACCGATCGAAGAGAGAGAGGTCCCAGCCGAGATCAACCGCGTCGTCGAGCGCCTGCGCGTCAGCCACCGCCATGCCGATGCTCTGCGCCACGACCTCGGCGAATGTCTGCGTATCGGCCACCGCCATGCCGATGCTCTGTCCGACGCTCTCCGAGAACGTCATGCTATCGGAGAACGACTTGGTAATGGGTCCCTCGGTGTAAAAGACATCGACCCTGAGCCAATCCACTTCCGTGGTGAGCGGCGCCTCGGCCTCATAGGACGGCGTAAGCCGAACACGAAACACGCCGCTAGCCATCTGAGCGGTTGTCCAACTGCGCCCCCAGGTGTCTACCGCGCTCCCGAGCGTGTACACAGTCTCCGACTCGGTCAGCGCCGTAGTCGTTTGGGTCGCGGTCCAGGATGCGCCGCTGTCCCACGAAAGTTCCGCGTTGAGCCAAACGGCATCCACAAGACCGGTGACGTAGGCGTCAAGGTAGACGATGATGCCGTCGATAGTCGCGCCGTCGGGGATGCCGAATGCATATCCCCACCACGAGGTTGTGACGGCAGATGTTGCGACCGCGGAACCGCCGCCATCGGCATAGGCCAGGTTGCGGCTTGTCCAGCCGCTGCCGCTGTTCGCGTTCGGGCTCTTGACTCCGGTGTTCGCCATCAGCTCGCCCCGAACCTCACGGTCAACGTCACGGTCAAGCTCTGGCCGCTACCCTTGGAGAAGGACGAGAACGTGTCCAGGTAGTTGAACATCGTCCCGCTCGTGAATGCGTTGAACAGCGCACACTCGGAGATCGTGCCGGTGCCCGTGCCGGCGGCGAAGGTCGCGACGTAAACGACCGTGTTGTCGTCGCCGCCCGTGCCCTGCGTCGTCGAGGTGAGCGCGACGCGCGCGAGTTCGGTGGCGAGCGTCGTGCTGGCCGAGGTCTGGCCCGTGCCGCTGCCGACCGCCATGTGGGTCGGGAGCGTCGTTCCCCGGTCGCTCATGGCATCGGCGACCAGCGCATCGCCGAGCTGCGTGATGAGATTGCGGCAATGCACACGATGGGCGACCGAGCCGTCCGCGTTCCGGAGTTCCAGCTCGACGTCGCCACGCATGAACAGCCTCTCGCGGCGTCCCAAGTCCCAGAAGCTCATACTGCCCCCTCTAGGCGCAGAACAGCCGCGCCCTTGTGTGCGCCGGCCGTCCCGCCCATTGCAGCCCCGTGGTCGTATCCCAGGACGAGGCCGAAGAAGTGTTCCAAGCCAACCGGCACGACCGTCGTCACCGAATCCGGCGGAATGATGCCGACCAGTTTCCCGAAATTCGCGCGGCCGACGGTCTCAACGATCAACTTCTGCTGCGCCTGGTCGATGCGCTCGAAGATCGCTGTTGCCGACTTGGTGATCTTGCGTGCGCCGATCAGCACGTGTCGCGCGTCGCCGGCTGATTGCAGGAACTCAAGCGGGAATCCGTAGTTCACGACCCACCCGTTCTCGCCCTCCGGGTTCTTGGCGACCGCGGCATGCGTGCCCATGAACACGGCCCCGAGCCGGAACGGCGGCCAGGCAGAGCCGCGCGTCAGGATGAGCCGGTAGACCGTTGCCGCAGGCGTCAGCGCCGAACGCACGAGCAGGTCTCCGTCTGAGGTGGGCGTCGCCGTGCCGATGGACACGAATGTGGTGCCGTTGTGGTAGGCGAACTCGATGCCGTAGCCGCCGGTGTAGAGGTCGTGGTTCACGATGCCGAAGCAGGTGAACTGTTGCGATGCGGAGAACGTGAAGTCGATAACGGGAGCCGCGCTCGGGTTCGCCGGCACTTTGAGTCGGCGCCACGGATCGTCGTACTTGAGATTTGCAGCAGGATGACTCGCGTCGGCCGTCGCGTTCGTGATCGTTACCGTGCTCACGTTCTCCGGCAGGACCTTGTTGTTGTAGGCGAGCACCATGCGCGTCTCGCTGGCTGTGAATGCCATCGCCTATCGCCTCCCGCGGGCCAGCGCGGCCATCGCCTTCGACCCGCGACCGCTGCGCATGTACCGTTCGAAGTCGGCGCTGTCGAGAGCCGTGATGTTGGCCTCGATCTTGGTCGGCGCAGGCCCCTCGATGCGGAAGAAGCGCCGCGCTCTGTCCGATGCCTGCTCGCGGAGCTGAGTGTCGAGCGGCACCTGCGGCACGCGGATCACTCCACGCGTGAACTCGGCGGCGCGGCGGGAGAATGCCAGGAGTTCCAACGCCTGCCCCGAAGCGCGACGCACCTCGATGGGAGCCGGGGTCGTGGCCTGCACCGGTCGGCGCTGGAGCGGAATGACCGCGGCAAGAGCCTGTCCCGGCGCCAGCAGCCTCCGCTCGGGAATGCTGAGCGCCGCGGCCGTCGTGCTCGGCACGCGGCGGGCAATCGGCACGATGGTCGCGGCCGCGGCGACGGCGGGAAGCGCGCGACGAGGTGGGGTGACCTCCTGCCGCAGGAGCCCGCCGCCGCCGGCCCCGGACGCCAGCGGACGGATGGGCGCGAATGGAGGCGTGGGAGCCGCGATCTTGGCCGCGCTCGTGCCGCGAGCAAGGATCGCCCGCGTTGACTCGACCAGCGCGCCGGCAACTCGCGCGAGCGCCGCCAGGAGCGGCCCCATCGGAAACGGCGCCGGCGTGGCTGGCCTCTGGGTCGGTGGAGCGATTACCCGAGGGGCCACGACCGGCGCCGAGACGGTCGGTCGGCCAACTGGCCCGACAGTTGCCGCCGGCGGAACGATCCGCCTCGGAGGCGGGACGGTGACTGTTTCACGTGGAACTTTCCCGACGCTCACCTCCGGCGCCGGCACCTCGATCGGCGCCAAGTCGCCAAGGCGGAGCTGTACCGCGACGACCGCAGCGTCCGGCGGCAGGATGGTCGGCTGCGGGAAGGCGAGATCAGCCAGCGGCTCGACCGAGAACCTTGGAGCCGGCAGGCGGATCTGCGGCAAACCACCCACCGCCACGTCGGGCGGCCCGAGGCCGACCGGCGGCAGCGGCTTGGCGGCGACCGCGGGCGCCTGGAGGGTCAGGGCGGAGAGCCGCGCGACCCGCACCTCGGGCGCCGCGGCGCGCAGCACGGAGCGCACGGTCGGAAGCTGGGCCACGACCGGAGCCAGCGCGGCGACCCGCACGGCCGGAGCGGCGAGAGTCTGGCGCCCGATGGCGCCGACCGTGACCTCTGGCGCGGCGAACGCCAGCCTGCCGTGAGGCGGAGCGGAGAGCAGCGGCGCCGGGATCTCGACCCGGGGCAATTTACCCACGGCGAGGGATGGCGGCGCGAGGGTCAGATCGGACAACGGACGCGTCGTGACCGCAGGAGCCTGGAAGACAAGCGGCTGGAGCTTCGCCGCGCTGACCGCAGGCTCGACTGAGGCTCGGAGAGTAACCGGCCTGGCCGCAGGCGGCGCCACGAGCTCGGGGCTCGGAACCGCAACCCGGACGCGCGGCGCCGGCACCCGGATCTCCTCGGCCGTTCCGACCACCGTGAAGCGCGGGGGAGACACGCGCTCGACCGGCGGAGCCAGCACGGTGAAAACGGGTGCCAGCGGCTTCAGCTCGCCGACGCTGACCGGCGGCGGCGCAAGTCGTTGAGCGGCAATCCGTTCGATGGAGACCGCCGGCGCCGCGAACGCAACCGAACGCAAGGGCTGGAACTGGACGGGCGGCTCCTGGACGGTGGCCGCAGGCGGCGCCAGGACGCGGAGCTGTGGCGTGACCGGCGCCAGTGGCGGCACCACGACCCGCGGCGCGTCGAGCACGAGCGGCGCCAGGTCGGGCAGCGCCAAGCTCAAGCCAACCTCGACCGGCGGCACCTGCGGCACGACGACCTCGGGCGCCGGCATGACCAGCTCGCCGAACGTGTCAACCGAGACACGCGGCGGCGCTATGTCAAGCGACTGGAACCCGCCAACCGACAGCGGTGGCGCTGGCACCAGGCGCTCTGCCAACGGCTTGAATGCCACGGGCGGAGCGGCGAGGACCACCGGTTGCATGGGGCGGACAGACGCCGGCGGCGCGGCGAAGGAGAGCGGCCCGAGGATCGGCGCCCGGAACTCGGGCGCCTCCGGAGTACCGATGCGGAGCACGGGTGCCGGGAGCGCGATCTCGGCCAGCGGTGGCGCCCGGAAGGTGGCAAGGGCGCTCAACACGGCTGGCGCCGGCGTGGCGAAGATAACGGCAGGAGCCCCGAGTCGTTGTTCGGCCGGAGGCGAGATCGCCACGCTCGGGGCGAATGTGAGGGTCGGCGGTGCTGCAAGGGTCACCGTCGGGCTGAGCGCCAGGGTCGGCGGCTGGACAAGCGCCACGCTCGGGACGAAGGCCAATGCTGGCGGCGGCGTAAGCTGCACGGCCGGCCGGAGGACCATGGCGGCCGGCTCCTCCAGCCTGACGGCTGGCGCCAGGACCAGCTCCCGCGTCTCGATGCGCGCAGCCGGCAGCTCCGCCACCTCGGGAGCCCGGAGCTCAACCTTGAGCTGCGGCGCGGCCACCTGCAGCTCGCTGGGCATCCCAGACAGGAGCACCCTCGGCGCGTCGAGCACCTGCGGCCCGGGAGCGGCGACCGTCGCCACGAGGTCGACGGGCTTCAGGTCCCCGACCCGCACCGCTGGAGCCGACAGGTCCTGGCGCCCCGGGCTGCCGACGGTGGTGATCGGCGCCCCGAGCACGACGGGTGCAGCAGGACGGAACCCCACGACCGGCGCACCGAGCGTCAGCGGCGCGACCGCGCTGACTCGCAGACGCGCCACGAGCGGCGCCAGCTCCGGCATGAGGATCTTCGGCGCGTCGAGCACGAGCGGCGCCATTGGTGGTACTGCGAAGGCCAGCGACACCTCGACCGGTGCCGGCGGCACGATGATCGGCGGCTCGATCTCGATCTTGCCGAGATCGAGAGCGCGAAGATCGAAGGCTACACGCACGAGCTGCGGAGGAAGGACAAGCGGCCGGCTCTCGACGACCGGTTGCATGACGAGCGCCGGCGGTGGCGGGAGCGCCGGGACGCTCGGCTTGCCGGTCGCCACGGGCGGCGGCGGCGTCGTGGCGCTCGGCTTGGAAGGTCCAGCCGGCAGGCCAATTGGAATTGGCACGCCGAACAACATCCCGACGATCTTCAGCACCGCGAGACGAACTAGTTGTTGAATGATGGCATCGACCATGCTCTTGAACACATCTTCCATCGCCTCGGCGAAGGTCTTGGCTTGGAAGATCGCATCGGTAAAGGCCTGCCCCAAACTGCCGATCAGTGCGTTCTGAATATTCACGCCAACGTCTGCGAATGCAGCGTCGAAGGCGGAGGCGCTTTTCTCCGCTGCCTTTAGCCCCTCCTCGAACTTCTTCACCTCAACCTTGAGTTCGAGGTTGGTCGGGAACTGCTCGACCAGCGCCTTGAGCCGCGCGAGTGCCACGTGCGCCATCGGGAAGTCGCGAAGCTCGACGCGGAGCTGGAAGTCCTTCTTGACGGGCAGCGCGTCGAGCAGAGGCTTGAGCGTTTCGAGGCGCGCGCGCGCAGCTTCGGCGTCACCCTCAAGCTCGGCGATGAGCGGGATGCCGCCGGACAGCGTCCGCATCTTCTCGATGGCCCCGGCGATGGTCGTCAGCGTGCCGAGGAGTAGCTCGGGGTCAGCGGCGGTCAGCGCGCGGTCGATCATGTCGCGGAGCCCGGCCATCGCCTGTTCGGCCGACTTGGCGCCGGCGACGAGCTGCGAGAGGTCGAACGCCTGGACCTTGTCCGGCGTGATGTTGGCGAGGCCGGCGAGCGCGGTTTTCAGCTTGTCAACGTCGGCTCGCGCCTTCTCCTGGTCGAGCTTGATGTTGATCTTCGCCTCGAACTCGCCGCGCAACGTGTTCTCGAACGCCTGCAGTTGCGCTGCACGTTCGGGGAGATCGACCTTCAGCTTCTCCAGGACTGCAAGCAGACCGTTGAATGCGGTGGCCGCCACGTCCCCCTTGTCCACGACAGAGAGGAGCGCGGCGAACGCCGTCCGCGTCCGCCCCAGCTCCTCATTCAACGTGGCGCTCTTCCGCAGATCCTCCTCGCTCACGATCTCGATCTTCTGGTCGGGCCGGCGCGCCGCGGCGTCCAGGCCGGCACGGAGCTGTGCGAGCGCCGCAATCGAGCTCTCGTCCACGGCGACCTTGAGTCGAACGTCGGCCAGCTTGTTGAACTCGCGCGCAATGTCCAGGGCCTCGGAGAGCGCTCGCGTGCGGTCCTCGCCGACCGGGAGCACGGTGACCGCTTCGAGATGACTGCGCACCTCGTCCGCGAGCTTCTGCAGACGGTCCATCGAGGCGGTCGGCACCTGCAGCTCGATGCGCGCCTTGAGATCCAGAAGGCTCTCGACGTGCGCCCGCGCGCCTGTTACGGCGGCGTCCAGCGCCGGTTCGTCAATAGCCATGACAAGACGTTCTGGATCTGCTGCGGTCGTCGCCTCGCGAATCGCGTCCTCGATCTCTGCGGTGTCAACGATCACCTTGGCCGCGAGCGTCAGCGACTCGGACTGGAAGGCTGTCTTGAGCGCGCCTAGCGAGCGTTCGACCTGTTCGGCGGTCGAGGTGATCCGCAACTCAATGCCTGCCGCAGCGTCCGTGCGCATCTTCTGCAGCATGTCGTGGAAGTTGTCGCGCACCTTGTTGAAGTAGATCGTTCCGCTGGCAGCGGTGAGATCCGCAAGTCCCTTGTCCAGGGCGGCGATTGCAGCCTGCGCATCGACCAGGCTGCCCTTCTCGACGAGGATCTTGATGCTCTTGATCGCGTCGCTGCCCTTGAACTCCTGGAAGGCGCGCGCGGCTTCCTCGGCTCCAAGCTCGAAGGCGGCAGTCACGTGCTCGATCTGGCCGGCGACCGATGCGAGTGCCGGGTCTAGGTCACCGCGGATTGTCTTTGCCAGCGCGAAGGCCCGGTCAGCGAGCCGACGCATCGACTCCTCCATCGACTGGAGGAACCCGCCGCCTGCGGCCTCGGCCACCTCACCGATGGCGTTCTTGAGCTGAGCCAGCGCACCCGTATACGTGTTGGCCGCGAGCGTGGCTGTGCCGCCGAACTTCGACTCGATCTGCGCCAGAGCCGCCGCGAACTTCTCGGCCTTCGGGATACCCTCGTCGAGCACGATGCCGTAGCGGCCGAGCATCGTTGTGCTGCCAGCGGCCGCCTTGGCGACGAGCATGGCAGCAGACTGCAGGTCGATACCGAGCGCCGCGGCGAGATCGGCTGCGGCCTTCGTCGCGCGATCGAGATCGCCGCCCGAGAGACGGCCGATCTGCGCGATGAGCGCTGAGGCGCCAATCGCCGCATCGTCCGAGAACGTCGTCAGCTCTTGGAGTTCGCCCGCGAGGTCCTGGACATGGCTGACTGCGGCCGCCGAGAACTGGCCGGTAGAGCCGAGCGCGATGGACAGCTTGGTCGTTGCCTGCTGTGCCCCGGCCGCCTCGTCGACGAACTTCTTGAAGCCGGCGACCGCGCGCTCCATCGCGAGCCCAAGCAGAAGGCCGGCGCCGGCCGCCGCCGCGATGCCGGTTGCAAGACCCGTGAACGAGCTGGCGCTGACAAGGCCCGAAAGACGGCTCGTGTCGAAGCCGCCGCCAGGCTTCGCGGCACCGCCAGCGAGCTTGCCCTGGAGCGCGGCGACACGCTTCTCAAGCTCCACGACCTTCGCGCGGAGCGAGTCAAGGTCGCCGGCGTTGATCTTGAGGGTGCGCGCCTGCATCAGACGCGCCATGGAAGTTTCGGCCGTGCGCGCTGTGCCACCGAGCTGTCCCATGGCCGCGTTCACGCCACGGAATTGCGTCTGCAGCCGCCCGGCGCCCTGTCCGAGGCGATCAAACGACTGGGCGGCCTGGTCGCCGCCCTTCGCCTGAACGAGGATTTCTAGGACGTTAGCCGCCACCTGCTATCACTCCTGCTGCTGGCGTGCCTGCTCGGCTCGGATCGCCGCCAGGCATTCAAGCGACTGCAGGCTGAACCGCAGATGTGCCGTCGGGATCTCCTGACCCGGCACGTCCTTCCGGTTCAGCATGATCTCGTGCGGCATCCAGCTGAACGTCTCCCCCATCCACGCCAGGACTGCCATCGTGTCCCGGTCCCACGAGAAACTCGGGGCCGGCCACGTCGGGTGGCAGGCTCTTGATCTCACCGCCCGCGTCGGTCTCAAAGAGGACGGCGTTGCCGATGCGGACGATGGCGTCACCCAGCGAGTCCAGCTCGTCCACCGTCAGCTCGCCCTGCTCGCGGTTCGGCGGGCGGTCACCGTTCGCCAGCACCTTGACCGGGATCCACGTCTCGTCGTAGGTGAGGGTCGCGGGGTTCTTCTCGACGGCGCGCGCCGCCGTCACGACGACCGGCGCCAGCTTCTTGAGGTAGTCGAAATACTCGACCTTCTCCTCGGTGGTCCACTCGGTGTAGAGGCGGCCCGATGGCATCGGAATCGACCCGCCCAGTACCATGAAGTCACCGATGCGCAGCGGCTTGACGCGCACCGCGCACGGCTTGCCGTCGTCGAGGACCTTCCCGAGCTGTACCTCGATGACCGCCGCCTTCGCCTCGTTGACGAGGTCGAAGATGTTGAGAGGCATCTTTGCTCCACCTTTCGGATCACACCGCGGTCGAGTAGGCGGCGATGACAGACACGTAGTCCAGCCGCCACTCGGGCGTTCCGGTGCCGCCCGTCACCTTGCTCTTGACCCGCACCTTGAACATGGTCGGGCCCATCTCGCCTCCGGCCGTGTCCCACACGTGGCCCCACGTATCGCTCGTCGCTCCGAGCGCGTAGGTGGCTTCGGTCGTCGTCAGCTCGCCGGTCGTCTTGGCCGTGGTCCAGCTCGTGCCGCCATCCCACGAGAGATCCACCTCGATGGTCAGCGTGCCGCTCCCGGTCGACTCCTCCTTGTACAGATCGAGCGCCACCTCGATACCGAGAATCGCGGCACCGCTCGGAATCGCCGCGAGATCGAATCCTGCGTACTTGGTCGTGGCGTCCGCGACGATCGTGTGCGCGTAGGCGCCGGCGTCGACCAGGGCCTCGGCGACGGCGATCCAGTCGAGGTCCGCGTCGTTGGTGGTCGGCGGCGTTGGCCCAGCATAGCCATCGTCATCGCCGATCACGAGATTGCCGCCCTCAGCGCTCGAAGCATAGGCCGAGTTCTGCCCGACGGTCTGAATGAGCAGCATGTTCTTCGAGTTGGCCGCGAGGCTCGACTCACCCGTCGTGTAGGTCGCGAGCTGCCCCTCGAACTCGAAGGTCAAGGGCGGCGCACCGCCCTCCGTGACGCCGTCGTCCATCTTGCTCCAGATGAGGTTCTTGATGTAGATGTCGCAGGCGTAGGGCACAGGATCGGTCGCGTGGGCATTCGTGTCCGACACGTACCGAATGCGGAGCGCCGAGGCCCGCTTCTCCAGGTAGTCGAGGATCGGCGTCCCCGTGTCGGTCGCGAGCAGGTGTTGCTCGACAAGGCACGAGATCTTGCCCGACACGCGCCACCCGTCTACGTGTCCGGGCTTCTGCAGTCCATCGGGGTCGTTCAAGAAGCTTGGCGCGAACTCCACGTTCGATTCGAGCTGGAACTCGAATGCCGTCACGTTGAGATCGCGTGTCCCGGCGGCCCCCACCTTGAGGATGCCAGGCGACTTCGCGAGACCCGTGCGGTTCTTCAGGTCGCGCGCGCGGATCGGCGTGTCGGTGAGGATGGGCGCCACGAGGTCCCCGGCGATCGTGGCATAGGGCACGGTCGCGATCTGTCCGATGATGTCAAACGTGACGCGCGGGCGGTCGCCAGCCGGATGCTCCCAGCGCATGCGCTTGATGATGCAGCCGGTGAAGATCTCGCGCGTGCCGCCCGTCGTGTTGCCACCGCGCCAGGCTCGGAAGGTGAGACCCGGCCCCACTCCGCTCGCAGATCCAGCGGCCGACATCTTGTAGCTCTGCGGTAGGAAGTTGTGCACGCGGAACGTGCCGACCGCGCCACCCGTCGATGTGCCATCCAGCAGCTTGTCGACGGCGCCCAGCACCTCGCTGCCGCCGAACGCATGGACCAGGAGCTGATTGAACCAGACGGCCTGATAGCGCGGGTACACGGTGAACGAGGCTTCGATGGATCCGCGGCCGAAGTCGGCCGTGCTCTGCGCGCCGACGTTCCCGATCTCCCTGCTCTTCGGGAAGGTCGCGCGCGTGATCCTGAACTCCTCGCCCAGGAGCGGAATGCGCTTGTAGCCGCCCCCGGGATCGTTGTCGTAGTTTCCCTCGATGACCATTTCGAGGCCCGTGTAGCGGTCGTGTCCGCGGACGAGCGGTGCCATTCTGTTGCTCCCTTCTCGCCGCGCCTACAGCACGGACCATGCAGCGTCGCCGTCGTCCGTGGGCTTGACCGCACAGATCATGCGGAAGTCCCCGGCGGACCCGGTGGGCGGCGTGGCCGGCGTGACGAACGTGCCGTTGGTGGCCCGGAACTTGAAGTTGGAGGGCGGCGCTCCGGGCTCGCTGATCGCGGCCCGCGCCTCCTCCCAGACAACGCTCGGGAAGTCGAGCATGATGGCGAACTTCTGCGAGCCGTTCACGACCGACGTGCTCGCGTAGACCGCACGACACTTGCTGACCGTCTTGTCCAAGAACTCCCGGTAAGGCTTCCCGGCGGCCAGGTAGTCCTGTTCGACCTGCGACCTGATGTCCATCGTGATGTCCCGCGTCTCCGAGACGCCCGGCTGCTCCGGGTTGTCCGGGTCGTTGGCGAATGCGGTCTCGAAGGTCAGGTGTCGATCAACGGTCAGCGTGAACCCGCGGAAGTTGAGCTGGGCGAGCGACGCGCCGACCTGGAACTTCGAGTCAGTGCCCACGACGTTCGACATGTCGCGCGGCTTGACGTAGATCGGCGTGATGACCGATCCGCCCGCCAGCTGGCCCACCGTGCTGAGCGGCCCGGCGCTCGCCAGCGTCGTGTAGGGCGCAGCCGGCATCTTGCCGAGGATGTCGAGCGTGATCTTCGGCACGTCGTCCTCGGGCTGCTCCCAGACCATGCGCGAGATCATGCAGCCCATGAAGTTCTGGATGTAACCGGCTTGCGTCGCGCCACCCTTCCACACGCGGAGTCCGAATCCGCGCGAGAGCGCCGAGGCAAAGACGAACGCATGCTGGTTGCAGACGTTCGTACCGTTCGCCACTCCGTAGATGTCGACGTCGGGCGTCAACACCTCATCGCCCATGAATTGCGCGATCAGGTTCCAGAACCACTCCTGGTTGTAGCGCGGCTGGATGACCAGCGTGCCCTTGACCAGGGTTGCCCCGGGTTCCACGAACGGCAGGGCGCCCGACTCTCCGAACTCCTTCGACTTCGGATAGCTCTCGCGCTCGACCGTCATGGTCTCGGAGAGGATGGGCAGAGCCTTCCACTCGTAGGGCGTCGTGCCGCTCGGCACGTCTCCCCAGGTTGCCGCCAGCGAGTTCTCGGCGATCTCGACGGCAGTCCAGGCATCGTGTCCGCGCACCAGCGGTGCCATGCTTCGTCCTCCTCAGCTAGACGGTCACGCCGGGCTGGTAGTCGTACTCGACTCGCACCCGCACCGTCACGGCAGCAAGGTTCTGCTCCGGGCTGTACCCGGGCACGTCGATCATGTCGACGAAGGCGTCGTTCGCCGAACCGTTCAGCGTCGGATTCGCCCCGACGGCAAGCACGAGGTCGTGCAGGACGTCCTGCAGCTCGTTCACGAGGTTCGCACCGGCGCCGCTTGCGTGGCGCAAGAGCACGTCTACGTAGAGCTGGAGCGTGGCGGTCGTCATCTCGTCGCGGTCGGCGAACCGCCGTTCGTGCGTCTCCTGTGCGTCGCTGACCCGCAACGTCAATCCAGCGATCTGCAGTCGCGCGTCGTCCGAGTCGAACGTGCTCGCCACCTGGTTCGTAGCCGTGTACGTGTAGAAGTAAGTCGAGCCGGCGGTCACGGCCGCCAGTACGGCAACGAGCTGCGCGATGATGTTCTTGCGGCTGGACGCGGTTGCCATCAGCGGCCTTCCAGCCAGAGCTTCGCCTGGCGCTCGGCGGCCTTGATCGCGGTCGGCGCGCCGAACCGCACGGCATCCCGCGCGTAGTACTTCGGCCGGATGTTCATCTGGCGGCTGTGCGCGCGCACCTCGATCTCCTTTTGCCCGCCGCGCACGCGCGCCCGCATGAACGAGCGCACGGACACCGTGCCACGGAATCCCTCTTCCTGGACCCGAGCGTAGGTGACGGCCGTCCCGACGATTGCCGTATCATCGGCGACGAGTCGGGTCGTGAATCCACCGGCGAGGCGCCCCGTGATGCGTCGTAGGCGCTGACCACTCAGGTAGTTGGTCACCATGTAGTCGCGAAGCGCCTCGCCAGCGTTGAACAGCATCCTGCCCTGCGCCTGCGGGTATCGGTTCCGGAGTCCAGCGAGCCGCGCGCGCAGCTCGTCGGTGCCCCTCACCACGAGAGCGTCGTCAGCCAATGAGCGCCTCCATTCTGCGGAAGCGCCGGAGCACGGCTTCGGTTGCCGGCGGCATCTCGCCGAGCTGGAATGCCTTCGACTCCTGGTTGATCGTCTCGCTCGCCACGTCCCAGCTCTTCTTGTCCACGCGCTTAAGCTCGGTCCCGATCCAGGAGGCGAAGGCGCGCTGAATGTCGGCCGGCAACTGCCCCGAGGTGTAGCCCGCGGTGAACACGATCTTGAAGCTGTGGCGAGCGCGCGGGAAGTAGGCACCCTGGATCCCGTGCAGGACGCCGCTCTGCTTGTCCACCATGTACTCGGTCGTCCCGAAGACCTTCATCACGGAGAAGGTCCCCGAGCTGTCGATGGCGCGCCCCTCCTCGACGCTCGTCACGCTGTCCACGGGGTACTGCGCGAGTGCCAGCGACGTGTCGCCTGGACCGTCGTACAGGTGAACGTAGGGCGCGGTGTTCAGCTTGAAGATGCGGCCGCCGGTGAACTGGTGCGCCGCCTGATGCACGCCGTCGAGCAACGCCTGGAGCACCGTGTCGTTCTCCGTACCAACGAGCTTGAGCAGCGACTTGATCCCGGCCAGCGTCAGGATCTCGTAGTCGTTGCCCGCGCCGACTCGCGTTGCTCCGGGTCCGGAGATCTGGATCACGGTCACCGCCCCTGTGCGTGAAACAAGGTGAATCGGATCGTCGTAGTCTTGCCGGCAGCAGTCGCCGCCAACGGTTTCAGGAGGATCGTATAGGCTGCCTGGCCGATGCTGCCGAGGCTCCCATGCGCCGCCACCTGCGAGACGTTCACGAACAGCGCCCGCTTCTGGCCGGCGGCGATCGCCGCGACGAACTGTGCCGCGCCGAGCGTCACGCTGTGATAGGTCCCGGTGCTGCCGTGCTGGAGGAAGGGACCGGGATCGCCGGAGCCGTCCGCGGCCGCGGGGTTCAGGAACGCGATCTGCGCGGCGTTCGCCCCGGCCCATGCGCGCATCAGGGTCGTGCCGTCCGCGGTGAACGCGAACGTGGCATCATCCACGCCCGCCGCGTTGATCTTCTCCATGGCGATGCCGATGGCGGCATAGCGCCACTCGTCGAGCCCGGCGAGCGGGATGACCTGCGCGGCCGTTGGATGTACTGGCGTCGTTGCGTGCCGGCCGATCTCCGCCAGCCCGCCGCCCGCATTCACCCCGAGGTACAGCTGGTCGCCGTTGGCCGCGGCCCACGTCACGTCCAACGTCCCGAAGATGTTGGCGTCGCGGAGAATCATCGCGGCGGCTCCTTGCCCGGCGGCAGGATGATGGCAGTGCACGCCTTGACCGACATCTGCCAGCGCAAGGCTTCGATCTCAATGCCGTTGACCTGCTCCCACTTGTAGGGTGCGAGCGTCCGCCCGCGCTTGATGGTCACCGGGCGGCCGTCGACCGGGTCCACCATGACCCAGAACTTGACGCGCTTCTTCGATTCCTCGCGCACCGCTTCGCGATTCATGGGCGGCGCGCCGGGCGCCGGCTTCGGTTGCTTGGCGACCTCCGCCGCCATCGCGGCCGTGTAAGCCTTCGTCTCCAGCTCGGCCTTCGTCTCAGCAGAGATCGGAGGCGCCGGCGCGTCGGGCGCCAGCCTGCGGGCCGGGTCCAGCTCATCGGGCTTGACCGCCTGCTTCCCGGGATCGGGCATTTCGGCTTCTCCTTCCCGCCGGTGCGGCTGCGACCTGTTCCGCAGCCGCCCGCGCGACCGGCCCTCGCACGAATCAGACGGTGTCGATGTTGTAGAGCACGCTGACCGGCGTCACGCCGGCCGCGAACTCCGTGCTGCTGGCCGCGGTCACCTGTTCCATGGGCTTGAAGTCGTTCCGGACGTGCGCCTGGAGCAGCGTCGAAAGCGCGGCGGGCATGCGCGTCTCCTCGACCTTCAGCTCGCCGAACGTGCCGAGCATGAACCGCGTCTTGTTGACGCAGAGCGAGATGGTCTCGGTCAGCGTCGCGCCGTCGTAGACGCCCGACGCGTTGAGATCGGTGCGCAGCGCCTCGCTCATCTTGAGGTCCACGCCGTCCAGCTTCGCCAGCGTGCCGGTCTTGACGGTCGCCGCGTCGCCGAACACGTCCACGGTCAGCACCTCGGTGGCCTTCATGATCTGGTACCATCCGCCGACGTGGATCACGTGGAACAGGTCGTTCTGGTTCCGGCCCCAGACGCCCATGTTCGCGCGGTTGTTGCGGAGACCGGTCGTCGTGAGGACGGCGCTCGAGTGCGTGATCTTGGTCGTGTTGCCGAGCTTGCGGAGCCCGTGCCACGAGAACCGGATGTCCTGCGTGGCGGTCGTGTCGCTGTCCAGGTGCGCGGTGCCCGTGCGAACGCCGTTGACGAGCGCCGTCTCGCGCCCGCGCGCGATGGCCCGCGCCAACTGATCGCGCATGAGCGGCAGCCACGGCACCACGCTGTCCTCGAACATGTCGTCGTTCCAGAGCAAGAAGGCCAGGTGCGGCACGCACCGGAAGCTAACGAGCCCGAACGTCGGGTTCGTCAGCGCCACGACCGGCGGCATGACGATCTCGCTCGTGTCGGTCGGCAGCGTCACGCGCGGGATCGGCACCGCGGTCGTCCCGCCGAGAACCGACATGCAGTCGGAGAGGAGCGCCGGGAAATCCGTCTGCGCCCGGGGCAACGGCACCTGCACCATCTCGTTGATGAGGCCCGGCTCCATCCTCACCTTCTCCAAGAGCTGCGCCGAGAGAATGGTGAAGTTGAGATTGGCACCGATGCCGGCCGAGCCGGGGTGCATGATCTCGTTCGCGCGCACGTAGCCGGCGCGCGCCATCGCCAGGAAGTACGCCTTGAAGTCGTCGGTCTCGGCGATCTTCCCGAGCAGGTCGCTCTTGTCGAGCGTCGGGTTGGCGAACTTCTTCTGCCAGAAGTGCAGGACCACTGCGTCGTTCAAGTCCTGCAGCTCGCGGAGCTGATCCTTGTCCGACTCCCGGAGGATCGGATGCGACGCCTGCATGGAGATCGCTCGCTTGTAGGGCAGCTTCATCTGCCCCTGGAAGAGCGTGCCGCGCTGCATCGCGACCTTCTCCTCCAGCTCGGCAAGCGGGTTGGCGGAGGGCAGATTCGTGCGACGCAGGTCCTCGATGGACTTGGTGAGGTCGGCGAACTGCTTCTCGAACTGAGCGCGAACCTCGCGATCCGCGACCAGCCCCTTCTCGATGTCCGGCAGCTTGCGCTCGACGAGGTCCTTGAGGTCGTGAACCGTCTTCAGGGCCTCGGCTACCGTAGGCTCTGCCATGTGCGGATCTCCTTTGCGAGGGTGACGAGCAGGTCGGACTGTTCGTCACGGTTGCCGCCGCCCACGGCGGCGAGTGCTTCGAGGACCGCGGCATCGCGCGTCTCGTGATCGCACGAGCGGCCGCAGAGCGGACAGTCGCCGCCGGCGGCCAGGCTGCGCATGACGCTGGCCAGGGTGTCGCGGTTCGAGGGGATGGCGCAGACGCTGGTCTCGATGTAGTCGGTGGTGCGCAGCATCTTGACGCCCTCGCGACCCTGCGGATCGGGCAGCTCGTCGGCCAGCACGTCAATCGACAGGCCGCTGTCGAGCCCCTGCTCCATGCGCTTCCACAGGTTGTCGACGCTCATCATGGTCACGGGCGCAAGCGGGCTCGACCGGTACGGGAAATCGAATCCCTCGCCGACCCACGCGCGGATGACCGTGCCGTCGCTCGTCGCGTCGATGACGTCCACCTTGCCGATCTCGGCGCCGAGGTCGTGGTTGTAGTGGAGTCCGCGCGTCGTGTACGTCGAGCTGATTGCCGCGGCCAGCGACTCCGCCTCGAACCAGGTGCGGTGCCGGTCTACGGCGGTCGTCGAGAGCGTGCCGGCGATGTACCGCTTCCGCTTGTCGCTCTCGGCGCGCTCGAAGCGCCCTTGGAACATGCGGAATCGCGGGTTCAACGCGGGCCAGCTCGCCGGATCCAGCTTCGGATGCACCTGCACGTCCCTCCTCACGCCGCCGCCTTGGCGATCTGCCGGTCGTACTCTTCGAGGGCGCGAGCCTCGATGGCGCGCAGCTCTCGCTCGAAGAAGCGCCGAACGGCCAGCTCGAACCGCGCCGCCGTGCCGGCCTTGCGGATCCACGCACGGTCGTAATCGGGTGGCGTCCAGCCGTTCAGATGCGAGAAATCGCTGACCCACTGACAACGACAGTTAATGACATCGCCGGCGCGAGCCGTCCCGTCGCCCGGGTACATGAGCAGTGCGCCGCTCCGCGGATCGACGAACGGCGCGTCCATCGCCGTCGTCTGACCTTCCATCGTCACGTGGTCCGCCGTGTCCTTCGGGTCGTTGCCCCGGACGAGCGCGTCGCGCGAGGTGGTCCAGCGTTTGAACTCGACACCCATCTGCTTCGCCCCGAGCCAGCCGCCGGCGTTCTGCGCCTGGTGCGTCTCGGTGCGCGCGATGCGGTCGAGCTGGAAGTCGGCGCGCCGCTCGACGAATGCCTGCTGGATGCTGTCCCGCATCTCGCGTACGGGCGTCCCGGCGTGGATCGCTTCGCCGATCGCCTTGCGGATCATCTCGGCCGTCGTGTGCACGACCGACTCGCTGACCCTAATCGCCTGCGTCTCGACGAACCGAATGACCGCCGGGTCGGAGATGTCAAAGACGACGGCGCCGCCCGGAGCGTTGGAGACAAGCGCCTGCTCCTCGGCCGCAACGCGGTAGATCTCGCGAAGAATCAGGCGCACGCGATCCGCGAGCCGGCGCGTTTCCTCCTGCTCCTGGATCAAGTTCGTGGGGATCGCGCGGATCATGGCACGACCCTTTGCCGGCACCATGTCGGCGTCCTCCGGCATCTCCTTGCCCTTGTTGCCCTTCATTTTCTCGCCCGGTTGCGGTGGCTGCGCTCCGCCCGCGGCTCCGAGCTGGGCCAGCGCAGCCAGGGGATCCTCCCCAATCGGCCGGCCGTTGAAGTAGAGCTGGTCGGCCGCCTCGTCCTTGAACGCCTCGAAGTTCAATCGCTCGCGCGCTTCGTTCGGCGTCAGCCAGCCGCTCCGCACGCCGATCTCGTTGATCTCGGCGATCTCCTTCTCCGACTTCTGCAGCGCCCGCACCTTCGACGTGTCGAACGCGAACTCCAGGTTTTCGTTCGGCCAGAAGCGCGGCAGGAATACGCTGTTCAGGTACTCGGCGATGAGCCGCTGCCAGCCGAGGATCGTGTCCTCCCAGTAGGCGCGCTCTTGCAGGTCGCCGTTCGCACGGAAGGCGTCGTTGTACGAGCCGAGGCGCACGGGCGGCACGCCGAACATCATGGCGATTTCGGCCCGCGTCCACTCCAGGCTCTTGATGAACCCGATCTCCTCCTCGCTCGGGCGCGCGATCTGCTCGACCTCGAACTCGCCCTTCTGGAAGATCATCGGGTTGCCGCTATTCTCGGCGCCAGAGAAGGCTCGCCTGATGTGGTTGCTGAATGCGCCGAGTTCTTCCTCGTTGGCGAACGCGCGATTCGTCTTGAGGATGAGGCCGACGGGCAGCCCGTTCTTGAACCGGTAGTAGTTGAAGTTCGCGATCTCGCGCTCCAAGAGGATCGCGTTTCTCAGCCGCGCGATCTCGCCGAGACCTCGGTACGGGCTCGACAGGTTCCGCGTGCGGATGTGCATGATCTCTTCGACCGCGTACGGATGCTCCTTGCTCATCGCATCGACCAGCACGTAGCCGCCGATGATCCGCTGCGGGTGCGGGACGACGTGCATCTCTTGCGGGCGCATGCGCAGCAGGTTGACCGGGAGCCCGGCGCGAAGATCCAACCACGTGAAGCTGTTGCCCTCGGTCAGCAGATCGGCGACGACGTGCTGCCAGAAGAGGTTCGGCTGCCACACGCTGTTGATGTGCCGGAAGACCTCGAGCGCCGGATGCTCGTCGATCTCCTCGGGCTTCTCGCGGTCGGTCACGTCGGAGAGGATGAGACGGCAGGACGCGAGGTCGGTTGCGACGCACGAGACACAGCGGCCGACGGTAGCCGTGATCTCCTCTGTCTCGATCAGGGGTCCGGCGTCTGGAGCTGGGGAGGTCGAAGCGGAGACGACGCCGAGGAAGGTTGCGGTCTGGGCGTCGATCTGGGATGGAGCGACGCCCCGGGTCAACGCCGCCGGCGGCGGCTGCCCCGCCGGCGGCGCGGTCCCCACGGTCTGCCCCGCGTCGCGTCCAAGCGCGACCAGAGCCGCACGCACCCGTCCCAACAACCCCGCCACACATCCCCCGAGTGCTCCACCGCGGAGATCCTATACCAGTCCCGTGCCACTAGGGCAAGGAATCAGGTATCTCGCTTCCGCAAGCCCCTCGACCAGCCTGGCTCGATCCGAGGCAGAGCCCGCTCGGGAGGCGCCGGATTGCCGGCGCCGGGGGTGGTGTCGGCCGGTACCGGGGCCGGCGCCTCCACGGCGGTCTCGACCGCGTAGCCGTTGGCGTTGAAGAGCACCGGGCCGAGCCCGTGCACGGAGATCTGCGTCTGGCCGCCTGGGAGCTCCTGCACGGTGAACCCGTGATAGGCTCCTGGTCGCACCTGGCCCACGGCTCCTCCTAGGGGACGGCCGGCGTGTTGGCGACGACCGCCGCGGCCAGCGCATCGGCGCTCGTGCCCAGTGTCGCGGCCAGGGCGGTCAGCTTGGTCGGGTCGCCCGAGAGGATCGCGGCATCGAGCTGCGCCTTGATCCCGTTCAGCAACACGATTGCCGAGGTCTCGACGTCGGTGTTGCGCGCGACCTGCGCGGTCAAGGCATCCAGTTCTCCGGCCATGGTTTCGACCTTTCGGTTGAGTTCCATGAGAAGCCGGTGCAGTCGATCCAGCTTCTCGTGCGCGCCCGCGTCGGGTACGACGCGTAGCGTGAGTTCGTGGCCTCTCTCTTCTGCCACGCCAACCCTCCTTCAGCTTACGCCGGCACCCAGAGAGCCGGCTCGGTCACGATGCTGTCGGCGACCGCGTGCACGGTGACGAGCGCCGTGGGCATCTCGACCCGGGACATCGGCGTCCCGTCTCCCGGATCGAGCGTCAGGACCGAGACGGCGGTCAGCGTGTTGACGTATCCGCCCTTGCCGTCGCCGGCCGTGATCGCGTTGACGATCTTGGGCTCGATGGACACGAGCGTCCAGGTAGTCGCTGCCATGATTCCTCCTTCAGGCGAGATCGCGGAACTGCGGCTGCCAGTAGATGTAGCTCGCGCTCGTACTCCTGGCCGCCTGTACGTAGACCGAGGGCAGAAGCGAACGCGCGCGTACCATCTCCAGCACATCGGCCCACGTGCCGGAGGCGCCGCCCGGTCCGGTGGTCGTCGTCCACAGGTGGCTCACCGAGTCGTCGGCGTAGACGCCGAGCTGGATGCGGAGCGCCGCCTGCTGCGCGGTCGTGAACATCGTTTCGAGCTGGGCCACGGTCTTGAGCACGCCGTAATCGCTGCGCATACCGTGCTCATACCACCGGTTGCGGATATCCTCGGCCGTGTAGTTCGTGAGGGTCTCTTCGGTGTTGCCCCAGACCTGTTGATCGCCCATGTTGCCGGCGGCCTGTTCATGAAGCGTCTGCAAGAACCCCTTCCAGCCAGTACGCAGGCCCGGTATGGCATTTCGGGCACCCCGGTATGCCGTGCCGCTATAGCCGGTCGGAAAAGCGTTCAGCGCCGAGCCGGGGTATGGAGAATCATCCACGTTGTCGTACATAACGCCATCGAACCAGTCGGTCTCGCGCACGTTGTCGATGAGTTCGTCGATGTAGATGTTCTCGCGGACATCACATTCCCACGAGTGTTTCGAGGTCGCTGTCGCAGGAAGGCTCGCATGCGCTGGCGTGTGCGGACACGCGACGCGCCCTGCGATGAACGCAGCGGCACACGTGTACCGGCCCGACGTGATGTCCGTGCCGATGTCCATCTCGTACTTGTCGATGGCGTTGCACGAGTAGGAGTTCCACCCGTTGACCGTCGGCGACATGCCGGCCTTCGTACAGCCCGAGGCGGGGTTCGCGTTCAGAATGTGCGCCCGTCCGACATCGATGTTCCCCTGCTCGGCGGGCGTATAGCCGGGCATCTGGGAAACTGATTCGAAGTTCCACAGCCCCGTAATGACCTTCGTCCCGATGCGGCTCCGCGCCTTGATCGAAGCCACGTGCTCGACCGGCGTGCCCGGACGCAGCATCACGAGGTCGCACATGGCGGCGACGTCGAGCACCGCCTGACCGAAGAACTGGACGGTATTCGTCGGGTTGTCCTCGACGATCTCGGCCGCTGCGTTGCCGCCGCGCGCCGCGATCCGCGCGAGCAACGCCGACTTCCACACGCTCCAGTTGTAACCGCGGAGGAATGGCGTGCAAGCCATGGTTGCGGTCGAGAAGTCCGTCGGGTCGCTCTGGTTCCAACTGTGGAAGATCATGCCGGAGATCAGGAGTCGATTCCCAGGCGACTCGCCGGACATCGAGATCTTGGAGCTCGCGCGCGCCGCGATGCGCCGCACTTGCGCGTGGCTGACTTCGAGCGTCGTGCGCCGTGTCACGATTCGAGTCACCGGAAGAGCCCCTTCACCCCGCCCCACGTCCCGCCCCGAACGGGAAGGGGCGTCACCGAGCAGGCCGTCGCGGTGCGCGCCGCCTTCTGGATGCATCCGCCCTGGCCCCACGGCACGATGCACCCATCCAGCCATGCGACGCCCGCGTCGCCCCAGCAGAGGTCGGCGCCGTCAACCGTGACGAAGCTCGTCAATCGTCCGCCCTCGGCGCACTGGCAATGGAATGCGGCTGCTGTCGGTGCCGCGGTCGCAAACTTGAAGGCGACCGCCACGAGGTCGATGAACTCCTCGCCCTCGAATGCGATGGGTGCGGCCCCTGCTACCTGCGCCAGGATCGCGCGGTTCGTCCCGCTGCACGCCGGGCCGAATGGCAGATCGAGGTTCGTGGTCAACGTCCAGCCCGCCTTCGCCGCGTGCTGCCCGATCTCGATCCACTGAAGGACGAGCTTGCTCGTGTCGTACTCGATAACAGCCTGGAAGAACTGCGCCTCGGCCGCATCGCTCTGGGCCACGACGTGCAGCGCCACTACTTCGTTCGGGTAGGCGCAGGCCCCTTGCAGCACGACGAGCGTGCCGGCCCCGCTGACCGCCGAGGCAATGAGAACGGCCAGGACCACCAGAAGCGAGCCAAGAGTCCTCATGCTTCCTCCAGACGTGCGATCCGACAGTCCCGGCCGTCGTCGATGCCGACCTCATAGAGGCCCGCGACGTTCAGAATCTGCATCGCGCCCCAGAAGTCGTCGAGCAGCTTGGCCTGCGTGCTGTTCTGAAGCTGCGGCGCGAACGCGACGATCTTCTCCCGCCACGCGGCGAGGCGCTCGGGCGGCGGCGGGTCGTCCAGGCGCGTCGTCAGCCAGAGCGTGAAGGTGGCGGGGACGAGGCCGACGGGCGTCTGGCATTCCAGGTCCTGACGCACGGTGACCGTCGTGTAGTACCACATGCCCTTCACGCCGGAGGCCCCCCCGGCAACTTCTTCTCGAAGGCGCGGATGGCCGCCTGCTCGACCAGCGCCTTAAACGAGTCGAAGAACGCCTCCTGCTCGGCCGGCGTCATGTAGCTGAAGGTGTCGGCGTCGGCGAACGGAAGGGCGGTCAGGTCGGAGCCGGTGAACGCGTCCAGCGTCTCGCCGGCCAGCGCGGCACTCGCCAGCACGCCGCCCTTGATGGCCGGGAGGAGCTGCGCGGATACGGCCGGCAGCGCCGAGATGATCCACAGGATGAACGGGAGGTCTGGCCGGCCCGCGCGGAGCTTGGAGAGCATCTCGCTCAGGAACACGGCGGCAGCGCCCGCGGCGCTGACCGCTTGCTGGCGCATCTCGGGCGTGATCTGTGTCCGGTCGGCCATGGCAAGCCTTCCTCTCGTGTGTGGGGGCAGGGGCCGGAGTCGAACCGGCCTCGGGCGGGCTTATGAGACCTGCCGGGTCCCGGACCTCCGCTGCCGTTCCGGATTCAGCCGCCGCCGCCGCCGGCGGCCTGGTTCATGCCGGGAACGTACATCCCGAACCGGCTCCATGTCGAGCCTCCACCGTCGCCGTAGCTCCTGGCCTCCTCCGCCGCCAGCCAGGCGGCGACCAGGATGTCGTTCGTGTGGGACACTGGATCGAAGGCGAGCATCGCGTCAACCCAATCCTGGACGAGCCCCGGACACCGGTTGCGGTCGTCGCAAGGAATGGGCCACTTCCCCTGCTCGAAGTGCACGGACATCCCGCGGATGCCGAGCACCGGGTCTGCCTTGAGCTGGCCGGTCGTCGTGTGCGGGCGCAGCACCAGCTTCTGCAGCTCGCGCTCGGTCGCCCCGAGCGCCTTCATGATCTCAGGCACGCGCATGAACTGGAGCAGGTAGTCCTGCGCGCCGTTGTTCTCGACTCGGAATCCGCGGTGCCCCGGGTAGCGGCGGAGGATGAGGAGCATGTGCCGGATGATGTCCGGTCCTTCGAGGTGGCCGGCCCGGATCTCCATTGTGTGCTTCAGCCCGCCCTTGGGGCTTAGCGTGTAGAAGGCCGTCAGGTTCGCCGTGTCCCGCTTCTGGATCGCGAGATCGACGCCCGTCACGATGACGTCCGCCTCGTCCTCTGCCGGGCGCCACGTGCACCGCACCTTGCCCGTCGGGTCCGCCTCCTCGATGAACGCGCGACCGCCCGCGTACAGGCTCCTGCCGATTGACTGCGCGTACTCCAGGGCCGATGCCGGGAAGATCTCCATGGCACCGGACAGCGGCCGGCACTTGAATTGCCTGGCGTACTCGTGGAGCGGGAGCTGGCTCCGCTTCTCGGCCAGCCGCTCGGGCGGGAATCCGAACACGTGACCGCTGATCGGGTCCTGGTACGTCTCGCTCCAGAGCCCCGCGTCGTTCCCTCCGGGGATCTCCTGGCGTACGCCGTCCAGCATGAAGCTCCGGCCGTTCTCCGCATCGAAGTGCGCATGCGTGTAGCCGGGAAGGCGGCGGAGCTTGTGCCGGGCGTCCTCGACGTGCCAGGGAGTGCCGATGTCCCAGATGCGGCCGTTCGCCAGCACGCGGTTGAGCACGGTTGAGTTGAGCAGCTCCCAGAGTTTCTGCCGTTCGCCTTCGCTCCACGTGTTCTGGAAGTCGAGGATGTCATCGAGGATCAGGATCGAGACGCGCGATCCGATGATCGCGCCCATGACGCCACGGCCCACCATCGACGGATCCTTGAGCGTGGCGCCCGGCCGCTCCAGATAGATCTCGTCGCTCGTGCTCTTGCGGACGCGAAGGTCGGGGAACACCCGGCGATACCGCGGATTGTTCTCGAGCGTGTCACGCACGATGCGCAGCACTCGCGTCGGGATGTCGCTGCTGTTGGAGATGAGGGCGATGAGATGGGACGTGTTGCGCCCGAGCTCCCAGGTCGCGCGCTTGATGTCGATCTGCGTCGTCTTCCCGTGCTCGACCGGCGCGTCGATGCAGAGCCGCGTGTGCGTGTCCATGAGCCGGTGCCAGAGCTCGTGTACCGGGTGCTGGCGCTCCTGGAACACGTACTCCGAGAACACGTTTGGATCGCTGGCCGACGCCCAGGCCGCCGCCCGGTGGTACAGCTCCCGGTGCTGCTCGACCTCACGGAATAGCTGCGGGTCCCGGCTCAGGTCCCTCGGCGTCAGGTGCAGGTCCCGGATCTCCGGAATCTTCCGGAAGAGCGCGTAGGCCTTGGACGCGGCGAAGGATGAGATCGCCGAGCTCGGCGTGCTCTGCAAGCAGTCCCTCCATGCTCTCGACCGTGATGCTGGTGGCCGCGCCGCCCTGGACCACCTGCTGGACGCGGACCGACGGCCCGCCCGACTTCAGGTGCCCGGTCAGCTCGAAGACCGTGCGGATGGCCGGCACGTCGCCGTCGAGCGCCCGGTGGACGAGGGCCGAGGCTACACCCTGCAGGTGCTCGCGCAAGGGTTCGAGGTCGATGCGCGCCCGCTCCTCCTGCACGTCGGAGAAGTCCTGACGGAACCAGGGCCACTGCCGGAGCCAGTTTCCCCACGTCGGGCGGCTGACGGCAACCCGGTCGAGGAACAGGCCGAACTTCTCGCCGGGTGGCGCTTGGGCGTAGGCGGCGAGCACCTCGCGCGCTCGCTGCTCCTCGGCGGCTCGCGGGTCACTCACCGGAGACTCCGATCCCCGGACAGGCGTTTGCTGTCCGACGTGTGTCCCGGCGCCTGTCCTGTCCACAATCGAGGGCGTTTTCCGTTACAGCCGCGTATTGCCATCACGACAACCCTTTTGCAGAAGATTCCCTAGGCTGTTGCGAAATGTTGGCACGAGTTCGCAACCGAGACCTGCCACAGAGTAAGAGTTTCTTACTCCAGGCTGTCTCTTATAATGATCGCGCGCGCGCGCCCCCGGGCGCGCGTACACACACATGCGCACCTTGAGCACCTAGGGGGTGTTTTTCGTCGTAAGTCGTTGTCATCATTGGCCCCTTCCTAGATGCTCAGGCGTTTGAGCACCTAGAGCAGTGTTTTTCGTCGTAAGTCGTTGTCATCATTGGCCCCTTCCTAGATGCTCAGGCGTTTGAGCACCTAGAGAGCACATTGAGCGTCTGGAGGCCAGTTGTCTAGGTGCTCAAACGCTTCTAGGTGCTCAAACTCGCGTGCATCTAGGATTTGGCGTTTATTATCAATGGGTTGCGTCATTTTCGCCATGCTCTAGGTGCTCACCCTATGAGCATCTAGGATTTGGCGTTTATTATCAATGGGTTGCGCCATTTTTACCCCCCTAGATGCTCATGAAATAAGTGTGGTGGCGCGCGCGCGCGCGATACACAAGTTTCGTGCCGAGTCTCACCGATCCCACCATTCTTTCGGTTCGTCGATTTCTTGCACCGCTGGCACAGAGGGCACCGCGGGCATCTCGTGCGCGGGCTCTGATCTCTCCCACGCGTAGCCTGTGCGGAGTTCCTGGGGCGGCTGCTGGCCGACCCGGGCCGGGAGCGCCCAGATCCACCGGCCGATGCCCTTGCCACCCTGTAGGCGCTCTGGCGCGGCCACGATGCCGAGGTCATCCTTGGCTCGCCGGGCTGAGCCCCAGGAGAATCCCGCCGCCTCCACCTGCTCCCTGATGGTCCCCTGGGCCACCGGTCCGTGGGCGAGGAGGTTCAGGAGCAGGTCCTTGACCCTGTCGACGGTCGTCTCCTTGTGCGGGGGCTCGGGTGCCCGTGGCGAGAAGAAGAGGGTCTGGCCGACTTCGAGGCCCAAGGCCGGTGGCTTGGGGCCGACGTTGACCTTGAGCACGCGGAACCGGACGGCAGCGGACTCGGGATCCGGCTCGTCGAGCGCCATGATGCTGCGGCAGCACTGGCGGATGGCGGTCGAGCCGCGGATGGAATCGAGGTTGATGATGCCGACCGGCTCGTCCGGCCGGCGCTTGGTGACGTGCTGGAGGAGGAGGCCGGTGACGTGGGTGTCCCGACAGAGAGCGGCGATGCGCTTCAGGAACCAGGTGTCGCGCGAGCTGTTCTCGTCGCCCGAGAAGAGGCCGCGGAAGGCGTCGAACACTACGAGCGTCGGTTTCCGCGCGCGGACCACCCGCTCGTACCGGGCGAAGGCGAGCGGGTCGTCGAGCATGATGTCCTGCATCCGCTCCTCGGGATACCTGGGATCCTTGAACCAGTAGACCGAGCCGAGCGGGATGCACATGTCGCGGAGGCGTGCCAGGTTGACCGCCTGGCTGCCCTCGGTGTCGATGTACAGGACCTCGGGCCGGCAGCCGTTGGTCGCCTGGACCGGGGTGCTGTCGGGCCAGGGCGCCTTGCGAATGACCGAGCCGGCGAGAGAGAGCGCGACCTTGCTCTTGCCGATGCCATCGCGCCCGGCCAGGAGACAGAGGAAGCCCTGCGGCATCCAGGCGGGCCACAGCCACGCGATCTCGCCGAGCTGGTCCGCCACGTCCTCGAAGGTCCAGATCGCCTCGGCATCGGTCTGTGCGTCGTCCCGGAGACCCGCGAGCTCGGCCTGCAGGTCGGCGATCCTGGCGGCCGCGTCCTCCAGCAGCGTGTCGGGGTCCTGGTACTGGGCTTCCGACTGGATGCGGGCGGCGTGCGCGGCCAGCTGCCGGGCGAGCGAGTGCCCGTAGACGATCTTGGCGTGGTGGAGGAGGGTGGCGTCGGTCGCCGTGCTCGCCAGGAGGTTCGAGAGGTAGACGGTGCCGCCGTCCAGGTCCCCGAGCCTGCCGACTGTCCGCATCGAGTCGGCGACCGTCACCAGGTCGACGGTGCCCCCATCGTACTGGAGTTCGAGGCACGCCGCGTAGACGGCGGCCAGGCTGGGATCGGTGAAGTGCTGGACGCCGAGGACCTTGGCCGCTTCGAAGACCGTCTTGCTGCCACCGAGGAGGCAGGCGGCGACGACCGCGGCCTCGGCCTCCGGGCAGTTGCGCGAGGTGGGTGGCTCTGTTATGGTCGTGGGTGCCTGGCGCCCGCGGGCGCCTCTTGAAGCGTGCTGTCGCTGGGTCACGGCGTCGGCCCCCTGCCGGCGCCGTGGCTCGTTTTACGGCTTCCGCCGTCTGCCATCTTCAACCCCCCGCAGTGCGTGGTGCGCGATATATTTCTGCGCGACCTCGTCCGTCTCACCTGACCGCCGGCAGATGCGGTTCTCGAAGAGGATCGGCGCCTGCTCGATGACCATGCTGATCGGAACCCCCGAGATGCGCGCCCAGCGCTCGAACGTCGTCCGCTCGTCGAGACTCCGCTCGACACGCGGCCAGGTGGCGGACAAACGCAGGAGTATCGGGCTTTGAGCGAGCAAGGTCAACGCTGCGGGTAGCATGGTGTCCTGCAACAACTTGTCACCTCCCCGACTCGAGCAGCTCGCGGAGATCGTCGCGGAACTCGCCGCGCGCGATCTGCTCGGGCGAGTAGCGGAGCACGCGCCAGCCGAGCACCGCAGCCGCGTTCAGCTTCTCGTTGTCACGCTGGATGCCTGCGCCGCGTGCGTGCCGGCCGCGGACCCAGTTGCCGCCGTCCACCTCGACTGCCACCTTCTGCTCGACCCACGCGAAGTCAAACCGCCAGCGGCGCGGCGGCGCGAACCGGAACTCACGGACCGGCATCGGCAGGCCCGCCGCCAGGAACGGGAGCAGCGCGAGGTCCTGGCACGAGATCCGGTCCTCGCTGGAGGTACCGGCGGACCCTGTCGTAGAGATCGGATCTGGCATACAACTCCTCTTCGCTCCACACGGTTTGCGTGCGGTCGTGCAGCTCGGCGAGCAACAGGAGCGCTTCGCGGAGCTCCGGGTTCCGGTTCGCAGGGCGTGGCAGGCGGGCGCCGGCCACGCCAGCGGTCTCGATGCATGAGGCGCACATCTGTCTGCGGCCTTCGAACTCCACGCGCTCCTTTACCTCCAGGCACCGCCGGCACACCCTCCACACATCTCCGCCCTTCGGTGAGCCTTCTGCAAGCGGCGCAACTCGCGGCGCTCACGGGCCAGGCGCGAGAGGCGGCGGGTGCAGCGCTTGCAGCGCACGGACAGCCCGTCGCCGACCGAGGCATCGCGGGTCCACCACTCCGCGGTCCGTGGCAGGCCGATGCCGCATCGCGCGCAGAGCCAGTAAGTCGAGCCGCGCGTCAGCCGGCGGGTCACACCAGGAACCCCTCGGCAATCGCGCGAGCCCGCCCCTGGCGTGAACGGCCCGCTGGTTGCCAGGACTTCCCGTTCGTGATGTCGAATATGGTCCACTTGCTGACGCCGAACAGCCTCCCGATGTCCCGCGCAGAGCAGCCCTTGGCGCGAAGCGCACGAATCTTCGCGACCTTGTGCGCATCGAGCTTTGTCTTGGCTCCACGGCGCGCATTCTCGGCCTGCGTTACGACCTGGAGATGTTGGGGATTCACGCAGAGAGGGGTCCGGCACAGATGATCCAGATGGTCGGATGACTGCAGCGCCCGACCGCTACGCTCGAAAAAGAATCGGTGCGCGCCAACTCCACGCCCCCCCACGTAGAGACGACCATAGCCCTGGCCGGTTTTACCCCAGCGCCAGATCCTACACGGAGTTGGCAGTGGGCCGCACTGACGAACCGTATCGACTGCAAGGCTGTGTGGCACGGCGTGCCAGCGATTTCCGCGCCTCCGGTGGGACATGTGCCCATCCTACACGTTGACGATGTTCCAAGTCAAGGCGTTGCTTCGATATGCGAGGCATCCCAGCCGCGTTTGAACTGGATGAGCGCCGCTAACTGCGTCGCGCGCCCGAACACGATGCAGTCGCGGCGCTCCTTGGCGAGACTCCGAGGCAGCCCCCAGAGGAGCCCCGTCGTGAGTCCTTGGCGGAAGGCGACCACCGCGAGGTCCGCCATGAACTGGGGCGACGGGTTGTCGGGATGCGCGTCGTCCACGACGTCCAGCGCCAGGCGCCGCGTGTGGAGACCGCCGGTCACCCGCTTGGTGAGTCCAGCCAGGAAGAGTTCGCGCTGGCGGGCTGGCGTGCGGTACGCCTCCTGCGCCCGGATCCGATGGCCGGCGTTCTCCATCTGCACGAGCACGAGGTCGAAGGCTTCACGCACCGTCGCGTCGAGCTCGGCCAAGAGATTGCGGTTGCGGGCTTCGAGGTCGGCGTTGTTCATCGCAGGATCCGGAGCACGACGAGCAGGACGGCCGTCGCCCAGCCGACGAGCGCGACAACACGCCAGGCGCGCATCTGCCCCGGCATCGAGCCGAGGAGCTTGGCGTACTTCCCGTGTTCATCGCAGAGTCCCATGCCCTCGTACTGGACGGTCGGCTCGGCCACGCAGCCGGGTGCTTCGCAGTAGTCGCGGCCGAGGGTTGCGGTCGACGAGACCATCGCGATGTTCGCGTGCACCGCGCACCGGAGATCGTTGTCGAGCGCCAGGTACCGACACCCAGGCTCAGCGCACTTGCGGATCACCACCTCGGCGCTCACTTCCGCCCCCCCGCGCGCAAGATCCTCCGGATGCTGGACGCGGAGAGGCCGTAGTCGTGGGCCAGCATCTTGACCGTGTCGCCTTCCTTGCGGCGTTTGCGGATCTTGGCGTTCCGCTCGCGCCGCCACTTGCGATCTTCCTTGCCGGACATCGGATACCTCCGAACGATTGGGACTGTGACACATTGCGCACCACTCGCCGTGCCCGCACAAACAACCCGGATTCAACACGGCACGAGCACTGCCATCATCGGCCAGCTTGAAACCAGATACCGTCAGGTTCAACGGGTTCGACTCCATTCCGGATACGCGCACGTTACTGAATCGTTGCTCCGATCCATCCGGTTGCTCAAGAACGAGGTCGAACACGCCGTGCTCGTCGCGCTCCAGGAGGGCCGGGCACCCGTTCGCTTGTCGGAAGGCAATGATCTTCTTCACCGCGGCACCACGATCCCACTCGGCGTGACCTTCATCCCGGCCGGCGGACGCACGGCCAGGGTCGGATGCTGGAGCAGGCACAGGCGCTCGATCTCCGGCATGTTCGCTGTGATCGCTGCGTGCATGCGGCGCCGCGCCTCGATCTCATCGGCCAGCACGTTGAGCGCGGCGAGCGACTGCTGCGCGCAGACGAGCTTGTCCGGGTGCTCGCCCATGACGATGGCCGGCGCATCGCGCTTCTTGGTCCATGTGCTGCCGATCGTGCCACGGCAGAGGCGGCAGACGGTCGTCTGCTCGTGCGCCTGGTTCATCGGCGCGCCGTCGCGGGCGGCGCTGGCGTCAGGAGCCGCCATGCGGATTCCTCCGGTGGCCCGTCGCCAGCGATGGCCCTGGCGCACATCTCGACGTCGAACGGCTTGCGGCGCTGTCGCGCCTCATCCACGAACCCGCGGAGAAGCGCGACGGCACGATGGCGCTCGGTCGTCTTCGCCGTTGCCCAGACCCGATTCTCCGCATGGGTCGCCGCCCGGTCGGCGGCAATCGCGATCTGTTTGGCGATCTCCGTCGCCTGGTCGGCCGGTGCCGCCTGGCCGTCGATCCGTACCGTGATCTCCACCTTGTCCTCCAGTTCATCGTCTCGACACGAACGGCTCCCAACACTTCCAGTCATAGCATGCCGTGCCCGTCTCGCGCACGCCTTCTTCCGAAGTCCGCCTGTGGTACACGTGATAGCCGCACAGGCTTCGGACGTGACCGGCGGCGGTCGCCGCGTCCGGCACGCGGACGACGGGCGGCGCCATCGGGAAGTCGAGTTCCGCGCCGTCCTGCGCGCCGCCATAGAGGAGCACGTGCACGGTCACCGGTTCTCTCCCGCGATGGTGCGCGCGATTCGCTCCTTGATGCGCCGCAGCGTTTCCTCCGGCGGCTCTCCGATTGGCACCACGAGCAACTTGTCAGCCGGGATCATCGCCAGGATCTCGTTCATCGTCGGCTTGTCGCGTTTGCCCTCGTACTCGGCGCGCAAACTGTCTGGCTCGGCGAACTCATGCGTCCACACGGGCCGCTCCAGCACAGCCTCGACGGCCGCGTGGAACCGCGCGAACGGCATACAGAGCGTTTCCTCGTAGAGCTGGAACCGCACTATCTTCTCGTCGTCCCAGGTCTCGACTTCGCGGCCGAGCGCGAGGGCAACCTCACGACTCAGCATGTCTCGCCTCCCGGCTGCTCGATGGGCGTCGGCGTCAGGAGCGGCACGTCGGTTGCCTGTCGGTGTTCGTCGCAGGCTCGCCACTCGCCATCAATGGTGCCCGCCCGACCGGGACCGCGCCACTTGGCGGGCTTGGCACACGGTCCGTAAGGGAACGTGAACCGCTTCGACCAACAATGCCGACTCCAGTCAACGTCAGGCATCTCGCTTCGCCTCCTCGTGCAGCGCCAGCCAGAGGAGAGCCAACGCCTCGGCGGGGTTGGCATGGGACGCTCGTTTTGTCCACGCCTCATCGGCCCGCATCGTGCAGGGCTCGGCGGCGCGACTGCGAGCCACCGCCACCCCGTCATGCCACTGCGTGAGATCAATCCACGTCCCGCTGTCGGCTGGCCGCAGCACCTCCAGCAGCTCGCTGGCGATCGGCGCGGCGAGTTGCCTGCGCGGCACCTTCGGTTCCCAGTGGACAAGGTCCCACCCGTAGGTCGGCGCGTTCTGGCGCCAGTGGAGGTAGGTGTCCTGCGGGAACCCCGCATCGCGCAGGCGCTCGCAGGTGGCGCGCGTGGGCACGTGTTGCGTCAGGTCGGTGCTCATGGCTTCTTCCGTGGCGCCAGCAGTAACCACGCCATCGCGGCGAAGTTGACTGCTGCTACGAGCCATCTCTGCGCGTCGAGCATGAACAGCAAGCTTGCGAGGTTCGCTCCCGCCAGAAAATGTCTCACGGCGCCTCCTTCTCGCGGGCCTCGATCCACAGGCGGATGCTGTCGAGGGCATTCACCGCTGCGAGCCCAGCCGTCGAGTTCGGGTAGCGCAGTTCGCTGTTGCGGCCGATGCTCTCGGCAACTTCCGCCAGGATCGCCGCCCGCTCCTCGCGCGCGCCCCCGGCCCGCGCCTCAGCGAACGTCTCGGCCGCGTCCTCGACGTCATCGCGGCACTTGGCGTAGGTAGGACTCCCCGACGGCCAGCCAGAGGTCATCATCGCGCAGAACCTACAGTGACTTTCTCTGGCGCGTTCCAGGTCCTTCTCGGTGGGTTTCACTTCTTGGCCTCTCTCTGTCGTGCTCGACGAATACGTTGAAGTTCAGTCACTTCGGGCATGTGTAGTCACACTCCTCGCCCGGCCAGTGGTGGCCGGCGTGCGGCGGGTCTGCATACCCATCGCAGTCCCGGTCGCAGAGGGAGGCGGCCATGGGCAGCGGCGCCGACCGGCCCCACGGCTTTTTGCGCTTGCCGCAGACGACGCACTCGACCGTCGCCCAGCATACCGGGGTGCAGGCAGATTCCGCGCGGTCCCGCTCATTCGGGGGCATCGCGCGCACCTCCAAGCGGCTGCGGGTCGCGCAGGTCTCCATGCACCGGCCGGACGCCAGATTCCTCGGCACACTCGCGACAGTCCATGCAGTCGTCGAAGTGCGCTAGCGCCTGCTGCGCGACCGCGAGCTGCGCCTCCAGCTCGACGATGCGTGCGGCCTGCCGCTGCACGAGCGTCGGCGTCACGC
>Ga0214473_10000746_pt1 | contig 44859 bp, 51 predicted proteins | sample RVTome_7_FD_203509 | JGI IMG/M metagenome (GOLD analysis project Ga0214473, IMG submission 203509) | Soil microbial communities from uranium-contaminated site in the Upper Colorado River Basin, Wyoming, United States - RVT98D197 | ecosystem: Environmental > Terrestrial > Soil > Contaminated >...
GCGCCGGGGCGGGGCAGTCCGTGGATCACATTCACCTGCATCTCCTGGCCGGCCGCGCGCTGGCGTGGCCGCCGGGATGAGCACGTCACCGTGCCGCGCACCGGTGCGGGGGCGGCAGCGCTCGAGGAGGTCATGCCCACTTCGCTGAAGACCCGCCTCAGGGAGGATCTGAACTCCGCTCGCAAGGCACGTGAGAAGCTGCGCACCACCGTCCTCTCCAGCACCCTCGCCGAGCTGCGCAACCGGGAGATCGAGCTGGGCCGGGAGGCCGCGGACGAGGACGCGCTCGGCGTCGTGAGCAGCGCCATCAAGCGCCGTCGCGAGGCCGCGCAGCAGATGCGCGGCGGTGGGCGCCCCGAACTGGCGGAGGGAGAGGAGCGGGAAGCCGAGATCCTGAGCGGCTACCTGCCGCCGCCCATGAGCCAGGACGAGGTGCGCGCGCTGGTGCGGGACGCCATCGCCAAGGGCGCCGACAACGTGGGCGCCGTGATGGGCGCCTTGATGCCCGCCATCAAGGGCCGTTTCGACGGCCGGGAGGCCAACGGTATCGTGCGTGAGGAGCTCGGCTGAGCGCGCACCGGCACACCGCATGAACCGCCACGCGCTGGACGTTCTGCAGTTCGAGGCCGCCCTGGACGTGGTGGCACGCCACGCCGCCACGCCCCTGGGCGCGGCGGCGGTGCGCGCCCTGACGCCGGCGGATGGCCAGGGCTGGATCCGGGAGGAGCTGGCCCGGGTGGAGGAGGCGCTCACGTTGCTGCACCGCACCGATGGCTTCGGCGTCCCCGCCATCCCCGACGTGCGCGCCGCCCTCAAGCTGCTGGCGGTGGCGGGCTCGGTGTGGGAGGCGCCCACACTGCGCGACGCCGCCCTCCTGCTCCGTTCCGTGCGCCTGGCGCGTGACGCGCTGGCCGGCGGCGCGGAACGCTTCCCCCACCTGGCCCCGCTCGCCGAGCGCTTGCGTCCCCTGGATGCGGAGGCCGAGCGCATCCGCCGCGCCGTGGACGATGCCGGCCAGGTGCGCGACGACGCCTCACGCGAGCTGGGCCGCCTGCGGCGCGAGATGCGCGGCGCGCGCGGCCGCATCGTGGCCCAGCTCGAGAAGTTCATGGCCGCGCTGCCGGACCGCGCGCGCGTCCAGGACGCGTCGGTCACGGTGCGGGAAGGCCGCTTCGTCATTCCCGTGCGGCGCGAGGCGCGCGGCGATGTGGGCGGGCTCGTGCACGACGAGTCGGCTACCGGCGGCACCCTTTTCGTGGAACCGCCGGTGGCGCTCGAGTTGATGAACCGCCTGCGGGAGATGGAGCTGGAGGAGGCGCGCGAGGTGCTCCGCATCCTGCGCGAGCTCACGGCGGCGCTGCGCCCGCACCGCGAGTTGCTGGGGGAGGATCTGGCGGCGCTGGTGGAGCTGGACGCCCTCGTGGCGCGCGCGCGCTACGCGGACGCGGTGCACGGCCACCTCCCCGTGGTGGAGGCTGGCGGGCCCTTCCACGTGGTGGCCGGCCGCCATCCCCTTCTGCTGGCCGGCGAAGGCCCGGTCGTGCCCTTCGACCTGACGTTGGAGGCGGACGAGCGCACCATGGTCGTGTCCGGCCCCAACACGGGCGGCAAGACGGTGCTGCTGAAGTCCATCGGCCTGCTCGCCATGCTGGCGCAGGCGGGCGTGATTCCGCCCGTGGGTCCGGGCTCCCGCCTGCCGCTCTTCAGCAACGTCTTCGCGGACATCGGGGACGAGCAGTCCATCGAGGCCTCCCTGTCCACCTTCTCCGCGCACCTTGCCAACCTGCGGGTGCTCCTGGAGGAGGCGGACGCCCGCTCGCTGATTCTGATCGACGAGGTGGGCAGCGGCACGGATCCCACCGAAGGCGCCGCCCTGGCCCGTGCCGTCCTGGTGGAGCTGAACGGCCGCGGCGCGCTCACCGTGGCCACCTCCCACCTGGGTGAGCTGAAGCTCCTGGCCGGCCAGGTCCCCGGTGTGGTCAACGCCTCGCTGCAGTTCGACGCGGTCGAGCTGGAGCCCACCTATCGCCTCCTCAAGGGTGTCCCGGGGCGCAGCTACGGCCTGGCCATCGCCCGACGCCTGGGCCTGCCGGGCGGTGTGCTGGAGGAGGCGGAGCGCAGCCTCCCGCGCGCGGAGCGGGACATGGGCCGCCTGCTGGCGGAACTGGAGGGCAAGGAGCGCGCGCTGGCCGCGGCGCTGGAGGAGGCCCGCACGGCGCGCGGGGAGGCGGAGCGGCTGCGCGCCGAACTGGAATCCCGCGCCGCGGAGGTGCGCCGCCGGGAACGGGACGCGGAGCGCCGCGCCCGCCAGCAGGCCCGGGACCTCCTCCTCCAGGCGCGCGGGGAGGTGGAGGCAACCATCCAGGAGCTGAAGGTAAGCGCCGCGCACATCGGCGGCGCGGAGCTGGAAGACGCCTTCCGGGCCGCCCGGGCGCGCGTCGAGGAGGGCGCCCGCGTCCAGGCGGACCGCACCCCGGAGCCCGGGCGGAGCCCCGCTGCCGCCCCGCTCGAGGACATCCGGCCCGGGGACCGGGTCCGGGTGGAGGCCACGGGTGCGCCGGGCACGGTGGTGGAGGTGCGGGACGGCAAGGTGCTGGTGGAGACCCGGGGCGTGCGCATGCAGGTGGCGCGTGCGGGGCTGGCGCCGCTGGACGGAGAGCCGGTGCGTGAGAAGGGGACGCGGCTTACAACACGGGGCGGATGGAGCGGCCCCGACGTGGAAGCCGCCAGCCAGGTGGACCTGCGCGGCCTGCGCGCCGAGGAGGTGGAGGGCCGCCTCTATCCGGCGCTGGACGCGGCCATCCAGTCGGCGCTGCCGTCGCTGCGCATCATCCACGGCAAGGGCACGGGCGCGCTGCGCGAGGTGGTCACGGAGCTCCTGGAGGCCGACGCGCGCATCACGTCCTGGCGCCCGGGCGGGGTCGGTGAGGGCGGCGCCGGCGTGACGGTGGTGGAGCTGTGATCCCGGACAACGTGGTGGAGGAGGTGCGCATCCGCGCCGACCTGGTGGAGGTGGTCGGCGAACAGGTGTCCCTCAAGCGCTCCGGCAAGGAGTTCAAGGGGCTCTGCCCGTTCCACCAGGAGAAGACGCCGTCCTTCTACGTGGTGCCGCAGAAGGGCTTCTACAAGTGCTTCGGCTGCGGCGAAGCGGGCGACGTCTTCACCTTCCTCATGAAGAAGGGCGGGCTCACCTTCACCGACGCCGTCCGCGCGCTAGCGGGGCGGGTGGGCGTGGAGGTTCCCGAGGAGCGTGAGCAGGAAGGCAGCGACCCCCGGAAACCGCTCTTCGAAGCCGTGGCCTTCGCGGCGGACCTCTACCGCGGCTCGTTGTGGGAGGACGGCGGCGCGGAAGAGGCGCGCGCCTACCTCGAGCGGCGCGGCATCTCGCGGGAGATGGCCGAGCGCTTCGAGCTGGGCTGGGCGGCCGACGACTTCCAGGGCCTGCGCGCGGCGGCGCATCGCCACGGCATCGACGACCCGGTGCTGCTCGCGGCCGGGCTCATCAAGGAGAGCGAGCGGGGCGGGGACCCCTACGATCGCTTCCGGGCGCGCCTCATGTTCCCGGTGGCGGACGTGGGCGGGCGCACCGTGGCGTTCGGTGGGCGCATTTTGAAGGCGGATCCGAAGGCGCCCAAGTATCTGAACTCGCCCGAGTGTGAGATCTTCCACAAGGGGCGGATGCTTTACGGGCTGTCCTGGTCCCGGCACGCCATCCGGCGCGAGGGCGCGGCGCTCGTGGTGGAGGGCTACATGGACTACATCGCGCTGGCCGGCCGTGGCGTGGAGCACGTGGTGGCGGGGCTCGGCACCGCCATGACGGAGGAGCAGGCGGACCTGGTGGGCCGCTACACCGGCAAGGCGTACCTCCTCTACGACAGTGACGCCGCGGGGCTGCGCGCCACCTTCAAGAGCGCGGACGCCCTGCTGCGGGCGGGGGTGCATCCGCTGGTGGTGACGCTGCCGGCGGGGGAGGATCCGGATTCGCTGGTGCGCGAGGGGGGCGCCGAGGCGCTCCGTCCCCTTCTGGACGCGGCGCTACCCGTGCTGGAGCGCAAGATCGCCATGCTGGAGGAGCACGGTTTCCTGGATGACTCCGAGGGGCGCAGGCGCGCGCTGGACAAGCTGCTGCCCACGGTGCGCGCCGTCTCCGACCCCGTGCTGCAGGACATCTACATTGCGCAGACGGCCAAGCGCCTGGATCTGCAGCCGGAGACGGTGCGCGCGGAGGCCGCCGCCCGTGCGCGGACGCCGTCCGCGCCGACGGCGGGGAGCGGCCGCGCGCGTCCGCACCCGTACGAACCGCGGCCGCGGACCCCGGCCACGGCCATGCCTTCCCACCCGGCGGAGCGCATGCTGCTCATGGTGCTGCTCCAGGATCCCATGCGTACGGGCCCCGTGCTGGCCGAGGTGGGCGCCGGCGACTTTGACGACCCGTTGAACGCCGAGGTGTTCTCGGCGTTGGCGGCCGCCTGGCAGTCCGTGACGAGCAGTCACCTGGCGGAGGATCCGCTGGAAGTCATCCGCTCCGCCCTGGCCGCCACCCCGCTGGGACCCGCTGCCGCGGAACGCCTCGAGGCCCTGGCCACCAACCCCGCGGACCTGGGCCCGCCCGAGCGCGTGCTTGCCGACACGGTCGGTACCATTAAACTCAGTCGGCTGAACCGCGAGGTCAGAAGCGTGGCGGAGCGCATCGGCGGCACGGCCGACGCCACGGAAATGGCCGCGCTGCGGCAGCGTCACAACGCGCTCCTGGCGGAGCGCAGGGCGCTAGCCGGTACGGCCAGAATCGGTTTGAAAACAAGGCGGGACGCGCGCACGCGGCCACCACCCGAAACCCCGGAATGACGATGGACGATCTGCAGGCGAAGTTGTTGGAACTGCAGCAACTCGATCAGGAGATCGAGGTCGCGGAGGTTCGCCTGGCCGAATTCGAGCCGCGCCTCCAGACGCTCGGCGAGCCGGTGAGCGCGCTCGAGCGGGAGGTGGAGGACGCGAGCGCAAGGCTGAGCACGCTGCAGGCGGATGCGCGGCGCCTGGAAAAGGCGGCCGATGACAAGCGGAGCCGCCTGCGCAGCTACGAGGAGCGTCTGCAACGGGTGCGCAACCAGCGTGAGCAGGAGGCCACGCGGATCGAGATGGACCTGATCGGGCGCGCGGTGGAAGCCGACGAGCAGGAGGCGCTGCAGGCCATGGAGCAGGCCACGCGCACCGATCTCAAGCTGGACGACATGCTGAAGCGCCTGGAGACACAGCGCGCCGCGCTGGAACCCTCGCGGCAGGAGATCGAAGGGGAGCGCCAGGCGGCGGCCGACGCCATCACCATCCTGCGGGATCGGCGCGCCAACCTGGCGGGACGCATCGAGCAGCGGGCCATGCGCCTCTACGAGCGGGTGCGCGGCGGCCGGGCCACCATGGTGCTGGCACCGCTCACGGAAGAGGGGGCGTGCGGCCACTGCTTCAATATCCTGCCGGTGCAGGAGCAGTCGCAGATCCGCAACGGCGGTAGCCTGCAGCGGTGCGAGGCGTGCGGCGTCATCCTGTACGCCCCCGAATGATGGCCGCGGGGCGCGCGCGCGGAGCACAGCGCCTGTCGTGAACCCGCAGACGGGTTCCGCGTCCCGCTTCGGCGCCCCGGCCCGCCGCTGGGAAGCGCGCCACGCCAGCGTCCCCGCCGCGGAGGTGGCGGCGCTGCACACCGCGCTCCGGCTGGATCCCACCATCTGTGAGCTTCTCTCTGCCCGCGGTCTCTCCACACCCGCGGCGGCGGCCGCCTTCCTGCGGCCTTCCCTGGACCACCTCCACGACCCCTACGCGCTGGCCGGCATGGACGCGGCCGTGGCGCGCGTGGCACGCGCCGTCCAGGGTGGCGAGACCATCTTCGTGCACGGCGACTATGACGTGGACGGCATCTGCTCGGTGGCGCTGCTCACGCGCGTGCTGCGGGCGCTGGGCGGCACGGTGCACCCCTTCGTCCCCCACCGGCTGCACGACGGCTACGACCTGAGTGACGCCGGGGTGCGCGCCGCGGCGGCGGTGGGCGCGGGGCTCATCATCACGGCCGACTGCGGCATCGTGGCGGGAGAGGCCGTGCGCGCGGCGGCGGCCGTGGGGATGGACGTGGTGGTCACGGATCATCACGCGCCGGGCGCGGAGCTGCCCGCGGCGGTGGCCGTGCTGAACCCCAACCGTGCGGACTGCACCTATCCGTTCAAGGGACTGGCGGGTGCGGGCGTTGCCTACAAGCTCTGCCAGGCGCTGGTGGCGGCGCTCGGAGGCCACGAGGACGCGCTGCGCTGGAATCTGGACCTGGTGGCGCTGGCCACGATCGCCGACCTGGCCCCGCTCGCCGGCGAGAATCGCGTGCTGGCGCACTTCGGCCTGCGCGTGCTCCGGGGGAGCGGCAACATCGGGCTGCGGGCGCTGCTGGAATCCGCGGGCATGGACCGCTCGGTGCCGCTCTCGGCGGGCAGCGTCAGCCACGGCCTCGGCCCGCGGCTGAACGCCGCCGGGCGCATGGGCGCCGCCGAGCGTGGCGTGCGTCTCCTGCTGACCGAAGACGCCCTGGAGGCGGGTGCGCTGGCCACGGAAATCGAGGAGGAGAATCGCGCGCGGCAACGCGTGGACCGGGACACGCTGGCCGAGGCGCTGGAGACGCTGGAACGGACGTTTGATCCCGCGCGGGACTATGGCGTGGTGCTGGCCGCCGAGGGGTGGCATCCCGGCGTCATCGGCATCGTGGCGTCCCGGGTGGTGGAGCGCATTCATCGGCCCACGCTGCTGCTGTCCATCGACCGGGAGAGCGGGCAGGCACGGGGCAGCGGACGCTCCATCCCGGCGTTCGATCTGCTGGCCGGGATCCGTGCCTGCGCGCCGTTGCTCACCCGCTTCGGCGGCCACCACCAGGCGGCGGGGCTGGAGGTGCCGGCCGCGCGCATCGGGGAGCTGCGCGCGGCCTTCGATGACGCCGCGCGCGCCGCGCTGATGCCGGAGGATCTGGTGGCGCGCGTGGCGGTGGACGGCGAGCTGCCCCTGAGCCAGGCCAGCGCCGCGTTCCTGGCCGTCCTCCAGCACCTGGGACCCTTCGGCCTGGGCAACCCCACCCCCGTTTTCGTGGCGCGCGGCGTCCGGGTGGAGGGCTATCCCCGCGTCGTGGGAGACGGACACGTGCGCCTGCGCCTGGAGCGGGACGGCGCCCGCCTGGAGGCCATTGGCTTCCGGATGGCCGCCCGGCTGGAGGAGGTGGACGTCAGTCGCGGGCCCATCGACGTGGCGTACCAGCTCCAGGAGAATCGCTGGCGGGGCACCGTGCGCCTGCAGGCCAAGCTGGTGGACTTCCGGGCGGCGCGGTGAGGATCATCGCGGGTCGCTGGGGTGGGCGGCGGCTGACCACTCCGCCCGGGCGGGGCACCCGTCCCACGGCCGATCGGGTGCGGGAGGCCTGGATGAGTGCGCTGCAGCCGGAGATCCCGGGTGCCACGGTGCTGGACCTCTTTGCCGGCTCGGGCGCGCTCGGGCTGGAGGCCCTTTCTCGCGGGGCGGAGCGGGTCACCTTCGTGGAGCGGGCGCGCGGGGCGCTCGGGGCGTTGCAGCGGAACGTGGAGGCCCTCGAGGCGGGGGAGGCGTGCCGGGTGGTACGCGCGGACGCCGTCGCCTGGATCCGGCAGCTTCAACCCGGCGCGTTCGATCTGGCACTGGCGGATCCGCCGTATGGCCAGGGACTGGCAAGCCTCCTCGTGGAGCACTTCGCCGCCGTGCCCTTCGCCCGCTGGCTGTGGGTGGAGCATGGTGCCGACGAAACGCTGCCACCCCTTCCCGGAAGCCGCACCAGACGCTACGGTGACACGGGTGTCACCTCCATACCCGCAGCGCAGGGGAGCGAACCGTGAAGCGCATGGCCATCTATCCGGGATCGTTCGATCCCATCACGCGCGGTCACGAGGACCTGGTGAGCCGGGCGCTCACCTTCGTGGACGAGGTCGTGGTGGCCGTGGCGCATCGGCGCACCCAGGCCAAGGGCGGGCTCTTTTCCATACCGGAGCGGGTGGCCATCATCGAGGAGGTGTTCGCGGACGAGCCGCGGGTGAGGGTGGCCGAATTCGATGGCCTGCTGGTGGATTTTGCCAGGCAACTGGGCACGCACATGGTCGTGCGCGGTCTCAGGGCGGTGTCCGATTTCGAGTACGAATTCCAGATGGCGCTGATGAATCGCCAGCTGTGGCGGGAACTGGAGACCATCTTTCTTGCGCCCGATGCGCGCTACTCGTACCTGTCGGCTTCGCTGGTGCGTGAGATCGCGGCGCTGGGGGGCAATGTGCGCGGCTGCGTGTCCGCGCCAGTGCTGCGGGCGCTGGGCGAACGCTATCCTCATCTTGCGGGAGCGGCCCCCGAGTAAGACGGTGGGCGTGGGTGGTCGGTGTGCGGGTGCCGCGGGAGCGGCGGAGGAGTGCGGATGAGCGCGTTCAAGGAGTCGTTGCGGGTCCGGGCGGGTGCCGCGGGGCGGCGCATCGTCTTTCCCGAGGGTGATGAGGCGCGCACGCTGGAAGCGGTGGCGCAGCTGCAGATCGCGGGGCTGGTCCGCCCCGTGGTGCTGGGCGATCCGGCCCGCGTGGGGGAGGCCGTGGCCGGCCACGGCGAGGTGCTGGACCCGCGCAACCACCCGCGCCGGGAGGCGTTCGCGGCCACGCTCGCGGAGTTGCGCGCGCATCGCGGCATGAGCGTGGCGGACGCGCTGGCGTTGCTGGACGACCCGCTCTTTTTCGGCGCCATGCTGGCGCGCGAGGGACTGGTGGACGGTTCGGTGGCGGGCGCCGGGCGCACCACGGGGGACGTCATCCGCGCCGCCGTCTGGTGCGTGGGGACCGCCCCCGGCATCCAGTCCGTGTCCTCGGCGTTCTACATGGTCGTGCGGCCGTTCCGGGGCGGGCCGGCGCCGGAGGTGCTCACCTTCACGGACGGCAGTGTGCTGCCCGAGCCCACGGTGCGCCAGCTGGCCGATATCGCCTGGGCCGCCTGCGTCGCCCGGCGGGGCATCGTGGAGGACGAGCCACGCGTGGCGTTCCTGTCCTTTTCCACGAAGGGGAGCGCGGCGGGTCCAGCCGTGGCCAGGGTGCAGGAGGCGGTGGCGCTGTTTCGCGCGGAGCATCCCGAGATCCCGGCCGATGGCGAGCTGCAGGTGGACGCCGCCCTGCTGCCGGAAATCGCGGCGCGCAAGGCGCCCGGCTCCGCGCTGGAGGGCCACGCGAACATCCTGGTGTTCCCCAACCTGGACGCGGGCAACATCGGCTACAAGCTGGTGCAGCGTCTGGGCGGCGCCGAGGCCATCGGGCCGGTTACACAGGGCCTGGCCAGGCCCTGCAACGACCTCTCGCGCGGCGCCAGCGTGGAGGACATTGTACACGTGGCCTGCATCACCGCGCTGCAGGCCGCATAGCCCGCCGGGTGGCGTTGTCACGGGGGCAACGGTGACGGCATCGATCTTGCCTTCGAGCGCTCCCGGCTTACCGGGCCGAACCAATCTTGACCCAATGGGGGAGCGATGAGCTTCGACGTGAAGAAGCAGGACGACGTGACGGTGATCGACGTGGAAGGCCAGCTCATCGTGGGCAACCGCCAGGAACTGAAGCAGAAGGTCCTGGAGGAGCTCGAGGGCGGCGCGCGCAAGTTTCTCATCGACTTCGCCGACACCGGCTACATCGACTCCTCCGGACTGGGGGTGCTCGTGAGCCTCTCCAAGAAGATCCGCGAACAGGGCGGCGAACTGCGGCTGGCCAACCTGAACGACGACCTGCGTACACTCTTCGAACTCACGAAGCTGGATACGCTCTTCCACATCGCGAACAGCCGCGACGAGGCGTTGACCTCGTTCTGACGGGGCGCCGTAGCCGCCGGTTGCGGGGCCGGCATCCGTCCGCCCGCGTGGCGGCACGGCATCCTCGCTGCACGTGAAGCCGGTGGACTTAGTCCTCGAGCTGCCCAACGACCTGCGCGCCATCGAGCGGGCCGTGGAGTTCCTTGCCTCCCGGGCCCGTGAAGCGGGCTTCGACGAGGGGCTGCTACGCCTGAATTTCCGGGTGGGCGTCACGGAGGCGCTGGCCAACGCCATGCTCTACGGCAATCGGGGCGACGAGAAGAAGCACGTTCGCGTGGACGCGTCCGTCACCGCCGAGCGGGTCCGTGTTCGGGTGCGCGACGAGGGGGGCGGATTCGATCCGGATCACCTGGAGGATCCCACCCTGCCCGTGAATCGCGCCCGCGTGGGCGGCCGCGGCATCTTCCTCATCACCAAACTCATGGACCAGGTGGAGTTCAACGAGGCGGGCAACGCCATCACCATGGTGCTGAACGCTCCGGCGCGGGAGGCCCCGTGAGCTCGCCGCTGCCCCCCGGGGTGCGGGAGCTGATGGCCGCGCGCGCGCGCACCGGCGCTGGGACGGTGCGGCTGCTGCGCCTGCGCGACGAAGAGTGGCGGGAGGTCTATCCCGGTGATGCCGTGGCCGGCCTCCAGCCGCCGGATGGCGCTGTGCGGCAGGAGCTGCCGCCGGAGGTGAGCAGCGACGGCTGGGCGGTGGAGGTGGCGGGTCCCGACGCGCACCGCGAGGCTGATTATCTGGCCGTGGTCGTCGGTCGGGCGCTGCTCTACGAGCGCGAGGCCCACTCGGCCGCCCGGGAACTCACCGAGCGCTACGAGGAGATCAATCTCCTCTACTTCATCAGCGAGATCCTGGGGTCGGTCCTCTCCGTCCCTGACGCCGCCAGCCGCATCCTGGTGGAGGTTTCCGACGTGCTGAGCGCCCGCCGTGCCTCGCTCTGGGTCTACCGCCCCGAGGAGCGCGTCCTGGACCTGGCGGCGGCCGTGGGTGAGGAGGGGCTGCGGGGCCCGATCAGCGTGGACGACCCCGAATCCGCCACCGCCTGGGTGTTTCGCCAGCGCGAGTCCCTCAATCTGGAGCGGGGTACAGTGCTGGCGGACCTGCCCCGGCTGGAGCCGCGCCCGCAGGGCAGGGAGGCCTTCCTGTCGGTGCCCATCAACTATACGCCGCCGGACGGGGAGGCCCGCAACGTGGGGGTCATCACGCTGGTGGGCCGGCGCAGCAACGTGCGCTTCAGCGCGGGTGATGCGCGCCTGCTGGCGGCCATCGCCAGCCAGGTGGGCGCCGCGCTGGAGACGCAGCGGCTGGTGCAGGAGAGCCTGCGCCAGGAGCGGCTCGTGCGGGAGTTGGAGCTGGCCCACGACCTCCAGCTGAAGCTCCTGCCGGACCCGAGCTCCTTTCATCCGCCGCCGGAGGTGGCCGCCCGCTGCACCCCGGCGGACACGGTGGGCGGCGATTTCTACCAGCTCTTCCGGCTGCCGGGGGATCGGCTGGGCATCATGATCGGGGACGTCTCCAGCCACGGCTTCTCCGCCGCGCTCATCATGGCGCTGACCATGAGCGCGCTGGGCATCTACGCGCAGGAGTCCGGTCCCCCGGGAGAGGTGCTCAAGAGCGTGCATCGCGCGCTCATGGACGAGCTGGAGTCCACCGAGATGTATATGACGCTCTTCTATGCGGTGCTGGATCCAACCGCCGGGCGGATGGTCTATGCCAACGCTGGCCATCCCCACGTCTTCCGCCTGTCGGGCGACGGTGCCACCGAGCGCCTGGGTGCCACCGATCCGCCCATGGGCATGCTGCCGCTGGACAACTATGGCGAGGCCCACACGTCGTGGGAGGCGGGTGACATCCTCTGCCTGTTCACCGACGGTCTCTCGGACGCGCTGGCCCACCCCGGCAGTGCGGGGAGCGGCGAGCGCGCCCTGGTGGAGCGCGTCCGCAGCCGCTTCCACGAACCGCTGGAGGATGTGCTGGCCGCCCTCTTCGACGCGGCGGCCGCGGCCGAGCTGCATACGCCCGCCGACGACCGCACCGCGCTGCTGGTCCGCCGGTGAGGCGCCGGCTCGCTCCGACGGGACAGGGGGGGCGGTGAGCGCGGCCCATGCGCGCGCCAAGCGCTCGCTGGGGCAGAACTTCCTGGTGGACCCCAACCAGCAGCGCCGCATCGTGGCCGCCGTGGCGCCCGGGCCGCGCACGGTGGTGCTGGAGATCGGGCCGGGGCGGGGCGCGCTCACCGAGCAGCTGGCCGCGGCTGCCGGCCGCCTCGTGCTGGTGGAACTGGATGACGCCCTGGCCGCTGACCTGTCCGCGCGCTATCACGACCGCGCTAACGTGCGCGTGGTCCATGCCAATGCCCTGGCAGCGCCGCTCGAGGAATTCACCGGCCAGGCGCTCGCCGAACTGGCCGGCGCGGGACAGGCCACGCCCGAGCTGCGCGTGGTGGGCAACATCCCCTACAACATCACCTCCCCGCTGATTTTCCGTCTCCTCGAGCCGGAACTCGGCCCCGAGCGCATCGTGCTCATGGTGCAGAAGGAAGTGGCTGAGCGCATTGCCGCGTCCCCGGGTAGCAGCGCGTACGGCGCGCTCACCGTGGGGGTGCGGACGGTGGCCGGTGTGGAGCGGCTCTTCCATGTGGGACGAGGTGCGTTCCGGCCCGTGCCGGGCGTGGACTCGGCAGTGGTACGGCTGGTGCCGCACGAGCCGCCCCTGCTCACTGCGGCCGAGCGGCGGGACGTACGGGTGCTCACCCGGGCGGCGTTCGGCCGGCGCCGCAAGCAGCTGCAGAAGACGCTGCGCAGCGCTCCTGAGTTTGCCCTCGATCGTGCCGACGCGGTGGCCGTTCTGGACCGGGCCGGCGTGGCCGCCGAGGCGCGGCCGGAGACGCTGGCGCCGGAAACCTTCATCGACCTGGCGCGTGCGCTGCGCGGGCGCGAACGGCCGCTCGGCGGGGAGTCCCGGTGAGCGCGGCGCGGGCACGTGGCGCCCCCCACGACGCGGACGGACCGATACGGGGCCGTGGCCTCATCGATGTGGTGGCCCACGAACTGCGCACGCCGCTGGCCGCCATTCTGGGGTACCAGGAGCTGATGGAGGACGGCGTCTACGGACCCCTCCCCAAGGGCATCGACGACGCAGTGCGCCGCCTCGGCCGCTCGGCGCGCCAGATGCTCTCGCTGGTGGACGGTCTGGACCTGCTCGATGCGGACGGCGAGGAGCCCACTGTGGGTGCCGCGGCCATCGACGTGTCCACCGTGCTCGAGGCGCTCGCGCCCCTGATCCAGGAGGAGGCGAGCGCACGCGGCCTCCATGTCGAGGTGGATCTGCCAACGGCGCCGCTGCTGGTGCGCTGCGACCCTGCCGCGCTGCGTGCGCTGCTGGAACTCCTGCTGGGCGCGTTGTTCAAGACCGCGGCCAGCGGGAGCTTCATCCTGCGCGCCGAAGCGGGCGCCGCCGCAACCGTGCACATCTCGCTTGCGGACACCCCGCTCGACCCCGCCGTGGACGCGCCGCCCACGGCCGCCGAAATCCGCACCGGTGCCGGGCTGCGGGTGCTGGCCGCGCGCCGCCTGGCGGCACGGATGAGCGGCGCGCTGGAACTGGACGATCGTGGCACGCTCCGCCTGACGCTGCCAGCGGCGGCGGCACCCTAGCGGCTCGTTCGGCGCAGCCGCATCGTTGACGCCCCAATCCCGCGCCCCTACCTTGCTTGTGAACCCTTTCACAAGAGGGGGTCGGCCCCCTCCGGCGGGATCCCGAGCCATGAAAAAGGTGTCCTCCTCGACGGTCGCCCGTCTCTCGTTGTACCTTCGGGTGCTCGAGGACGCGGCCACGGACGACGTGCGCACACTGTCCAGTGGTGAACTGGCCAAGGGCTGCGCCACCACGGCGGCCCAGGTGCGCAAGGATCTGTCCGTGTTCGGTACGTTCGGCAAGCGGGGCACGGGCTATCCGGTGCCCGAGCTGGTGGCCCAGCTGCGCGCCATCCTGGGGCTGGAACGTACGTGGCGGGTGGCGCTGGTGGGCGCCGGCCGGATCGGGGCCGCGCTGCTGGGCTACGCCGACTTCCGCCGGCAGGGCTTCCTCATCGACGCCGTCTTCGACGCGGATGACGCCAAGGTGGGACGCACCTTCCAGGGCCATCGGGTCCGTACGGATCGGGAGCTGGAGGCGGCGGTGGCCGCCGGCGAGATCGACATTGCCATCGTGGCCGTACCCGCCGAAGCGGCGCAGGACGTGGTGGACCGCGTGGTGGCGGCCGGCGTGCGCGCCGTGCTGAACTTCGCTCCCGTCAAACTGCGCGTTCCCGCCGGGGTGGCCCTCAAGAATGTGAACATGGCCGCGGAGATGGAGGGGCTCTCGTTCGCCCTCGCGAACCAGGAGCGCCCCGCCCGCCGCCGCGCCGCCTGCTGAGCACGGCCCCAGCGGGCAACCAACCCGGGAGCGGCATGAGCAAGGCTGAGGTGCGCGTCACATCCGAGATCGGTGCTCTGGAGTCGGTGGTGTGCCACACCCCCGGCCCCGAACTCCTGGCCGTCACGCCCAGCAACCGGCAGGATTTCCTCTACGATGACATCATCGACCTGGAGCAGGCCCGGCGCGAGCACCAGCGCTTCAAGGCGCTGCTGGGACGCTTCTCCGAGGTGCACGAGGTGCGTGACCTGCTGGAGGATATCGCGGGGGTGGACGAGGTGCGCTCATTCCTCATCGAGCACGTCATGCAGGTGGCGCGCTCCGAGCCGCTGGCCAAGCGGCTGATGGAGTTGGAGCCAGCCGATCTCGTGGCCCTCTTCGTGGAGGGCCGCGCCGAAGCGGAGGGCCCCCTGCAACGCCTGCTCAACGTGGACACGTACGAGCTGCCGCCGCTGCCCAACCTGTTCTTCACCCGGGACGCGGGCATGGTGGTGAACAGCGGGGTGGTCATCGGCTCCATGCGCTATACGGTGCGCTGGACCGAGGAGATCCTGATGAAGGCGCTCTTCACCTACCATCCGCTCCTCTCCTCCGCGGGCGTCATCTACGACGGCAGCGAGGAGCGTCGTCCGGGCTACACCATCGAGGGCGGTGACCTGCACATCCTGCGGCACGACCTGGTGCTCATGGGTCTCTCGGAGCGCTCCAGCCCCGGCGCCTTCGACGCCCTGGCCGAGCGGCTCGTGCGGGAGCAGGGCATCCGGGACATCATCGTGGCCATCATCCCCACCGACCGGGCCATGATCCACCTGGACATGATCTTCACCGTCGTGGACCGGGAGCACTGCGTGGTCTACCCCCCCAATTTCGTGGGGCCGGCGCGCATCCCCATCCTGCATTACCGCGCCGGCCGGGAGGGCATGCGCGAGATGGGGGACCTGTTCTCCGCGCTGCGGGAGGTGGAGCTGCCGCTGGAGCCCATCTGGTGCGGTGGCCCACGCCGCACGGATCAGGAGCGTGAGCAGTGGTCCAGCGGCTGCAACTTCGTGGCGGTGCGCCCGGGCGTGGTGCTCGGTTACTCGCGCAACGAGCATACGTACGAGGCCATGGCCAGCCAGGGAGGCTACCGGATTCTGGATGGCGTGGAGTTCCTGACCGGTGAGGCGGAGCTGGAGGACCACGAGCGCGCGGTGATCACCTTCGAGGGCTCGGAGCTGGTGCGCGGCGGCGGCGGCGGCCGCTGCATGACGCTGCCCGTGCGCCGCGCCGAGGCGTGGTGAGCGGCGGGCGGACGGGTCCGGCACGGCAGTTCGAAAGCGACGGCTGCCCCGCCGAGCCACCGGAGGAAGTCCGCGCGCCCGACGCTTCGACCCTCCTGGGGGGCCGCTTCCAGGTGGACGCCAGCCGCCGTACCGAGCGTGGCATCCGCATCTCGCTGGCCCCGGTCCGCGCAGCGCCGCCGCTCTACGCGGTGCGCACCGAGCGGCGGCCGGGCGGCCCCGCGGACCGCCTGCGGGAGTTGGAGTACGCGGTGGTAGACGTGGAGACCACCGGCACCTCCGCTACCCGCGGGCACCGCGTCACGGAAGTGGCCGCCGTGCGTGTGCGCGGCGATGGTACGGTGCTGGACGAATTCGCCACGCTGGTGAATCCGGAGCGGCCCATCCCCCCCTTCATCACGCGGCTCACGCGCATCACGTCCGCCATGGTGGCCGGCGCGCCCCGCTTCGCCGCCGTCGAGGGGGAATTGCGCCGCGTCCTCGACGGGGCCGTCTTCGTGGCCCACAACGCCGGCTTCGACTGGCGCTTTGTGAACGCGGAGTTGAGCCGCGCGGGCGCGCCCCCGCTGCGCACCCGTCAACTCTGCACGGTACGGCTGGCTCGCCAGGTGGTGCCGGAGATTCCGCGCCGCTCGCTGGACGCGCTGGTCCACTTCTTCGGCATTGCCAACGACGCCCGGCACCGGGCGTACGGTGACGCCCGCGCCACGGCCACGGTGCTGGAGCTGCTGCTGGAGCGGTGCCAGGAGCGGGAGGTGGAGACCTGGGGCGCGCTGGAGACGCTGCTGGCGCGCCGTGCGCCCCGCCGCCCCCGGCGCGGCCGCGCCTCGCCGGTGTCCATGCGGGACGCGCCCATGGAGATCGTACACGGAGAGCAGCATGAGTGAGGCCCCCCTGGCTCTCACCCGCACCGTCGGCGCGTTGCGCATCCATGCGCTCGATGGCGGTTCCCAGCGGCTGGACGGCGGCGCCATGTTCGGCGTGGTGCCGAAGCCGCTCTGGGAGCGGCGCATCCCCGCCGACGAGCGGAATCGCATCCCGCTGGCCATGCGCTGCCTGCTCGTGGAGACGCCCAACGCCCTGGTGCTCGTGGACAACGGGGCGGGCAACAAGGAATCCGAGAAGTTCGCGGAAATCTACGGTATCCAGAACGCCGGCGCGCCCACCCGGCTGGAGGATGCCATCCGGGCCGCCGGGTTCGCGCCGGATGATGTGGACGTGGTGGTGGACACGCATCTGCATTTCGACCATGCGGGGGGCAACACCTACCGCGATGAGGAGGGGCAGATCCGCCTCTCCTTCCCGCGCGCCCGCTACGTGGCGCAGCGCGGCGAGTTCGAGTACGCCCACCTGGACAACGAGCGTATCCGGGCCAGCTACCTGGCCCACAATTTCGATCCGGTGATGGAGGCCGGGCGGCTCGAACTCCTGGAAGGGGACGCCGAGATCGTCCCGGGCGTGTCCTATCGCCGCACGCCGGGGCACACCCCCCACCACGCCTCGGTGCTCCTCCGCTCCGAGGATGAGACCGCGTGCTTCCTGGCGGACGTGATGCCCACCAGCGCCCACCTGCCGCTGGCCTGGATCATGGGCTACGACGTGGAGCCCCTGGTCACGCTGGAGAGCAAGCGCGCCCTGCTGGCGGAGGCCGCGCGGGAGGACTGGCTGCTGGTCTTCGAACACGACCCCCTCATCCCCTGGGGGCGCCTCGACCCCGACGCCGCGCGACCCGCCCTGCGGGCGGACGACAGCCCTCGCGCAGGGTAGCCGACCGCCCCTGCGCCGGATATGTTAGGACCCTGGGTGGAAGTGGACGGAACCGGGAGGAGATAGATGAGCGATCCAGCACGAACCGCGGTCCTGGTGGGCGCCGTGCGCACCCCGATCGGCCGTTTTCTCGGGGGCCTGGCCCCCATGACCGCACCGGCGCTCGGTGCGGTGGCCATCCGGGCGGTCCTCGAGCGTTCGGGGGTCACGCCGGCGGATATCGATGACGTGATCCTGGGCAACGTGGTGACGGCCGGCCTCGGCCAGGCGCCGGCCCGCCAGGCGGCCCTGCGCGGCGGCGTCCCGGACACGGTGGGCGCCATGGCCGTCAGCCGCGTGTGCGGCTCTGGATTGCAGGCCGTAATGCTGGCCGCGCAGGCCATCCGCGCCGGCGACGCGCGCGTCATGCTGGCGGGGGGCATGGAGTCCATGTCCAACGTGCCCTACTACCTGCGCGGCTACCGTGACGGGGTGAAGTTCGGCAACCAGGAGCTCATCGACGGCCTCATCTTCGACGGCCTGCACTGCGCCTTCGAGTCGTGCCACATGGGCGGGCACGCTGAGTACACGGCCCAGAAGGCGGGCATCAGCCGTGAGCAGGCCGACACCTTCTCGGTGCAGTCCCACCAGAAGGCCGTGGCGGCCCAGGACGAGGGCGCGTTCGACGCCGAGCTCGTCCCGGTGGAGGTGCCGGGGCGCAAGGGGGCCACGACGGTCGGCGCCGACGAGCCGCCGCGCCGGGACACCTCCATGGAGTCCCTCGGCCGGCTGCGCCCCGCGTTCGCGGCGGACGCGCCGCCGGAGGTCACCGAGCCGGTGGTCACCGCGGGCAACGCGCCGGGTCTGAACGACGGCGCGGCTGCCGTGATGCTGACCAGTCTCGAGTACGCCCGCGCCAACGGGCTAACCGTGCTGGCGCGGGTGAATGCCTACGCCAACGGCGCCGTGGCGCCGAAGGAGCTCTTCTTCGCGCCCGTGGCCGCCGTGCGGCGGGTCATGGAGCGTGAGGGCAAGAGCATCGGTGACTACGACCTGATCGAGGCCAACGAGGCGTTCGCCGTGCAGGCGCTGGCGGACGGCAAGGAGCTGGGCTGGGACTGGGATCGGGTGAACGTGCACGGCGGCGCCGTGGCGCTCGGCCACCCCATCGGCGCGTCCGGCACCCGTATCCTGGTGACGCTGCTGCACGCCCTCGAGCGCCACGACAAGCAGTCCGGCATTGCCACCCTCTGTCTGGGCGGCGGCGACGCCGTAGCCCTCTCCGTAGAGCGCATCTGATGCGCGCTGGAAGTCCTGAACCGGTCGGCTGGAGGAGTCCTGAAATGAGCCACGTTATGACCCAGATCCGGACCCTTGCCGGCACCGAGGTGGTGCGGGAGAAGGGCGCCCGCCGTGCATTGGCGGTGACGTTGTTCGCCGTGGCCACGGCGCTGTCCGCGCACGCGGCCGTGCCCATTCCCGGCACGGCGGTGCCCATCTCCATGCAGACCCTGGTGGTCTCGCTGGCGGGGCTCCTGCTAGGCGCCCGCCTCGGCGCACTATCCCAGGCGCTCTATCTGATGGCCGGCATCGCGGGGCTGCCCGTCTTTGCCAACGGCGCGTTCGGCATGGCCTACCTGATGGGGCCCACGGGTGGCTTCCTGCTGGCCTTCCCGGCCGCCGCGGCGGCCACCGGCTGGTTGGCCGAGCGCGCCCGCGACGACGGGTCGTGGGCCGGCGCCGCGCGCCTCTTCGGCGCCATCTTCCTGGCCACGCTCCTGGTCCTCGTGGGTGGCTGGGCGCAGCTCACCCTGCTCGTGGGTGACCCCCGCGCCGCGTTCGCGCTCGGGGTGGCGCCCTTCGTGGTGGGTGACATGCTCAAGAGTCTGCTGGCCCTTCTGGTGGCCCGCCGACTGCGGAAGCGGACCCTCGGCCTGCTCTAGGCCGGGGGTTTTCTGTAGCCATGTCGGAGGCACGGGCGGAGCGGGCCACCGTGGCGGGTGGATGGGGCGGCCTCGGAGAAGTCGGGCGTGCCCCCACACTGCGTGCGGCGCTTCGTACGCTGGGTGGAGCGCTGGCGCGCGTGGCCGCCTTCATCCTGTTGTTTGCCGCCGTCCTGCTCCTGCTGATGGCCGGGATCATGTCGGCCGACGCCGCCGACGCGTCGCTCGGCGCCATCTTCCTCAGCTCCGCGCTCATGCTCGTGGCGGCGCTGGGGGCGGGCGCCGCGCTGATCCGCTGGATCGATCACCGCAGCGTGGGCGCCCTGGGCATCGCGCTGACCGAGCGCACGCGCAGGGAAGTGGGGATAGGCCTGGCCATCGGCGCCGGGGCGCTGGGCGTGGCGGTCCTGCTCTCGCTGCCGGCCGGACTGGGCTACCGCGGCCAGGACGGCACGCTCGTGGGCTGGCTGGGACTGTTGGCGGGCACGTTCGTGGGCTTTGCCGTGGCCGCCTTCGCGGAGGAGGTGCTCTTCCGGGGCTACCCCTTCCAGGTGCTGGTGCGCGCCATCGGCGCCGTGGCGGCCACGCTGTTGCTGAGCGCCCTGTTCGCGGGGGCGCACGCCGGCAATCCGGAGGTGGGCCCGATCGCGCTGGTGAACATCTTCCTGGCGGGCGTGCTGCTGTCGGTGGCGTACCTGCGCACGGGCAGCCTGTGGTTCGCCACGGCCGTGCACCTGGGCTGGAACTGGAGCATGGCATCCCTCTTCGATCTGCCGGTGAGCGGTATCGCGCTGGTGGATGCGCCGTTCTACGAGCCGGTCACGGGGGGTGCCGCGTGGTTCACGGGCGGGGCGTTCGGACCGGAGGGCGGGGTGGTGGGAACCATCGGGTTCGCCGCGGCGCTGCTCGCCGTGCTGCGCTGGCCCCGCCTCGGCATGGCGCCGCGCATGCGTGCGCTGGCGCCGCTCATCAACGGATAGGGGAGGGGAGATGACGGAGCGGATGCGGATCGCGGTGGTGGGGGCGGGGACGATGGGCAACGGCATCGCGCACGTCTTCGCGCAGCACGGGCACCCGGTGACGCTCATCGACGTGGCCGATGGGCCGCTCGAGAAGGCGCTGGCCACCATCGGCAAGAATCTGGACCGGCAGGTCAAGAAGGGCGCGCTGTCAGAGGAAGGCAAGGGCAGCACGCTGGAGCGCCTCAGCACGAGCACGGACCGGGGCGCCGCCGCGGGCGCCGGCCTCGTGGTGGAGGCGGTTCCGGAGGTGATGGCACTCAAGCGGGAGGTTATAAGCAGCGTCGCTTCCGCCGCTCCCGACGCCATCATCGGCTCCAACACCTCGTCCATCTCCATCACCGACCTGGCCACCTCCGTGGAGCGTCCCGAGCGCTGCATCGGCATGCACTTCATGAACCCGGTGCCGGTCATGGCGCTGGTGGAGGTGATCCGCGGCCTGCAGACATCGGACGCCACCACGGCCACGGTGATGGGGATGGCGCGTGACCTGGGCAAGACGCCCGTGGAGGTGAACGATTTTCCCGGCTTCGTGTCCAATCGCGTGCTCATGCCCATGATCAACGAGGCCGTCTTCTGCGTCATGGAGGGCGTGGCGGAGCCGGAGGCCGTGGACACCGTGATGAAGCTGGGCATGAACCACCCCATGGGCCCGCTCGCGCTGGCCGACCTCATCGGGCTGGACACGTGTCTGAACATCATGGAAGTGCTGCATCGTGATCTGGGGGATCCCAAGTACCGCCCCTGTCCCCTCCTGCGGAAGTACGTGGCCGCCGGTTGGCTGGGGCGTAAGAGCGGCCGTGGCTTCCACGGGTACACCGACGCATGAGTGAAGCCGACCTCCAGGAGATCCGTCAGCTGGCCCGCGAGTTCGCCGCGGCGGAGCTGCGCCCGCACACCGAGGCGTGGGACCACGACGGGGCTTTCGATCCGGCCGTCCTGGCCCAGCTCGCCGAGCTGGGTTTCCTGGGCATGCTGGTGCCGGAGGCAAGCGGCGGTCTGGGCTTCACGTTGCCGCAGTATGTGGCCGTCCTCGAGGAGCTGGCGTGGGGCGAGCCCGGTGTGGCGCTCGCCGTGGCGGAGAGCACCCTGGTCTCGGCGCTCGTGGTGGAGGGGACCGGCGGCGCCCTCCGGCAAGGGTGGCTGGACGCGTTGGCCGGCGGGCAGAGCATCGGTACGCGCGCCCTTGCCGAAGCGCAGGGCTCGGACGCCGCGCCCGCCGCCGCCGGCACCGGGGCGCGGTCGGCGGGCGCGGGTTGGATGCTGAACGGTCGCAAGGCGTTCGTGCCCGGCGCGGCCACCGCCAGCGTGCTGGCCGTACTCGCCGGTAACGGCCAGGATGGGACCGCCCTCTTCCTGGTGCCGTCGGGGGCAGAGGGCGTCAGCCGGGCGGCTGGCCCGGCGTCCCTGGGGCTGCGCACCCTGGGCCTCACGGATGTGGGGTTGGCGGATGTCACGGTGGCGGAAGGCGCACGCGTGGGAGATGACGGCCTCCGGCTCCTGTCGGCCGTGGCGGCCACCGCACGCCTGGCCTACGCGGCCGTGGCGGTGGGGATCGGTCAGGCAGCGCTGGACCACGCCATCCGCTACGCGGACGAGCGCGAGCAGTTCGGCCGGCCGATCCGGGCGTTCGAAGGCATTCAGTTCAAACTGGCCGATATGGCGGCGGGCGTGGGGGCGGCGCGCGCGGCCACGATGGCGGCGGCAACGCTGCCCGGCGCCCGGGCCGCGGCGGAGGCCAAGCTCACGGCCTCGAGCACGGCCATGAAGGTCTCCAACGAGGCGGTTCAGATCTTCGGCGGCTACGGCTACATGCGGGATTACCCCGTGGAGAAGCTCATGCGGGACGCCAAGGCAACCGAGATCCTGGAAGGAAGCAGCGAGGTCCTGCGCGTGGAGATCGCGCGCGGACTCTACCAGCATTGACCCACATCGGGCGCACGTCCGCGTGCGGGCCGGTACTGAAGGAGAGAGCATGAAAATGTTCGACAGGATCGCCGAGCACGGGCACGAGCAGGTGGTCTATTGCCACGAGCCCACGAGCGGCTTCCGCGGCATCATCGCCATCCACGATACCACGCTCGGCCCCGCACTCGGCGGCACGCGGTTCTGGAACTACGCGTCCGATGACGAGGCGCTGGAGGACGTGCTCCGCCTGAGCCGGGGCATGACGTACAAGGCCGCCGTCGCGGGCCTCAACCTGGGCGGCGGCAAGGCCGTCATCATCGGGGACAACCGGACCAAGCGCAGGGAGATGATCTTCCGCGCCCACGGCCGCTTCGTGGACAGCCTGAAGGGCCGCTACATCACCGCGGAGGACGTGGGCACGAGCGTGGAGGACATGGACTACGTCGAGATGGAGACGGAGTTCGTCACCGGCGTGGCGGCGGGTTCCGGCGATCCGTCGCCCGTGACGGCGTACGGGACCTACCGCGGCATCAAGGCCTGCGCCAGGGAGAAGTACGGCGACGATTCGCTCGAGGGCAGGACGGTGGCGGTGCAGGGTGTGGGCCACGTGGGCTACTACCTGTGCGGTTATCTGGCCGCCGAGGGCGCGAAGCTCGTTGTTACGGACATCGATGCCGAGCGCGTGAAGAAGGTGGTGGACGAGTTCCGCGCGGAGGCGGTGGCAATCGACGCTATCTACGGCGTGCAGGCGGAGATCTTCGCGCCCTGCGCGCTGGGCGCCGTGATCAATGACAAGACGCTCCCCCAGTTCAAGTTCGACATCGTGGCCGGCGCGGCCAACAACCAGCTGGCCGAGGAGCGGCACGGGGACGAGGTCGAGGCCAAGGGCATCCTCTACGCGCCCGACTACGTGATCAACGCCGGCGGGCTCATCAACGTCTATGGTGAACTGAACGGCTGGTCCGCGGATCGAGCCAACCGCAAGGCAGGCGAGATCCACGACACGCTGCTGGCACTCTTCGAGCTGGCCAAGGAGCAGGGGATCACCACCCACGAGGCCGCGGATCGCTTCGCCGAGCGGCGTATCGAACAGGTGGCCTCGCTCAAGCGGAACTGGATCTGACGGCGATCACGTCCGGCGACGACGCTGTGGCCGGACGCCCTCCCATCACCCGACCTGAGACGAGCATGATCGACGAATTGCAGGAGCAGGACCCCGACATTTTCGCGGCGGTCACCGCCGAGGCGGGCCGCCAGAATGACGGGCTCGAGCTCATTGCCAGTGAGAACTTCGCGTCCGTGGCGGTACTGCAGGCCGTGGGCTCGGTCCTTACCAACAAGTACGCCGAAGGCTATCCGGGCAAACGCTACTACGGCGGCTGCGAGCACGTGGACGTGGTCGAACGGCTGGCCATCGAGCGGGCCTGCGCCCTCTTCGGCGCCGAGCACGCCAACGTCCAGCCGCACTCGGGCGCGCAGGCCAACATGGCCGCCTACCTGGCCGTCATGAAGCCCGGTGACCGCCTGCTGGGCATGGACCTCTCCCACGGCGGTCACCTGACGCACGGCTCGCCGGTGAACTTCAGCGGACAGCTCTACGAGGCGTCCTCCTACGGGGTCTCCCCGGAGACCGGCTGCATCGACTACGACGCCATGCGGGACACGGCGCGGCGCGTGCGCCCCCGCGTCATCGTGGCGGGCGCCAGCGCCTATCCCCGCATCATCGATTTCGAGGCCTTCGCCGCCGTGGCCGCCGAGGTCGAGGCCACGCTGGTGGTGGACATGGCCCACATCGCCGGTCTGGTGGCGGGTGGCGTGCACCCGAGCCCCGTTCCGCACGCGGACATCGTCACCTCCACCACGCACAAGACGCTGCGCGGCCCGCGTGGCGGCTTCGTGCTGACGCGTGGTGATCTTGGCAAGGCCATCGACAAGCAGGTCTTCCCGGGCATGCAGGGTGGCCCGCTCATGCACGTGATCGCCGCCAAGGCGGTGGCCTTCGCCGAGGCCGCCGCGCCTGGCTTCCAGACCTACGCGCGCCAGGTGGTCACCAACGCGCAAGCGCTGGCCGAGACGCTCCTGGCCCGCGGCTTCGATCTGGTGAGCGGCGGGACGGACAACCACCTGCTGCTGGTGGACCTGCGCAACAAGGGGGAGCTGACCGGCAAGCAGGCGGAGGAGGCGCTCGAGCGCGCCCGCATCACGACCAACAAGAACACGGTACCGGGGGAGACCCGCTCACCCTTCGTGACCTCGGGCGTCCGCATCGGCGTGGCCGCGTTGACCACCCGCGGCATGGGTGAGGAGGAACTGCGTGCCATCGGCGGTTGGATGGCCGATATCCTGGATCGTCCCGAGGACGCGGCGGTGGCCGAGCGGGTGGCCGGCCAGGTGGCCGAATTGACCGCCTCCTTCCCCATCTATCCGCGCTTCCGGCGCGAGCATGCCGCGGCAACGTGAACCCCATCGTCTTCGACGACGAGGTGCTGGACAACCTGCGGCGCCTGCAGCCGCGCTTCTCCGAGGAGGCGTACCTGTTCGTGTTGTCGGCTCTCCACCATGTCATCCGGGAACTGCCGGAGCCCCGGCACGTGAGCGGCACCGAACTGGCCCAGGGTGTCAGGGAACTGGCGCTGGACCGCTTCGGGCCCATGGCGCGCACCGTGCTGCATCACTGGGGCATCCGCAACACGCGCAACGTGGGGGACGTGGTGTTCGCGCTGGTGGAGTGCGGCGTGCTCATCAAGCAGGAGGACGATATCCCGGACGATTTCGAGGATGTCTTCGATTTCGACCAGGCCTTCGACGAGGGGTATCCCTGGGGCGAGCGGTAGGCCTGCTGGTCCACGCCGTGGCCGCCGGCGGCGAAGCGTGGCTCTGGCGCCGCGTACCGGCGGCTGTTACACCTACAAGGTTGGCGTGCGGGGGACGTGCCTCGTGGCCACCTGCATCCGCGTACAGACGAGGGGAGGGGGAACGAGCCATGGCGGATACGCCCGTGCAGTACCCGGAATGCCGCAAGTGCAGCGAGGGCACCATGCTCCCGCTCTCCGACTACGGGCGCGACGGCGCCCCCATCACCTTCAAGGCCTGGGTCTGCTCCAATCCCGAATGCGGCTTCAATATCCGCATTGACAACGGTGAGATCAGCCTGGGCCGAACGATCGGCCAGAGCTACAAGTAGCACCCGGGCCGCGGGTGCCCGCGCCCTGGCCCCACCTCGCGACCACCCGAAGACCATGAACGGGACGGGAGCCGTTGCCGTCCACGGCACCGAGCAGGTGCCGTTGCTCACCACCGCGCAGGCCGCCGAGGCGGAGCTGCGCGCCCGGGAGCGTAGCGGCATTCCGGAACGTGTCCTCATGGAAAACGCGGGGCGTGCCGCCGCCCTGATCGTGGCGCGCCTCTTCCCCGCCGGACCGGTGGTGGTGCTCACCGGTCGCGGCCACAACGGTGGCGACGGCGCCGTCCTGGCGCGCACGCTGCGCGGCTGGGGCCGGGACGCGGTCCTCCTGCCAGCGGACGGCACCCCTCCCGACGCCGACCTTTGCCACGGTCGGGAAGTGCCCGTGGTGAGCGCGGACGACGCGCCGGCCGCGCTGGCCGGCGCCGGCGTGCTGGTGGACGCCCTGCTGGGCACGGGCGCCCGCGGTGCCGCGCGCGCCCCGGCAGACGGCTGGATCCAGGCCATGAACGCCGCCCCGGCGCCCGTCGTGGCGCTCGACCTGCCCTCGGGGGTGGACGCCACCACCGGCCGGATCGAGGGGGCGGCGGTGCGCGCCGAGGTGACCGTATCGTTCGGCTGGCCCAAGCTGGGGCTGCTCTTCCACCCGGCCCGCGCGCACTGCGGGCGGTTGGTGTCCGTGGAGATCGGCTTTCCGCCGCTGGACGAGGACCTGATCGGTGCGGAGCTCGTTACCCCCGCCTGGGCGGCCGCACGGCTCCCGCGGCGGGCACCCGATACGCACAAGGGGAGCGCGGGCCGCGTCCTCCTCGTGGCGGGCGGGGCGGGAATGGCCGGCGCCGCCGCCCTGGCCGCCGGGGCCGCGCTGGCCGCCGGGGCCGGGCTCGTGCACATCGTTTCGCAGGCCGCCAACCGCGCGATCCTCCAGGGACTCGTCCCGGCCGCTATCTTCGGCGATCGCGCCGAGCTCGAGGAGGACGCCGTGAGCCGGGCCGACGCCATCGTGGCCGGCCCGGGGATGGGCACCGACGCGGAGGCAGCCGCTGCCCTCGATAGGGTGCTGGCATGGCGGGGTGCCACGCCGCTCGTCCTGGATGCGGACGCACTGAACCTCTATCAGGGCCGGGCGGATGCGCTCGGAGCGGCGCTGGCTGGCCGACCCGCCGTGCTCACCCCGCATCCGCGCGAACTCGGCCGCCTGCTGGACCAGGAGGTGGCATCCATCACGGACGATCCTCCCGGGGCCGCCCGGGCGGCCGCCGCCCTGTGCGGCTGCGCCGTACTCCTCAAGGGGCAGCCGTCCGTGGTGGCCACGCCCGGTGGCCGGCTGCTCGTGAATACCACCGGGAGCTCGGACCTCGGCACCGGCGGCATGGGGGATCACCTGGCGGGCACGGTGGCCGCCTTCCTGGCGGCGGGAGCCCCGCCGGAGGTGGCGGCCGCGCTGGGCCTCTTCTACGGGGGACGCGCGGCGGACCTGGCCGCGCGTGGTGCGGCGCTGACCCCCGCCGACCTCTCGGCGGCATTCCCGGCCGCACTCGCGGCGCCCGGCGCCGCGGCCTCGACCCTGGACCTGCCGTTCGTCACCTTCGACCAGCCGCCGCGCCGGTGAGGCGCGCCCTGCAGGTCGTGGCGGCGCTGGCCATGCTGGCGGCGCCGCTCGGCAGCCTCGCGGCACCGCTCGGGATGCTTGCGGCCTCGCTCGGGATGCGCCCGGCACCGCTCGCGGGGCAACGGGTGCGGCCCGTACGCCCCGAAGAGGTGCTCGTGCTGGGCGACCTTGCGGACGTCCGGGCGCTGGCGGCGGATGGGCGCAGTCTCTTCGCCGTTGCACCGAGCGGGGTGGCCGTGCTCGACCTGCGCGGCACGCGCTGGCATCCGCCCCTGCCGATGCTGGGCGGCTATCCCGCCACGGACCCCCCGGTCGCCGCGACCCAAGACCCGGTTGAGAACGGGCTCTGGGTGGCCACGCGCGCCGGCAGCCTCTACCTGCACCACCTGGACAGCGGCCTCTGGACCCGCCGCGGCAGCGTGCCGGCAACGGTGCGGGGCATGGCCATAGATCGCGCGGGTGACCTGTGGATCCGCACGGACAGCGGCTGGTTCCAGTCGGGTCGCGGACCGCTCCAGCCGGTGCCGGCGGGCGAGCCCCCCGCGGCGGTGCGGCGTGCCGCCGCCAGTCTAGAGGAGCGGATGGCAGCCGATCCCTATCTGGCGGCCGACGCGGGCATGCTGGCGCTTGACGCCGGTGCACGCCGCTGGCCGCTCACCGCGGTGGCGGCTGGCGATTTCGGCGATGAGCTCTGGATCGGGGCGGCGGGCGCGGGCGTGCGGCGCTGGAGCCCGCGCGGCGCGGAGCCGTGGCGGGCCGCCGGGGTGCCGGGCACGGGCACCGGCGCCGTGGCGGGCGGTAACGGCGGAGCGGGCGGCGCGAGCGCATCGAGCGGGGCGGGCCTGGTGTGGTTCGGCGGTGACGCCGCCGGTGGGGACGGCGCCGGCGTGGCGGCGGTCACCGCCGACCTGGGGCAGTGGTGGCGGTGGGACGCCGAGGATGGGGCCCCGCGCGGGCCGGTGCTGGCGCTCGTCACCACCGCCGACGCCGTCTGGGCCGGCGCGGCGGACGGCCTCTTCCGCCTGGCGCTCGATGCCGCCGGCCGACCCGCGGCAGGAGGCCGGTGGAGCCGGCTACGCGAGCCAGACGGCCTGCCGGACCTGGCGGTGGGGGCGCTGGCCCGGGCCGACGATGGCGTCTGGGTTGGGACCCGGCGCGGGCTGGTCCGGCTGGACGGCGCGGGGCGCGTCGTGGGCGGTCCGTACCTGCAGGGCGGGGCGGTCCACGCCCTGGCCGCCGCGGGGGACACGCTCTGGGTGGCCAGTGACCAGGGGCTCGTGGCACTGACGGCGGCGCAGGGCGTCTTTCGGCCCGCGGATCATCCGCCCGGGGTGGTGACGGCCGTGGCCGCCAGCGGTGATGTGCTCCTCACCGTCACGGGCGGACGTCTCCTGGAGCGCGTCTTCACGGGGTGGCGTCCGCCGCTGGCGGGGGCGGAGGCCGTGGGCGGCGTGTACGTGCTGCGCGCGGATTCGGCAACAATCTGGGCGGGTGGTGCTACCGGTCTGCTGCGCCGCGACCCGGCGAGCGGCGGGTGGGATCGCTACCCGCTGCCCGCCGGCTTTGACGTGGGTCCCGTCCTGGACGTCGTCCCCGCGGGGGATCACCTCTGGCTGGCCACGCCCCGGGGTGCGGTGCGGGTTCCCGTCCGGTGACGGGCCCGGCCGACCTCCGGCTCGGCCCCGGTGGGGAATTCGACCGTATCCGCGCCTTCGTGGCGGCACAGGGTGCGGGTAGCCAGCCCGCGGGCGGCGCGGTGCTGGTCGGCCCGGGCGATGATTGCGCCGTGGTGCGGGCAGCGGATCTGGCGGTAAGCACGGACATGGTGGTGGAGGACGTCCACTTCCGCCGCGCCTGGCTCACGCCGGAGGAGATCGGCTGGCGGGCCGTGGCCGCCGCGCTCTCGGACCTGGCGGCGGTGGCGGCGCTGCCCACGGCGGTCCTCCTCTCCATGGCGGTCCGTACCGAGGATGCGGGGCTATTCGCGGAGGGCGTGATGCGGGGGGGCGCCGGCGCCGCCGCCGCGGCCGGCGCCGTGGTGGTCGGGGGAGACCTGACGCGCTCACCCGGACCGCTCGTGCTGGACGTGGTGGTGCTCGGCCAGGTGAGCGCACCGGTGCTCCGCCGCGGCGCCCGCGCGGGTGACACCCTGTGGGTCACCGGGCGGCTCGGCGCCGCCGGCGCCGCGCTGGCCGCCTGGCTGGGTGGCGCCGAGCCCTCCCCGGACGCACGCCGTGCCTTCGCGCGGCCGGTGCCCCGGACGGCGGCGGCGCGCTGGCTGGCGGAGCGCGGCGTGCCGCACGCCATGATCGACCTGTCCGACGGCCTGGGGGGCGATGCCGGACACCTGGCCGCCGCGAGCGGCGTGCGCATCATCCTGGAGGGCGCCGCCATACCCATCCATCCCGCTGCCCTGGCCGCCGCGGCCAGCGCCGCCGCCGCGCTCCGCACCGCCGTCACCGCCGGCGAGGACTACGAGCTCTGCTTCGCCGGCGCGGAGGACGAGGTCCGGGCCGTGCGCGCCGCCTTCGAGGAGCGCTTCGGGCTGCCGCTCACCCGGGTGGGCAGCGTGGCTGAGGGCAGCGGTGCCGCGCTCCTCCTGCCGGACGGCGCACGGGTGGACCCACCCTGGCCCGCGTTCAGCCACTTCGGCGGGGAGCGGCCATGATCCGCTCCGCGTGGATGGTGCTGGCTAATCTGTTCATCACCATACCGTTGAGCATCCTGGTGTGGGTCGCGGCCAGCCTGGGACACCGGGGGGGGCTCTACGACTGGGTGCATCACGCCTGGTCCCGGACCATGCTGAAGCTGAGCGGGGTGCCCGTGGCCACCCGCGGCCTCGAGCAGGTGGCGCTGGAGCGTCCCCAGGTATTCGTCAGCAATCACCAGTCGTGGTACGACGTGCTCTCGATCGCGGCCGTGCTTCCCAAGCGCTACCGGTTCGTGGCCAAGAAGGAGCTGGAGCGGGTGCCCTTCTGGGGCCCCGCCTGGAAGGCGGCCGGCCACATCTCCATCGACCGCAGCAACACGCAATCCGCCATCGCCTCGCTCGACGAGGCGGGCCGGCGCATCAAGGAGGACGCCAGTTCCATCGTCATCTTCCCTGAAGGAACCCGCTCGGCCGACGGTGAGCTGCTGCCCTTCAAGAAGGGGGGCATCATGCTGGCGCTCCGTGCGGGGGTGGACATCGTGCCCGTGTACGTGCAGGGCAGCCGCGAGGTACTGCCGCGCACCGGGTGGCGGGTCACCCCGGGGCCGATTATCGTTCGCTTCGGCGCTCCCATCGTCACGGCCGGGATGGGTGAGGAGGATCGGGATGCCCTCGTGGCACGCGTCCGGAACGCCATCGAGGCGTTGCGGGCCGAGGGCCTTGCGGAGCGTCAGACAACTCAGCCAATGGAGCAAGGATGTCCGCCATAATCAGTGTGCACGGCCGCGAAATCCTGGACTCGCGCGGCAATCCCACCCTGGAAGCGGAGGTGGTGCTGGAGAGCGGGGCCTTCGGCAGGGCCGCCGTACCCAGCGGGGCGTCCACCGGTGAGCACGAGGCCGTGGAGCTGCGGGACGGGGACGACGCTCGCTACCTGGGCAGGGGTGTGCTCCGCGCGGTGGACTCCGTGGAGGGCGTCATCGCCGAGGAGTTGCTGGGCCAGGAGGCCTTCGATCAGGCCGAGGTTGACCATTTGCTCCTGGAGCTGGACGGCACGGAGAACAAGTCCAACCTGGGCGCCAACGCCATCCTGGCGGTGTCGCTGGCCACGGCGCGCGCCGCGGCCGAGGAGGCGGGGCTCCCGCTCTATCGGTACCTGGGCGGTCCCCACGCCGCGCTCCTTCCCGTACCGCTCATGAACATCCTGAACGGGGGGGCGCACGCCGCCAACAACGTGGACATTCAGGAGTTCATGGTGGCGCCGGTGGGCTTCGACGATTTCGCCGTGGCGCTGCGTGCCGGCGTGGAGGTCTTCCACGCCCTGAAGGCGGTCCTGAAGGAGCAGGGCAGGGCCACCGCCGTGGGTGACGAGGGCGGCTTCGCCCCCGACCTGGGCAGCAACGAGGAGGCCGTGGAGGTCATCCTCCAGGCCATCGAGCGCGCCGGCTATACCGCGGGTGAGGAGATCGTCCTGGCCGTGGACGCCGCGGCCGCCGAGATGTACCGCGACGGCGGCTACGTCTTCCACAAATCCAGCCAGGAGCGGCGCGACGCCGCAGGCATGGTCGGGTTCTGGAGCGACTGGTTGGCGCGCTACCCGCTCGTCTCCATCGAGGACGGCCTGGACGAGAACGACTGGGAGGGCTGGCGGCGGCTGACGAGCGAACTGGGGGGCCAAACGCAGTTGGTGGGTGACGACATCTTCGTCACCAACACGCGCTTCCTGGAGCGCGGCATCGCCGAAGGCGTGGGCAACGCCATCCTGATCAAGGTGAACCAGATCGGCACCCTCACGGAGACGCTCCGGGCCATCGAACTGGCCCGGCGCAACGGCTATCGCACGATCATCAGTCACCGCTCCGGGGAGACGGAGGACACCTTCATCGCGGACCTGGCCGTGGCCACCCGCAGCGGTCAGATCAAGACGGGCAGCGCCAGCCGCACCGACCGCGTGGCCAAGTACAACCAGCTCCTGCGCATTCACGAGGAGCTGGGTGACCACGCCGAGTACCTGGGCCGGGATGCCTTCTGAGCATGCATAAGTGGAGCACCCCGGTGAAGCGCGGAGCACTGCCGCCGGCACGCCTCCGGAGCGTCCCGGCATGGAGCACCCCATGAAGCGCGTTGCGCTACCGCCGGCACGCCCGCGGCGGGTCCCCGTACGGAGCACCCCATGAAGGCGCGCCTGCTACTGGGCGGCATCCTGCTGGCGGGGGCCGTTTACTTCGGTCTCTTCGGCGGCGAATACAGCATGCTGGAGCTGCGCCAGGTGCGTCACGAGCGGCAACTGGAAGAGGAGCGCCTGCAGCGGGAGCGGGCGGAGCTTCCCCTCCTGCGTGCCCGGCGTGACTCGCTGGCCACGGATTCCGCCACGCTGGAGCGGGTGGCGCGTGACCATTTCGGCCTCATCCGTGAGGGCGAGCGCCTCTATCGCTTCGTGGATGGGGATACCGTGGAAGTGGACAGCACGGGCGCGCCGCTGGACACGGTCGGCACCGGCGGAGGCGCGCCGCCGATCCGTTGACGATACCCCCTGTATCCGCTAACCTTTCCTGTTCTGCCAGAGTAGCTCAGTCGGTTAGAGCGCACGACTCATAATCGTGAGGTCGGGAGTTCGAGTCTCCCCTCTGGCACTCCTGTAAGTTGGCCCGCTGCATATCGTTGCACGCTCCGTTGGCCCCGAGTTTCCCCCCACGATCCGGACGGGGGTAGCAAAAGGGGGTAAGTTCAGCCCTCACCGTCCCCCGCCTTCTCGCGCCGTATTCGCTTGGGGCGCACGAGCTTACGCGCCTCTGCGGCTTCTTCCGCATCCTGCATGTTCGCGCCCTCCAGATAGCCCTCGCGCGTACTGGTCTTCGTCCATCCACCCATCCGGTTCTTGACCCGGGCCTTCACGCCTTCGAGTGCCTCAACCCGGTCGGCCTGGTGCCGCCGCATGCCATACCACAGGCGGCCCGGCACGTGCTCGACGCCGGCCAGCTCCTCGAGCTTCTCCCACTGCCGCGCGAGCGCCCGGCGGGAGATCGGCCGGGCTGCTCCCTCTGCCTGGACGCGCAGCACCCGCCGGCCGCGGTGGTCCTCGGCCGCGTGCAGGCGTCCGCCGGGGAAGAGGTAGAAGTCGTCGATTTCGCCGGCCTGGAAGGGCCGCTCGGCCTCGGCCAAGTAGCCCCACAGCAGCGCGGCCGTCAGGGCGTGGCGCTGGGCCGTCGTGAAGATGATCTTCTCGCCCCGCTTCTTCCCGCGGCCGTGGACCTGAAGGCCACCGAGGTGGAAGGCGGCGGTCGCGAAGATGTCGGTCCGCCTGACGCGCCCTACCTGGCCCAGCCGCAGCTCAGCACCGACCTCCATGGCCAGCGACACGCGGGGATCCGCCTTTGGGGCCGCCCGCCACAGCTTCAGGCTCTCGGCTTCGGTGTAGCGGAGCTTCTCCTGGTCGGGGATAGGCGCACCCACGATCTGCGCCCAATCCTCACGCATCTCCACCTTCCACCCCGGGGCTGGAATGGCGTCGCCCGGTTCGAGGTAGCCCTCCCGCTGGAGCCACCGCGCTGCGGTCTGTAGCGCGCCGCAGTAGAGCTCGGCCGTGCGGGGGCCGTAGCTCCCCTCGCTCTTGTGGGCGTGGGCGATGTGCCGCCAAATCTTGCGGTAGTCCCGGTGCTTGATCGTGTCCATGCGGCGGTCGGCGCCCAGCACGTGCTTGACCAGCTTCGATGCCCGGACCACGTCACGCCGGTGCCCCGAGTCCGTGGGGTACTTCCCCTCCTTCGGGTCGAGCAGCTTCCGGAACCCGCCGGCCAGCGTGAGCGGAGCCCCGGGTTGGTCCTCGTGATCCGCTCCCGCGACCAGCTCGGCATGGCGGCGCACCGCGAGCTGCTGCGCCACGATCTCCTTCTCAGGGATCACCTTGCCCTTGGCGTCACGGATGGGGCGGTAGAGGGATCGCTTGCGGGTGTACTTCACCCCGTCCCACACGCGGGTGTAGATGGCGTTTCCCTTATCGGGGCGCTCGTACGCGGTGAGTTGGTGCGGGATCTCCCCCACCTGGTACTTCCAATCCCCGGGCTTCGGCCCCCGCGGCTTACGCGGCATCACGCTCCAGGGCGGACACCGGCACCACAATCTTCCCGCCGCGGCGGTGCGCCTCGGGCAGCTTCCCGCGCTGCCACATCTTGTAGAGCTTGTCCATCGTCCAGCCGCGGAGCTTCGCGTACTGGTCGGCCGAGAGCTCGAGCTCGATGTTGCCCGCCTCGGCCAGCGCCTGGGCGAGCTGCGTGCGGACGGCTCCGATGGTTTGCACCACGGGGTCGCCATCCGGGAGGGGGCGCGCACGCACTTGCGTCTCCCACTCCTTCAGCCCCTCCGCGAGCTCGCGCAGCGGATCCAGATTTCCCAGCTCGATCATCTACGCCGCCTCTCTCGCCTCAGGCGCCACGAAGGACACCGTGATCTCCAGCTCACACACGCACGCCGCCCACCAATAGCCGCGCCCCAGCCACCGGCCGGGCTCCGTATGGCGCGCCACCCACTCCAGCGCCCGGCCGCACTCGGGGCATGCCTGGGTCCGCGGCGTCTGGAGGCCGCAGGTGATCTCAGGCAATGAGCACCTCCGGGTGGAAGAAGCCGAGACGGCCTCGGCATGAGACGAAGGGCAGCGGGCACCCGTGCTCGAGGACGAAGCCGTAGGGGCCGCAGAACCACGGGCTGTCCATGCGCTGCACGCAGTCCACGATCTCCACGCAGCCGACCAGTCCGCCCGTCTGGAAGGCGCCACGGGGTGGGAACGGGATCTCGGGGAAGTTCAGGCGCACCCACTCCCAGCCCGCGTAGTCGAACCGCTTGCCGGCGTGCACCTGGATGCGACCGCGGAACTTCGTCGGCCAGGTCCGGTTCTCCACGTCCTTGTAGCCGTTGACGATCAGCCATGCCCACGGCTGCTGAATGCTGAGGGCCGGCGCCCCGGGCGTGGTCTCAGGCATGGTGCACCGCCGGGAACTCCCGGATCCGGAGATCCAGAGGCCACTCGTCCCAGTCACCGCCCTTGCGGTCGGACAGGCGCACCCGGACGGGGTCCCCCTGCCAGCCCGAGAATCCCGGGAGGTCCTCCACGTCGATAGGCGTGGGCCATGCGCTGGGGTTAGTGGCCTCGCCGGTCGCCGTGTACACCTCGCACTCGGCGTCGAAGCCGGCGTCGTTTCGGTCCCGCACGTTGGCGCCCATTTGCTTCACGAACACCGGCACGCCCGCCGCCTGACACTGGCTGACAACAGTCCGCGCCCACCGCACATCGAAGGGCCGGGCCCCGGGCCCGCTCTCGCCGCCTACGATCACCCAGTCCACGCCGCGGATGCCTGCGAGTCGCCGGCCTCCGGAGTCCTCCGGGTGTAGTGGGCCGCCCGAGAACGTCAGTGCCTGCGCCAGCTCCACCGGCCCCAGCAGTGGCTCCACGGACAGGAATCGGACGGCGGCCGGGATCTTCACCAACTCGGGGATGCGTTCGTCGGCCCGCTCCTGGTCCTCCACGCTGGTGCCGATCCACACGTTCGGCGGAAACTCAACCTGCCAGAGCGCGGGCACCATGCGCATGACGTTCTCTGGCCGCTTTGTGAGGAGCTGCCAGTCCAGCGACGGCGTCTCCTGAATCAGCGCCCACAGCTCAGCGCGCCACTCCTGCGGGATGGACGGGTGCGGGTCGAACACATCGGCCAGCGAGGCGCAGAACACGCGGTACCTCACGCCCTCCCGTTCGGCCCTCCGGTTCCATGTCAGCGGCTTCCGCCAGTTCGCTGGGGCGGTCCGCTTCCGGTTGCCCTTCGGTCCCCACGCCACCCACCCGTGGCGCTTGTCGGCCAGCGTCTCCGCGTAGCAGTGCACGCAGCCGGGGGAGACGCGCGTGCAACCAATCCACGGGTTGAAGGAGTGGTCGGTCCACTCGATCGCGCTGTTCTCAGCCATCCCGTTCCGCCCTGCTAGATGTCGCGAGACGTATCAGCGCCTCGCGCAGCGCTGGATACGTTTCCACCCTCTCGCGGTACCACTCAATCTGCCGCTCCAGCGCGGCCGCTTCGGCATTCTCGCGATCCGCGTACAGTTCAGTGATCAGGTATGTCCTTCGTTGGAAGGTGGCGAACTGGCCCCGGACGCTCTCCATCACCACCAGCTCCGGCGGGTCGCTGTAGAAGTCCACCTCAGTGTCGTAGCCGAACTCCACCTGCTCCACGCTCGGGATGCGCCCCATCACGTTGCTCACCCGCCAGTAGTTGCGGAGGATGCCGAACTTGAACGGCCGCCCGTCCGCCGTCTGCGTCGACTCCGCGACCAGGTGAGCGATCCGCTTCTGCGCCGTCTCGAACTGCTGAATGGCATCGAGTAACGCCTGCCGCCGCGCCGCCTCCGCTTCGGATGCGTGCAACTCGCCGTCGCTCGTCTGGTAGCGTTGCGGAATCGCCCGGACCCGTGACGCGCTTGCACCGGTGGCCTCTGTCTTCGTCTCAGCCATCCCAACCGTCCTCAATGGGCGTGTGGGCGAACTCGAAGGTCGGCACCCGCACTCCGTCCGGCGTCACCACTTCAAGCGTGTGTAACTGGAAGAGGCCGCCCAGCGTCCAGTTGCAGCCGACGCCTTCCACAAAGCGCCCAATGCAGGAGAAGCCGACGTATCTCCGCACGTCCTCCGCAGACATACCGGTGTCGAGAAAGTCCTGCCCCGTCTGGACATGGCCGCACATCACGCACTTAAACTTCCAGTTGCGCCCCCTGTCACCGAACCGGCGCTCCCCTTCCGCTATCCAGTCATCGAGCGCCACGACGCGCCTCCCGACTGCGTCCGTTCCATCAGCCATCCCGCTCCTCCTCGCTGTTCCCGGGCTTACAGGTCCGGATTCCCGTCCCCGGCCGGCACGCTTCAGCTTACGCGGCGAGCTCGATAATCCGGGCCTCGCAGGTGGTGCAGATGGTCATACGAGCGCCAGCTCCGGCTTCTCGGCCTCGACCGGCTCATTTTCGGTGTCGAAAAGATCCTGCTGCGCCCGCTTCCCCTGCGCGAAGCGCTTGGCGAGCGCAACCAGCTCACGCACCCGCTGCTGCATCGGCCCGGGCATGCACGGGTTCTGGTCGTCGATGTCCAGCTCCGGCAGGTGCGGCGTGTTCAGCACCAGCGGGGAATTGGCCTCCTCCAGCGATTTCAGGGAGGTGACCACCACGCCCATGCGGCCGTCATCGCCGTAGGAGAGGGAGACGCTGGTCACCTCCATCCCGTCGCCGTAGTCCGCCGGCAGCTCGAGCAGCTTCAGCACGTCTGCCTTCAGCGCCTGCAGGGCCAGGAGAAACGCTGGTTCCGGCGGCTGCGTGGAGGTGAGCTCGCTCGTGGTCTCGTCGAGCGTCTCCCTGTTGCGGACGCACCACCGGAGCTCGGTCTTCCGGTCCTTGTACTTGATCTTCTGGAAGTCCATCAGGCCGTCTCAACTGTAGCGGCCGCCGCAGCGGCCGGCGTGAGTGCGTACACGTACGTGTCCCCGCCCAACGCGTAGGTCTGCCGGACGATGCCGCGCTCCCGCAGCCGGTCCACGATGGCCCATGGCAGCCGGCGCATCCCCTCCTCCGGCCGCGTCGGGAAGTAGACCGCGGCGTGGCGGCAGAGCTCCAGCTCGCCGTCCCGCTCGCGCCAGAACGTGAGCACGCCGATCCGCGCGCCTGCGCGGAGCGCGGCGATGATCTCCACCTGCAGCGGGCCGAGCCCCTTCATGGCCGGAGCGCTGGCGGGCACCCCCCCCCCCGCTGATTTCAGGCAGCATCGGAGGCCTCCTCACCATGCTCGGCGGTCCAGTCAGCCAGGGCCTCGGTCGCTCCCTCCAGGCTCGACTCGCAGGCGTCGCACACGCCCACGCCGGCCTCGTAATCCACGACCGTCCACGCGCAGCCCTCATCGCACGCCTGGCTGTCCGTGCAGCCGCAGCGGATGCACTGCGCCTCGTCGAATCCGGCCTCCTCCTCCTGGAGGGCCTCCTCCTCCGGGTCGTCGGCCGGCGTGTCACCGTTCCGATCCGCGGCCTTCTTCGCCTTCTTGACCAGCGCGTTGATGCCGGGGCGGAAGCGCGCTGCGATCTCCTTATCGACAGCGTCCTTCAACGCATCTCTGAACCCGCTCTCTTTGCGCTCCCAACGGAGCGTGAGGACTTTGCAGAGCAGCTCCACATCCGCGGCCGGCATCTCCGTGAGCCGCACTGCCAGCTCGCCATGCTTCCCAACCTCCAGGCCGAGATCTCGACCCACCTCCATGATCCAGTCGCCGTAGGGCCGCTCGATCAGGAGCATGCGCAGGACGTCGACGTCCACCTTCCGCTTGGCTGCCGCGGCGCGGTCCGCCTCGGCACGGTCCGCCCGCCGCTCCTTCAGGAGTGCGTTGCCGGCCCGGGTGACCGCAGACCTCGCCCGTTTCAGGGCCTTCTCATCGGTGGCGCAGACCATCAGCCCGCCACCGTGGCTCTCCTTCACCACCACCAACGGGGTGTCCGCCAGCTCCGTGGCATCCAGCGGGACATGGGCGTCCACCCGCATGTCCCACGGCGAGCCGTATGCCTTCCGGAACGCGTCGGCGTCCATGCGGATCGCACCGGTGGCGCCCGTGGCGCTCGCCACCGCGGCCGCCGCCTTCTCCAGCTTCGCCTTCTGCTGGGCCTTCACCTTCTCCTGGGCCTTATCCCACCACGTCTCGTCGAAGCAGCGGGTACACTTCTGATAGTGGTAGGGGTAGGCGGGCCCCTTGCAGCCGCACTTCTCGTGGGCCTTCAGCGTAAACAACGGTTCCGGTACGCCCTGGTCCGCATCCCAGACGCGGCTCGACCGGTCCAGCGGACGGCTGAGCGCGGCCGCCACATGGCCGACGATGTTGGCGACGTCCTCCTCATGGAGGGTCCGGCCGACCTCCTCCTTGGCTTCCTTCCGGAGCGCGGCCGCTGCCTTACTGAAGAGCTTCGTGCGCTTCTTCTCGGGGATCCCATTGAACGGGAGGAGCAAGTCCCGGGCGTGGGTGAGCTCCACGATCCCGTCCTCCACCAGCGCCAGCACCTCGTCGGGCAGCTCGAGCAGGCGCACGCGGTTGGAGATGTAGGGCTGGGATCGGCCGAGGCGCTCAGCGAGCTTGGCCTGCGTCATGTGCGGCTGCCCCAGGAGGCGCTTCATGCCGCGGGCCTCCTCGATCGGGGTGAGGTCGTCGCGGTCCAGGTTCTCGATCAGCGCGATCTCCTCCGCTTCGGACTCGGAGTACTCCTGGATCATGGCGGGCACGGCCGTGTCCGGACCGATCTCAGCGGCGGCGCGCAAGCGGCGCTCCCCCGCCACCAGCCAGTAGCGCTTCCCCTTGGTGGCCGCGCCGCGGTCGTGGACCGCCACCGGCTGCCGGATCCCGCGCTTCCTGATCGAGCCCACCAGCTCCTTGTGCTTCTCGGGATCGAACCGGCGGCGGGGGTTCAGCTCCGGCCACGGCTCCATGTCACCGGCTGCGAGGATCTCCAGCCTGGGCCCGGCCGGCGCCTCCGCCGCGGCTGCCGGAGCGGCCGGCGTGGCGGGGTCCGCGGCGGGGGCCGGCGTGGATGCGTCCGGGCTGCCCTGGAGCGCGTGCTGCAGCGCGTGGATCAGGTCCCGGCCGGCGAGGGTGGGAGCCTCGTCCGATGGGGTCCAGCCGTTCACGTTGGTGATGTCGTAGCCGTAGTGGAACGTGGGCGGCTCATCGCCCTCCGCCATCAGGAAACAGGGCACCCGTGCGCCGTCCTCAGCGGTGTGGAGGTGGTCTCCCTGGACCAGTTCGGTGAGCGCGGGGATGCCGCCGCCCAGGTCCACGGAAACTCTGTCCATCACCTTCTGCCCGAGATCCGGCTTCACGCGGCCCGCCGGCAGGCCCCAGCCCTCCGGCCACCGCTCGACGAAGCCCCGAAGCTCCTGCCAGACCAGGGCGGCCGATGTCGCCCCGTCGATCACGCGGCCGCGCTGCTCGGCCGCGGCCTGCAGGTTCCCGGCGATCGTGGTGAGCGCGCGCTGCGCCTCGGGCGCCAACCGTGGCGGGGTTGGCGCGGCCGCGGCCTTCTGCTTCCGCTGCTTCTTCACCATCAGGCGCCCTCCCCATGCTCAGTCAGGATATCGTGGATCGCGGCAGCCAGCTGCGGGGCGATGTCCGCCGGGACCTCGTGGGCGAAGCGGATCTGCGCGATGCCGCCGGACAGGAAGTCGACCTGGACGCGGGGCCCGACCATCCGTGCGATCGCCCCGTTCGTGGCCAAGAGGAGCGCCGCGGCCGGGGAGCCACGATCCTCGGACATCGAGGTGGTGGTGGTGCGGACCAGCTCCTTCGCCGGCTCCGGATCGGAAACGGGCGCGGGAGCGCTCTCCTCCTCGCGTGCCGGTGGCGGCGCAGCCTTCCGGTCGGCCCGCTTCCCGTTGCGGGACTGCTTCCTCGGCGCCGCCTCCGCGCGATCCGGCTCGGCGGCCTTCCAGTAGCTGCCGTACCAGGTCCCCTTGGGGAGCGTGACATCGAAGGCCGCCTCCGCCTCCCGCTGCATGTTGGCGGGCCCACCGTCCGTGCCGGCCTCCCGGCGCTGCCGGGTCCAGGCGATGATCTCTGCTTTGTTCTCGAGTGGACGTCCCATCTCCTCGATCTCCTCCGGCGTGTAGCGCCGGCTCGTGTGGTTCCCGGTGTCCTGCAGCCCCATCGCGGCGGCCACCAGCTCGTCGGCCGTGCACCAGGGCGGCTGGAATCGGTGGTCGTTCTCGATCAGTTCCCGTAGTTCCGCCTCGCCGGCGCCGGGGCCGGCCGCCTGCAGCAGGAGCTGGCCGCGCCCCGCGAGCCGCTGCCGCGCCTGGCGCTCGAGGGAGGCCGTTCGTTCCTGCTCCAGGTCCACGTTCATTCCCTGGGGAATACCGTTACGTGGCGCGCGGTGGCACGAAGCCCGGCGGCAGCCAGTCGACGCCCAGGTACCGCATGGCGCCGCCGAGCTCCTGGACGGAGTTGACCCACTTCCGGATGTGCATTTCGAGGTTGAACACCTCGGCCGGCGAGAGGCCGCGTCGGATCAGGACCTCGACGGCCGCGCGTCCAGGCTCCGGCAGCGACTCCGCCGCCTCGCGGAGCCGCTCGCACCGGTGCTCACTCGCCACGATCGACGGGTGGCGCCGATCAGTCCCGACCATGCAGCACCTCCACGAACGCCGGCCCGGTGGTCGTGTCCGTGCCCAGCTCCCAGCCGAGTGCCGCCGTGAACGCGCTCTGCTCCAGGATCCGGCGGGAGATCACCGCGATGCGGTATGCGTTCTCGGCGAGGCGGCTGCACTCAGCGCGCAGCGCCTGGTCCGGCGCGCGGTCGATCGCCTCCGCGGCCGCGAAGCCACGGTCGTAGGCGGCGTGCCAGAGCATGATTGCCAGGAAGAGCACCAGGGCCGGCTTCACCCACCGCCAGATGCGCTCGAGATCGATCATCGATCAGTCCTCCGCCTTGGCTGCGCCGGCGCCCGCCGGTGCGCCAACTCCGGGGAGGGAGCAGCCGGCCCCGACGCCTGCCGGGACGGGGAGCCGCCGGCACTGCCCGAGGCCGGGGCCGGCTGGGTTGGAGTGTCCGCTACGGGGCGGCGCTGCTCGTCCCACGCCTTCAGCGTCGCGCTCTTGTGCTTACCGGCCGCGCGCCGCCAGTCGTGGCCCCAGCGCCGGCCGCGGAAGTACGCATCGCGCGCAACGCCCCGTAGCGGGGTGCCGTCGGCACGGGCACGGAAACCGTCGAGGGCACCCAGCCGGAATGCGGCCCGGACGAGCTGGTCCGGGGAGTCCGCTTCCGCCGCCGGCAGGAGGGCCTGCTCGAATTCGCGCACCGTCACTCGCTGCTTCCGACGCCTCAGCACTGGCCGGACTCCTGGCGGCCACCAGACCCAGCCGCTGAGCGGGGCGCCCTGTGGGAACGCACCAGTTCTCTGAGCGCGGCATTCTGCGCCTTCAGGCGGTTGATGGTGGCCTGCGACGCGTCCAGCGCTGCCAGCATCAGCATGATGAGCAGCAGCCCTAACACGCAGGCGACCACGGCGACGTACACGCCGCTCGGCAGCTGAGGCAGTTGTGGCAGCACGGACATCATCGGCCCCTCCGGGTGAGAGGATTGCCTCCGGCCAGCCGGCCTCCATGCACCTCAGATGCTGCGTCAGCGAGAGGCAGGGCTGTTCCGACTGACCGAAGGCTGTCGAGGGTGGTCTCGGGCTTCCCGAAGATCCGGAGGAAGCGCTCGTGTTCCGCGTCAGCGCCCGGGCACGAATGCGCGGATGCGTGCCCTCCAACTTCGAGGGTGGCCCGGCAATGGATGCAGCGGAATGTTTTCGCCATCAGTCGCTCGCGACCGCGGCGGCGAGGTCTGCCGGGCCGTACAGCGATCCGGCCGCAATCCGGTGGATCTCGGCGTTCTCCTCGATCAGGCGTGCACCGAGCGCAAAGGCGAGTGCACCGCGCGGATCCCCGTTTCGCTGCAGGTAGGCGTAGGTGTCGTTGCAGGCCTCGACCGCCCTGGCCGCGCTCCCACCGAGGCGCAGCAGGGTGGTGATCGCCGCGCGCGCCCCCTGCAGGGTGGTCATGCGGTCGAACCGTTCCGCATCGATCGCCATCTGGAGGGGCTCGCACCGCCTGCAGGCGCGGAGTGCGGGTGCGGCCGAGGCGGCGCTCATGATTCGCACCCGCTGAGCTCCCCCGCTCGCTTGGCCAGCTCGTACCGGATGGCCATGCGCTCCAGGTGGATGTCTGCCTCCTCGGCGTCCGCCTGCGCTGCAGCCAGGTGGGTCCCCTCCTTCTCGGCATCCCAGGAGCTCTCGTCCTCGACGCCATCGTGGCGATGCTCCCGGCGGTTGAGGTCTTCCAGCGTGGCCAGGAGTACTTCCGTCGGCGCTATCTCGATCTCGGCTTTTCGCACGACTCCAATTGCCTCTGTGATGAGCGGCCAGGCGTTCAGCTTCGGCGCCCGCGCCACACGGTCGACCTCGGTCATCATCTTCGTGAGGGGCGAGTGGGGATCACCGTTCAGGTGCCGCCGGCCCCTGGTCACATGGACCTCATGCGCAACCGACCACACCTTCGCCGGCTTTCCACCCACGCAGCGCTGGCCGGCCGCGGCTCCGCGCCGGATCAGGTCGTCGAGGCGCATGGGGTCTGACTTCCTCAGCATCGAATTCATGGTGTGCGCACCATTTCGCCGTGAGGGTGCGCGCTTTCCGGCAACGCGATCGCCATCTTGGGGGATATGGAATGCGAGCCAACGGCGCGGGGGCCACCAACCGGGGGCGGAGTCACCGCCCCATCGAGACCGAGTAGCACCGGCCGCGAGCATTCGTCGCAACGGCACGGAAGCCCGGCAGCGGGGACGCCGGCGACCGCCGACGGGGCTGGGGTGAGCGTGGGGTGGGGGCAGGGGGCGCTCATGCAGCGTCGCCGTTGGCCTTGGCCGACTTCTGTTGCGAAATCAACGCTTCAATCACGTCCACCGGCCTCCCGGTCTCTTCCGCGAGCGCCTTGACGATCTCGGGGTAGGCGCGGTCGCCCGAAAGGCACATGAAGACCTCGGTGCGGTGAAAGCCGCGCGATCGCGCCCATCCGGCGACGGTCGGGAAGCCCCTGGCGGCCAGCATGATCTTGACGCGGTCCCTCCCAGGAAGTCCCGGGTCCAGGTCCACACGTCTTACGGGAGCGTTGCTAGATGCCATAGGGTCACGTATCCTCGTAACGGTTGGTAACATGCGTGGCGTCACGTCACGGATCAAATGATAATCAATTGATACCACCGACGCAAGGAATATCTGCAAGTGGCTACAGAGCAAGCGGATACGGAGCTGGCGCGGGCGCTGGTGGAGCTAGCGGGGACGCCCGGTTACACCCAGACGGTGTTGGCAGGGTGGCTCGGCTTGAAGCAATCGGCCGTGTCGAACTGGAAGCGCGCGCTGGCTGAGGGCAAGCCCATACGATTCAAGAGTGCGGCTGTGAGGGAAAAGGCGCAGCGCGTGCTTATGGTAGGGCGGCCCGGCTACCGCGATGGAGTTCGGACCGCCATCGGCGAGGCGAGGAAGGCCCTGGACGTGCTGGAGCAGCGGCTGGTTGTGATTGACGAGGGAGGCGCGCCCGAGGATTTCCCCCCGGGCGCGTTCACGAGCATGGACAGTGACGAATCAAGCGGCTCCTCGTGAGTTCGGCGGGTCCTGTCGATCGAGGATCCGGCGGACAGCAGCTGTGATGTGCCGCACGTCGTCGCGTTGGAATACGCGCTGTGATGTGACCCGTCTACCCTGGGAATCGATGGCGACCAGCATCCTCTCGCCGCTCCATTCGGTCCAGGGGGCGAGGTAAACCCCGCGTGGAAGACACGACATATATGGCCTCGCATCGTCACGAGGTGAGTAGGACCGCCGGGGGCGCGAAGGTGCCGCGGCGGGGCAGGGGCAGCGTGAACGGTAACGACGTGGGCGCGGGATGCCCATGGCAGGATGGGCCAACTCGAAGGAGGTCGAGGAATGGCACTCGGACCCTGCCGCGAATGCGGCCGCGAGGTGAGCACGAAGGCCGAGGCCTGCCCTCAGTGTGGTGCGCCTGTAGATCCACCAGTTGCCGCGAAGCCGGGAGTAATTGAATCCCTCCGCCGTGCCGATCGGAAGGTTGGCGATGCATTGAATAGCCCATGGGCCGCTCGATGGGGCCGGGCGGTAGCCGTCGGCGTTATCGCGCTCATAGCACTCGGCAGCTGGCTGGCCGGTGGCGACCCCGGGCACAGCGACCTGGACGCCTGGTTCATGTGTAGGGATCACATCCAGGAACTCCTGCGCAGTCCGTCAACCGCGTCCTTCCCGCCTTTCCGCGCCGAGGGGGTAAGCATCATCGATGAGGGGAAAGGTGCCTACCAGGTGCGCGGTTACGTGGATGCGCAGAACGGGTTCGGTGCGACGATCCGGAATGACTTCCGTTGCCATTTGCTCCACGTCGGTGCGGAGAACTGGCGCCACCTGAGTCCGGCTTCAATCACGAGTCGCTAACGCTGATGTCCTGCACCTCGTAGAGATCATCGAGGAGGATCTGTGAATAGCCAGCCGGGGGACGAGTACACTACGCCCGTGAAGATCACCGGCATCGAGATGCCCTTCTGGGACCTCGTTGTGCTCCTGGTGAAGCTCAGCTTGGCGGCCATTCCTGCGGGGATCCTGCTGACCGCGGTGGTGCTCACTGCCTGGATGA